>ERZ1645187.1261-NODE-1261-length-23556-cov-7.416621_pt1 | contig 23556 bp, 19 predicted proteins | sample MGYA00575352_ERZ1645187 | MGnify/ENA primary metagenome ERZ1645187 (study PRJEB40837, sample SAMN11349314) | freshwater sediment metagenome | isolation source: river sediment | host: Sediment | place: India: Wazaribad , New Delhi | collected 2017-02-21 ...
TGTTGAAGTAGTTGCCCCAGCGGCCGATGGCCTGCCCGAGGGCGAGCGACGGGACCACCAGATCCAGCAGTTTCAGGACGGCGATGCCCCGTTTTCTGCAGAAGACGATCGTAACGATCACCCCGGCGATAATTCCGCCGTGGATGGCCATCCCGCCGTTTCTGAACGCGAGAATCTCTGACAGATGCTGGGAATAGTAGGACCATTCAAAGGCGACGTAATACAGCCGCGCCCCGATAATCGTGCACGGGATAAGCCAGATAAAATAATCCAGCATATCGTCCCTGCTCAGTCCCCATGACGGAGATCTGCGAAGCAGCATGATAAGCCCGCAAAGGATCGCAGACGCCATAAGTATCGCGTACCAGCGGATTTCGAGTCCGAACAGCGTAAACGCGATCGGATTAGGCATCGGAAGCATAGTTCCTCCTGATAGTAAAAAGAATCAAGCTAAAAGAAAAAGCGTACTTGCGTACGCTTTCAGTTTTACAGTTGTTTACAGAGCGCTTTCGCTTTCCAGTTCGACTTCGGAAGCATAATCGCCGGTACCGTCTGCGGCTTCGACTTCCATTTCCGGCAGGTCCCCGACCATGATCGTCGGTTCGCCTTCGTCGTGAATGAGCATATCGTCCTTCGTGAAGGTGAGCGGATCGATGATGCACGCGAGCTGATTGTTGCGCGCGCCTGCAGCGTTGCCTTCTTCGACGTCGATATGCATTTCAGACAGATTGCCGTCGCCGACTCTGCAGATCACGTTGTTGAAGACGAGACCGCGGGGGCCCTTCAGGCGTACGGATACAGTGTCCTTGTCGCTGATCTTGTAGCGTTCTCCTTCTTCCGCAGACAGGTGGATATGACGTTCGGCGACGATCATCCCCTTGTCCTTGATGAGGCGCTTTCCGTCGGGACCTTCGATGATGAATCCCGGAGTTCCGTCAAGATGACCGGAATTGCGGATCGGAACCTGGCGGATGCCCAGCGTAAAGCCGTCCGCGATGTTGACTTCAAGCTGCGTTTCCTTGCGGACAGGTCCGAGGATACGGATATTTTCAAGCTTCCCCTTCGGTCCGACAATCGTGACCTTTTCCTGGGAAGCAAACTGACCGGGCTGTCTTAACATCTTGACAGGCGTCAGTTCGTAGCCTTCTCCGAAGAGGTAATCGAGGTCTTCCTGTGAAAGATGAATATGTTTGTTAGATAAACCAAGCGGGACTCGTCTGATCATTACAACTCCTTGTACTTTTATAAAGAATTTTAGTCTGTTTTTTTGTGTCCGTTCTCTATTTTACCCGTTAGTCAAGATCCTGTTAACACGAAATCCTGTTAGATATTAATCAATCATTAAATATTATTCAGAACGTTCCGCTTTAAGCCTGTCGGACTGCTCGATCATTTCACGTGCGTGAGACCGCGTCGTCTCCGTGACCTCCGCTCCGCCCAGCATTCTCGCGAGCTCGTCGGTCCGCTGCTCAGAATCAAGCTGAGAGAAGCTCACCTCGACCGTCCTGTCATCAGAAGCCTTTTCAACGAGAAAATGACGGTCCGCCGTCGCCGCGATCTGGGGCAGATGGGTGATGCAGATAATCTGATGGGTTCCCGACAGCTTCAGGATCTTCTCGGCGACCGACTGGGCGGTCCGTCCCGAGATCCCCGTGTCGATTTCGTCGAAGATCATCGTGCCGGTCTTGTCCTTCTCCCCGAACATGCATTTGAGCGAGAGCATAATCCGCGAGATTTCGCCCCCCGACGCGATCTTTCTCAGAGGCCGCGGCGGGACGCCGGGATTCACCGAGATCATAAATTCGACGCTGTCCTTGCCGTGAGAGGAGATAAGCTTGTCGTCCTCGTCGATCCTGACCTCGACCCTCGCCTTCTCCATCGCAAGCTCCCGAAGCTCTCCCTCGAGCTCTCTTGCGAAGGTCTGTCCGGTCTTTTCCCTGAGCTCGTGGAGCCTGTCCGCTTCCCGACTGTACTCCGCGCGCTTCTTCGTGTATTCCGCCTTCAGCTTGTCGAGACGTTCGTCAGCGTTTTCAAGACCGTCGAGCTTTTCTCTGAGTCCTTCGGCATAGGCGAGAACAGACGATACGTCCTCTCCGTACTTGCGCTTCAGATCTTCGATAATCGAGAGCCTGCTCTCGATCTCCTCGAGCCGTCCCGGGGAAAAGTCGATCTGTTCCTCGTAAATCCCGAGCTCGTGAGCCAGATTCTCAAGCTCTGCCAGCGCTCCCTGAACGGTCTCAGAGAAGGGCTGGAAATACGGGTCGATGCGGGAGAGTGTCTCGATGCGCTCCGCCAGCTCCGACATCTCGTCGATCAGAGCCTGCCGGTCCGGATCGTCATCTGCCGAGAGCAGCTGCCTTGCCGCCGCGGACTCGCTGTACAGCTGCTCCGCGTGAGCCAGCAGGTTCTTCTCGTCCCTCAGACTGTCTTCCTCATGGGTCTCGAGCCTGGCTCCGTCGATCTCGTCGAGAGCGTAGCGGTCGAATTCCTCGCGCCGCTGTTCCTCCCGTCCGCGGGATTCAAGCTCGCGGATGGTCCTGGCCGATGCGCGAAGCTCCCCGGCCGTCTCGGACAGCTTAGTCAGAATCGCCGCCGCTTCCTCTCCCGCATACGCGTCGAGCTGGATCCTGTGGTTCTCCGCCTTGAACAGCGAGGCGTGCTCGTGCTGTCCGTGGACGTCGATAAGCTGCGGACCCGTTTTCTTCAGCAGCGCCAGCGGTACGATCACGCCGTTGATCCGGCACACCGATCGTCCCCGCTTGTCCATTTCCCGGGAAACGATCAGCTCCTCCGACGCGTCTATGCCCGCTTCGTCAAGAATCGCGATGAGCGCGTCGTCGCGTCCGGGCTCCGGCGTATCGAAGGATGCGGATACCGTCATCCGGTCGGAGCCGATACGCAGATTGTCCTTGCTTCCCCGTTCGCCCAGCAGCAGAGAGATCGCGTCGATAACGATCGACTTCCCCGCGCCGGTCTCGCCGGTGATCACGTTGAGTCCCTCGCCGAGATCTACGGTCAGCGAGCGGATCAGCGCGTAGTTTAAGATGCTGATGCTTCGTAACATTATTTCATGAGCTTTCTGAAACGCGTGATGAGCGGGTCGATGTCTTTTTCTTTATAAACGGCGATAAAAACCGTATCGTCGCCCGCGATGGAGCCCGCGATCTCCGGCCATTCGAGAGAATCGACGGCCAGAGCCGCGCCCTGAGCCATTGCCGGCAGCGTCTTCAGGATTATCATGAAGTACGCGTGGTCGATGCTCAGGACCGCTTCGCGGAAGACGTTGTGAACACGTTCGTCGTAGAGATTTCCCAGCCCCTTGTATGCGGAATAGATCTGCCGTCCGTCGGGACCGGTGACCTTGACGAGCTTGAGCTCCTTGATATCCCGGGAGATCGTCGCCTGAGTCGCCTTGCAGCCGCTCTGGGTCAGACGTTCCGCAAGATCTTCCTGGGTTTCAGTCGGATAGTTTTCGATAATTTCGAGGATTTTTGCCTGTCGTGCGATCTTCATATCATTCTTCGTAGAATAGTTTCTTTCGGATTCTGTCATATACGCTGCTGTTCTTCAGACGGATCAGATTCGCCGTCCTGTCGCTCTTTCTGATGAGGATCTCGTCCTCACCGTTCACATAGATCTGACGTTGTCCGTCCATGCTGACAATCACGCTGTGTTCCTTCTTCTGAAACGTCATGCTGATCAGCGTCGACGCGGGCAGCACAAAGGGTCTGTCGTGGAGATGCTGAGGCGCCACCGGGGTGATCGTAATCACGTCCGCCGCCGGATGGATGATCGGACCGCCGGCCGCCAGCGAGTAGGCGGTGGAGCCCGTCGGAGTCGATACGATCAGTCCGTCCGCCCGGAACTGCGCGAGCCCCTGGCCGTCCGCCCTGACGTTGAATTCCATCATCCGCATGCAGCCGTTTCGTACGACGACGTCGTTGAGCGCCTGAAAGCTTTCTGTGCGCCCGTCAGAGAGTACCGCCGTACATTCCAGCATCATCCTGGGATCCACCCAGGTCTCGCCCGAGACGAGACTGTCAAGCAGCTGGTGAAAATCTCTGCCCTCTCCCTCGGTCAGGAAGCCCAGCTTTCCGGTGTTGATCCCGAACAGCGGGATCCCGGTCTGTGACGCGAGCCTGGCTACCGCCAGAAGCGTGCCGTCTCCACCGAGGACGATGATGCAGTCGGGCCTCGAAAAAAACTCGTCCTTCGGCAGCAGCTCGCAGCCCTCGACGAAATACTCGTCCGCCTGACGGGACAGAAACGACGTCCTGATCCCGCGCTTCTGCAGGTCCACCGCGCATTCTCTGGCAAGCTTGACGCTTTCCGGCTTGTCGGTGTTCGCGTACAGCCCGATTTCACGGAATTCTTCGTTCATCAGGCCTCCTCCGCTCCGGGACCCGTGAGCTCGCGGATCCTGTCTTCGAAATCCGGCTCTTCGGAGCACGCTTCGTTCCTGACGAAGCACAGAAATTCGATATTGCCGGAAGGTCCTTTGATCGGAGACCTGTCCAGTCCCTGTACGGTAAAGCCAGCCTCCGTCGCCTGCCGGACGATCCGTCGCAGCACCTCCCGGTGGACCGCCGGATCGCGGACAACACCGTGCTTGCCGACTTTTTCCCGTCCGGCCTCAAACTGGGGCTTGATGAGCCAGATTCCCGGAGCCCCGTCCTTCATGATCTCATGCAGCTTCGGAAAGAGCTTGGCGATCGAGATGAACGAGACGTCCATGACGGTCCCGTCAACCTCCGGTATCGTTCCGGGTTCAAGGTTCCGGAAATTCGTACGCTCAAGGTTGACAACCCGGTCGTCGGATCGCAGCTTCCAGTCCAGCTGACCGTAGCCCACGTCCACCGAGTACACCCTCGCCGCGCCGTTCTGAAGCAGACAGTCTGTGAAACCGCCGGTCGATGCGCCGATATCCGCGAATATGAGCCCTTCTGTCGGAAAGTCGAAGACCTTCAGTCCCTTTTCAAGCTTGAATCCGCCCCTGCTCACATAGGGACAGAGCTGTCCCTTGACCGTTATCCTGTCCGGATCCATATCCGGAGCGATCTGTTCCCCCGCCTTCGTATGGGGAACGTCGTCGATTCTGACGAGACCCGCGAGGATCGACTTCTTCGCCTGTTCCCTCGAGCTGAAAAAGCCGTGTTCCGTCAGAAATGCGTCCAGTCGTTCTTTTTTCATTCGGAACCTCCGAAAACACCTTTAAGCGATGCGGCCGCCTTCGAAAAGGACGATACGATCGATACGGAATTCTTCATTGCGAAATCCTTTCCGATCGCCTTGCCGCCCACCGTAAACGCGGCGATGCAGCCGCTCATGATCAGGCTGATCACAGAAGCGCGGACTGCCGGAAAGATCGCGTACAGCTGGGCCGCGATCGCGACTCCGGTGGCGCCCGATACGATCCCGCAGATATCGCCGATCACATCGTTGCAGACATTGGACAGACGCGGCGCGTTTTTGATCATACGGACTGCGGTCTTCGCCCCGGGCTTCTTTTTTGCAGCCATCGCGTTGAAGGGCTGCACGTTTACCGCCGTCAGCGCGACGCCGACAACGTCCGAGACTACCCCGAACGCGATGATCACGATAAGGATAATAAACGAAACCAGCAGCGTCGTATTCGACAGCAGCGTATCCGAGATCCAGGTCACGACCATTGTCGAAAAGAAGGTGGCGACAGTGACGAGCGCCACCCACCTTCGGTGTCTTCTCTCTTCTTTTTCTTTCTTTGTAAGCGGCTTTTTTTCTGCCATATTTCTCCGTTTTGTATTCTGAAGCCTGCGCGCAGATACGCGCGATAATAAAAAAAGGAACCACAAACGTGATCCCTTCGAATATACTTGAAAAAGATGGTCTACAACGAATTAACTTTGCGACATAGGTTCAGTAGGATTTCCCAAGCCGTGGCTCGGACGTCACCGTCCAAGCGGTTTCCCTTTATACGGGCCTCTGACGCGTCACCGTCGTCAGGACTGAATTACCACTTAGTGCGCACTGTAATCCCCGCCATAGTTCTTGCGAACAGTCTAGGAGATTTCCTCGGCGATCCAGGCTGATCCTTAGCCTCTTTTGCAGCATGGGTTTCGAACGCAATATCTTTTATCTTCCGGCCGTGAAAACAAAAGACTGTCAGTCCATCTACCCAGGCCACTCAAGGCAGGCTACACTGTTTCAAAACCATCGGATCCAGATTTCGGATCCATCCGGCTTATTCGCAGGTTTTCCCTGTCATTGACAGGTCTCCGCGGAAGCAGGGTCGCCATCTGCATGCCATTGCAGACTGCCCCATCTTCCTTAACCCCCGGCCAACACCCTCGATTGGGCATCAAAAGCATTGACAAGGGACTTCATCGATATGCCCTTTGGCGGATTTTTAGGCCCGCCCTGGTGATCAGCAGTTTCGACTAGAATACTGCACCATCTTGTTATTTATTATACAAGCTTTTCGTATAAAAATCAAACGTTATTTGATATTTTTCAGACTATTTTAAGATTTAAGGACTAAAATAAATAATTTATTATTTTATGTCATTCAATCCCTTTTCATTATTTATTTTATCAAAAAAAGCCCCTGTTAAACAATCGGAGCCGAAATTGAAAAAACCGCTTCCGAGGAAGCGGCTTTTGTTTTAATCAGGACTGTTCGACCTTTTTCCAGAAAGCCTCGTTTTCAGCATGGTTTTCCGGTCCGAGTTCGGTTTCCAGTTCTTCGATCAGGCTCTTTGCCTTGGCCGAAATATCCTTCGGTACTTCGATCCTGATCGTAATGTACATATCGCCCTTGCCGTGGCCGTTGACGTTCTTGACGCCCTTGCCTTTGAGCTTGAAGATCTTGCCGTTCTGCGTGCCTGCCGGAATCTTCATCTTGACCTTGCCCTTGAGTGTCGGTGCGGTTACGGAAGCACCGAGCGCAGCCTGGGCATAGGTAATGGGCAGCGTGTAGTTGATATTGTCGCCGTCACGCTTGAAGACCGGATCTTCGGTCACGCGGATGTAGATAAGCAGATCGCCCTTCGGGCCGCCGTTTTCACCGGCGTTGCCTTCGCCTCGAAGCGGAAGGATCGAATCGTTGTTGACGCCCGCCGGGATCTTGATCTTGATCGTGCGTTCTTTCTTCGCAAGACCCTTTCCGTGGCAGACGCTGCATTCTTCGGAGATATGTTCCCCGGTGCCGTGGCAGTCCGGACATTCGGATTCCTGGGTAAACGTCCCGAACGGAGTCTTCTGCTGCACGTGAACCGTACCGTGGCCGCCGCAGGTCGAGCAGGTTTCCACCTTCGATCCGGGTTCCGCACCGGTACCGCTGCAATGTTCGCAGGGTTCCATCCGTTTGATCTTGATCCGTTTTTCAGCTCCGAAACAGGCTTCCTTGAAGGTAAGCGTCAGGCGCACCTTAAGATCCGAACCCTGAACAGGTCCGTGATAGGTCTGTCTTCCGCCTCCGCCGAAGCCGCCGAAGCCTGAACCGCCGCTGCTGAAACCTCCTCCGAACAGATCGGAGAAGATGTCCTCGAAGCCGCCGCTTCCGCCGCTGAATCCGCCGCCGGTATAGCCGCCTCCGAATCCGCTGCCGCCGTAGCCGCCTCCGCCGTAGCCGCCCTGATAATTCGGGTCGACGCCGGCAAAGCCGAACTGGTCGTATTTCTGTCTCTTGTCTTCGTCGCTCAGGACTTCATAGGCTTCGTTGACTTCCTTGAATTTATCTTCAGCCTCTTTGTCATCCGGATTTTTATCCGGGTGGTACTTGAGCGCGAGTTTGCGGTAGGCCTTTTTGATTTCGTCCTTGTCCGCCGTTTTACTGACGCCGAGAACGTCATAATAGTCTCGTTTATCACTCATGCAGATTAACACCTCACTTCCCGCGCATGTACCGGTATTATAACACTAATCCCGATACACGGCCAAAGAAAGCCTATGAAAGACGGCAGCCGGTGGGCTGCCGTCCGGATGCTCTCGGGATCATTCGTCGTCGTTGATTTCTTCGACTTCAGCGTCGACTACATCGTCGTCGCCTGCCTGAGCCTGTTCTTCTTCATGAAGCGGTGCTGTCTTTTCAGTATCCTGATACATCTTCTGTGCGAGCGGATAAAGAGCTTCGTTGAGTTCTTCCATCTTCTTGCGGATCTTGTCGGTGTCTTTGTCTTCGATCGCTTTTCTGACTTCTTCGATCTTCTTTTCGACTCCGGTCTTTTCGTCCGCCGTGATCTTGTCGCCCATATCCTTCAGGCTCTGTTCCGCCTGATAGACGGTGGAGTCCGCATTGTTTGTCGCTTCGGTAAGTTCTCTGAGCTTCTGGTCTTCCTTCGCGAATTTTTCTGCGTCCTTGACAGCCTTCTGGATATCATCTTCGGACATATTCGTCGAAGACTTGATGACGATATTCTGTTCCTTGCCTGTTCCGAGGTCCTTCGCGGATACGTTGACGATGCCGTTGGCATCGATATCGAAGGTAACTTCGATCTGCGGGATGCCTCTCTTGCTTGCCGGAATGCCTGTCAGCTGGAAGCGGCCGAGAGTCTTGTTGTCTCTGGCCATTTCACGTTCGCCCTGGAGGACGTGTACGTCGACGGCTGTCTGATTATCCGCCGCAGTCGAGAAGGTCTGGCTCTTCTTGGTCGGGATGGTCGTATTACGGTCAATGAGCTTCGTGAATACGCCGCCCAGGGTTTCAATACCCAGTGAAAGCGGTGTGACGTCGAGAAGCAGGACATCCTTGACTTCGCCCGCGAGGACGCCGCCCTGGATAGCCGCGCCGATAGCGACACATTCATCCGGGTTGATGCCCTTGTACGGTTCGTCGCCTGCCAGATCCTTGACCAGATCCTGTACAGCCGGGATACGGGTCGAGCCGCCGACGAGGATTTCCTTGTTCAGATCGCTCTTGCCGACGCCTGCGTCCTTCATCGCCTTCTTGACAGGTTCCTTCGTTTCTTCAACGAGATCCTTTGTCAGGTCGTCAAATTTCGCTCTTGTCAGTGAAAGTTCGAGATGAAGCGGACCGTTTTCGTTCGCCGTGATGAACGGCAGGTTGATGTCGCTCTTCATAACTGTCGAAAGTTCGATCTTCGCCTTTTCAGCAGCTTCCTTCAGACGCTGCATCGCCATCTTGTCTTTCTTCAGGTCGATGCCGTTGTTCTTCTGGAATTCGTCCGCCATCCAGTTCATGACACGTTCGTCGAAGTCGTCGCCGCCGAGATGGTTGTTCCCGTTGGTTGCCAGAACTTCGAATACGCCGCCGCCGATTTCGAGGATCGAGACATCGAACGTACCGCCGCCAAGGTCGTATACCATGATCTTCTGATCCTGGTCGCCCTTTTCAAGACCGTATGCCAGCGCCGCCGCCGTCGGTTCGTTGATGATTCTCATAACGTCGAGACCTGCGATAACGCCTGCGTCCTTCGTTGCCTGACGCTGAGCGTCCGTGAAGTACGCCGGTACGGTGATGACGGCTTTTGTGATTTCTTCGCCGAGATAGCTTTCCGCATCCTTCTTCAGCTTCTGAAGAATCATCGCGGAAATTTCCTGCGGCGTGTATACTTCACCGTTAACGTTGACCGTCTGATCCGAACCCATCAGTCGTTTAATGGATACGATCGTGTTGTCCGGGTTGGTGACAGCCTGACGCTTCGCGACCTGGCCTACCAGACGTTCGCCGTCTTTTGTAAATGCGACAACAGACGGGGTAGTCCGGTTGCCTTCAGCATTCGGAATAACAGTCGGTTCGCCGCCTTCAAGTACGGCTACGCACGAATTTGTGGTACCGAGGTCAATACCGATTACTTTTTCTTTTCCCATAACAGCTCTGTTCCTCCTGTATCTTTCATAACCTGATTTTTGATCTCTGTAAAAGAGGTCTCTGTAGAATTACGAATTCAAATTAATAAAGAAGAGTGCGGAATAAATCCTCTGCCCTCTTTAAAAATTTTACCCAGTTTTATTTCTTGCAAACTTTGACCATGGCCGGGCGGATCACTTTATCTTTATACTGATAGCCCTTCTGGAGTTCACCGATGACTTCGTCTTCCTGATGATCGTCGCTGCTTTCAGCCATGACGGCATGATGGAAGTTCGGATCAAACTGCGCGCCTTCCGCCTGAACGGTCTGGAGCCCCTCGTCCTGCAGGACCTGGAGCAGCTGCTTGAACACCATATCGACACCCTGTTTATAGGCATCCATATTGCCGGTATCCGCGCTCTGCTGCGCACGGTCCAGATTGTCGAGAATCGGAAGCAGCTTTTTCAGGAAGCTTTCCATCGTATACTGCGCGATATCCTGCTTTTCCCTGAGAGAGCGCTTCTTGTAGTTTTCAAAATCCGCCTGGAGACGCATCATCTGTTCGGTGAGTCTGGCTTCCTGAGCCGCCGCTTTATCGATTTCTTCTTCGATGGCGCCGCCGGCTTCTTCCGTCTGTATCTGTTCTTCTCTGGCCTGGTCTTTCGGATCCTGCGGTTCTTCCGGCTGACCCGTTCCCTGTTCGGTCTTTAATTCATCACTCATTCGATCACCCGCTTTTCTTCTTAATAAACAGTATTACAATACTACCAAATTAATCAACAGTTTAATAGTTTACGTTCGCTATTTCTAATAAATTAATACCCAATTTCCAAGCTTATCACCTGAATCATCGATTATGCAAACGCTGTACTTGTTTAATATATCATTTTATTATCTTTTTAAGCATTTTAGCAATGAAAATTACGTTTTAATGCATAATTTTAGACAAATTCTACAAAAACCTGATTCGCGAGGTCCTTCCCCAGCTCCGTGAGTTTCAGAACCGTACCTTCCCGGACAAGCAGCCCCCGGTCTCTGAGAGAATCGATCTGATCCGGCCATCGTTCAAAAAACGAGCTGCCGAACATTTTCTGAAACTGCCTGTCGTCGACACCGGCGCACCGCCTCAGACCCAGAAACATAAAATCCCCCGCCGCTTCATCGAAGTCCAGGCTGTGGCTCTCGCCCGGAACCGCCGCATCCGCCGGCGAATCGAGGTACTCCGTCATATCGAAGGTGTTCGTTTTTCTTACCCCGTCCGTAAATGACGAAGCAGACAGTCCGAAGCCGTAGTAGCCAGTCAGATCCCAGTAGGCGCCGTTGTGGACGGCTTCAAATCCCGGACGGGCGTAATTTGATATTTCATACTGGACAAAGCCGGCCTGCGCCAGGCGGTCGTTTAGCAGATACTGCATATGCCGTTCCGTATCCTCATCGGGCAGAACGAGCTTTCCCTCTTTCTGAAGACGCCCGAACCGGGTCCCCGGTTCCACGCTCAGCGAATAGGCGGAAATGTGGGTGATCTGAGGTAGTGATACAAGCCGGTCAATGGAATCTGTCAGATCCTCCGGTGTCTGTCCCGGCAGTCCGAACATCAGATCGGCGGAGATGTTTGAAAAACCCGCGTTCCGCGCCGCCTCCAGTGTCTCAAGGGCCTGCCGCGCGCTGTGAGGCCGTCCCAGGGTTCTCAGCAGAGGATCGGAGAGGCTCTGCACTCCGACACTGAGCCGGTTAAAGCCGAGGGATCTGAGCGCCTCGAGCTTCTGCCGGCTTCCGGAAAACGGATTGACCTCGATGGTCCGCTCGGCCTCCGGCAGAAAACCGAAGGTCTCGTCAACGGCGGCATAGATTCTCCCGATCTGACTCGTATCCAGTTCGCTGGGGGTTCCGCCGCCGAGATAAAGGCTTTTTAACGGAACGCTGTGATTCCTCCCCGCGCTTCGGATTTCCTTTTCAAGTCGTGTGATATACTTTTCTTTAATATCGACTTCTGCCGGAAACGAACGAAAGGCGCAGTAAGCGCATTTGGATCTGCAGAACGGAATGTGCACATAGGCGCACCGGGCTGGTCTGATCATAAATTCTGTTTTCATTTAAATTTGATCCTCATATGGGTACTAAAACACTATCAATGAATAAAAAAAATCATATCAAAGAAATCGAAAGAACACATCTGACTGATTCAGACAGATGCGGCGATGCGCCGGAATCTGTCTCGATGGACAATTCAAAAAAAGCCGGGAGCAGCCGGAAGAAGCTCAGCTGTCTGCTGGCCGCCGCGGCCGGACTTGCCGGAGCGGCCGCTTTATTTCTCGGAACCCGCCGCAGAAACTCTGTCCCTGAAATGAACGAACGGCGCGTCCCCGAGGGACAGACCGATTTCCAGGACCGCGATCATCTGATTTACTGTCCCGAGAGCAATCTGAACCGGAGGCTTCTGCCGCTGGAGTCGGCGATCAATATGCGCGACCTGGGGGGCTATACAGGAACAGACGGCAGAAAGACAAAATGGAATAAGCTGTACCGCAGTGAAGAGCTCGCTCACCTGAGCCGCTTCGACCAGGACCAGCTGTCCGATCTCGGGATCGACTATATCTTCGATTTTCGCGATGAAAAAAAGGCCGCGAATCTTCCCGACTTCATTCCCGAAGGCGCAGTCTATGAAAATATCCCGATACTCAAAGGCATCAAGGGAAACTATAAGACGCTTGATTACGACGATCCCGACGCGATAGACGGCTATATGAGAAATCTCTACGACTATCAGGTGCGAAGCACCGCCCAGGCGTTTGCGAGGATCCTCCATATCCTGGCGGACGAACCGGACGCGAAGATCATGTTCCACTGCACCAACGGCAAGGACAGGACGGGATTTATGGCCGCGCTGCTCCTGCTGCTCGCCGGCGTCCCTGAAGAGACGATCATCTCCGACTACACCCTTACAAACCTGACGTTCGACGAGGCGTTCAAAACGCTGGGCACGATCATGGCTGAAAATTTCGGAGAAGAAGCCGGCGTGACCCGTGACAGACTCAGAGATTTTTTCGGCGTCAAACCGGAATGGCTCAACATCCAGCTTGATTTTATCCGCAGCGCCGGCGGGATCGACGCGTATCTGCTTAACAATACCGATCTGACCGCCGGAGATCTGAAGAGGATCAGATCGAATATTACCGAATCGGAGCCAGTGAAATATGATTTATGATTACAGTTTTTACAACGGCGATCCGGTTTCCGTCGTTACTTTCTACGGAAACCTGATTCTGACATTTATTACCATCTTCATGGAACGCAAGCAGCCCTCGTCCACCTACGCGTGGCTGATGTTTCTGTGGATATTCCCGATCATCGGCTTCCTGTTTTACATTATGTTCTCACAGAAATTCTCAAGCCGCAGGATCTACAAGTTCCGCGCCCAGCAGATCAGAGAAGTCAAAGAGGAAGTCACGGCCCAGGCCGAGGAGCTGCGGGAGCCGCTTTCTAAGGATTCGCCGCTGTATCCCTTCAGGAGATACAAGGACAACATCGAATTTCAGAACAACGTGAGCCACTCGCTGTTCACGCCGGACAATTCCGTCGAGATCTTCACCGACGGCAAGGCGCTGTTCATGAAAATGCTCGACGACTTCCGGGCCGCGGAGACGAGCATCAACGTAGAATTCTATATTCTGAAATACGACGGGATCGGCAAGGAGTTTATCGACACCCTCGCCCAGAAAGCCCGGGAGGGCGTTCAGGTCCGGGTATTGTACGATGAGCTCGGGAGCCGCAAGCTTCCGAGAAAGGCCAGAAAGCTGCTGCGCGAAGCAGGCGCCGCAGAAGGTCCCTTCCTGCCGTCGAAGCTGGTCACCATCAGCAAATTCTTCACGCTGCGTCTCAACTACCGGGATCACCGGAAAATCGCCGTCATTGACGGCAAAATCGGCTACATCGGCGGATACAATGTCGGCGACGAATACCTCGGACTCGATAAAAAGTTCGGCTACTGGCGAGACACTCATATCCGGATCACCGGACCTGCCGCGACCGAGCTCCAGCTTCGGTTCCTGTCCGACTGGACCACGAACAACTCGGAAATCGCCAACGAACCGATCAAGAAAAATCTCGACATGCTCCTTCCCATGGTTCAGGGAACCGGAGACGTCGGCATCCAGATCGTCGCCAGCGGTCCAGATACAGTCAATCAGAATATCAAGCAGGGCTACATCAAGATGATCAACGATGCGAAGCATCATATCTACATCACGTCTCCGTACTTCGTCCTTGACGAGAGCATCAACGAGGCGCTGCGCATCGCGCTGCTCTCCGGCGTCGAGGTCGAGATCATCATCCCGGACAAGCCGGACCACCCGTTTATCTATCCGACGACGCTCTCCTACGCGGGCCAGCTTATCACCTACGGCGCGAAGGTCTATACGTACCAGAACGGCTTCGTTCACGCGAAGCTCATGTGTATCGACGACGAGCTGTCGGTCGTCGGCTCCTGCAACTTCGATATCCGCTCGTTCTCGCTTAATTTCGAGTGCTCGGCGTTCCTGTACAGCAGGGACATCACGGCCCAGCTAATCAGCGATTTCGAGCACGATACGACACTGTCGCGGCATTATTCCCTCAATGACTACCTCGGACGCAGCTCCGTACAGAAAATGAAGGAATCGCTGTCGAGACTGCTGGCACCCGTACTGTAAAACCGATTTAACCGGCATTCGATGCCGGTTTTATTTTTCCCTGTGTTCCGGCAGCCGGCGCACAACAAAAAGACCCGAAACCGTGATATCACGATTCGGGTCTTTTTATATAGACAGTCAAACTTCCGGACTCACTCCGGCCGCTTACATATTCTTAAGCTTTTCCGCCTGGTCGCTGGTATTGAGCGCGTCCACCATTTCGTCGATGTCTCCGTCGAGGAAACTGTCGAGCTGATGGACCGTCATGCCGATCCGGTGATCGGTGACGCGTCCCTGGGGAAAGTTGTACGTACGGATCCGTTCGGAGCGGTCGCCGGTACCGACCTGAGAGCGGCGTTCCGAGGCGATCTCGCTCTGACGCTTGTTCTCCTCGATCTCGTACAGACGCGCCTTCAGGACTTTAAGCGCCTTTTCCTTGTTCTTGAGCTGGGATTTTTCATCCTGACAGGTGATGACGATCCCGGTGGGCTCGTGAGTGATGCGCACGGCGGAGTCCGTCGTGTTGACGCTCTGTCCGCCGTTGCCCGACGAACGGTATACGTCGATTCTCAGATCGTTGGGATCGATCTCGATTTCGACATCCTCTGCTTCCGGAAGCACCGCCACCGTCGCGGTGGATGTGTGGATACGTCCGCCGGATTCGGTGGACGGGATTCGCTGGACTCTGTGGACGCCGGATTCGAACTTCAGACGCGAGTAGGCGCCTGCGCCTTCGATGGAGAACGTAATTTCCTTGATCCCGCCGAGATCGAGGATATTCGAGTTCAGAATTTCCGTCTTCCAGCCCTTGCGTTCCGCGTAGCGGGTGAACATTCTGAACAGATCGGCTGCGAACAGCGCGGCTTCGTCTCCGCCTGCGCCGCCTCTGATTTCGACGATAACGCCGCGGTCGTCGTTGGGATCCTTCGGAATGAGCAGAACCTTAAGCTCTTCCTCGAGACGTTCCTTGTCCGCTTTGTTTTCGGCCAGCTCTTCCTCGGCCAGTTCCTTGAGATCGGGATCCAGGCTCTTGTCCTGGAGCAGCTCTTCGTTCTCGTCGACGCCGCTGCAGGCCTTCTGGTACTCTCTGTAATGCTCGATGATGGGCTCGATATGCGCGTGCTCCATCATAAGCTTTTTCCATCGCGGCTGATCCGCGATAATCTCCGGATCGGAGATCTGATTGTTGAGTTCTTCGTATTTATCTGTCAGAAAATCAAGTTTTTCGAGCATGTTACCTCAGTTATTTATCAAGCTGATTATAAAATCAGTCCTTGAGCTGATCCTGGTTAAAGAAGTGAAGCGTGATGGCGCCGGGTCCGAGATGGGTTCCGATAATGGGCGCGGCCGGCAGGATCGTGACGTTCTTCGGATCGAATTTCTTTTCGACCGTCTCTTTGAGCTTTTCCGCGTACTCAGGATTGTCGCAGGTTGTGATGACGAATTCTTCGCCGGCCGTGTCCCCGCCGTTTTCCTTCACATAGTCGATCATGCGCTGGATCACCTTGCGCTCGCCTCTCGCTTTCGCAAGAACCTCGAGTCCGCCGTCGGCATTGACGATGAGCACCGGATTGATCTTGAGCATGTTTCCCATAACGGCGCTGCTCTTTGACAGGCGTCCGCCCTTGTACAGGTAGTTCAGATCAGTCACCGTGAAGATGTGGCGGACCGCCTTCGAATACTTTTCGACGGCTTCCGTAAGCTGCGCCATGTTCGCGCCTTCCAGCGCAATCGGTGCGACCTTTTCCAGTACCATTCCGAGACCGCCCAGGACCGATTTCGAGTCGATGCATTCGCCGACCATCTCGGGATACTTTTCCTTCAGGTCCGACAATGCCAGACACGAGGTCTGGTACGTTCCGGAGATTCCGCTGGAGAAGGAAATGTACAGGAACGGACGTCCTTCCTTCGCGTAGCCTTCGAACACTTCCGTGAATTCCGTATAGGAGATCTGGGACGTCGTGAACGACTCGCCCTGACGCTGACGCGCGTAGATCTCATCCGGATGGATGTCGACGCCGTCTTTCAGGATCGTTTCGCCCTGGACGACTGACAGCGGGATAACCCGGATCTCAAGCTTTCGGACTTCCTCTTCCGGCAGATCAGCCGCAGAGTCAGTAATTATTTTTATATTCATTATAAGATTCCAACTTTCTAAACAGTCGCGGCGGACAGTCCGCCGCCTGCCGCTAATTATACCACGCGTGTTTCTGCTGATATATACCCAGATTGATTCGGGTGTCTAAAATGGACATTTATAATGAAGAAATGGTTTAAGTTAATTTAACTTGTTTTTAAAAGTCAAACAGACCGACCGCTCTGTCCTTCTTGACGACGCCGAGCTTTCTCCCCTTCGCTTCGAGGCGGTCGGTAAGCCGCTTCGTATCCAGGTTGATGATAAGCTCGTCCGGAAAGTCCGCCTCGGTCAAAGCGCGGTCTGCCCACGGAAAGCGTCCGATGTCCTCCGCCCAGTGGGTATCGGTGCCGAGGATCACGGGGATCTCAAGGTCCCGGCAGCGTCTGGCGATATCGACGCAGCGGTCTCTGCTCCCCTGACGGATATAGAACGAGCCGTTGTTGATCTCGATCATCGTGTCGTGGCGTTTTGCGGCCTGAAGCACGGCTTCGACATCGAAGGGATACTGGGGATTTCCGAGATGGCACAGGAAATCGACGTTCGCTTTTTCGATCGCTCCGAGCAGAGCGGAGGTGTTGCGCTCGACGGTATCCGGCGGAAAGCACGGCGTGTGGAGCGAGGCCGATAATATCTCAAGCGAAGGCAGGATCGCCGGACTCGCGTCGATGGATCCGTCGGCGTCGAGGATATTCGCTTCCATCCCCTTGATGATCTTCACGCCGAAGAGCTCCGGCGGAATGGACAGCATGTTGTGAAAGAACATATCTGTGATCGAGCCCGGCATTTCCGGTCCGTGTTCGGTCAGACAGAACATCTCCAGTCCCGCATCCGCCGCTTCCGCGGCCAGCTCCATTACCGTACAGTACGCGTGACCGCAGCCCAGCGTATGGGTATGGCCGTCGAGAACGTAGCGCCTCCCGGAGGGGACCTTCGTTTCATCCCGTCGTGCCTGAGCCAGACGCTCGGCGCGCATATTTTTATATTTACTGTTTTTTTTCTGTTTCCTGATCATTGAACTCCTCGGACTGCGCCAGCGTTTCCGCCCGGTCCGCCAGCTCTTCCTCGTGCTCGCGTTCCTTCCGAGTGATCTGCTCCTGTTCCGTTTTCTGTTTTTTCTGTTCCGCCTGTTCGTAAAGCTCCTGATTGTTGCGCGTGACGGAATCGCAGAAGATTTCCGCCGAACGGATTCCCAGAGCCTTCATGCGGGCGTTAATCGCGGCCGTTTCGATAATGATCGCGAGGTTGCGACCCGACGATACCGGAACGGTGACCAGCGGAATCTGAACACCGAGGATATCGGTGGTTTCTTCGTCGAGACCGAGACGGTCGTAGGGCGACTTGTCGTTCCAGTTCTCGAGCTTGATCATCAGATCGATCTCGACAGCCTGCTTGACGGATTTCGCGCCGTACAGCGTGCTCACGTCGATAATCCCGATACCCCGGACCTCCATGTAATACCGGAGCATTTCGGGCGCCGTGCCGATCAGCGTACGGCCGTGGTAGCAGGCGATATCCACCATGTCGTCCGCGATCAGGTTGCTGCCCCGCTGGATCAGCTCGATGGCGGTTTCGCTCTTGCCGATCCCGGAGGCTCCCGTAATCAGAACGCCCACGCCGTGAACCTCGACGAGGACGCCGTGCATCGTCGTGCTCGGAGCCGTCACGAGGTCGATGTAGTCCATCAGATGATAGATAAACGTCGATGTCTTTTCCTTCGCGCGAAGCAGGATCCGGTTGTATTTGACGGCCGCTTCAAGGAACAGGTCCGCATCCGAAAGATCCCAGCACACGATGAGGCACGGGAAGTCGCATCTGAAAAACTCGTCGATGCGTTTTGCGCGTACGTCCGCCGGCAGGCTCATCAGGTATGAGATTTCGACCTTGCCGACGATCTGAATGCGTTTTTCATCGAAGTATTCGTAATAGCCGTGAAACTGAAGACCCGGGCGGTTGATCCCGGTATCGAGCAGCGTAAATTCACTGACGTCGCAGTGAAGCCGCTGGAGGTTCAGCTCGTCGCAGAAATCTTCGACGTCGATGATATGTTTTTTTTCGTTCATTCATTCTCCTGACTGAAATAATCGTGTACCGCCGCCGCCGTTTTCGCGCTCATTCCCGGAAGAGCGGCGATTTCATCCTCGCCGGCTTCCCGGATGTTCTTCAGATTTCCGAAGTGACGCATCAGCGTTTCCCGCCGTTTCTTTCCGATCCCCGGAATTTCCTCGAGACGGGATTCAAGCATGTTTTTACGTCTCAGGCTCTGATGGTAGGACAGCGCGTACCGGTGGACTTCTTCTGAAATCTCCGACATATAGCTGCAGAGGGGGGTCGCGAACTTCAGCGGATATTCCTCGTCCTCGTAGATCAGTCCTCGGATCTTATGATGATCGTCCTTGACCAGTCCGACCACTTCGATGTTAAGCTGCGGGTACATCTCAAGTATCGATTTTACCGCATCTACGTGGGTTTTTCCCCCGTCGATGGCCATTATATCGGGGAAGGGCAGAAAACTTGACTTCGTTGTCCCGTTTTCCTGCTCCTTGACCCCTCTTTCGATGCGCCGGAAGATCATTTCCTGCATGCTCGCGTAGTCGTCCTGACCGTCGACGCTCTCGATTTTAAAACGCCGGTAGGACTTTTTATCGGGCTTCGTCCCGCGGAAAACGACCATCCCGCCCACGTTGTTCGTACCCGATATGTTCGAAATATCGTAGGCTTCTATATTTTCCGGATCACGCTCCATATTCAGGAATTCCCTGAGCGCCTTTGTCCGTCCGCTCTCCTTGTCCGCCCTTCGCATCCGCTGCGCCTCGTACTGCTCCAGCGTAAGCTTCGCGTTCTCTTCCGCCATCGCGGCCAGACGGGTTTTCGCTCCGCGCTGCGGGAACGTCAGCGTGACCTTCCCTTCGCGAAGCTCCGACAGCCACTGACGGATCGGCTCGATCTCGCGTTCCTCGAGACGTTCGTTAAAGATGATCTCGGAGGGAATAAACGCCCTGTTCACATAATACTGCATCGCGAAGGCCGTCAGGATGTCCTGCTCCGATTCCTCGAGAACGTCGTCCGTAAAGATATGATCCCGTCCGATAAGCTGGCCTCCCCGGATGTTCAGGATCTGCACGCAGGCGAGATCCCTGTCCTTGTAGACCGCGATCAGATCCTGATCGTGGCGTCCTTCTGAGATGATCTTCTGCTTTTCGACGATGTGGCTGACGCCCTGATACTGATCGCGCAGCTCCGCCGCCGTCTCAAAATCCTGAATCGCCGCGGCTTCCCGCATGCGCGACTCGAGGCGCTCCAGCAGCCCTTCTGCATTTCCTTCGAGGATCTCGATGATTTCGTCGACGTATCCCCGGTAGATCTCCGGGTCCACCCTGCCCGTACACGGCGCGCAGCAGCGTCCGATATGGTAATTCAGACACGGCCGCCCGCAGACCGTCCCGGGCTCCGTCTTCCTGTTGCACTGACGCACAGGATACAGCCGTCCGATGGCCTCGATAGTCTTCTTGACGGCGAAGGCGCTGGTAAAGGGTCCGAAATAGCGGGTCCCGTCCTTCTTCTTGTCCCGGGTGAACAGAACACGGGGATAGCTCTCCCCGAGGGTGACCGCGATGTACGGATAGGTCTTCCCGTCCTTCAGACAGATGTTGTACTTGGGCCGGTTCTTCTTAATCAGGTTGCATTCGAGGATCAGCGCTTCAAGCTCGCTCTCTACGACGATGTTCTCGATGGTACAGACATGGGAGACCAGCGCTCTCGTCTTGACAGTCAGATTCTTCGAGCTCTGAAAATATGAGCGGACCCTGTTTTTCAGATTCACCGCCTTGCCGACGTAGATGATATCACCGGCCGCGTTCTTCATGATGTAGATTCCCGGCTTGTCGGGCATATCCTTGAGCCGGGCCCTGTCGAACAGCGCCGGTGACAGATCTTCCGGTGCTTCGGGAGCTGAATCCTCCTGCGGCGTCTGCCTGTCTGTCCGGTCTTCTGAACATTCCGTTTCTGCCGTTTCGTTTATTTTTATTATTTCGTTTATTGCATTCCCATTGTTACTGTCATTCATTATTCATTCTCCGGGCGTTTTTCACTGCGGCCCGGGACCGGATAAACACCTCGGTACCGATCCCGGAACAGAATATCTGCAAACGCCGTCTTTTTGCTGTTTTTTCACAGCAGGCCCTGCTTGTGGTATATTTTAGTGGAATGATTCGATTCAAAACACGTTATTCCTGCAGATTACCTTAAATAAATTATTGAAAAACGGATAGATTATAGACATCCGTAATAAATTATTATATCAGAATAAATAAAGGATATCATTGTGAAAGATTATAAAACCATTCTTTTCGATCTTGACGGCACGCTGCTCGACACATCGGAAGGTATCTATAACGGAACAGATTATATGACGGACAAGCTCGGAATGCCGAGAGTACCGGATGACGTCAAGCCTACCTTTATCGGTCCGCCGGTAGCGCAGAAATACGAACAGTATTTCGGCCTTACGGGCGAAGCCCTCAGGGAAGCCGCGTCCACCTACCGCGAATATTACGGAAAACAGGGCTACCGCGAAGCTTCCCCGTATCCGGGTATACTTGAACTGCTGGACGAGCTGAGAAAACGCGACTACCGTCTCGTTGTCGCGACGATGAAGCGTGAGGATATGGCGTTCAAATGCCTCGAAGCGACGGGTCTTCTCGGCTGCTTCGACGCGGTGTTCGGCAACAGCGACATCGACTCGCTGAGCAAGGCGGAGCTCATCGACCGCGGTCTCGAACGTATCGGCGAACCGCGCAGCACCGCCGTTCTTATCGGAGACACCAGCGTCGATGCGGAAGGCGCCGCCGAAGCGGGCATCGACTTTATTCAGGCGCTGTACGGCTTCGGACTGACCACCGAAGAAGAACGGAAGGCTTTCCCGTCGGTACTGACGGTCGATTCGGTTCCGGAGCTGAAGGTTCTGTACGAATAAACCCTATAAATCTTAATTAAGCGATATTTACCCGCAGCAGCGGGATACAACACAGCGGTACGCTGTAATAATTATCAATCTATACAGAAACGTAAGGAGCATTGATGAAGCAGGAATCTATCATGAGCAGACTGTTCAGAATGATCTCGATCAATTCTGAACCGCAGGAAAACACGGAAACCGAAGAAAACCAGCAGGAAGAAAACCAGCCGTTAGAACAGGCCGTTCCCGCAGCGGAACCTCAGAGCGCGGAACAGGCCGCTTCTTCCGTGCAGCCGGAAAATTCGTCAGAAGCTGCCCCACAGACGAGTGAAGAAACACAGGCGCTGACGACTGAAGCGGCTAAACCGCTGCTTCAGACCCGTTCCAACGGCGTTCTGATGCATATCACCTCTCTGCCCAGCAGATACGGGATCGGATCCTTCGGAAAACAGGCCCGCCACTTCGCGGATCTGCTTGAAAAGTCCGGCGCAAAGGCATGGCAGGTTCTGCCCTTCTGTCCTCCGGACAGCGTTCAGTCTCCGTACAAATCGGTGTCCAGCTTCGCCGGCAATCCGATGTTTATCGACCTCGAACAGCTTCACGACGAAGGCTATCTGACACAGGAAGAGCTCGACTCGTGCCGTGTGGACAACGGATGGGGTATCGATTTCGAACGCGTCATCGCGGACCGGAACCGTGTATTCCCGCTGGCGTTCTCGCGGATCAACGACAGGACTGAAACGGAAATGCTCGAATTCGCCGCTGCTCACGCCTGGGTCGACGACTACGCGCTTTTTATGGCGCTTACCGAACCCTACGGCTACGACTGGCAGACCTGGCCCGAAGCGCTGCGCAGCCGCGATGAAAAAGCCCTTGAAGAGGCCCGGGAGCAGTACGCGGAGCAGATCCTGTACCACGCGTTCCTCCAGTATGTCTTCTTCAAGCAGTGGAAATCGGATAAGGATTATATCAACAGCCTCGGCATCAAGGTGATCGGCGACATGCCGTTTTACGTATCCTACGAGTCGGCCGATGTCTGGGCGAACCAGGAGGATTTTGCCCTTGGTAAAGACGGCAAGCCGGAAGCGGTCGCAGGAGTTCCCCCTGATTTCTTCTCGAAGACCGGTCAGCTCTGGGGAAATCCCCTCTACGACTGGGAGCATCTGGCGCAGACGGGATACGGCTGGTGGATGGACCGTATCGGCCACGCCCTTAAAATATACGACATTCTCCGCATCGATCATTTCCGGGCGTTCGCAAGCTACTATTCGATTCCTGCGAAGGACGATACCGCGATGAACGGAACCTGGATCAAGGGACCGGGCATCGATTTCTTCAACACGCTGGATAAAGCCTTTGAAAAGCCGGAAATCATCGCCGAGGATCTCGGCGGCGAATCGGCGCCGGAGGTCAAGGAACTGATCCGCGCGACCGGGATCCCCGGAATGCGCGTCATGGAAATGGCCTTCGTCTCCTACGGCGACAATCCGCACCTGCCCTTCAACTACATCGCCAACAGCGTCGCCTACCTGGGCACCCACGACAACAATACGCTGCTGGGCTACCTTCACGAGGATCTGACGGAACCCCAGCGCGTCTACGCGCTCCAGTACGTCAACTTTGACGGCAAAGACGATAATTGGGACGAATACGGACCGAACAGCGGCGTCACTCACGCTTTCCTCAGAACCCTGTGGGAAAGCTCCTCCAATCTGGTTATCGTCCAGCTGCAGGATCTGATGGGCTACGGCTCCGACAGCCGGATGAACCTTCCGGCGAGCGTCGGAAACAACTGGAGCTTCCGGATCGCGGAAGACGCACTGAACGAACTCAACACCGACTGGCTCAAGTTCTTCAACATGACCTACCAGCGCTAATCAAATATCTGCAGGACATAGAACGGGGCTGCTGCATGAAGCAATCAGTGCGGCTGCCCTTTTTTCTTTGCAAAAAATCAAAAGGGGCTGTTGCATTAGTCAATTTTTATTGACAGTGCAGCGGCCCTTTTTTC
>ERZ1645187.1262-NODE-1262-length-23512-cov-4.252590_pt1 | contig 23512 bp, 26 predicted proteins | sample MGYA00575352_ERZ1645187 | MGnify/ENA primary metagenome ERZ1645187 (study PRJEB40837, sample SAMN11349314) | freshwater sediment metagenome | isolation source: river sediment | host: Sediment | place: India: Wazaribad , New Delhi | collected 2017-02-21 ...
TGCGCAAGGACAACGAGCTGAAAGCTATGCTGCAGGACGATTACCGGATTCGATGCAGGATAGAGGATTAGAACTTGGGCTTCGTAGCCAAGCTGCAGATATGTCAACTGCAGGAGGCTTTGGAGCTAGAAGTTCTGCTTCTAAGAAGGCCTCAGATTTAATGAGCGCAGAAAGACGCTTTCAGATTGGTCAATATGGTGAAGGACTTTTAGCACAAAACGCTCAATTACGTTCAGGGTTAGAGCTTGCTCCTACTGCGTATTCCGATGCAGGGCAGCAAGTAAAAGTTACCCCAACAGTAAGTCCTGCTCAGCTTACAGCGCAGCAGCTTTCGGATATTAATCAGTACAGCATGATTATGCCTTCTACGGCGCTTCAATCTGTAATTCAACAGAATCAGTTTACTACAGGATTAGAGCAGCAAACTCGTCAGACTAATCAATCAGTTCAAAATCAGTTCAAACTAGGCAAGTTTAACTATGACGTTAGTTACGCAGGGGCTTTAGCTGGAGCTTTACAGACGGATATCAATACCAATGTAGGTTTAGAGCAGCAGCAAAAAGCTATAGATGCTACAAATGATGCAAAAGGAGACACACAGAGAGCAAATGAAATAATGGCTGTTGTAGGTGCTACAGGCACATCTGTTATTGCTGGAATCGGGCTACTAAACTCAGGTAAAGCTAAACCAGGAGATAAAGTAGAAGGAGGCGGTACAGTTAACTCAGATGGGTACATCGAGTATCCTGATGGCTCCTCTATAGCTCCAGATGGAACTGTTTTCGATGCAGATGGAAATGCGGTTGGAAGTTTTAATGAGCAAGGAGATTTTACTCCAGTAGAAACTGGAGAAACAGGAGATTATCGCCAGCCATTTGATGAGAGCGCGTTACCTGGCGGGTACACAGTAGAAGAAAATGGAAATGTAGTAGATGAGAATGGAAATTCTACCGGATACCATGTCGATGAAAACGGTTCGTTAGAACAAGATGCAGACGTTTCTCAAGGGGATGAAGGATTTACAGAAGACCCATCAGTAGGAGAACATAGTGGTCCTCCAGTAGACCAAGATGTAGCCCCGTACAGTTCTAATCGGGTATCGACAGCAACCGCTGAATCTCTTGTTCATCCAACAGCTCAGGGATTAATTACAGAAACTAATGTTCCTCCCATAGCTGGAAATAGAATCGCAGCTATTAGAAAAGAAGATATTGACAAGGCTGAGCAGGGCTTGTGGGAGAACGCAGGGATATCTGCAGTACAAAAACCTGGGTATGTTCCAACTGGTGCAGACTTTCAAGGTAAGCCCGTGTACATGGATGCAGAACTTCAAAAGGATAAGTCGTATAAAGGAACTGAGAGTATTACTACTATAGCAGAAGCTTTAGCAGGGTTACCTGTCTCAGAGATTCCTGAAGGAACTTTTGAGGCGATGTATGCCAATGTTTCAGATGGAAATCTAATAGCTCGTCTTGACCAAGCTGCTTTAGATAGAAAGCCAGCAGATTTCGTTAATGCTATTCAAAAAATTACAGGTAAGTCGCCTACTACTTCTCCTAATATTATTAAAGATGTTGGTACTGCTTTGGCAGCTTACAAGTACTCTCAAGTTTGGCCGCAGATGAGTACGGCGCAAAAAAGTTTGGCTTTAGCTACTATTGAAACTCAAGGCTTTAAAACCAAAGATGGTAAGTCTTTGATGCAAGTTCCAATAGATGGAACAGCTAAAGATGGTGTTAAGGCTATGACTACTGGTGACGCTCTCCAGGTGCACAGAATGGGAGTTAACACAAAAGCGTATGCAGCTAGTCACGCCGATATAAATAATCTAAACACTATAATTGGTGGGTCTAAAATTGTTTCCAACCTTGTTAACCAGGCAATTGCCGCAAATGTTATCGAGAAAGGAACCGGAGTAGCAGAGTACGCACCATCAGTAAATATGGTTATGTCCATAGTTTCGGTTGCTGCTAATTGGGATAGGATGGACAACAAACAAAAGTTAAGAGCTTCCGCAGGACTTGCGCAGCAAGCAGGAAAGCTTAGTGCCGCTAAAAACACAGTTGATGCTCAAGGAAATGTTACTGTTTCTACAGGAAACAGAGTGTTAGGGGCTACAGGGGCAGCTCTTACTGCTTATGATATTACCCAAAATTGGGACAAAATGGATACTAAGCAACGAATGGTTGCTGCAGGTCAATTAGTAAACGGAGTTGCCTTAGCTGCTGGATATACAATTCCAGGCCTGAATGCAGCTCTCCTCGGCTATCAGGCATACGAATTGTCTAAAGCTGGATACGATGAATACTGGAAAGGTGGAACAAGGAATCAAAAAGCAGGGTATGCTGGAGCTATAGCTACTGGTTGGTCCGTTGCTGGACCGGCTGGAGCAGTAATGGCTCCGATTGCGATGGGAGCGGTATCTGTAGTTCATGCTCTTAGTGGAGGAGGAAAGAAGTCCGGAGAGCAGATGGGAAGAGATGCTGTTCGAGCTGACATGAAAACAAAAGGATTCATTGATTCTAACTACTCCATCAAGCTTGCAGATGGAACCATAGCTAACTTAGGTGTTGACGGTAACGGAGGAACGCATAAGGCAAGAGATGCAAGTAAACTTGTAGGTAAAGACGCTGATGCAAATATCAAAGCCTATGATACTGACTACACAAATGACTTAGACTACGCATCTGGTATGGCCGGAGTTACTTTGCAGAGACTTCTTTACGGTGGAAGAAACACAAATACTGATAAACTCGGAAGTCAGCTAGGTAACGCTTTCTTAGGCTCTGTGGGTTACGGCAAAGACATGACTCCAGAGAACTTCGAGAAAGTGATGACTAATGCTAGAGGAGTATACGCTAAGGCTGGAATATCTAGTAAGAAAGATGCGATTACTCTTTTGTACATGGCAGCTAAAGAAGGACGCCTTTCTCCTGCTGACCAAGAAGCTGGATTACAGTCTATAAATATGCTCTTTGACGAAGGTAGCTATGAGCAGACTTCTCAGCTACTAGCCAATAGATGGCCAGCTCTTAACAATATGAAGAATGCGCCTGAAAGAACTCCTACTATTACGACAGGAGCAGGAGCTATTTCTTCTACCTCTAGACGTTCGAGTGTGGTCAATCTTTCTAAAGAAGATGTTCGCAATCGAAATATGCAAAGATATTTTAACACTGGAACTATGGCGGCTTAAATGTCTGATTATTATATTTTTTCACAGGCTCAAGGCCCGACTATTGATACTGACTTACTTTCAAGAGCAGTAGTTAGTGGTGTTAACGCTGGTAATGCACAAAAAACTACAGTTCAGGCTATAGCAGAAGGTATTACTGGAGGAATTACTACTGGAGTAGAGACTTACTCTAGGATTCAAGATATTCAAATTAAGCAGCAACAGATAGACCAAGCTCCGCTTGAACTTCAAATTAAAGAGCAGCAATTAAAAAATGAGCAACTAAAAAGAGAAATTCAGCAGCTTGAGCTTAAAACAAAACTTCTTAACGAGGAGCAAGAAGCTAAATTAGCCAAAGAAGAGACAACTAGGAAGTTAAGCGTTCTCGAAGGAAACAAGGTTATTAATGATGCTCTAGCTAGTAACGACCCTGTTAAATGGAGAGAGGCGTTTAAAAGTACTGACGCGCAAGCAGCTATGCAAGCTGACCCCGAATTAGCTAAACGAGCTGCGTCATTAACTAAAAGAAAAAGACCGGATGGAACGTTTGAGTTTAGCCATGAAGAACAGGCGGCTACGGCCTCGATGGCTGACTATGTAGGTGAGCTAAACAGAGCTAATAAGTTATCAGAGGCAAACGCTGCTGCAAACGCAGCCTTAGCAAAGGAAGTTCAAACTAACTTTGAAAAAGTGAAAGAGAATCCTAATCTTAGAGCACTACTAAATGGTCAAGATTTAAGTGAGTTTGTATCTAGTACAGAAGCTTATCCTGTTGGTCAGAAATCTTTTAATGCTGACGGGTCACTTAATACTAAAGCACCTGACCAACCTTTAACAGGTAAAGTTGAAGAGTATGAAGTAGTACGTAACGGAAAGCGCACAGGACAGATTATTGAAAAAGCTGAAGCTCAGTCTGTGTACGCGCTTAAAGATTCTTATAATAGAGTGTTCGGTAATAGGCAGACTACTTCAGCAGGAACTACCGATACGCAGCAAAAGAAAACTGAGCTACCCCCTAACGCCGCTCAACAAGATGTCTCTAACGATAGGATTGTTCAGCAAAGAGTAGAGCAGTTTAATGCTTTAGCTAAGAAACCTCCGGAGGGAATAGTTCCAGGAGCACTAGAAGATAGGTTAAAGATGAAGAAAGAAGAAATAAGACGTAAATTTTCAACGACAACATATATCGCTCCCTCTAATACTATACCAGCTAGAGAACCTACTCCTGTATTCAGTCCTACCCCTCCTTCGGCAAATTCAGCTATTTCTACCGCAGTCGGAGCACCAGTTACTTTAAACACTAAAGTTAACTTTACTCCTAGAAATGAAGTATGGACGAGAGTAAATAGCGAACCTTTACTGTCTAATGAAATGGCGTTAATCAAAGGACTATCTACAGTTGAAGCTCCTGATGGTTCCCCCAGTGTTAGCCCTACGGGGGTGAAAGGTTTACTGATGGTCACAAGAGCTACTGCAGCTCAGTACGGACTAGATAGAGATATACCTGAGCAACAGATTTTAGCCGGTAAGAAATACTTATACGAGAATCTTGTACGCTTTGATGGAAATCTAAGATTAGCGTTAACTGCGTACAATGCTGGACCTGGGCATGTATTGGAAGCCATCAAAGAAGTAGGAAGTACGGATTGGGATTTAGTTCATGCAGAGCTACAAAAGAGGTTGTCTGCTGACAAATGGAAAGAAGTGGAAACATACGCAGATAGAGTTATATCTGCTGCATCTCACTACATACAACCTGGCGAGAAAGACCAAGCATTCTTACAGCTTTTAGCGGAAAACGGACTAATCACCAATGCCTGATAATAACGTTTTAAATTCTCCGGAAGAGTCAAAAACTTTAGATTCGGCTTATCTACTAAATGCCGATGCGCAAGCTATTTTGGAAGAAGCCCCATCTTTAGATGTGGGGCTGGAGGAGTTAGCTAAAGCGTATAGTGCCTCAGAGTGGGATAACAAAGAAGAGGCAAAAAAAGTTATTGATACCTATGCTCAAGAACTGCGTTATCGTTTTAAGGACTCTCCTGAATACGAAACCTCAAAGCTTAAACAAGTAGCTCCTATAAGTTTTGACGAAGCAGAAGGAGAAACACCGGCTGAGCGTATTGACGATTACGAAAAAAAGAACAAAGAATTTTTAGCTTTAACTGACGACCCAGACTACTTGGTCGCTAAGAGTAAAATAATTAAATCTGTAGAGTCTAAAGCTACAGAGTTACGCAGACTAGCAAGGTATGACGAGAAAGGTAAGTTTAGAGGAGCGGTAGAAGACTTATTTTTTAGGGGAGTTCAGGAAGCTACTGGAGGAATTGCCAGCGCATTAGGAGCTGAAGAATACAACAAAGCCTTGCTAGAGCGTACAGACCCATCATACGATGACGATTGGACAAGTTATGTTGCTTCCGGAATTGGTATGTTTGCTGGAGCAACAGCTTCTTCTATTGGAGGCCCGGCTGGGGTGTACTCCTATATGGTGGGTACATCTGCAGGAGCTGTTAGAGAGAGGTATAATCAAGCGAAAGAGTTAACTGGAGACGATACCGCCGCACTAAATGCAGCAGCAGTAGAAACTGGCGCTCAAGTTGTTATGTCTGGTGTAGGTGGGAGAGTAATGACTAAACCCGCCAAAGCCTTGTATGCTAAATTGTTTAAAAAAGAAATAGCGGAAACAGCGGAGAAAAAAGCAGCCGAATCAGTAGGTAAACAGCTTGTTAGAAGTGGTTTAGAGATGGGGGCCGGGCAAGCTACTGCAGGAGTAATCAGTAACAAAGCAGAAAGCATAGCTACAGATAATCCTGATAAGGATTTAACTGATAGGTTCGGGAGAAACTTCTTATTAGGAGCTGCGTTTGGTAGCTACGCTAAAATAATGCATATAGCTGTTGACCCTAAAGTCGGGGTTGACCCTATAGTTAAGAACGGAGGTGTACCTCCGGTTAAAGAAACTATTATAGTTGGAGCAGAAAAAAATCGCGGTCCGGTGCCTGATGCGTATGAGGAAGTAATTAAAGGTAACGAAGGCAAGACTGCAACAGACGTAGATTCAGAAGTCAAAGTAGTAGGAAGTACTGAACCAGCTGTTGAATCTGTAATACCAGAAATTCCTTTAAATGTTTCTAAAGAGAATACAAAATCTCCTGTATCCTTTATAACTGAAGATGGTAGTCGATACTCTACTACACCAGAAGGAGCAACTTCACGTGTAAAAGTAGCTACTAACGAAGAGTTTCATCCGATGGATAGAACTTTCTTTGTGGATAAAGAAATAGCTACTAAACTAGCCATACTTCGTGGAAATACAGACGAAAGCGGCACTCCTATCCACATTCTTACAGATGGTAAAAAGCTCTACGTTAAGAGCTTCTACGTAACCGATGCGCTAGAGCCAGTATCTACGTTTCAGAATATGCGGTTGGTTGAGGTTCCTACGGAAGCTGGACCTGCTGTTGGGCTACACCCGGTAGAAGTAAGTCGCCCCAGAAATACTAAAGGTAATCAAAGAATATATAGAAGTCATATTGGAAGACCTATTAGCGAAGTAGCATTAGCTCCCGAACCAAAAACTACTAGTGCTGGTGCCGCTAGTGTATACGAAACAAAAGAAAGAAAACTCGCCGCCCATATTAGGCTTAGCCCCGAAGTCGATGAAACTATTAGGTCGTCGTTTGGTGATGCTGATTTAGGGCTTAACCGATATTTCGAGGCAACTAATGTAGAGACAGGTAATAAAGCGGCACAACATATTGCTGATATCGGAGTAGAAGCTTCCTTAAAAGAGTTCTTAGCAAATACCGACCAGATAAATGAGCTTGTTACCCCTGAGCTAAACGAGCAGGGTCACCGGCTATTTAAGCTGTTTAGTGATAAAGCGGAAGAGGCAAAGACTCAAGGGGATACTAAGGCTTACGAAAAGTTCGCTGACATGGCTAGTTTAGTTGCTAATAAAGCTGCTGAAGCAGGTACTCCTGTTGGCCAGTACGCTCAAGCATTTCGTATGTGGAGAGATGCCAACCCAGAGCTTCGAGTGACTGCGCTTAAAGAAGGGCTTAAAACAGAAGCCCTGCACGAAGTAGCTGCAGAAGAGAAAGTAAGTCCGGAGTCTTTACGACAGCTTGATAAAACAATTGAAGGAATAGACAACGAGGTAACAGCAATTCAGCAGGAAGCTCAAAAGAAAGCTGACATTGTTTCTAAAACGTTTGACCCTGAGATACAAGAAACGGCCAAGCTTCAAGTTGAGATAGAGAAGGAAGCTAAACGAAGACTTGATGAATATGCCAAGCAGGAACAGGCTAAGATTGACGAGGCTGAAAGAAACGCCGATAAGCTTGAGGAAGAAGCTACGTCTTCTCAGGATAAAGAATTAGCTGAAGTTAAAGCGCAGAATGAAAAGGCACAAGCTCGTATAGCTGAATTAGAAGCCGAAGCTCAAAAAAGAGCAGATGCTGAAATTGAGGCACAGAAAAAGGCAGAGGAGCTGCGTAAAAAACTCGAAGAAAGAGGAGTCGCTAACGCAGAAAAAAAGATAGATGCTGAAATAAGCACTGCGGAGAAAGCTGTAGAGAAGCTTAGTAAAGAGGGTAAGGATACTGCTAAAGTAGCGGAGGGCTTAAACAAGCTTAAAGAAACACGCAAAAATGTAGACGCAATAGAAGGGCTTTCCGCAGAAGAGAAGAAAGCTCTAATTAAACTTCGTCGCCAAGCTACTGCTGCTGCTAAACCTACTCCTGAATCAGTGCTCTCTGCCGCTGAGATAAAGGAATTAGAAGGGCTTAAAGTTTTAACTACAAAAGTTAAAGAGAAGCTGGCTACTAAATCTGAGCTTCCACCTAAAGTAAAAGCAAAAGTAGATAAACTTCGTCAGTTTGCTAAAGAAAAAAAGACTAAACTTGATACGATATCCCCAGAAGACTTTCTATCCACTAAAGAAAAGAGCAGTGTCGAGGGGCTTAAAGCAAAACGGGAAGAACTAAAGCAAGCTAAAGCTAAAGAACAGAGTGCTCGTAAGTCCTACTTATCAGACGAGCAGAAACAGAGGTTAAAGGACTTAAGTTCTAGCAGAGAAAGAGTAACAAAGTTAAAAGATAAAGTAACTGCTAGGCAAAAGGCTAAACTAGAAAAGCTTAGCCCTGAGGACCAAGACTCTGTACGAATGCTAGTTAAGGCTGTGTCCTCTATTAAGGAAGGAACAACTGCACACGGAGAGGCACTTAAAGCTCTAGCTGCGATAGAAGAAAAGGTAACAGGAAGTAATAAAAGTCCAGTAAATAACTGGAGAGCTTATTGGTTTAGTAACGTTTTATCTGGAGCACCAACCCATATACAAAATATTTCAGGTAACGTCCAGGCTAGTTTAGTAGTCCCAGCAGCTTACGCTATTACTGGTAGACCTGATGTAGCTAAAATATTTATTAAAGAGTTGATACATAGTATCCCAGAAAGTTTAGAGCAAGCAAAAAATACCTTCCTAACAGGTCAGACTCCAGTAAGAGGAGGTAAGTTTGAAACTAAAAATGATTTTGTTACAACCGGCCCTAAGTATATTAGAAATTTAGGATATGCTTTGCGTGCATTATCTGCGGCTGATGCCTTTTTCTATCACAGCAATAAAGAAGCTCAAGCTAAAGCAGTAGCTTACCATGCAGCTAAAAAACTAGGTCTTAGAAAAGAAGCCTTAAGAACTAAAGTAGAATCTGATTTAAATAAGAGTCCTGAATCATGGGCAGAAAGTGAAGCTGAAGCTAGAGGTTATGCTGCCTTACTAGAGAAGCAGTCCAGCGGTAAAGTTAAACTTACTGAAAATCAGATTAGAAACACAGCTTGGGAGTTAATGGAAGCTAAGCGCCCTGATTTAATAAAAACAGAATCAGGACGTTTTGCATTAGAAAATACTTTCAATAATACTCCTAAAGGATTTCTAGGAGATATTTATCATGGAATTGAATACATAGTTAAAGCTGGTCTAGAGATGCCTATTGGGGGAAAGGTCATTGAGCCTTTATCTTACGTTCTTCCCTTTATGAAGGTTGGATTTAATCTGGCTAATAATTTTTTAGAGCTATCTGGAACTGGCTTTTACAAGGCGATATTTAAATCCGAAAAATTATTCGTAGATGGTGCTTCAAAAAAAGAAGTAGTAACTAAGCATGAACTACAACGCAGAACTGAACTAGGTCGAGCGTTACTTGGAACTATTTCAGCAGGTGTTATATACGGAATTACTAGAAGCTTTTTAAACGATAAAGACCCTTACATAGCATTGTATGGTCCCGGCCCTAAAGACCCAGACATGAAAGCTCAGATGAGGCAACAAAAAAACTGGATGCCTTACAGTTTAAAAATAGGAAACGTTCTTATCCCTTATCAGAGTACTCCGCTAGTTTTTATTCTAGGAGCAATGGGGGCTACACATGATAATATAAGATGGAACAAAAGATACGCACAGGCCGATGAAACAGAAGCTATAGGCTTAGCTGTAATGGGAGCATTTAGCTCCTTCTCGCAAAATTCTTTTTTAAAGTCTATGTCTACTGTAGTGTCGATGCTAGAAGGAGATACTTCAAAGGATTGGAGAGACCTACCAGTTAATATTGCTAAAGGATTTGTTCCAGCGTCAAACGCTTTAAGAATGATTTCCAATATAGTTGATAACCCTATATCAACCAAAAAAGATTTATGGGCTAAATTTATTTCGGGCATTCCGATAGCCCAATCAATCGGAACATTACCGGCATTAAATACTTTCGGAGAACCTATTGAAAGAAGTTGGGTAGAAAAACTCTCATTAAATAGATTCTTTACTATCCAAAGCTCTGACGAGGATTGGAGATGGTTAGCTCGTAATAACTACGACATTCCTGACGCAGGAGGAACTGATATGAAGTTAAGTACCACAGAAAACAAAACAGCTACTAAGAAGCGCATTAATAACATGGGAGCTATATTTGCTGACCGACTAACTCCAGAAGAACGCTACCTACTAACAGAAAAGTCTGGTCCTGATATTAGGAGGATAGTACAGAAGTATCGTAGTAGATACGGAGACTCCGGGCACCAAGAACGTGTTCAAAAAGACCTTAAAGAAGATATATCTAAAGTAAGAAGCAACTGGAAAAAGAAATTATTTCTTAGATAGCTAAACTACAGGTGCTACTGAAGGGTTACGCAAAGCCCATAGAATAGTAACTTGCTTTATCCAATCGTCTGCAAGCATGCATGCAAAGACTTTAGTGTTTAAAGGAACCTCGTTAGATTCTACTTCTGCAAAAACTACCTGTATAGCTAAAGCATTCTTTTCATCTCCGATTAGGTTAGCTACTATAGTTTTTCTGTGAAAGTAGTTTAAACTGTCATACAGACTATACGAACCCCCTATAAGGATATTGGGAGCGGTAACAATCCGCTTAAAATCCCACCAGCGATTCCATACTTGGAGCGGAAGAAGTGCTACCAGAGGCTTTCCTCTAGCCTGATTAATAACTACAGAGTTCATGTTCTCCGGACAATCTCTGTCTACTTGGTCGTACCAATCAAGGAGCTGTGAGCGTTTAAGAGAGGCAAGCTTTGTGCCCTTAGACTCTATATGCCATTCTTTAATGGCAGGTTCATCAGCTACAATGTCAGCAAGCCCTTCGCCGCCGTTAAACTGCTGAGACCTTCTTGCCGAGGGGTACCCGTTCTCCCTTAACCACTGGGCAATCTCCCTCTCCACTCTTTTGCCCTTCGAGCACTGATTTATTACCATATAAGGATTCCGCTTCATACACTTTTGACATTATGAATTTAATAGCTGACGAGCCTAAGTTAAGAATATCAATACAAGATTTAAAGTTAATTTTTGCGTCTCTTCCTTTAAACCAAGCTACAGCGTCTCTGCGTTCCTCATCTGCTATGTTAGGAGCCAAGTCAAACACAGCTCTACGAAGCACTGCCGCTACCAAGGTTATTTCTGGCGTGGAGGATACTTCGTACTCTTGTGTGCGATTGAATCTCACTATGAATTCCTCTAAGGTCACGAAGATTAGATGTAGCTACGGAATAAAAGGATTCACACTTAATTAAGATTATCCGATGTATCTTTAACTTCAGCGGAAATCTTTTTCTCTAGGTCAACTATTCGTCCAGTGAGTTTATTTAAGTCCTTTGCCGACTCAAAGAAACTCTTGTTGATGCTTCCTACGATGTTACTCACCTCGTTATGGAGCTGCATCACGGAGGATGTTAAGTCTTTAAGTTCTCTAGTCAGACTCACTTGATTAAGAGCTAACTGAACTAGGCTCGTTGCACTACTGGGTAGTCTTTTTCTTTTCATATACTTTTAAAAAGGTCTAGCCCCTTCGAGCTAGTCCGTTTATTTACTTACAGCCCTTCTTAGTGCCTTTCTTTGCTTTCTTAACCATCTTCTTAGCTGCCATAATATTCCTACCTATAAAGACCGTTTCGCTGCCCAGGAACAATAGGACCAATACATCTTTCCCCTTGTTTAAGCCACGTAAACGGAGAACCATTTAACTTTTCTACTTCAACTTCTATCTGATAGCCGCTAAGTTTAACGCCAGTCCCAGAATAATACCTATTAAGTTTGCCCTGGTACGAGCCGTAGTACTTTAAGCTTCCGATAGATTTTCCTTTAACTCCCACAAGCTGAACGTCTCTTTTGCTAAGAGGAACGATAGCTACCGGGAGATTTTGCCTTGGATCAGAGCTTCCTTCGTAGGATTCTGCCAGAGGCTTCCAGATGTAAGGAGCCTTAAACGTTTCAAATTTACACTCAAACTGAGGCTTAGGAGCGCATCCTCTATCGTCTGTTAAGTGGTTTATAAGTTCAAACTCATGAGCTTTGGGGCAAAGAGTTCGTTTTCTTGGGTCAGTAAAAGAGCCTCCACCAGCTCTACAGTTGTACGAACGAGACCATACAAAAGATATCCTGCCGTCTCCTGTAGTATCTATCCAGGTATTTATATCTGCATCGGTGGCATCCAATCCGTCAAAGGATACTACTGCCGTGGGTTTTTTAAACCCATCGTGTGATTCTCTCCAGGCTCCTTTATACCTCTCACCGTCTCCTGTGACTGCATTATTGACAAGACCTATACCTGGGCAAGCAGCTAGAACTGTATCGGCGGTGATACGGTAAGCAGCTTTCCCGAGACGATGCTCTAATACAGGAGATATGCGGAAAGTGACGTTTTTCGTTACTTTCTGCAAATTACAATAAGACTTTGTACGATTGGTAAGAAAATTTATTACTACAGGGTCTTTTTTGAGTACCGCAGCCTCAAAGGAAGCAAGGCTGTAATTTCTGAAGGGGTCATAGGCTCCGCAATTCCGATTAGCAATGCAAGACCCGTTGATAAGATGTACCCGATAAAAAGAAAACTTACCACTACCAAGTAAACGAGTAATAGGGGCAAGGCTAGTGCCAAATGTGTAATCAAGAGTACCCAGTGCGCTCCCTGGAGAAACGTATTTGAGAGCTGTCTCCACATCAAACTTAGGATGCTGAGCAGCGAGCATATCTTGGCCGAAGATTCTCTCTTGACCATGCGCTAATTGGGCAACAAAAATTATTGAAAGAAGAAGTCTGTGCATACTATACTCTTTTTAGTCAGATTATCCATCAATTTTGGGAGCAGGTAACGAAAGAATAGCTAGTTCATCGTCTCCATCAAATCTAAAACTTTTAACCACACTCTCCCATGCCGGTATTGGTTTATTCGTGTATTTACTAACGCCGGTATAGTTTAACCCAAGAAGCTGCAGCTTTGTTAGCCCTAATTTCTTAGCAACATCCGGAGCAAGACTAAGGGGAACTGCAGCTCTGTTTCTCCAGTTAACCGGAGCTTGCCGATGCAGCCCTAGTATCTTTGCAACAGTTGATACACCTCCGAGCTTTGCCCAGAGTGCAGACAAAAGAGCTTCTTGTCCGGATTTACATTTACGTTTCGACCACGACCAACCCATACTACTCACCATCACTTTCGATTTCTTCTAGTGCCTTTATAAGTAAGGCCACTTTGATGGAATCGTTAGCCTGTTCACTAAGAGCAAGCGTTTTTAAATCTATCAGCTTTTCTCTCATCCATGGAATGCAACGAAGAAAGCTAGTAGTTTTCTTTTTCTTAACTACTCCTGAGCAAAGACTCATGTAGCAATCGTCGCATAACGGGGAATGAGATATCACTCTTTTACCGCATTCTAAAACTAAGCAGCGTCTATTTACTGTTGGCATATTTTTCTCCAAAGGTTTAAAGCTCTTAAATCTTCTACGTCATTTTGGTTATGACCATCGAAAAAGGCTGGCATCACTCTTTCAGGCATTGATGCTAAGTTAGCTGTAGGTTTAGACCTGCGCTCTAAGCACTCTCCATAACTTTTAGTAACGTAGTGATTAATAGCAATAATATCTGCTACTCCAGGAAGAATAGTACATTCTGCTTGCTGCAGAGGCTGAAAATTCTCTCTTACCGCTGCCCCTACCGAGTGGATAAACTTATGAGAGTTAATAGGGGAACTAGCTTTAAGTGTTCGTTGTGGGTCTACTATAGATTTTACAAACTGATTAACATCCTTTCCTCTTTTAGTGAATCTTTCTACAACTGGAATAGGTTTGTACTCAACCTCTCCATTAGACCCGAACAGAAGCCAGTGTGGGCATAGCCCTGGAAACTCTTCATACCCAACCAAAACTTCTTTTACATTATCTACTTTCTGAGGAACTAGAAACTCATCGCAATCTAGTAAAGCCATCCAGCGTGTATCATTTTTATATTGTTTAAGGCACCTGTGATATGTAGGAATTTGCTGCCCCTTGCCAGGTACTTTTTCTATAGTGATTCTATCCCCTCCAGCCTTTTTAGCCCACTCAATAGTCAAGTCAGCAGAATCGTTATCGTACAAGTAGATATGGTCTACTCCAACACCAAGATGAAACAACACCCACTCCCAAATATAAGGAGCTTCATTTTTTGCGATGGCGCACAGAGACAGGTATCTCATTTTTCAACTATCCAAATGTTTGCTGACGGCTCAGACACTAATGCTTTAACTTTTAACTGGGACTCAAATTCTGAAACGGCTTTTTTAACACTTGGAACATGATAATCATGGCCGCTTAGTATTCCTCCGGTACGTACTAGAGGCCACCAAGCGTTAATATCTTCCTTAACAAACTCATAATCGTGATTAGCGTCAATAAATATAAAGTCAAACTTTTCATTTGCTAAAAGTTTTGCTGCCTCTAAGGAGGTTTCATACACCCAGGTAACGTTGCAGTCTTTAAGCCGCTCTTTTGCTTGTAACTGGATACACTTTTGGTAATCGTCAGTCATTAGAGTCCCTAAATCCATATATGAAAGATAAGGGTCTACAAGGGTCATTTTAAGCTTAGGATTATTTCTACAGAAAAATTCTCCTCCTGCTCCCCACCTGACACCAACCTCTACTCCTTTGTTTAGAAGTAAAAGACCGTTAGTTTGAATAACGTGATTTAACACTTCGTAATGTAAACAACCGTCGTAGCGTATCATTTGACCTTTTGAATTAAAGATACATACATTTCTGCATACTCTAAACCAATCCAGCTTTTTAACTTCTCAAGAAAAGGGTCTTTAGCAAAAGACTCATCCGGAGTATGTCCTCCACCAATTCCAATTTTTCCGGGTAACCCTTTAATCCCACATACTAGCCCTATGTGGTTAAATAGTAAGTACTTATGATTTTCTTTCCTAATTATTCTCCACAGAGCGCCGTCCATGAATAAGTCACCGGAGTTAACAGCTCTGTCCAGAAGGTCTAGCTTCTCTTTTCGTAGGGCTGTTTCGCAGAGGGAAGTATGAGTAAAGTTTTGCCACTCTTTATACCGGCGCTCTTTAAGGTTAAAATAACGAGAGTTACCTTGTCCTACAAGCGGAAACTCCTGCATTAAAAACATCATTGTTTTTATATAATCCGGCATGTAGCAATCGTCATCTTCTATTACAAAGATAAAATCGCCTTTTACATGTGGTAAAGCGTCATCCATATTAGGGCGCTGAGTGTTAATCCCTGCCCTCCAGGGCTTAGAAGATTGATACACCTCCATAGATACGTTAGAGCAAGCTTTAATTTCGTCTGATATTACTAGCTCCGTACCATGAATATCATTGATGACTATCCACTGTATTGCACCCTTGTATGACTGACGAGCAATGAATCTCTGACAAAATATCCATGCTTCCGGGCGTCCACCTGTCGGAGTTATCAAAGTTACTAAGCTCATTCTTCCCCCCAAGCAGCTAACGTATCTCCAATATCAATTAAATCCATCTTGCCGCAGTTAACCATTGATGCGAGCTTATGTGCTCTATCAGCATTGGACTCTCGTTCAAACTTAGCCCCAAGCTGGATACCGATTTTAAATATCTCCTTAATAGCCGTAAAAGACCTATTCTCGATATTAGTCTTAAAGAGCATGTCAATCATTTCGTTGTTCATTCTTTACCTCAACATCTTTTCCAACTTTAATGATAATATCAGGGGAGCATATATCTGTTTGTAGGAATGGGGATACCTCCAGAGCTGCCCGTACAGATAAGTCAATCAGTTCTTTTTCTATTTCTAACGCATGCTTTTTAGCTAATTCTTTAGCTCTCTCCTTCATCCAGTTCTGTAAAGACCTGGTTATTTCGCTTACATTAATAGATGTTACTATCATAGTCGCACTTTAATCAATTTGATTAGTTTTGTAAATAGTAATTAGTCCTCAGCAATAAATATTCGGTGCCAAGCAATATGATGCTCGTGACATAACCAAGTTACATCGTATGGTTTAGAGTAGTCGCAATGATGTGCTTGTGCTCTTTCAGCGTTACAAATAGCACATGGCTGACGTACTATCTTTTTCTGAGCTATCGCATTAGTTATTTTCAACCTAGCAGAAGCGCGACGAGGGTGAATCTCGTCTTGTCTTTTTCTAGCTTTCTTTTTTATTAACTTTGTCTTATCGGGGTCAGCCTCTTGGTACTTTCTAACAACTTCTTTGGCTTGTTCGGGGTGACTCATTCTCCATACTTTAGATTGATGCGCATGTTTTGCTGCATTTTTAACCTGCCAAGGTTTAGTGTAAAAAGTGTAAACACACTTTTTGCACATGTACTGAAGCCCATCGTTTCTTATTTTGCACTTAGAAAAAGAGGGTAGCGATAGCCATCTACCACACCTATTGCACCACTTTTTATTCTTTGGCTTTTGCCCAGTTGGGACCACTTTTAGCCTCCGCTATTTGGTTTGTAATTCCGTTAGGAAATACGTCAGTAAATCCTTTAGTCATACAGTCTACTAAAAGCTGCTTACCTTTTTCAGCTAATTTAACAGGCAGTTCGAGTAACAATTCGTCGTGTACGGATAACACCAGCTTAATATCACTTTCAGTGCTTAATTGCTTTTGCAGTCTAATAAGTGCGCTTAGCATACATTCTGCAGCCCCACCTTGAACGGGAGTATTCATTGACGGGCCGTAAGAGTTATCTTTATCCAAGCATCTCCGTTTTCCGCATGGAGTAGTAACAAACCCTTGTTTAAGTGCCAACTCAGATTGTGCAAGTTGCCACTCTCTATATCCGTAGTAAGTTTCTCTAAACGTATCAACGCCTTCTTCTGCTTCGTCTTGGCTGACTGTTGCTCCATAGGATTTTTTAGCGTAATGAGAAAACTTTTTAGCTCCCAAACCAAAGAGCAATCCAAAGTTAAAGGCTTTTGCTTTTTGTCTATCTTCTTTCGTGACATCTTCAATCCTCTTTTTGCTAATTAGTGAAGCTGTAAGCCTGTGAAGGTCTATCCCTTCTTCATAAGCTTTAAGCATGGTCTTGTCCCTTGAGACTTCTGCAGCTACTCTGAGTTCAACCTGCGAGTAATCAGCGCACACAAAAACACGCCCCTCTTCGGGTACGAAATTTTGTCGTACTGAATTGTCACGAGGGAGCTGTTGTAGATTTGGGTTAGAACATGAAAGTCTACCTGTTCTAGCTCCGGCAAGGCGGTATTGGGCATGAAGCCTACCAGTTTCAGGATTAATTTGCTCAATAAGGCTATTGCCAAACGAAGTACATAATTTTTCACGCTTCTTAAACTCCGTAAAAGGTTTTACAACGGGAAGGTAGTCAAAATCCGCGAATACATCAGAGTCAGTAGCCATTTTGCCGGTCTCGGTCCTCGGCCAAATCCTATGTACATCGGGGGGTAAGGTCTTTTCGAGATACGAGCCAATAGCTGTGGGTGTAATAACGGAAAGCCCAGTAAGCGATACGAGGTCTTTACGCGCTTGGTAGAGCTTAGCCCTCCAGTCAACAATGAGGTCTCTGTGGGCATCAACATTAAGTTTGAGTCCATTTAGTTGCATCCTCGCAATTGGATGCTGCGCATCCTTATAAAGCTTGTAAATACGCGATAATCCAAACTTTTCTAATTTAGGAGCTAATACGTGTGCAAGCTTGTAGGTGGTAATTGCGTCAAGGGCTGAGTACTCTACCTGCTCCCAAGATAGCTCTGATTCTGCCCAATCGGATGCTTGCATCTCTTTTAAGATTTCTTCTTTGAATACTATGCTTACAAGACTTCTTAAACTTGCTGACGTTCCTGCATCCGTAGGAGTAGTAGCATGCATGATAAGCTTTGCAGCTAAATACGTGCAGCCAATGTCTACTTTACTCGCTTTAAACTGGTTGTAGAAGTATTGTAAATCAAAGATAGAGTTGTGTCCGATGAATCTTCCTTGCTCCAAGTATGCTGTAAAAATTGAATCGCATCCAATTTTTCCGCAATCGAAAACAATAGCGTTTCTTCCTGTGAAAATCTGGATGAGTCGTACTTTAGACAGTTGAGGGCTGAGAGCCGCCTTATCCCATCCTCTATATTTCGGTAAAGCTGCCGTCTCGGTGTCAACAGCGTGTAGTGTTGAATTTGACTCATAAAGTCTTTCAATAAGTCGCTCGGCTTCGGTCCTGTCAGTGACGTAGTACACCGGGATTTTTTCGCCTTTGAAGCTTGTTTCATATATTCCTGGTCGCATTTTATTTCTCTATTGGTAGGTCTTCTCTATCTTCTACAGTTGTTGCATCTTCTTTAAGGACTCTAATAACCCCTTTACCGAGGTCAGCAGTCCACTCATTGCTCTCTCCAAACCAGCTATAAGTACAAGCAAAAAATATACTGTTATCTTTGGGAGGAGTACGTACTTTTAACAGATACTCTAAACGAGTAATACGTTTGTTTAGCTCTTTTAGTTCTCTTTGAGGACGTTCACTCTCGTACTTCTTATTCCAGAGGTATCTTTTAATCGTCTGAATAAAAAACATATAGCTCCTTGTTATTTAGTTGGGTAATTTTCAACACACTTATTTACATGCTCAGCAAATGTTTCTAAGTCTTTTTTAGTCTCGAAATGAAGGGTATGGTCAAACCACATCTGTTTCTCTTTGCTATACATACAAAGATACAAAAACGGTTTAAAATCAGGAGCCTGAGCTACCGCAGAAGGCGGGTATACCCAACCAGAACTATCGTAAATTATTGGGTCATTGATACATATATAATTTTCTACAGTAACCTCTGGTTTATCACCCATAGTATTCTCCTTAAAAATTCTGTGCTTCTCCGCAGTGACAACAAATACATTCGGTAGTGGTTACAAAAAAGTGAGAACAGCCACAATCGCACTGCCAACGTAATTCAGGGCAACAAACAGCTCTAAACACTCCTTTAAGCAAACTACACGAAGGGCATTCTAATTCTGTAGTTCCTACAGGAGCTACCGCTTCCCAAGTATGCTGGCAATGTAAGCATACAGCTTTACCAGCTAAATGCTTACCTTCTACAAAATTACAGTTAATTACTTTTCCCATTACCTACACGCAAATTGCCATTCACAGTTATTGCCGTACTGGTCGCATACGCAAATAGCCTGACAACTCGAAGTCCCAAGAGGAGGGATAGGAGGAAGAGGCGGCAGCCCACAAGAGGCATAAGCATTAGTTGTTAGAAGACTTAGTAGTATTGCTAGAAGTATTTTCATTTTTAATCTCCTTGCCCTTGGGGCATTCATAGTTTGCACACATAAACTGAACTAATTGCTGACAGTAGTTACATCTTACCCAGACTCTAGAACCATCAGTACTAATTAGTTTCTCTGACGAGGGGCTAAACGAGTGGTTCTCTTTCATTCTTCACCGTCGTAAAGATAACGTCCAAACTCACGAGCAAGAGGCCAGTACCTACAAATGGTCATCATCAAATCACACTGTCTTTGCGGGTCCAGCTCAGCCCTAGCAAGAAGCACTAAACGCCAAAAAAAGTTTGAATCCACTAATGCTCTAGCAGGAGCTTCGTACTTTTCTAAAAGATTAATTTCTTTAATTCCAAGTAATGAACATAATTCCAGCTTTTCTTCTTCTGTAGCTGACTCAGTTTCATAAACTAACTTAACAAGTTCTGCTAAGCGGTAATCGCTATCATGTAGTAAAGCAGCCCGTTGAAAAGGATGGTCTTCTGGCAGAGGCTTAAAGACTCCTACGCCAAAGCAGTTCTTCTCGTTATCTGAGTCCTCAATCATCCGTTCAATGCGTTTGAATATGTTCATATAAGTAATAAAAACGCCGATTCGAGGGCAGCTCGGCTAACACTGCTACTGAAGGCAAACACGCCATCACCTCTAATCCCCGCAAGGGGAAATCTTACAGCATGCCTATCGCGAGCTGCTTACCTGACTTCTTAGGGGCAGACTTAGCCGCAACCACAGTCTCAGGAGGAGTCACAACTATCTCTTCCTCTACAACAGCCTCTGTCTCTTCAACGTCCAGTGCCGAAAGGAGACTCTTCGGGTCAGCTCCTGCATGGAATCTGACACCATCATCTTTTACAAGCTGGACTACGTGCAAACGCCACGAGAATCCATCAGCGTAAATGATTGGAGTTACAACACCACGAACGAGCACTCCCGGCATAATCATAGCAGCATCAATCGGCTTTGATTGAGAGTCCACAACTTCAATTCGCTGAGGGTTCTTTGCCGAGATATAGTACGAACCAGCATACCCCTGGTACTTACTAACCTTGGCATCGTCGCCATCTTGAATCGGAGGAACAGTGAATCCTTCCGTATCAATGCCTTTAGACTCTGCGAATGCTTTCAGCTCTGAGCACTCTGCAATCATCTTATTTAACGCAGCCTTTGCGGCGGGGTCTTTCTTGTCAAACAAGAATGTCGCACCAAATTTCGGGGGCTGGAACTTCATCTGTGGATTAACAAGCGCCACAAATTGAATACGCCCAATAGGTGTACCCATCATGGGACCGAATACGTTATTAAATTTATTAGCGTAATATTTTTCTTTTACTTCTTTTTTAGCCATATACATTCTTCCTTTTTAAAAAGCACATTAGAGCGACATTGCTCAAAAGTGCATTTAAACTTGTTACATAATCTTAACTATAAAAGACCGCCCATTTAAGCGCCCTGTTAGTCTAAACGCTAAGTACTTGCGTGTAACTAAACCCCAGGGACTTTTTACCCTACTTACTCTCTTGCTACTTACAACCTTTCGACTAACAAACCTTAACTCTTCCAACTTACTGCCTTGCAACTTTCCTTTTGGCACAGATAACAGGATTCGAACCTGTGAGTTAGAGGTTTCCCTCCCACGGATGATTTTTAGTCATCTGCCTTTAACCACTCGGCCATATCCGTAATTCCATCTTTGCAGGATGGTTGCTTGCTTCGTTCAACGCGAAGTGCATGGTTGACAAGTTATTGTACCTACTCGCCGGAGGTGTACTTATTAATAGTTTTCTCCTAAACATCGGTCGTTTATACTAAATCAAATCTGTGGTGGCATTTACAACTTCTAGTGCCCCGTCAATTGTATGCGGTTCGGCTCTAAATGCCATAACTTTTGCATCTCTTTCTTTCGGGTCGAAGTACCTACGAACTTTAATAAGACGTACTTCTCCAGTAGCAGGGTCTTTTACCGGCTGAGTAGTTAAACCCTTATCTCCAAGAGCTTCCCAGGTCGCAAGCTCTAACTTAGCAAGGGTATCTCTCCTAGAAATCCATTCAGTAATAGACTTAGCTATCCTTTGACCTTCAATTACAATGGTAACTTGAGTAGCTAAATTAGTAGCAGAAATCTGTCGTTTAAGTCTTTCAACCTCCTCTAGCAAATCATGGGAAGCTGTAAGCCATGACCTAACCTGTCCAGCCTGGTCAGGATAGGTTGCATCTTGAACTTCGTAGTCAGCGCAGTACTGCCCTATTTGCTTCTGATACGTTGCTACTCGTTCAAGGTTAATTTTAATTTTTCTCATTGCTTCGATTATTTTCATACTTCCGTTCTCCTTAATAATTAAAATTTTAGTTTATCCCCATTTTTCAGCTTTTAATTCAATGTACAAACGAGTGATACGAACTGCCCATTTAACTAACGTGAATATATTCATTGTTTCGTAGTGTTCTTCAAGTTCAGAGTCTGTGCACTCGCTTAAATCAACATCAGAATACTCGTCGCTACCTCTTTTGAGGCGTATGTAAATTCCAGTGTTCATTAAGCCTCCTTTAATACATCAATAGCAGACTTAATTGCAGGTCTTGGGTCAGTATCCGGCACTAAAATAACCGACTGCTTTGTATGCTTCACACAAGGTATAAGTTTCTCAGCCCCTATAATCTTTTCTGCCGCAGTAATAGTCATTAGTTTAGAAACCCAGGGGTTTTTGATACCCGCTTCAATAAGGCTTTTAGCCACCTCTTCCTCTTCATCTCTCCAGGCCCGTCTAGGCGCAGGGCCATTGACAACCTTAGTACCAGGGAGAGCTGAGCCATTCTTTGCGCAATTAATTGCATTTGCTTTCACCGCTTTAATAAATTCAATGATGTCGTCTGCATGAAGAGCTATAGCCGCCGCCCTCTCAGGAGGAATGCTTTCCGGCTTTGGAAGTACAATCTCTTTAGTTTCAAGCAGAGCTAGGGCTGACTTATCGGAAATAGTAGCTCCGTAAGCTTTACAGACTCCTTGCGCCCTACAATCTCCACACCACTCCCCTACTTTAAATTTAGCTTTGCCCTCAAAAACAGCACGTCCGGCTTTATAGAACTTTTTAAACCAGGTATCTATTTGTTTCGTAGTGTAGGAGGCTTCTCTAAAAGGAGCAGCACCAGTAGAACAATTAGGCTGATAAACGCAGGTACGCAGCACATCAATATCCTTTCCACCGTTTCTAATCTCCTGAATCATAGCGCAGCCATAAAATATGAACTGCTCGTTTTTAGGAACATCTACAAAGCGTCTGCCGTTTTTAAAATCAACGATACACAAAACACGCTTTCCTTGGTCGTTAATGTAAACAACCCAGAAATCAACTATCCCCCACATTTGCAGCTTTTCATCGAGGCATACTTCTTCTTCGATACCCCAGGCTTTACCTGTGAGTGACTGCTCTAGGACTTCTTTCCATACAACATCAACGTAGTTGTTAGCAGTTTCGCAAGCTTCGTCGTCTATATCGTGGTCCCAATCGTGGGCGGAAGACTCCCCTGTAACTTTATGATTTAAAAAGTTACGAAGGCAGCGTTCACAAGCTTCGTGAACATAGGTTCCTCTAGCTGCGGCTTCAGAAGTTTCTTGCGGGGGAAGGGTTTCACAAAGAGCTACAGAACCTGCGCAATTGCACCATCTGTGAGCACTAGAGCCTCCTAACCTAGCGTGTTTCCTTTCAGCGTGGGCTAGAACCCTATCAACTACTACTTCAACTGCAAATTTGTTTTTTGTGTTGGATTCCATCTTTTGTATATCTTCAATAGACCGCTGGTTTTTTGTAAGGTTGTATTTTTCATCCATAAAATTTTATACAATCAAAATGATTAAAATGTCAAGAACTAAAACTTATACTTTCTCCGCTGCTCGCTGGGCTGGTGATGTCATTTTCTTCCTATAGCTAATAAATGAGCACTACAAGATACGGCCCTCGCGGTACCAAAAGAGGCCGTTTCTCCGCGCTCGCATTGTGCGTAAAATTCTTCTTTTGTGGGAAGATGCATAAACGCAGCGACCAGTAGCATCGTTAAACAAAGACCCATAATTACTGCCACAGATAGAACTACGTCCATCTCGCGGTATGCCCATTCAATGAATCTTCCCATACTCTCCTCTCAAAAGTGGCGCAGGTTTTGTAGCTCGCTACCCTACTCCTCTGGGGTTTGGATTGCTGCTAGCACCCCAGCGTGCACTTACACCATCACTGCAAAAGTGGTTGCGGCCCTCCCATTATTGAGTAAAGCCTACAAAACTAAAC
>ERZ1645187.1263-NODE-1263-length-23509-cov-6.432805_pt1 | contig 23509 bp, 20 predicted proteins | sample MGYA00575352_ERZ1645187 | MGnify/ENA primary metagenome ERZ1645187 (study PRJEB40837, sample SAMN11349314) | freshwater sediment metagenome | isolation source: river sediment | host: Sediment | place: India: Wazaribad , New Delhi | collected 2017-02-21 ...
ATCTTTTCCGACAGGTAGGTGGCGTAGTAGATGAACCGCGGCCGGAAGTAGGTGTACTTCTTCGCCTTGGTCAGGAAGCCCAGGTTCACCGCCACGCCCGCCTCGCGCAGGGCGTCGTTGATGAAGCCGGCATGACGCGCCTCGTCCCGGCTCATGTAGCTGAACAGCTCGCAGATGTCGGGGTTGTTGCCGCGCCGCTTCATCTCCTTGTAAAGGACGCAGCCGCTGAATTCCGCGGTGCAGGACGACACCAGGAAGTCGATGAATTCGGCCCGCAGCGCCGGGTCCATGCCCTGCCAGTCGACGTGGTCCCAGTCTTCGTTCTTCTTGAAATGGCCCTTGTTGGGGTCCGACTTCATCTGCGCCAGCAGCGCATCCCAGTCCTTGCGGACGGGGGTCACGTCGATCCGGTCCATCTCGTCGAAGTCGGTGGTGTAGAACCGCGGGTTCAGCAGCGTGGTCTCGGTCGCCATCGCGGTGGTGTCGAAGCGGTCGGCCATCTCGGCATGCAGTTCGCCGTGGCTGGTATCGTGGGACAGGTCTTTCATGCGGCCAACTCCTCGCTGAACGAGAATTCGCAAAGTTCCATGAATTCCAGATCGCCGGTCAGGCGCGTCCACCAGCGTTCCAGCGCGCTGGCGCGGGTGATGGTGGCCAGGCGGTCCTCGACGATCACTTCGCCATAGGCGGCCAGGACGGGCGCGCCGTGGACCAGCACCTCGTCGCCCGGATGGACGACGGCGCCGTTGTTGAAGCGGACATGGGCATGCAGGCTGTCGAAGCGGTGGCTGACCTCGACGGTGCAGGGCACCTGTTCCTGTGTCTTGCTGAAAAGGGGCATGGTTGGGGTTCCCTATTGATCGGTGAACAGCCGTTCGAACGCGGCCTTGTTGTCGTCTCCAAAGGCGTAAAGCTCGGCGCTCCAGCCGGTGGCGGGGTCTTCGGCCACGAAGCGGCCGTTGTCGTATTTCACCACCCGCATCGGCGGGTTGCCTTCAGTCCGCGCCACGACGCGGGCCCGCGCCATGGCGGACTGGATCACGGTGATGAAGCCGCCATGGTCCAGGTCCAGCAGCACGGTGCCATCGACGTCACGCACGGTGACGGCCTGGGCGCTGCGGCCTTCCAGGATGAAGTCGCGCGCGGCGACGGGGGTGCCGGCGGCGGGCACGCCGACATGCGGGCGCTTGGTGGCGACCGCAAAGGTCACGACGACCAGCGCGGCCAGCGCCAGGGCGAACATGCCCCAAAGCAGCGTCCGCGGGATCATCTCGCGTTCGGGCGACTGCGGGCGGGCGGTCAGGACGGGATGCTGCGGCATGGTCCCATCCCCCCTATTCGGCGGCGACAAGGCCGGAGGGAACGGGGGCGGTCCGTTCGATCCGGGGTTCGTTGACCTTGGCCTGCGCCGCATCGGCCAGGATGCGCGCCACGCGGGCGGCATCGGGAATGGCGCGCAAGGCAGGCTGCGGCAGGCGGATGTGCCAGGGCCGGACATGGGGCCACAGCACGCCATAGGACAGCCGCATGTTGCCCCGGGTCTGCATCGCCAGGGTGCCGGTGCCGTTCGAGGGCACGGTGGTCAGGGCGGCGTTCTCGATGCAGGTGAAGGGGATCGTATAGGTCACCGGCAGCGCCGCGCCGACGCGCAGGATCACCCGCGCCGAGGTGATGGTGTAGATGGTGGCGCGGGCCTGCATCCAGGCCAGGAACAGCACCACCAGATAGGCCGCCCCCGCCAGCACCAGATAGGGGATCAGCACCGCCACGGCCTGGCCCAGGCTGGCATCGGCCAGCGTGGCGCCCGCCTTCCACAGCGCGATCAGCGCCATGTAGCCGGCGATCCAGTTCACCTTGTAGGCCTCGCGGGCCAGTTGGCGGGGGGCGGGGCTGCCCTGCCAGAGGATCTCTTCTCCGGGTGGAAGCGGGGCCGGAATCCCCGGCCGGGGTTCGAAGTCGAAGTCGCGGTCTGACATGGCAGACCCTCCGTTGATCGGGGTAGGACGGAACGGCGCGGGCGCGCGCCGCCCCCCTTGGTCAGAAGCCGCGCTTGCGGCCCTTGGCGTAAAGCCACCCCCCCGCGACATAGGCCGAGATCTTGTCCTCTTCGAGCTTGGTCACATGGGTCAGCGACTTGGTCGCCGGAATGCCCTCGAACAGGTCCGAGGTGATGGCGTTGATGCGCACGCGGTCGGCCCAGATCTTGACCATCGGCATCGGCACCAGCCGGCGCGAGCCCGAGTTCAGCTCGACCTCCAGATAACGCACCACCTGTTCCGACACGTCCACCCAGAGGTCCGAGATGCGGCCCACCACCTCAAGGTCGCCCGCCTGCACCGGCAGCCCGCGCGGGTCGCGCCCGGCGGCCACATGCACGTCGGCCGTCTGCGCCATCGGCACGATCTTCAGCTTGCCGTGGCCATCCAGTTCCGGCTCGTCCTTGCGCGGCACCCAGGACGCGGGGCCGACGCCATCGGCCATCGGATCGCCGGTGGGCGCATGGGGAAAGCCCTCGGACACCGCCGTGCGCGCCAGCGCCAGGTCGGTGCGGCGGTGCGCCGCCTCGTTCTCGGCCGAGGGCACGGTCAGCTTGCCCTGGCCGTTCGGCAAGAGCATGGTCTTGGGCTTGGGCACCGGGAACGGCCCCTGGTTCGGGGCCGGGCTGCCATCCTCCAGCTCCAGCGGATAGCCTTCGCGCATGTTCTCGGTTTGCAGGTAGTAGACCAGCAGGGCGAAAAAGCCCCAGAACAGCCAGATCGACAGGCTGGCAAGATCGAAGTTGCCGAAGAAGTTGACACCGACCATTTTGGTCCTCCGCTGTCAGGTCGGGAACTCGGCCAAGCCGATCTGCGGCTTGCCGGGCTCCGGTTTCGGGGGGGAAAGAGTGCCAAGCCGGACCAGCGGGCCCAGCACGACAAGGGTTGCGAACAGAAGGCCGATCTCGGTGTGGTAGACCACCGAATAGCCCAGTGACGGGTCCTGGATCGCACCGAAGAGGCCGCGCCCGGCGGCGTGGTCGACCAGATCGCGCAGCGCGCCGCCGGCCAGGATCGCCAGCCCCGCCGCGGTGGCCTGCGCCGCGCCCCAGGCGCCAAGCGCCAGGCCCGCGGCCGCCTTCGACGGCAGCGTCATCGCGGCGGTCAGGGTGGCGATGCCGAAGGTGCCGCCGCCCAGCCCGATGCCGCCCGCCCCCAGGTAGAACAGCGCCGGGCTTTGCAGGGCGCCGGCAAAGATCACCGCGCTGAAGGCGCCGATCCCGATCAGCAGCCCGCGCGCCGCCAGCCGGTAGGCATCGGCCCCGCGCGACAGGGCGCGCGCCGACCACAGGAAACCCACCAGCGCGCCCAGGCTCCAGGTCGCGGTCAGAAGCGTGGTGGCGCCCACGGCCAGACCCAGAACCTGGCCGCCGTAAGGCTCCAGCAGCACGTCCTGCATGTTGAAGGCCAGCGTTCCGGCCACCACCACCGCCAACAGCCGCAGCACGCCCGGTTCGCCCGCCAGTCCGGCCCAGGCGGCGCGGAACGGCGGGCGGGGTGCGGCGCGTTCGGCGGCCGACATCGGGCGGACGCGCTCTTGCTTCCACAGCGCGATGACGTTCAGCACCAAGGTCGCCAGCCCACAGCCCTGCACCACCCGCACCAGCAGGATCGGGTCATAGTCGCGCAACAGCCAGCCGACGATCAGCGCCGAAATTCCCATGCCGACCAGGTACATGATGTACAAAAGCGCCACGACGCGCGGCCGCGTTTCCTCGGTCGCGCGGTCGGCGGCCAGCGCCAGGCCCGCGGTCTGCGTCATGTGCATCCCCAGGCCCGCCATCAGGAAGGCGATGGCGGCCAGCGCCTCTCCGGCCCAGGCGGGGCCGTGATACTGGTCGCCCGACAGCACGATCAACGCAAAGGGCATCACCGCCAGCCCGCCCATCTGCCACAGGCTGCCGAACCACAGGTAGGGCACCCGCCGCCACCCGATGGCGCTGCGGTGGGTGTCGGAGCGATGCCCCAGCAGCGCGCGGAACGGCGCCACCAGAACCGGGATCGAGATCATCAGCGCCACGATCATCGCGGGCACCGACAGTTCCACGATCATCACCCGGTTCAGCGTGCCCAGCAGCAGCACCTGCGCCATGCCGACCGACACCTGGAACAGCGACAGCCGCATCAGCTGCGCCAGCGGCAGCGCGTCGGAGGCGGCATCGGCAAAGGGCATCCAGGCGGCGCCCAGGTTCTGGATGTGCTTGCGGCGCAGGATCATGGCCGAAACTCCAGGCATTCGCTGATGTAGAAGCCGCGCGTCACCCGGCCGACCCGCGACAGCCCCTCGCCGGCATGGCGGCAGAGCACCGGGAAGGCCTGCGGGATCATCACGGGAGAGCGGTCGGTGCGCGGGAACAGCTTGCCCAGCGACCAGAAGGTCATCAGGAACGGCGTGCGCGGCGCCACGGTGAAGACGATGGCCTGCCCCGTCCGGCGGCCCAGCCGGGTCAGGATGCGGCCGATGTCGGGGGCGCGGTAATAGATCAGGCTGTCCATCGCGACGGCAAAGTCGAAATGGCCAAGCGCCTCGTCCGTCATGTCGCCGGCGTGGAACGTCACCTGCCCGCGCAAGCCGGCGGGCAGCCGGTCTTCGGCGATGGCGATCAGCTGCGGCGAGATGTCGGCCGCCACCACCCTGGCCCCGCGCCGGGCCAGTTCCGCCGTCATCGCGCCGGTGCCGCAGCCGGCGTCCAGCACCCGCGCGCCGGTCAGGTCGGCCGGCAGCCGCGCCAGCATGGTCGCGCGCATCCGGTCGCGGCCCTCGCGCACGGTCTGGCGGATGCGGCTGACCTTGGCCTCGGTGGTCAGCCGCTCCCAGGCGCGGGTCGCGGTGCGGTCGAAGTAATGCTCGACCCGGTCGCGCGTGGCGGCGTAGTCGGCCATCAGTCGAACCCCAGCAGTTCAAAGATCTCGCGGTCGGGCAAGGGCGCGGGGTTCGACCCCTCGTCGCCCACCGACCGCCACAGCGTCTCGGCCAGGCGGATGTATTCGGCCCGCGCCTGGACGATGTCTTCGCAGTCGTCCATCTCGAACAGCGTCTTCTTCTTCAGCCGCGAGCGGCGGATGGCGTCGATGTCGGGCATGTGGGCGATGCGGTTGAAGCCCACGGTGCGGCAATAGCGATCGACCTCATCCGTCGCGCGCGAGCGGTTGGCGACGCAGCCCGCCAGCCGCACCTTGTAGTTGGCGGATTTGGCCTGCACCGCGGCGATGATCCGGTTCATCGCGTAGATCGAGTCGAAGTCGTTGGCGGTCACGATCACCGCGCGGTCGGCGTGCTGCAAGGGAGCGGCAAAGCCGCCGCAGACCACGTCGCCCAGCACGTCGAAGATGACCACATCGGTGTCGTCCAGCAGGTGGTGCTGTTTCAGCAGTTTCACCGTCTGGCCAACGACATAGCCGCCGCAGCCGGTGCCTGCGGGGGGGCCGCCCGCCTCGACGCACATCACGCCGTTGAAGCCCTGGGTGACATAGTCTTCGGGGCGCAGCTCCTCGGCGTGGAAATCGACGTCCTTCAGGATGTCGATGACGGTCGGTTGCAGCCGCCCGGTCAGGGTGAAGGTGCTGTCGTGCTTGGGGTCGCAGCCGATCTGCAACACCCGCTTGCCCAAAAGGGAAAACGCCGCCGACAGGTTGGACGAGGTGGTCGATTTGCCGATCCCGCCCTTGCCGTAGACGGAAAAGACCTTGGCGCCCTCGATGCGCAGGGCGGCGTCCTGATGGACCTGGACCGAGCCTTCGCCGTCCAGGCCACGCAGGTCGGGAATTTCGTCGCGCGGGCTCATGCGGTGCCCTCCGGGGTGGGGTGCGGGGTCATTCTGCGGCGATCCCTTCCATGCGATCTTCCAGGTCGTCGGCCGCCGCTTGCAGGGCGGCCAGCGTGTCGGCATCGGGGTGCCAGTAGTTGCGATCCGAAGCCTCAAGCAGGCGCTGCGCCAGCCGGCTGGAAGCGGCCGAGTTCAGGTCGGCCAGCCGGGCGCGCATCGCGTCGTCCAGCACGAAGGTTTCGGACAGGCGCTGATAGACCCAGGGGTCCACCACGCCGGTGGTGGCCGACCAGCCCAGCGTGTTGGTGACATGCGCCTCGATCTGGCGCACGCCCTCGGCGCCGTGGCGCAGCAGGCCCTCGTAGAACCGGGGGTTCAGGCTGCGGGCGCGGGTTTCCAGCGCGATCTGGTCGCGCAAGGTGCGCACGGTGCCGGCGCCGCGGGTCTGGTCGCCGATGTAGACCGGGGTTTCCCGCCCGCCCTGCACCCGGCGGGTGGCGCGTGCGATGCCGCCCAGCGTGTCAAAGTAGTGGTCGACCGAGGTGACGCCCAGTTCCACCGATTCCAGGTTCTGATAGGCCAGGTCCACGGTCTTCAGCGCGCGTCGCAGCAGCGCCTTTTGCGGCGCGGCCTTGCCGTTGCGGCCATAGGCAAAGGACTTGCGCGCCTCGTAGGCGTCGGCCAGTTCGTCTTCGTCACCAAAGCCCGCGTTGCCGACCAGGGTGTTGACGTTCGATCCATAGGCGCCTTCGGCATTGGAAAAGACGCGCAGAGCGGCGGCGTCGATGTCGACCCCGGTCTCGGCCATGCAGGCGCGGGCATGGGCGCGGATGAAGTTCTGGCAATCGGGTTCGTCGGCGGTGGCGGCCTTCCAGGCGGCCTCGGCCAGCATGCGGGTCTGAAGGGGCAAGAGGTCGCGGAAGATGCCCGAAAGGGTCATCACCACGTCGATCCGCGGCCGGCCCAGGTCGGCCAGCGGGATCAGGTCGGCGCCGCACAGGCGGCCGTAGTGGTCGAACCGCGGCCGCGCCCCGATCAGCGCCAGCGCCTGCGCGATCGGGCCGCCGTCGGACTTGATGTTGTCGCTGCCCCACAGCACCAGCGCCACCGTGCGCGGCAGGGTGGCATGGGCGGCCAGAAGCCGGTCGGCCTGCGCCGCGCCGTCCTTCAGCGCGAAGGCCGTGGGCATGCGGAACGGGTCGAAGGCGTGGATGTTGCGCCCCGTGGGCAGGATCGCGGGGCTGCGCACCAGATCGCCACCGGGGACAGGGGCGACAAAGCGGCCCGACAGCGCCCGCAGCAGGCCCGGGATCTCGTGGTCCTCTTGCAGCAGCCGGTCGGCCAAAGCGCGGTCGGCAGTGTCGGGCATCAGGGCCAGCATCTCGGCCCGCACCTCGGGGGCCATGGTGCGGCCGACGACGTGCAGCCCGTCGGTGATCAGCGCGCCCTCGGTCTCCAGCAGCTTGACCCACAGCGCCGACAGGTCGCCCGCGTCCATGTCCACCGCGCGGGCCTGGTCGCGCACCAGGTCGGCCAGGTCGGCGGCTTCGACCGCGTCGGGCGGCAGGGCACGCAGGCGGGTCAGGCTGTCCTTCAGCTCGGCCAGGCCCTTGTAAAGGCCCGAGCGTGCCAGGGGCGGCGTCAGGTGGGTGATGGTGACGGCATTCGACCGCCGCTTGGCCAGCGTCGCCTCGGAGGGGTTGTTGGCGGCGTAAAGGTAGATGTTCGGCAGGTTGCCGATCAGCCGGTCGGGCCAGCAGCCCGCACCCACACCGGCCTGCTTGCCGGGCATGAACTCCAAGGCGCCATGCATCCCGAAGTGCAGCAGCGCATCGGCGCCGAAATCGTCGCGCAGCCAGCGGTAGAAGGTGGCGAAGGCATGGGTCGGGGCAAAGCCCTGCTCGAACAGCAGGCGCATCGGGTCGCCTTCGTAGCCGAAGACCGGCTGCAACCCGACAAAGACATTGCCGAACCGGCGGCCCAGGATGAAGACGTCGCGCCCGTCGGTCTGGTGGCGGCCCGGCGCCGGCCCCCAGGCGCTTTCGACGTCGCGCAGCCAGCGGCTGCGGGCGACGATCTCGGCGGCCGGCACGCGGGCGGCGATATGGGCGGGCTGGCCGTGCAGCGCCTCGGGGCCGCAAAGGATGGCGGCGCGCAGGTCCTCGACCGTGGCGGGCAGGTCGCCGGTGGCGTAGCCCTCGGCCTGCATCGCGGTCAGAACGTTGAACAGGCTTTCCATCACGCCCAGATAGGCCGCGGTTCCCGCAGCCCCCGCGTTCGGCGGAAAGCCGTACAGCACCACGGCCACCTTGCGCTCGGCCACCTGGGTCCGGCGCAGGCGGGCCAGCCGCGCGGTCTTGTCGACCAGCGCCTCGATCCGCTCCGGGCAGGGCGCCATGGCGCGGGTCTCGGCATTGCCCGAAGCCTCGCAGTGCCGCCCGCAGCCCGTGCAGCCGTCGCCCCCGTGGCGGCCGGCAAAGACGGTGGGATTGGTCGCGCCGTCGATCTCCGGCAGGGCGATCAGCATCGTCGTCTCGACCGGCCCCAGCCCGCCGCCCGAGGCGCCCCACTGTCCCAGCGTCTGGAACTCCAGCGGGTGGGCGGCGATGTAGGGCACGTCCAGATCGGCCAGCGCCTGCACCGCGGCGGGGCTGTCGTTGTAGGCCGGCCCGCCGACCAGCGAAAATCCGGTCAGCGACACCAGCGCATCGACCCGCCCGGTCATGAAGGCCGACATCGCCGGGCGCCCGTCCAGCCCGCCGGCAAAGGCCGGCAGCACGGCGATGCCGCGCGCCTCGAAGGCGCGGATGACGGCATCGTAATGCGCCGTGTCCGAGGCCAGGATGTAGCTGCGCAGCATCAGAAGGCCGACGGTGGCGCTGGCCCCTTGCGGGCGGGGCACGGCGGCGGCGTCGGTGGTGATCCGGGCGGCCAGGTCGGGGTGATACAGCCCGACCTCGGGGTATTCGACCGGGGCCGCCGCCTTGATCCCACGCCAGTCGCGGTTGGGGGAATAGCGGCCAACCAGATAACGGATCATCGCCTCGATGTTGTCGTCGGACCCGCCCAGCCAGTATTGCATCGACAGGAACCAGGCCCGCAGATGCTGCGACTTGCCGGGGATGTATTTCAGGATCTTCGGCAGCCGACGCAGCATCGACATCTGCTTTTCGCCCGACGAGGCCGAGGGCGCCTTTGTCCCGCGCAGCTTTTTCAGCAGAGCCATCGCACCCGAGGCGGGCTGCGCCATGTCCAGATCGCCCATCCGGGTCAGCTTGACGATCTGCGGATCGGCGATCATGCCGACCAAGGCATCGACATGGGCCCGCGCGGCGGTCAGCTCGGGCAGGATGGCGGTGATGTGTTCCTCGATGAACAACAGGTTCGCCACGATCAGGTCGGCACCCAGGATCGCCGCTTTGGCGCGGGTCAGTGCGGCGGGGGTCTCGGCCCATTCGGCGGCGGCGAGCACGGTGACGCGCAGACCGGGGAAATCGCGCCGCAGCCGCGGCAGCGCCCGCGCGGCGGGGCCGGCGGCATGGGCGTCCAGCGTGACGATCACCACGCTGTAGCCGCCCGCCGGGTCATGCGGGACGGGATCGGCCAGGCTGATCCGGTCATCGCGCATAATGGGCCTTGGCTTCGTACAGGGTTTCGACCGAGATCGCGGCGACGCCGCGGGCGGCGGCAAAGGTTTCGGTGTTGCGCCGCGCCTTGGCACGGACAAAGAACGGGATCTTCTTCAGCTCGCGCTCGGCATCGGGCAGCCAGCGCACCTCGCCCGAGGGCTGGACGACCGGGATCGCGGCTTCGGTTTCCTCGCGCGCCACGGCCTTGGCGCCGTGATGGCTGGGTCCGGCGGCATCGTGGAACTCGAAATCCTCGCGGAACATCGTCAGCAGGTGTTCCTCAAGCCCCATGACCAGCGGATGCACCCAGGTGTCGAAGATGACGTTCGCGCCCTCGAACCCCATCTGGGGGCTGTAGCGGGCCGGAAAGTCCTGCACATGGACCGGGGCGCTGATGACGGCGCAGGGAATGCCCAGGCGCTTGCCGATATGGCGTTCCATCTGGGTGCCCAGGATCAGCTCGGGAGCGGCGGCGGCGATGGCGGCCTCGACCTCGAGGTAGTCGTCGGTCACCAGCGGCTCGACCCCATGGGCCTGCGCGGCGGTGCGCAGGGCGCGCGCCTGTTCGCGGTTGTAGCAGCCCATGCCGACGACCTCGAAGCCGATCTCCTGGGCAGCGATGCGGGCGGCGGCGATGACATGGGTCGCGTCGCCGAAGAGGAAGACGCGCTTGCCGGTCAGGTAGGTGCTGTCGACCGAGGCGCTCCACCACGGCTGGCGCAGGCCGGTTTCGTCGACGGCGGCCGAAAGGCCGGTGATCCGCGCCACCTCGGCCAGGAAATCGCGGGTAGCACCGACACCGATCGGAACGGTGCGGGTATAAGGCTGGCCGCAGGCGCGCTCCAGATAGCGGGCCGCCCCTTCGCCGGTTTCGGGGTAGAGAAGCACGTTGAAATGCGCCTGACCCAGACGGCGCAGGTCGTCGGGCGTGGCACCAAGCGGCGCGCAGACGTTCACCGCGACGCCCATCTGCGCCAGAAGCCGGGTGATCTCGGCCACGTCGTCGCGGTGGCGGAAGCCAAGCGCGGTGGCGCCCAAGAGGTTGCAGGTGATCGCCTCGGTCCGTGGCATCGGCACCGCCAGCGCGCGGACCAGCGCGTGGAACGTCTCATCCGCGCCGAAGTTTTCCTTGCGGGCGTAGGACGGCAGCTCCAGCGGCACCACCGGCACGTCCAAGTTCAGCGCGCGCGCCAGGCCGCCAGGATCGTCCTGGATCAGCTCGGCCGTGCAGGAGGCACCGACCAGCAGGGCCTGCGGGCGGAAGCGGTCATGTGCGGCGGCGACGGCCGATTTCAGCAGCGTCGCGGTATCGGCCCCCAGATCGCTGGCTTGAAAGGTGGTGAAGGTCACCGGCGGGCGATGGTCGCGCCGTTCGATCATGGTGAACAGCAGGTCGGCATAGGTGTCGCCCTGCGGCGCGTGCAGGACCAGGTGCAGGCCCTTCATCGCGGTCGCGACGCGCATCGCGCCGACATGCGGCGGGCCTTCATAGGTCCAGAGCGTCAGCTTCATGCCGCGCCCCCCTGTGCCAGAAGCGCGCGGCGCCGCAAGGGGCGCGAGAACAGCCCCGCCAGGTCGCCCGCCTGTTCGTAGAAATGCACCGGCGTGAAGACCAGCTCGATCGCCCATTTGGTGGCGTGGCCGGCAGCTTCCAGCGGGTTGGCCAAGCCCAGGCCGCAGACCGTCAGGTCGGGCGACAGGGCGGCGTGGCGGTCCAGCTGGCGGTCGACATCCTGGCCTTCGGACAGGACCGGGCCCTGGGGCAACAGCGCCAGTTCCGGCGCCCTCAGCGCGCGGTGCAGCAAGGGGGTGCCGCCCTCAAGCGGGCGCATCCCGCATTCGCGCGCCAGGAACCGCGCCAGAGGAATTTCCAGCTGGCTGTCGGGGAACAGGAACAGGCTGCGGCCCGACAGGGTGGCGGCATGGGCGGCCACGGCCTTGCGGGCACGGGCACGCGGCGCGGCGGTGGCGGCGTCAAAACGGGCGGGCATCACGCCGAAGGCGTCGGCGACGGCCTGCAGCCAGAGCGTCGTGCCTTCTTCGCCAAAGGGGAAGGGCGCGGCGATGCGGCGGGCGCCCCGACGGTCCAGCGCGGCGGCGGTGTCGCCCAGGAAGGGCTGCGCCAGGATGTAGCGGGTGTTCCGGCCGACGGCGGGCATCTCGTGCGAGCGGCGGGCGGGCAGCATCCGCACCGGTCCGACCCCAAGGGCGGCCAGCAGCGCCAGGCACTGATCCTCAACCACATCCGGCAGTGCACCGACCACCAGAAGCTCGGCCACATCGGTGGCGGGCAGCGACGGCACCATCGCGGCCAGGCAAGCATCCTCGCCTTGGGTAAAGGTCGTCTCGATGCCGGAACCCGAGTAGTTGTAGACCCGCACATGCGGCGCATGGGCGCCGTTCAGCCGTTCCGCCGCGCGGGCCAGATCCAGCTTGATCACCTCGGACGGGCAGGAGCCGACCAGGAACAGTTGCCGGATGTCGGGGCGGCGGGCCAACAGGCGGCCAACCTCGCGGTCAAGCTCGGTATTGGCATCGGCCAGGCCCGCCAGATCCTTTTCCTCTAGAATCGCGGTGCCAAAGCGCGGCTCGGCAAAGATCATCACGCCGGCCGCCGATTGCAGCAGATGCGCGCAGGTGCGGCTGCCGACCACCAGGAAGAAGGCATCCTGCATCTTGCGGTGCAGCCAGATGATTCCCGTCAGGCCGCAGAACACCTCGCGCTGGCCGCGCTCCTTCAGGACGGGGGTGGTGGCGCAGCCAAGCGCGGGCAGGTCCAGGCTCATGCCACCTCTCCCTTCGCCATCAGGACGGCGGGCGCGCGGTCGTCGGCGCCGGCCTCCCGGCGGGCCATCCGCAGCTTCCACAGGAACTGCGCGGCGTTCACGGCATAGGCCGCATAGGCGGCCAGCGCGACCAGCATCTGCCCTGCCGGTGACAACGCGCCGGTCCACAGCGCCCACAGGTAGATGGTGTGCAACCCTATGACGCCAAAAGAAAAGACATCTTCCCAGAAGAACGCCGGGGCGAACAGGTACTGGCCGAAGACCACCTTCTCCCAGATCGCGCCGGTGACCATGATGGAGTACAGCAGCAGGGTCTTGAGCAGGATCGACAGGGTCGCCGCGCCATAGCCTTCGCCGGTGGCCAGAAAGCGCAGCACCAGCACCACCGACACCGCGCAGGCCAGGAACTGCACCGGCGCCAGAATCCCCTGCACGACGGTCCAGCGCGTGGCATCCCGGCGGGCGCGTTGCTCGGGGGTATACAGCGGCTTTCGCGGAGAATTTTCAGACAGATGCGGCATTCCGGTATGCCTTTTCCCCCAAGGCCTTGCCGGGTCGAGGTTAGCCCGCAGTCGCAATGTGTCAACAGAAACTTACACATCCAATCGACTCCCTGGCCGATGTGTAAGGGGCGGCCCCGACAGATTGGCTCAAACTGAACAGGTTATTTTCGTCTATTATCAGCACATTACCGGAAATCTGGCCCGACACGCGGCCAGAATGTCAATTCTTGTGGACATTTTGCCCCTGCTGCGTTGTCATGGAGGCAGGGCAGACTCGGCCCGACGCGACACCCGCGTTTGCCGGCTTCGCCCGAGGACGTCGTATGACTGCCCGGGGACAAGATGCGTGACATCCGAAGCACTTGCATTCACGATGGCGGCAGCTCGGACGGCTACGTCGGACTCGCCGTCGAAGCCATCGAGCGTCTGGTCGCCAGGCGACTGAACGGAGTGGGCGCCCTGAATACCGCCTTGCTTGAGAAGATCATCGACCTCGCCTCGTCTCGCGACGTCGGCGCGGCCGACGCACTTGCCGCCGCCGTGCGCGAGGCGCGCGTGCGGCCCGAACTGATCATCGACACCTACATCCCCGAAGCCGCCCGCGCCTTTGGCGTCGCCTGGCTGGAAGACCGGCTCAGCTTTGCCCGCGTCACCATCGGGGTGGCCCGCCTGCAACAGCTGCTGCACGACATGCAGGCCAGCCAGTCGGCCGACTCCGCGGATTCATCGAACAGTTGCACGGCGATGGTGATCCTGCCGCCGGGCGAACAGCACACGCTGGGGGCGCAGATTCTGGCCATGCAGCTGCGCCGCAAGGGCGTGTCGGTCAATGTCCAGGTCGCCCCGGGGTTGAGCGATCTGTCCCGCCTGCTGACCTCAAGGCACTTTGACGCAGCGATGATTACCCTTGGCGGCACTGAAAGGCTTGAAATCTGTGTCAAACTGGTGAAGACCCTGAAGCAGCTGACCAAAGGCCGGCTGCATGTGGCGATCGGGGGTTCCGTGATCGGTTCGTGCCAGGATGAACTTGCCGGATCCGGTGCCGACCTTGTGACCAACGATCTTGACGTCGTGATCTCCAGCTTCGGGCTGATCAGGCATCATCAAGCCGGGCAGAGGGTGCAGCAGGAAAGCCGGCCATAAGCGAACGTGGCCTTGGAAAGGTTTCCGCGGTGACATCAGATGGACGATTCCTGTTGAGACGGGGAACTCTGCCCGAGCTTCCTCCGGATCTGCTTGTCGACATCGTCACCTCGGCCTGCGATCTGGCGCTGGTGGTGTCGCGGGCCAATGTGGTCGACTCCGTCCTGGTGAACCCGCAGATGGGGATCGGCGCCAAGGTCGCGCATTGGCAGGGCGAGCCGCTGCAATCGCTGCTGACCCCGGAAAGCTGGCAAAAGCTGCTGGGGCGCCTGGCGTCGGGCGAACTGGACACCCACCGCCCCGCGATGGTCGAGCTGACGCATTCCGACAAGGCCAGCTTCCAGTTCCCGATCCGCTACGCGGTCACCCGCACCGATGCCGACGGATCGCTGCTGATGGTCGGCCGCGACATGCGCCCGCTGGCCGAGGTGCAGCAACAGCTTGTCCAGGCCCAGCTGGCGCTGGAGCGCGACTACGAGGCGCAGCGCGAACTGGAAACCCGCTATCGCGTGCTGATGGAGGCCAACCCCGCGCCGCTGATGATCGTCTCGCTGTCCAGCGGCCGGATCATCGACGTCAACGCGGCCTCGGCCGAACTGGTCGGCGCGCCGCGGTCGGACCTGCTGGACAGCTCGATGGCGCAGGAATTCGACGGCCGCCGCCGTGGCGAATTCCTGGAAAGCCTGGCCAAGCTGTCGGGCGCCGACCCGACCAGCAGCCTGGAACTGACCGTGCGCCGCAACAAGAAGCGCGTCCACGTCCGGGCGACCGTGTTCCGCGCCGCGGGCGACAAGCTGCTCCTGTGCCGCTTCGAGATGGCCGAAAGCAGCCGCGAGCGCAGCAGCGACCTGCAAGAGATGACCGAGCGCCTGTTCCAGCAGGGCATCGACGCGATGGTCTTTCTGGACCTTGACGGCACGGTGCGGGCGGCCAACGACGCCTTCCTGAACCTGACCGACAGCGGCAGCCAGGCCATGGTGCAGGGCCGGTCCTTTGCCGACTTCCTGTCGCGCGGGGCGATCGACCTGCGGGTGCTGCTGGACAACGTCAAGCGCGTTGGCCACATGCGCCACTATGCGACCCGGCTGAACCCCGATTTCTCGGGGCAGGTGTCGGTCGAACTGTCGGCCACGCTGTTCCAGAACCGCACCAACCCCGGCATTGCGCTGGTGATCCGCGATTCGAACCTCGCCGATGCCACCCGCATCATTCCCGGCCCGACCGGCAACGAGGGCATGCGCAACGTCATGCAGATGGTCGGCTACACCACCCTGCGCGACATCGTGGCCGAGACCACCGAGATCATCGAGAAGATGTGCATCGAGACCGCGCTGGAGCTGACCGGCAACAACCGCGTCGCCGCCGCGGAATTGCTGAGCCTGTCGCGCCAGTCGCTGTACGTCAAGCTGCGCAAGTTCGGCCTGCTGGCCAAAAGCGCCGACTGACCCCCTTTTCGCCGGGCCACCCCTGCCCCGCGCCGGCGGGCACTTGATCCATGTCAATTCGACCTGTCGCGTTTGATGTAAACTTCGGTTTACATATCGGCCCCGGGGGAAGCTGCCATGCGGATCGTCTTCGTTCACCCGAACTATCACTCCGGCGGCGCCGAGATCGCGGGCAGCTGGCCGCCGGCCTGGGTGGCCTACCTGACCGGGCACCTGCGACAGGCGGGGTTCGACGACATCCACTTCATCGACGCGATGACGCATCATGTCGATCATGGCACGCTGCGCGCGCGTCTGGCCGAATTGCAGCCCGACCTGGTCGGCTGCACCGCGATCACACCGTCGATCTACGAGGCCGAAGAGGTGCTGCGCATCGCCGCCGAGGTGGTGCCCCAGGCCGTGCGGGTGCTGGGCGGGGTGCATGCGACCTTCATGTTCCGCCAGGTCCTGTCCGAGGCGCCCTGGATCGACGTGATCGTGCGCGGCGAGGGCGAAGAGATCATGACCAACCTCGCCTGCGCCGTGCGCGATGGCCGCTGGCCCGCAGATCGCCGCAGGATCAAGGGCCTGGCCTTCCGCGACGGCGACGAGATCGTCGCCACCCCCGCCGCCAGCACGGTCAAGGACCTTGAGGCGATCAAGCCCGACTGGTCGATCCTGGACTGGGAGAAATACATCTACATCCCGCTGGGCGTGAAGGTCGCCATCCCCAACATGGCGCGCGGCTGCCCCTTCACCTGCTCCTTCTGTTCGCAATGGAAATTCTGGCGCGACTACCGTGTGCGCGACCCCAAGAAGGTGGCGGACGAGATCGAGGATCTGGTCACCAACCACGGTGTCGGCTTCTTCATCCTGGCGGACGAGGAGCCGACCATCAACAAGAAGAAGTTCGTCGAATTCTGCCAGGAGCTGATCGACCGCGGCCTGAACAGCCGGGTGAAATGGGGCATCAACACCCGCGTCACCGACATCTACCGCGACCGCGACCTGCTGAAGTTCTACCGCAAGGCGGGGCTGGTGCATGTATCCTTGGGCACCGAAGCCGCGGCGCAGCTGAAGCTGGACCTGTTCAACAAGGAGACCAAGGTCGAAGAGAACAAGGAGGCGATCCGCCTTCTGCGCGAGGCCGACATCTTCACCGAAGCGCAGTTCATCGTGGGTCTCGACAACGAGACCGCCGAGACGCTGGAAGAGACCTACCGCATGGCCTGGGATTGGCAGCCCGATCTGGCGAACTGGTCGATGTACACGCCCTGGCCCTTCACGCCGCTGTTCCAGGAGATCAAGGACCAGGTCGAAGTCTTTGATTTCTCGAAATACAACTTCGTCACGCCGATCATGAAGCCGGCCGCGATGACGCGCGGGGAACTCTTGGATGGGGTGATGAAGAACTACCGACGCTTCTACATGAAGAAGGCGCTGTTCCACTATCCCTGGCGCGGCACCGGGTTCCGCCGGCGCTATCTGCTGGGCTGCCTGAAGGCCTTCCTCAAGGCCGGCGTCGGGCGCACCTTCTATGACCTGGGCAAGGCGGGCTACTGGGGGCCGCAGACCAAGGGAAAGGTCGATTTCCACTTCGACGAGACGCGCAAGCTGGCCCCTGCCCAGGTCGCCGACTGGGAGGCGGCGGCGGACCGCGCCCGCAAACACCGCGAACGGCAAGAGGCCGTGCGCAGCCAGATGAAGGAACGCGCCGCCGAACGGGCCGAATTCAGGATGCCCGCCGATGTGCCGATGGCCTGCGGCGGCAGCAAGGCGCAGATGCAGGAACCCGCGGAATAGGGGGCGGCGATGGACGGCAGCCCCGCGATCCCGGGCGCGTCGGGCGCCCGCATCGGCCCCAACGCGATCCTGCAGACGGTCACGGTGCTTGACCGGCACTGCGGCCGCCCCCTGCGCGACCGGGTGCTTGCCCTGGCGGGGGTCGACATGCCCCCGCCCGACTCGGGGATGGTGCCCGAGGCCGACTGCATCGCCGTCCACCGCGCCGTGCGGCTGGCCTTGGGCGCAGAGGCCGATGCCGTCCTGCGGCTGGCCGGACTGTCAACCGCGGATTACATCCTGGCGCACCGCATTCCGCGGCCCGCTCAGGTCTTGATCCGGTCCCTGCCGGGGCCATTGGGGGCGCGGCTCTTGACGGCGGCGATCACGCGCCACGCCTGGACCTTTGTCGGCTCGGGGCGGTTCACGGTGGACTCGCACCGCCCGCTGACCTTCCGCATCGACGCCAACCCGCTGGCCGCGGACCACACGGGCAGCCCCAGCTGTCATTGGCATTCCGCAGTGTTCGAGCGGCTGTTCGCCCGCCTTGTCTGGCCCTCGGTCGCGGTCGAGGAGGTCTCTTGCGGATCGGTGGCACCGGGGCCTTGCCGCTTTGTCCTGCACCCCCGCGGAAACCTGCGGCTGGGGCGCAAGGCCGTCACGCGCGATTGACACTAATCCTTGCCCGACTCCGCAATGTCATGTTTACTTGACACATGAGCGCCCTCGACACCCTGCCCGCCCGTTCCTTGCCCGAACCGCGCGCCATGCTGCGGCTGATCAAGCCGGTAACCTGGTTCCCGCCGATCTGGGCCTATCTTTGCGGCTCGGTCAGCTCGGGCGTGCCGCTGGGGCAGAACTGGCCAACCGTGGTTCTGGGCATGGTGCTGGCCGGCCCCATCGTCTGCGGCATGAGCCAGGCCGCCAACGACTGGTGCGACCGCCACGTCGATGCGGTGAACGAACCCGACCGGCCCATCCCCTCGGGCCGCATCCCGGGCCGCTGGGGCCTGTGGATCGCGCTGGCGATGACGGCACTGTCGCTGGCCGTCGGCTGGCTTCTCGGCCCCTGGGGCTTTGCTGCCACTGTCGTCGGCGTGCTGGCCGCCTGGGCCTATTCGGCCGAGCCGGTGCGGCTGAAACGCTCGGGCTGGTATGGCCCCGGGCTGGTCGGCCTGAGCTACGAGGGCCTGCCCTGGTTCACCGGCGCGGCCGTGCTGCTGGCCGCGGCCCCGCGGATCGAGATCCTGCTGATCGCGCTGCTTTACGCCCTTGGCGCCCATGGCATCATGACGCTGAACGATTTCAAGGCGCTGGAGGGCGACCGGCTGCACGGCGTGCGGTCGCTGCCCGTCGTTCTGGGCCCCGAGGTCGCCGCCAAGATCGCCGGCACGGTGATGGCCTTGGCGCAGCTTCTGGTCATCGCGCTCTTGGTGATCTGGGGCAAGCCCTGGCATGCGCTGGCGGTAACGGCGCTTTTGCTGGCACAACTGGCCGCGATGCGCGTGCTGTTCCGCGACCCCAAGGGCAAGGCCCCCTGGTACAACGGCACCGGCGTGGTGATGTATGTGACCGGCATGATGATCACCGCCTTCGCGCTGCGGGGGCTGGGATGACGCTGGGCTGGCGCCAGATCCTGCGGTTGGGCCTGGTGCAGATGTGTCTGGGCGCGATCGTGGTGCTGACGACCAGCACGCTGAACCGGCTGATGGTTGTGGAGCTGGCGCTGCCGGCGATGGTTCCCGGCGCGCTGGTGGCGCTGCATTACGGCATCCAGATCACCCGCCCCGGCTGGGGGCTGAAGTCCGATACCACCGGCAACCGCACGCGGTTCATCATCGGCGGCATGGCGGCGCTGGCGGGCGGGGCGATGCTGGCATCGGTCGGCGTGGTGCTGATCCCGGCGTCCCTCTGGGCGGGCCTGGCGCTGTCGGTGCTGGCCTATGCGCTGATCGGCCTTGGCGCGGGCGCTTCGGGCACCGCGCTGCTGGCATTGCTGGCCACGGCAACTGGACCGCAGCGGCGGGCGGCGGCGGCCACGATCACCTGGCTGATGATGATCTTCGGCATCGCCGCCACCGCCGGCACCGTCGGCTGGCTGATGGAGCCCTATTCGCCGCGCCTTCTGCTGCAGATCGTGGCGGCGGTGGGCCTGGGGGCCATGCTGCTGACGACGCTGGCGATCTGGGGCATCGAGTCCCGCGTGATCGCCGAACGCCCGCCCGAACCCGCGCCCTGGCGCGAAGGTCTGGCCGAGATCTGGGCCGAACCCCGGGCGCGCGTCTTCACGCTGTTCATCTTTCTGTCGATGAACGCCTATTTCATGCAGGAGCTGATCCTTGAGCCCTACGCCGGCTTGGTCTTCGGCTTTACCCCCGGCCAGTCCACCAGCCTGTCGGGCGCACAGAATGGCGGCGTCTTCGTCGGCATGCTGCTGGTCGGCCTTGCGGCCACGGGCCTGCGGCTCGGGTCCTTGCGGCATTGGGTGATGGCGGGCTGCCTGGGGTCGGCCCTGGCGCTGGCGGTGATCGCGGGCCTGGGCCGCTTCGGCGGGGCCCTGACCCCGGCGGTCGTCGCCTTGGGCTTCTTCAACGGCATGTTCGCGGTGGCCGCCATCGGGTCGATGATGGCGCTGGCGGGCGAGGGGCGCGAGCGGCGAGAGGGCACCCGGATGGGCCTCTGGGGCGCCGCGCAGGCGGTGGCGGCGGCGGCGGGCGGATTCGCCGGCACCGCGCTGGTCGACCTGGGGCGCCTGTGGCTGACCCCTGCCCCGGCGTTCGGCGCGGTCTTCCTGTTCGAGGCCGGGCTGTTCCTTCTGTCCGCCGGCATCGCCGCGCGGGTGATCGACCACCGCCGGGCGGCGCCAAAGCCCGCCCCGGCCTATGCCCTGGCAGGAGAGTGACATGCGCTACGATGTCTTCGTGGTCGGCGGCGGGCCTTCGGGCGCCACGGCGGCCGAGGATCTGGCCCGCGCCGGCCACCGCGTCGCGCTGCTGGACCGCGACGGGCGGATCAAGCCCTGCGGCGGCGCCATCCCGCCCCGCGCGATCCGCGATTTCGACATTCCCGACCGGCTGGTCGTGGCGCGCATCCGCTGCGCCCGGATGATCTCGCCCACCGGGCGCGCGGTCGATATCCATATCGAAGGCGGCTATGTCGGCATGGTCGACCGCGAGGATTTCGACGAATTCCTGCGCGACCGCGCCGCGATGCACGGGGCCGAGCGGCTGACCGGCACTTTCCTGCGGGTCGAACGCGATGCGCAAGGGACCCATGTCGTCTGGCGCGACAAGGCGACAGGCGCGGAACGCCGCAGCCCCACCCGTCTGGTGATCGGCGCCGATGGCGCGCGGTCGGGCGTGGCGCGGGCCGAGGTTCCGGGGGGCGACCGCATTCCTTACGTCATCGCCTATCACGAGATCATCGCCGCGCCCGAAGGGCTGGTGGCCTCGAACGCCGGTTACGACCCCGACCGCTGCGACGTGGTCTATGACGGCCGCATCAGCCCCGATTTCTACGGATGGGTCTTTCCGCATGGCACCAAGGCCAGCATCGGCATGGGTACCGAGAAAGAGGGCGTCGACCTCAAGGAAGCCACCGCCGAACTGCGCCGCATGTCGGGCCTTGCGCAATGCGAGACGATCCGCAAGGAGGGCGCGCCGATCCCGCTGAAGCCGCTGGACCGCTGGGACAACGGTCGCGACGTGGTGCTGGCGGGCGATGCGGCGGGGGTGGTTGCCCCCTCCTCGGGCGAGGGCATCTTCTACGCCATGGCCGGGGGCCGCGCGGCGGCGACGGCGGCGCAGGCCGTGCTGCGCACCGGCCGGGCCAGGGACCTGAAACTGGCGCGCAAGCTGTTCATGCGCGAACATGGCACCGTCTTTCGTGTGCTGCGCAGCATGCAGGACGCCTATTACAAGTCCGACGACCGCCGCGAACGCTTTGTCAGCCTGTGCCACGACATCGACGTGCAGCGCCTGACCTTCGAGGCCTACATGAACAAACGGCTTGTCGCGGCGCGGCCTTTGGCGCATCTGAAGATCGGCGTGAAGAACCTGGCCCACCTTCTGGGCCTGGTGTCGCCAAAGTGGTCCTGACGATGCAGATGATCCCGGCCTATCAGAACGGCCAGCTTCGCCCGGTCGAAAAGCTCTTGGTGCACCGCCAGGGGCTGCGGCATCTGGCGGTGTCGGTCTTTGTCACCCGCGGCGACCGCATCCTGCTGCAACAGCGCGCGCTGACCAAGTATCACACGCCGGGCCTGTGGGCGAACACCTGCTGCACCCATCCGCATTGGGGCGAGGCCGCCGCCACCTGCGCCGCCCGGCGGCTTGACGAGGAACTCGGCCTGCGCGGGCTGGACCTGCGCGCCGTGGGCACGGTGGAATACCGCGCCGACGTGGCGGGCGGCATGGTCGAGCATGAGGTGGTCGACATCTTCACCGCCACCGCCCCCGCCGGGATGGAACCGCTGCCCGACCCCGCAGAGGTCGCGGCGACCGAATGGGTCACCTTGGCCGATCTGATGGAAGACCTGGCCGCGCGGCCCGACCGCTATACGCCCTGGCTGCGCATCTACATGGACCGCCACCGTCAGATGATCTTTGGCGAAACCGTCTCGGGCTGAAGCCAGTCCAGGATCAGGGCGGAAAGCCCATCCTCGGCCTCTTCATGCACCAGATGGCCGCCGGGCAGGTCGCGCACCTCGGCCCGCGGCATCCGCGCCGCCGCCTGATGCGACACGCGGGGCGGCACCGCGACATCGCCGGCGGCGGCAATCAGCAGGGTGCGCACCGGCAACGTGGGCAAAGCCGCCAGCAGCGGGTCCAGCCGCCAGGCCGCCATCATCCCCAGGGCACCCGCGATATGGCCGGGGTCGCGCACCAGCGCCAGGTACTGCGCGCGTCCGGCCTCGTCGATCCGCGATCCGGTCTGGTCCAGCATCCGGTCCACCCGCGCCCGGCTGGCCCAGACCCGCGCGACCGAAGGGGCCACGAAGGGCAGCGCCGCCATCCCCCTGGCCATCAGGCCAAAGACCGCCGTGGCCGCGCCGCCGAAATGGCCAAGCGCCGCATTGATGCCCACCACCGCCGGGATCGGACGCATCCGGGCCATCTGCAACGCGATGGCCGCCCCGGCGGAATGGCCGATCACCGCCACCGGCGCCACGCCAAGCACATCGCACAAGGCGCCCAAGTCTTCGGCCATCGGCTCCAGCCCCAGCCGGTTGGCGCGGCCCGCGTGGCTGCAGCCCTGCCCCGGCAGGTCTGGCACCAGCACGCGATAGCGCGCCGACAGCCCCGGGATCATCCGCCGGAAGCTGTGCCCCGAGGCACCCAGCCCATGCAGCAGCAAGACCGCCGGCGCCTCGGGCGGACCGGTGTCGACCAGCCACCAGTCATGCCCCGCCGCGCGCAGGCGCCGCTCGGCAGACCGGAACGGCCAGCTTGCAGGAAGGTCGCGCGGCTCCATCGCTCAGCTCTCCAGCGCGGCCCCCAGCACGTCGGCCAGACGGCTGGCCGTGGCCCGCGGCAAAGCCACATAGCGCGCCCCCATCGCCTGTGCCAGCGTCGTCAGCCGGGGGTTGGGCCGGGTGCCGACGTCGATCACCACCGCCGGCGCGCCCGCCGCACGGATCGCCCGCGCCAGCTGCGTCGCCTGATCCTCGGCCAGCGCCCGGTCTGCGGTGCCGTCCAGCGCGATGTTGCCGCGCCCGTCGGTCAGAAGCGCGATGGTCGGCGTCAGCCCCCGCCCGCGCGCCTGCCGCGCCGTGGTCAGCGCCAGCTGCAACCCCTGCGCCAGGGGCGTGCCGCCGCCACCGGGCAGGCCGCGCAGCTTTTGCTTGGTCGCGACCAGGCTTCGGCTGGGCGGCAGGATCAGCGCCGCGCCCTGGCCGCGAAAGGTCAGCAGCGCCACGTGGTCGCGCCGGCTGTAGGCCTGCGCCAGCAACAGCTCGACCGCGCCCTTCGCCTCGGCCAGCCGGGCGACGGCCGCCGAGCCCGAGGCATCGACGGCAAAGATCAGCAGCCGGTCCGACAGCTGCTTGCTGCGGCGGATGTGCAGGTCGGTGGGATCGACCAGCAGCATCTGGCCGGCGCGGTGCGGCGCCTCGGCCCGGCGCAGCGGCTGCCAGAGGACGGCGGCGCGCAGGGTGGCCACAAGGTCCAGCCGCGCATCGCCCTGCGGCTTGCCCTTGCGCGAGGGCAGCGGCCGTCCCTGCCGGTTGCCCGCCTTTTCCGCCCCGCTGCCCGAGGCACCGCGGGCGGACCGCGCCGCGCGCCCGGCCTCAAGCTGGCGCAGGATCGAATCGGGCAAGACGGCGCGCACGGCATCGACCAGGATTTCCGACGGCATCCCCTGGCCCGGATCGGGCGCGGGATCGTGGCCGCTGGCCGACGGATCGGGGGGCGGCGGCGCGGGCTTGTTCGACGGGGGCGGG
>ERZ1645187.1264-NODE-1264-length-23486-cov-14.983953_pt1 | contig 23486 bp, 19 predicted proteins | sample MGYA00575352_ERZ1645187 | MGnify/ENA primary metagenome ERZ1645187 (study PRJEB40837, sample SAMN11349314) | freshwater sediment metagenome | isolation source: river sediment | host: Sediment | place: India: Wazaribad , New Delhi | collected 2017-02-21 ...
TCAGAAACCAAGCCTATATTACTCTGCTTGAGATCGCCCAGACTGTTGAAGACAATGAATTGTATTTTGTCGTCGAGCGCTTGCTGAAGTCGTTTTTCGAAAACAGGCAATTGTTCTGCAGCATATTTGGCAGTGTATTGCGAAAGCTCTTCGCCATTCAGATAAAAATAGGTGTCAAACTTATCGAAACGGTAATAAAACCAAATGGTGTTGGACCATTGCACCCTGCTTTTGCCAAAGGTCATGTTTGAGCCGTTGTAGAATTGAGCGAGCAAACCATTTGGGTTTATCATAAGCAATATCAAAATCGTCAGCAACCTCTGAAACAAAGGTAATGCTGATCTGGTTTCTGATATTGAATGGTTTACAGCTTGCACTATTAGCGTTTTTGCAAAGGCGAAAGTAATACAATTTTGCTCAACAGGGGATTGCGCTGTCGGCAAGCTGATGTATCTTTGCCCCTCACTAACCCGCTCAAATGCATGATTAAAGTTAAAAAATTCATTTTCAATCCTTTTCAGGTTAATACCTATCTGCTCTACGACGAAACAAATGAGTGCGTTATTGTAGATGCAGCCTGCAGCAATGGCGATGAGGAGTTGGCAATCAGTAATTTTATCGAGAAAAACGGACTTAACCCGGTGATGCTTCTCAGCACCCACACCCATATTGATCATATTCTCGGGAATACTTTCTTTAGCAACAACTACCATTTGAAACTTTCGGCCCATGCCGACAGTGCTTTTTATCTTGAACATGCAAAGGATTATGCCGCTGCCTACGGCTTACCGCTGACACACGTTGAGCCGGTTGGGATCTTTATAAATGATGGTCAAAAATTGCACTTCGGAAACTCTGTGCTTTCGGTGCTCCATACACCCGGCCACGCCCTTGGCAGTGTTTGTTTTCATGCAGCTGCCGAAAACTTCGTTATTTCAGGTGATGTTTTGTTTTATCAAAGCATCGGCCGCACCGACTTGCCCGGAGGCGACTATCCTACACTCAAAAAGAGTATCTGGTCTAAACTGTTTACCTTACCTGATGCTGTAATGGTTTTGCCCGGTCATGGTCCTGAAACAACAATTGGAACTGAGAAGATTTCGAATCCGTTTATAGCCCTTGATTAAGCCCGACCGGCACTCACCACTTTTTTGAGCGCATCAGCGATTTGCGTTTCGCTATGCTTCTCCATACAATTGAAGTGTTTCTCAGGACAGGTTTGGTATCCGATTTTACTGCACGGCCTGCACGAAAGTCCTTTTTGTTCGATGAGGGCAACCCTTTCGGGGTTTGTCACAATGTAGGGATACATCCCTAACTCCGGCACCGTATTCCCCCAAACCGACACCACAGGTTTGCGAAATGCAGCTGCAATGTGCATCAGTCCAGTGTCGTTGGTAATCACACCCAGGGCATGTTCGACCACCCATGCTGACTGCCCGAGCCGGAGTTTTCCGCAGCTGTTCCAGACCATGTGGTCTCCCGCAATGCTTAGAATTGCTGCCGCACGCTCCATATCCTCCTTGCCGCCAAGCAATACCACCGGCTTGTCGAGCTTCCCTATCACGACTGCTGCCTTGTGTGCCGGCAAAATCTTGGTGTTGTGATTGCCTCCGATTGCAAAAGCATAATAGCCGGCCTGAATGTGTTCGGGCAAATCACTGCGCTGCATGCGGTCGTTTTCAGGAATAAAATAATCTAGCCCTTTTCCGTCGTTTGAAACCCCGAGTGGCTTTACAGCGTCAAAATAACGATCCACAATATGTTTTTCAGGCATCAGGTTCCACTTAAAGTGTACGAGGAGATATTTTTGCAGATTTAGTTTCGGGAAACTGAAACCCTTGACACCCAATAAAATCCTGATGCGAAACGAACGCAGGTTTTTGTGAAGATCTACAACAAAATCAAACTTCTCTTTACGAAGGAGTGCAGCTGTTTCAGCGGGTTTTCCGGCCAGTGTATGCACCTTTGTTATATAAGGATTTTCGGAAAATATTGAGGCATATTGTGGTTTGGTCAGCGCATGCACTTCCATGCTTTTGTCCGATAGTTTTAGGCAACGGATGACCGGACTCGTAAGCACGATGTCGCCTATTGAGCTGAAACGGATAACCAGGACTTTCAATTTCGGTGATTTTGCGGCAAAGTTACATCAATAATCGGCCATATAAAATTTCTGTGCATTCAATGACCACCACCTGGAAAAGGATTCAACGAAAACAACTATTTTTGTCGCATGCACTTTGTTGATACCCATACACATCTTTACCTCGAACAGTTTGACAATGACCGCGATCAAATGATGGACCGTGCATTTGATGCAGGTGTGAAGCATTTGTTGCTGCCAAACATTGATATTGACAGCCTTGAACCTATGCTGGCACTGTGCAGACAATTTCCCGGTCAGTGTTTTCCAATGGCCGGTTTGCATCCCACCTCGGTTAAAGAAGACGTTTTGATGCAGCTTGATGTTTTGGAAAAAAAGCTTTCAGAAAACAACTTTTGCGCCATTGGTGAAATTGGTATTGATTTGTATTGGGACAAAACTTTCCTGGGCGAACAAATAATGGCCTTCAAAACACAGCTCGAATGGGCCAAAACTGCCGGCCTTCCGGTGGCTATTCACACACGTGAGGCTTTCCCGATGATACTGGATATCGTTGAAAAAGCTCAGGACGGACGACTGTCTGGTGTTTTTCATTGCTTCACTGCCGGCATCGAAGAGGCAAACCGGATCATGCAGCTCAATTTTATGATGGGTATCGGAGGTGTGCTCACTTACAAAAAATCGCATCTGCCAGCCGTTGTTCAGCAAATTCCTATGGATTTTATTGTTTTGGAAACCGATAGTCCTTATCTGCCACCGGTGCCATATCGCGGCAAACGCAACGAAAGCAGCTACCTGGTTGAAACAGCTGTTAAGCTGGCAGAAGTCAAAGGAATCAGCTTATCCGAAACAGCTGAAATAACCACAAGAAACGCAATTAATTTATTTAAGATCAATACTTTATGACAGAGGAAAGAACTTCGGTGCTTGTTATTTATACCGGAGGTACGATCGGAATGACCAAAGACCTTGCAACAGGCGCACTTGTTCCGTTTGATTTTGGAAATATCTATGAACAAATGCCTGTTTTGCGGAATTTTGATTATAAGATTGATTTCATCTCATTTGAAACACTTATTGACTCGTCTAATATGAAGCCTTCCTTTTGGATCAGGCTTGCACAAATCATCGAAAAGCAATACGAGCACTATGATGGGTTTGTTGTGCTACATGGCTCTGATACAATGGCTTATACTGCATCGGCTCTGAGTTTTATGCTCGAAAACCTTAACAAACCGGTTATCTTCACCGGATCGCAATTGCCAATGGGCGTGATACGTACGGATGGCCGCGAAAATTTTCTTAACGCAATTGAAATAGCAGCAGCCAAGGAAGACAATCAGGCCATTGTTCCGGAAGTGGCTATCTATTTCGAGAACCAACTCATGCGCGGCAACCGCACCACCAAGTTCAATGCAGAACGCTTCAATGCCTTCGTTTCAGGTAACTACCCATTGTTGGCTGAGGTGGGGGTGCATGTCCGTTTCAACACAAGCAATATTCTAAAACCAAACTTTAAAAAGCTCAAGGTACATACCAATCTTGATTTCAATGTGACGATACTTAAGCTCTTTCCAGGGATATCGGAAAATATTGTCCGCAGCACCTTGACCATTCCCGGCCTGAAAGCCCTTATCCTCGAAACTTTCGGTTCGGGAAATGCGCCAACTGACGAATGGTTTCTGGGCTGCCTCGAAGAAGCTATCAGCGCCGGATTGCTTATCTATAATGTGACCCAGTGTAAATCAGGTTCGGTAGAACTCGGAAAGTATGCTACCAGCCTGAGCCTCGAACGGATTGGTGTTATCGGAGGATTTGATATCACAACCGAATCGGCATTGTCAAAACTGATGTACCTTATTGGTGAAGGATACGCGAAAGAACGTGTAATCGAACTGCTGCAAACCCCAATCCGGGGCGAAATGACAGTGGATTGAACGATTTTTAAGTGAACACATTTTATTAAAACATATAATAATGATTAAGACGAAACTTATCCTGCTGGCCTTTGTGATTGTTCAGTTGACTGCTGCATTTAGCGCGTTTGGTGATGGCTTATACCTGATTCATTCAAAAGATGCTGAAGAACAAAAGCAATTGGCCGCTAATCCGGCTTTTAAAGTGCATTTTTTTGCTGACAATTGGATCATTGCCAGCGCTGCATCAACCCCAAAGCAAGCGCACAGTTTGCTCAGCACCAATGCATGGGCAACCTCAGAAGAATATTATGTGGTGTATGTTCCGGATAATGAAAAGCCCGGCTTTCTCGGTTCTCGGCCTGCTGCAATTCCATTGTACAATGGCGAAGGTTTCCTTGTGTTGTCGTGGGACAGCAACAACCCGCAACCGCTTCAGCCGTTCAAAAGCGATGGGATGCTGCGAATCAGTAAAAATGAAGCAAAACTTGCTCAGCCAAAAGGACTAAGCCCGGCGCGCAGCATAACTCCTGATCCTTTTGTTGAAGCGATGCTCGAACAGGTATCTGCAGGCAACATTACCACCACAGTGCAACATTTGCAGGACTACGGCACACGAAATGCCTACCATGCGCAAAGTGTCGCAGCACAAAACTGGATCAAAAGCCAGTTTCAAAATATGGGCCTGTCAGTTGAGGTTATGGATTTTAGTATGCCATCCGGAAGTGCCAGTGACAACGTCATTGCAACGCTCACCGGTACAAAATACCCACAGGAGTTTGTCGTAATTGGTGGACATTATGATTCATACAGCGGGGGTTCGTCGGCTCCGGGAGCAGACGATAATGCATCCGGTACAGCCGGTGTGCTCGAAATTGCACGCATCATGAGTCAGCATACTTTTGACAGGAGTGTTGTTTTTTGTGCTTTTTCGGGTGAAGAATATGGTCTCTATGGCAGCGATGCATATGCAAGCCGCGCCGCGCAGCTGGGTATGGATATTCATGGCTATTTCAACCTTGATATGATTGGCTATCTCAAACCGGGCAATACAACCATAAAATCCACATTAATCTATCCGGCTGCTGCTCAAGAGCTTGCTACTTTTTATGTGGATGTTGCTGCAGCCTACCTACCACAGTTTGTTGTCAGTCCGGGCTATCTGTCCGGAGGTGACAGCGATCACACTTCTTTCAATAACAATGGTTTCATGGGTATTTTTCCCTTCGAGGCAGTGCCAGATTACAGTCCGTATATCCATACAACAAATGATATAGTAGGTCCAAGTTATAACAACGAGAATCAGGCAGCAGTTTTCACCAAAGCCTCGCTGGCTGCTGCTGCCACACTTGCCAACCGACTCAACCCGCCAAGAGGATTGGTGGCACTGGCCGGCGATCAGATGGTTGAACTGGTGTGGACGACGCTGCCTGATGCAGCCTCTTTCAATATCTACCGCGACGGACAGTTGTATCAGAATGTTGCCGGCAACAGTTTTGTTGATGCCATGGTGACAAACGGAATTACCTACTCCTATTATATTACTGCTATTTATGCCGGTTCAAACCTTGAATCTGATCCGTCAAACACTGTTTCGGCAACACCAATGCCACCTTTGTCCCTGCCATTTGTAACTGATTTTGAGAACGGAGCCCCCTATTTTGAATTTGCCGGAGGATGGGGAGTTTCAACAACGCAGTCCCATTCGCCAACGCATAGTATTACCGAAAGTCCTTCAGGACAATACCAAAATGATGTAACAAGCTATGCCTACCTTCGTCCGGTCAATCTTAGCACCGGTTTTACTTCGGCAGAGGTTTCTTTCTGGACACGTTACGACCTTGAGTCAAACTACGATTACACATGGTTTGAAGTTTCGACCAATGGATCCAACTGGGTTTCTCTTGCACAATTCAACGGCACACAAACAAGCTGGCAAAAGAAAACCTATAATCTAAACAGCTTTTTAAACCAGCCCTTTGTACAGTTCAGGTTTAAATTTGTAAGCGATGGTTCTGTCACCCAAGATGGCTTGTATGTGGATGATTTTGAACTGGTAACAAGCGGTGGATATCCAACCCAGACTGCGATGCTGGCAGCCGGCTGGAACACGCTGTCGAGTCATATAGTGCCTGCTTCGCCTTCACTGCAGGATGTTTTTGCTCCTGTTGCTCAAAACTTGATTGCAGTTCAAACGCTTACCGGAAGTTACATCCCAGCGCAAGGCTTCAATACGATTGGCAACTGGGACGCCTCAACGGGTTACAAAATTAAGATGAACACTTCATCAAGCCTCACCATTGGCGGCCCGGCCGATGCGCCCACCTCAATAAATTTGCAACCCGGCTGGAATTTATTGCCTGTTTTGAGCGGATGCGCTGTTAATGTAGAGTCGCTTTTCGAAAATCAGACCAACAAAATTGTAATGATAAAAGAAATGGGCTCTGACCTGATTTATTGGCCGTCTATTCAGCTCAACACACTTCAGCAACTCATGCCGTCAAAAGCATATCTGGCGAAAATCACTGAAAACATTCAGATTGATTTTCCGGCATGCAAGCATACTGAACAAACCGAAAACATGGTCAACACCTTAATGAGCAACCCGGTTATGCCAAACACGCACGTCTTTGGACTTTCAACCACTGCCTTGTCTGTTGGCGATGCTGGAAATCTGATAATGGCCTTTACTCCAGGTGGCAACCTGGTTGGGCAGATCGGAGCCGGAGCCTTCTTGTCGCCACAAGCTTTGGCTGTTTATGGTGATGACAGTTTATCTGTTGCGCTTGAAGGTCTGATACCGGGCGAAACAATCATCTGGAAGCTGAGAGATCAAACAACAGGCTATTATTACAATCTCACCCCTGTTTATGCAGGCAATATGCCTCAGCAGGGTTTATACGAACACGAAGGAATTTCGTATATTGAATCTTTCACAGCAGATGCCACAGGCGTTGAGGAAGAAGCCGAAGGATTGGTTTTTTATCCAAATCCTGTTCACGACAACTTGTTTATCTCATATAAGAATGCTGATAAACTGATTGTATCGGTTTCTGGTTCGGATGGCAAAGAACTGCTTAAAACTGAAATAATTCGTTCTGGTAACTTAAATCTCTCCGGGATTAAGCCCGGCCTGTATTTTTTGAAGGTCGAAACCGGAAGCCAAAGTTTTATCAGAAGAATAGTAATACAAGCGGGCTTGTAAAGACATCAGAATACTAATATGCAATAAGTGAGTTGATTTGGAGTTTAGATTCATTACAAACTATTTGAATCCGGGAAAAATCGAAAGAGATTAAAAAAAGTTGTAATTTTGGCAGCCATAATGTGCCGGTAGTCTTGGGCACAAAAGGAGAGATGGCCGAGTGGTTGAAGGCGCACGCCTGGAAAGTGTGTGTACCTCAAAAGGGTACCGCGGGTTCGAATCCCGCTCTCTCCGCAAAAAACTAATAACAATTTTAAGAAGGTTGTTATCAGAATATTTTTACATTTGTCGCGTTGTAAACCTTAACAAATTAATTAATAATCACACAAACGGAATTAATGTAGTAATCAACACTGTAAACTATGAAAAAATTAATTGCTCTTTTATTCATTGTTGTTAGCCTGACTGTTGGTGCAGGTTATGCTGCCTATGCTCAGGAATCTGGAACAGTTCAAACCGAAAAAGTTGATGCTGAACAAACAAAAACCTTCCATCAAGGTATGAAGGATAGGTTTATCGAGGGAGGTCCAGTATGGATGGCACCTATTCTATTAACGTTGATTTTTGGTTTAGCAATCGCCATGGAACGAATTATTTACCTGACTTTGAGTGCTACCAATACCACAAAACTGATTAATGGTATTGAAAGTGCTTTGAACAAAGGCGGTGTTGAAGAAGCAAAGAAACTTTGTCGTGATACCAGAGGACCAGTGGCAAGCATCTTCTATCAAGGGTTAATGCGCTATGATTCTGGTATTGAAGAAGTGGAAAAAGCTGTTGTTTCATATGGTTCGGTTATTACCGGAAGGATGGAATCAGGAATTAGCTGGATTTCACTTTTCATTGCTCTAGCCCCAATGCTTGGCTTCTTGGGAACTGTTGTTGGTATGATTCAAGCTTTCGATGATATCGCAGCTGCTGGTGATATTAGCCCCCAAATTGTTGCAAATGGTATCAAGATCGCCCTTTTAACCACAGTATTTGGTCTTATTGTAGCCATCATTCTTCAAATCTTATACAATTACATCATCTCCAAAGTTGACTCCTTGATTAATAGTATGGAGGACACTTCAATTACCTTCATGGACATCATGTACAAATACACCAAAAAATAATAACCATGCAAGACAGTTTTGAAAAATATGTCAAATGGGGCTTTTACGCCATAATGGCGTTAGGTGCACTATTAGGTGTCTATTTCTTTTTAAGTGATTCATTTGAAGTTCTGATTCAGTTTTCATATGTTTTGATCATATTGACTGCAGCATTTTCACTTATTTCGCCAATTTTCACCTTCGTACAACACCCCAAGAACCTAAAGAACCTGCTTTATACCTTAGCCATTGTTGGTGTAATTGCATTGATTTCATTCTTTTTTGCAGGGAACAGTTATTCGGCCCTCGAACTTGAAAAGTATCAAATATCGGCTTCTGAGTCAACTTTGATCAGTTTTGGAATCGTCTTTACAACCGTTGTTAGTATTCTGACCTTGGTAACTGTAATGTTTTCGAGTGTTTACAAATTCTTTAAATAATCAAACATGAGAAGAGCCGCACCTGAAATCAATGCTGGATCAATGGCGGACATAGCCTTTCTTCTCTTGATCTTTTTTCTGGTTACAACAACTATGGATGTTGACTCGGGAATTACCCGACGCCTTCCTCCACCTGTTGATTCGCCCGATAATGTGAAGGTTAAAGAAAGGAATGTGCTAAATGTTTTGGTTAACAAAAACAACATGTTATTGGTTAATGGAGTCCCAGGTGACATCAGAACCTTGAAAGATGTTGCAAAAGAATTCATGACACCGCATTATCCTGACGATCCGAATTATCCTGAAGTTGAAGAACAAACGATTAAGTTTATTGGTAGCTTTCATTCATCAAAAGGAGTTATTTCTTTGAAAAATGACCGTGGAACTTCGTATGATACTTACATTCAAGTACAAAATGAACTTGCGCGGGCCTTTAATGAAATTAAGGAAGAACTTTCTGTGAATAAATTTGGTACAAAACTGAGTTCGTTAAGCAAAGAAAAACTTGAGGCAATAAACGAAGCCGTACCTGTTCGTATTTCGGAAGCAGAACCTGAAAATATTGGAGGGAATTAACATGTCAAAGTTTAAATCAAGTAAAACCAAAGGCACTCCAGCCATTAGTACATCCTCCTTGCCTGACATTATTTTTATGCTTTTGTTCTTTTTTATGGTAACAACCCAGATGAGAGAAACTTCATTACGTGTGAAGGTAAAATTACCTATTGCAACTGAAATTCAAAAGCTTGAGAAAAAGTCATTGGTAAGCTACATTTATATTGGACCACCTACAAATACAACTTTGTATGGAACAGAATCCCGTATACAATTGAATGATCAGTATGCCAGAGTGAGTGATGTTCCTGAGTTTGTTACTGCAGAAAGAGAAGCAAGAAACGAGGCAGACAGAAACCTTATTACTACTTCGCTAAAAGTGCATAAGGAAACAAAAATGGGAGTAGTGACTGATGTGAAGCAGGAATTGCGCAAAGCAAGTGCTTTCCGTATCAACTACTCTACACTGAAAGGCATCGCAAAATAGCTTTTATAATACTATCTGAGCCCGGCAGTTTTTAAGAAATTGCCGGGTTTTTTATTTCACTGAATTTGAAATCCTTCGTCCGAAGAGCACAAGAAACAGCGAAAACACAACGCTTAGCAGAATTGTTATGAAGGATGCACTCTCTCCAAACTCATCCATCGCAACAGCTGATACCTGATTGTGGTGCAGATAAAAAGCGATTACAGCCGCTCCATTGTTTGCTAAGTGCATCACCACCGGCACCAGTATGCTGCCAGACCAATAATAAAAATAGCCCAGAAAAAGTCCTAAAATGAACCTGGGAAGCAATCCATAAAACTGCATGTGTATAATGCTGAATACCAATGCGGTTGCTATTATTCCAATATGAGGGTTTTTTAGAATTCCAATAAATTTAGGCTGCAAAACCGAACGAAAAACCAACTCTTCACCCATTGCAGGCAAAAGGGCTATCATTATCAGATTGATCATCAACCCGCCAATTGTATCCACACTCAGGAAAAAGTTTGTCAACTTTTCTGCCTGTGCTTCTTTATCCTGCATCCATACTTCGAGGCTTGAAAGCCAGTCGGGGAGATGAACTGATTTGTTGATTTCTGAAAGGAAATGTACAGCTGGCAGGCTGATAAACATTAACAGTATAGCGGGTAAAAGTATGGCGGGGCGCGCTATTTTATTAATTCCCAAAAACGCTGAAGGCTTAAGGCTTAGTAGAAATGCATAGGCAAAGGGCGGAAAAAAGAACAATCCTATTTGCGAACATATTTGCATGATACGGGCAGCTCTGAGTGCTTCCGGACCTTCCGGATCTACAAGTGAAATAGTGCTCAATCCATCACTGAAGTGAAGAAAAAGCATTCCGGTTATCATACCAGCTAAAAGCCCGAACACAAGTAATCCCAGAAAAAGAAACAGTTGAAAGCCTGCCGGAGCATCTTTAAATAGGGGTTGCAATCGCATCATAACTAATGACTGTGGAAGTGAATGTGCAAAAGTAGTATTTTTGCCGTCGTCACTCGGTGCAAGAAGGCGCAGCGGACAATAAGAATTATAAATTTTCATATTTTGATTAAAATAGGTAATCTGACAATTGGAGAGTTTCCGATTTTGCTGGCTCCCATGGAGGATGTTAGCGATCCTCCCTTCAGGTATGTTTGCAAGATGTTTGGTGCTGATATTATGTACACCGAATTTATTTCTTCAGAAGGACTCATAAGAGATGCTTCGAAAAGCGTTAAAAAACTCGATTTCAGTGAGTTTGAACGACCAATTGGCATCCAGATATTCGGACATGACATTGACTCGATGGTGCAGGCGGCTTTGTATGCAGAAAGAGCCCAACCTGATATCATTGATATTAATTATGGTTGTCCTGTAAAAAAAGTTGCATCCAAAGGAGCAGGTTCGGGGATCATGAACAACATCCCGAAAATGGTGGCAATGACCGAAGCTGTTGTTAAAGCTGTGAAGCTTCCTGTAACCGTTAAAACACGACTTGGTTATGACGAAGATCGCAAAGACATAGTAGAAATTGCAGAAAGACTTCAGGATGTTGGAATACAAGCCATTACAATTCATGGGCGCTTGCGTACGACCCGTTCAAGTGTTCCGGCTGATTGGACCTTAATAGGCAAGGTAAAGGAAAATCAACGGATGCGTATCCCTGTTTTCGGAAACGGCGATGTGTTGGATGGTCCGTCGGCGAAGCGATTTAAAGAAAACTATGGTGTTGACGGTTTGATGATTGCGCGTGGCAGCTACGGAAACCCATGGATATTCAAAGAAGTGAAGCAGTTTTTGAAAGATGGAACCAATTCTGCCCCCCCTGATATTCACGAAAGAATAGAAATTTCGAGAATTCATCTGGAAAAGTCAATCGAATGGAAAGGGGAACGACAGGCGCTCATGGAGATGAGGAAGCACTGGGGGTATTATTTTAAAGGTTTTCCAAACTTCAAACCGTTTCGCATAAGAATTATGCAAGCGGTTGAATACGAAGATTTAAACCAGATTTTACTCGAAGTCGCTGCTTATTTTGACGGTGTTCAACCAGTCAGTCAGATGGATGGGTCTATTGAATATCCAGATCTGTCCTCAGGATGCCATCTGTAAACATATCGCGCACGCGGGTTGGTTTTTGGAGGTGAAAAGTTTTTAGCCCCAATGATTTTGCAGCTTCAATATGCAGAAGCGTATCATCAACAAAGAGGGTTTCCGAAGGTTTGAGTTTGTGTTGATACATCACAAACTCAAAAATTTCAGGATTCGGCTTGCTCATGTGAAGATCGAAACTGAAATATGCCTTTGTGAAAAGCTGGTCGAACTCGCGGTATCCGAATCTTAGCTGCAAGTCGCGCACATAAACATCATAATGTATCTCGTTGGAGTTGCTTAACAAGAATATAGGATAGTGTTTTTTTACATCTTCAAGCACCTTGATTCTTTCTTTTGGTATGTCAAGCAACAAAGCATTCCATGCATCATCAATGTCCTGATCGCTTAAAGGAATGCCGACGAAATCGCGAACTTTGTCACGAAACACTTCCGGTGTCAGAACCCCCCTTTCAAACTTTTCCATTACATCTTGTTGAAATTCACGTGATTGAAAGATGTCAAGGTTTTCAACACCGAGGGTTTTAAGTTCATTTAAAGTTAGTACCGGGTCAATATCGAGAATGACACCGCCGAAGTCGAATATGATGTTGCGTATAGGATGATGTGTTTTCATGAAGTGTGATTTTTTACTTGGATAATTCCGATACAAAGTTGTAACTTTGCGCTCTCATTCCAAAAGAGAATTGTTCTTTTTCTTGTTAAAAATTCCTAACTTTTTTTTGACAGGTTTTTCTGTCACGACTTTTGGAGTTACTACAAAAAAGAAGTTCAATATTTAAGGGCCTATAGCTCAGTTGGTTAGAGCAACTGACTCATAATCAGTAGGTCCCAGGTTCAAGCCCTGGTGGGCCCACCAAGACTAAAGAGGTTGCACATGCAACCTCTTTTTCATTAACTGATGATGGAATCGTATTGTTATACAGCCCGTATAATAAATTGATTGTGTTTTAATTACATGGTTTCAACCTGAAACTGATTTGCCAGTTGATTTTTTGCGCTTTTCCAAAGTTGAGGTCAACTCTGACTACGTTTTCACTGTACTGTCGAATAGTATAGCCTTCGTGAAGTTCATAGATGCGACCGCCATCAGGCTGCCAGAAGTAATTTTCCGGAACATAAACAAAGACACTATGCTGTGAAGTTGGCGGTCCAGCCGATATTGCTGAAAAAATGTTTGAGGTAATATCAAACGAAGCTGATTCAATCTCAACAGCTCCCTGTTTTACATGTCTGTTTGTGCCAAGAACCTGGGGATGACCTGTTTTTTCATGAATTGATAATAATGTGACGCTTCCTTCCGGTATATCAACAATTAAAGTGTCGTTGAATTCGCCTTGAAAATGCTGTTTCCAAAAGTTGAATGCAAGATAAGATTTCAGGGGGTTAAGCTGCAAATTCTCTGCCGTTACTTTTTTATTGATCGGCCATTTGCGGTCAGGATTAAAGAAAGCACCAAGGGTCCAATTATCATAGTCACGTTCAACCTTGCAATAAAAGATTGTTTGTGGGTCGTTTTCTTTCAGGTCGGCTGGCACTGCATATTCAGGTGTTGAAGGAAAAATCTTTTTTAATATTTCGATTTTAACAGGATCAAGGTTGGGCAGTCTGTCTCCTGACATTGTGTTCCCTCCGCTAAGTCCGATCAGGGTAGCAACAGCCTGCGCTTCGTTTTCTGATAGAATATCCATACACACATGATCAATGTCATTGGTCCAGGCATTGTTATGAAAAAACCAACGTTTCCCCTGAGCACCTGCACTGCACGAGCTTCCTTTGAAATACTGTGTCCAGGTATTTTCAGCAGATCCGTAATTTTGATCATATTCGATGCGCATGCTATTGATAAATCCTCCTGAAACATGCCCTGGACCACAATCCAGAATATGGCAGTGTTGCCCTGCCCTTTCCCTCATGATTTGAAGTGCGCGGCGGTAAACCATTGCCGGACTGGCCCCTCTCTCGTAAAAGTGATTTGCCGAAAAGACCGTCCAGGCCACAAAGTCCAGCTTAATCATTTCGAATCCCCAGTTATTAACAATCGTATCAATGAGAGCGGCATACCATTTTTCAGCTTCCGGATGGGTGATATCAAGGCAATAGCGTTTGGGCTTCTCATTTTTATACCAGTCGGTATTTTCAGATGGCCAGGGTCCAATTCTGATTAGCTGATCATTGCTGTCTTTTAAAAGCCATTCATGATGAGCCTGAAAGACTTTAGAATCTTCCGAAATTACAAAAGGGGATATCCAAATGCCAGGTTTCAGACCCATTGATTTGATGCTGTCGCATAACCATTTTAAACCATGAGGAAATCGCTCGTTTCCTTGCCAGTCGCCATGAGTGGTCTGAAATCCCTCGTCAATCTGTATATATTCCAAGCCATATGGTCGCAAATGCTTTGCTACAAAGGCCGCATTTTCAAGTATTTCGTTTTCAGTAAATAAATCCATCGTATAGAACCAGTTGCACCATCCGTTCACGGTTGAGCACGCTGGTTCATTCATTTCATTTTTCATCATTTTCCCATAACTTCTACTTGCATTGAATAAGCTTTGTTTTCCAAATATGGCAAGAACATCTGAGCTGATTTCCATGCGTGGAGCTAACATAAAACCCGGATTCAGTACCGATTCGGCTAAGAGCGAGAGCTGGTTTTGATTGTGTTTGAGCAATCGAATCCTGCCCAAACTGTTGCCATTGAGGAGGTATCCTGTTGTAAATGCATTGTCCTCGTCTGATCCGAAAATGGAAATATTCCACCAACTGTGTATTGTCAAAGGATTGTCATTCAATATGGTGTCAATGTTTTTGCCTCCTTTTGTTTCGCCATAAGGTTCGGGTTTCACCCACGGTTTGTTCATGTCGTGCACCGATCCTGCATCGTAATACATTGCACCATTGGTGATGCACTTTGCTGCCGACTCGAAATGCAGGATTCCATCTTCCGAATTAATGATGCGAAGGGGTTCGATGCTTTGAAGGGAAATGCTGTTTTCGGAAACGTTTTTAATCCGTAATTCCAGTGTTATTGCTGAATCAGCAGGTGCCAGTTCAATATAATAAGTTAAATCAATAATGCCTTTTTTGTCTTTGCCTGATATAATCATTTCAGGATCAGCCGCATTTCTAATTTCAACACTAAAGTGATAATTATACGGATTCACCTGAATTGTTTTTCCGGCGGAGTTATAAGCGAAACGTGCAGCTTCAATCAGCGCTGTCCCGTCAGCCTTTTTAACTGTCAGCATTGCTGATTCCGGAGAAAAAATTACTGTATAATTATTGTCTCTGATGCTTTGGCCAACCAAAACCTGACCAATTAACAAAACCAGAATCAAAAAAACCGGTGTTTTCATTCTCAATACGTTTTGCAGGTGAAAGGCGTAAAGATAATGAATAGCGATTGATTTCCCGATCACAAATCCATTTCAGATTTGCAAAAAAACCGTTGACCTATAAATACTGTGGTTCGCAAATATTGCATCAGATATCATAACTTAGACAAAAAACCGTAAGAATGGTTTGTGATCTCATGATTGGACAGGCCAACCAGCGTGATTATTTTGTTTATAAGCTTTTTAATCAGATGTTGCTCATGCCTGAGCGTTGTTTGACGAACTGAATGCGGTGAAACTGATGTTATTTTTTCTTCCCGTAAACATTTTCATAGCACCATGCTCCCAGGCCTCCGGTTCTTACGTAAAATTCAACTTCGTCCTTGTTGATAAACCTGCCGATACTGTCAGTTTGATAGTGATCAATGGATTGAATCAGGTTGTAGTCATCGTCAATTCTGGGTTCAAGCGTGTAATTACCGCCGTAAACGATTATAAGTTTTTCGGGATCGTCAGAATAATCCACAAAACCTTCAGAAGTAAAAGTAGTATCACATGGCCAATTGGGCGAGCATTCTACTTTAACCTCAAAGGTGTAATCCCCAATGAATTTATGCCGCTTGTTTAAAAATGATTTTTTACATCCAAAGCCAAGATTGGTTACAATCAGACAGTAGAGCAGGATTCTTTTGAGCGAAAGCATTCTTTTCATTTTTTCTACAATTAAAAAGTTGGAAGGCAGCAATCTATGTAAGAACCTATTAAGCTTTAGCGGCCGGTTAAAAGACCGCAAAGCTTGATCTTATTGTTAAAATACAAAGCTCATAATAGAATGGGCAAGACTTCTGGCCGGTGCAGCTTTACCATCAACCCACAAATAAAAGTCGGTCTCTTTTTCACTTTCATTCATCACCACCACCACTGTTGTTCCGTCAGGATTTAGAAATGCAGTGGTGATGAGCTGGCTGCGACTGGGAGAAGCAATCACTCTCTTTGCTCCAGGTTGAATGAATTTCGAGAAATGACCGATATAATAATACGAGTTTGTCAGGATTAGCTCACCAGAACGGGTGTCGCCATGCATGGGTGCAAAACAGAAGTTTCCGACGTGATTGGGTCCGCCGGTTTCATCGAGTAAAATATTCCAGTCGGTCCAACCCACAGCACCGTTGTTGAAATCATGAATCATTGATCGTCCGTATTCTTCGCCGAGCGCCCAGGCATTGTAGCGCGTGGAGTCAAAACTCTCGGCACAACCTTCGGTGAAAAGGAGTTTTTTCTCCGGAAAAGCCTCCTGAACCCTCCTGATGTTTTCAAAAACAGGAACGCCGCCACTCCAATCTTCGTACCAATGGAAACCTATGCCCCAGGCATATTTGCGCACCTCGGGATCATTGAAATAGGTGCTGGCCCGCTGGTAGATGAGGTCGCGGTTGTGGTCCCACATCACAATGTTTTTATCAGAAAGTCCTTCTTTATGCATCACTGGTCCAAGATGATTTTTCAGGAAATCGCGCTCTTCTTCTGCAGTATAAATACAACTTTCCCAGGTTTGTTTTGCCATAGGTTCGTTTTGAATGGTAATTCCCCACACTTTTACGCCTTCGGCTTCGTAAGCTTTGATGAACTTGGTATAATAATGCGCCCAGCTTTGGTAGAATTCCGGAAGAAGCTTTCCGCCTTGCAGCATGTTTTTGTTGTCTTTCATCCATGCCGGCGGACTCCATGGGCTGGCATAAAATGTCACCTTATCTTTTGCAGTGGCGATTGCTTTTTGGATGAGTGGCAACTTAAACTGCTTGTCATGTGAAATGTCGAAAGTTGTGAGCTCCTGATCACCGTCAGCAACATAGGTGTAGCTTCCGCTCGAGAAATCGCAGCTGTGTATATTTGTTCGGATGAGGTTGTAGCCGATACCGTGTTCCCTGCTAAAATAGGCCTCCAGAACCTGCTGTTGTATGCCCTTAGGAAGTTTGAAAAAGGTTTCTGCACTTGCATCGGTGATTGCACCACCAATTCCAAGCATTTCCTGAAATGTTTTCGAAGGATCAACAAAAACACAAATCTGCGTTTCGACAGGTTGTCCAAATTCTTTGAAAGCAATATCTGCTGACTGTGTGAGCCTCAGATCGCTGTCTTTGGCAGTAACATACACTTTGGCGGTCTGATTTTCAGCTATTTTAAAAGAATTTGTTTTAGGTGATTCTTTAACAGACCCATTTGTACAACTGATGGCCAAAAGTACCACAAGGAGGTAAAGCGAATTTTTCATAGCAGGATATTTAATGCTAACAAATTAATTGTCAATAATTTATAAAAAAATGAACTTCTTTTCAAAGATAGAAAGCTTTTGCAATAAAATAAGGCATTATTTCAAATATCTTCGGTTTTTTGCCCTTCACCATTCCGGATCAGGTATCTGATTCAACCCGCTGCATGTTAAATTCTCACACTGCGGAAACTTTTAATTTTGAAACCGGAGTTTTATTAAAACAAAAAGGCGACAAATGCCGCCTTTTATATTCTAGAAGAAGAAACAGGACATTACAGCGGAATATTTCCGTGTTTTTTTGATGGGTTCGATTTCACTTTGCTTTGTGCCATCTCCAGTGCCTGTATCAGTTTTGTTCTTGTCTGACGCGGATAGATGATCTCATCAATATAGCCAAGAGCAGCAGCTTTATAGGGGCTTGCAAAGCGGCGGCGGTAATCGGCAATGGCTTCCTGCCGCTCTTCTTCGCTAAGTTTATTCTTGTAAATGATGTTAACTGCTCCCTCAGGTCCCATCACGGCAATTTCGGCTGTTGGGAAAGCAAAGTTCATGTCGGCACCGATATGTTTGCTCGACATCACATCATAGGCACCACCATAGGCTTTTCGTGTGATAACTGTGATCTTTGGAACTGTAGCTTCGGCAAAAGCATAGAGCAATTTGGCACCGTGCTTGATAATGCCGCCAAACTCCTGAACAGTACCCGGAAGGAAGCCCGGAACATCTTCAAAAGTGATGAGCGGGATATTGAAAGCATCGCAGAAACGAACAAAGCGCGCTGCCTTGGTGGAGCTGTCAATATCCAGAACACCGGCTAAAACTGATGGCTGGTTGGCAACAATTCCCACTGGTTTTCCGGCAAGACGTGCAAAGCCAACGATAATATTTTTGGCATAATAAGGCTGAATCTCGAAAAAGTTATGTTCGTCCACCACCTTGCTGATAATCTCGTGCATATCATAAGGTTTGTTTGGATCGTCAGGCACAATCGTATCGAGGCTTTCGTCTTCGCGGTAAATGTTATCGGTGCATACTTTCACAGGCGGATCTTCCATATTGTTCGAAGGCAGGAAGCTCATCAACTCGCGAATCATCATCATAGCCTGGCTGTCGTCTTCGGCCATCAGGTGCGCCACACCGCTCTTGCTATTGTGGGTGAATGCGCCGCCGAGGTCTTCCTTTGTCACTTCTTCGTGTGTCACTGTCTTGATAACATCCGGACCGGTAACAAACATATATGAGGTATCTTTAACCATCATGATAAAATCGGTGATGGCTGGTGAATACACAGCGCCTCCGGCACAAGGGCCGAGGATTGCCGATATCTGAGGGATTACGCCTGACGACATCACATTGCGGTAAAAAATATCGGCATAGCCGCCCAAACTTTCAACACCTTCCTGAATACGGGCGCCACCCGAGTCGTTGAGCCCGATCACAGGGGCTCCCATCCTCATGGCCAAATCCATGATTTTTACTATTTTATCAGCATTTGCGCGGCTGAGTGAGCCGCCAAACACCGTGAAATCCTGTGCAAACACATACATCAGGCGGCCATCAATCTTGCCGTAGCCGGTCACCACACCATCGCCGAGGAACTTCTGCTTGTCCATGTCGAAATCGGTGGTACGGTGGGTCACAAATTTGTCAACCTCTACAAATGTATTTGGATCAAGGAGTTCGATCAATCGCTCACGTGCGGTCAAGCGGCCTGCATCATGCTGTTTTCTGATGCGGTCTTCGCCACCACCAAGTTCAGCCATGCGGCTGTTTTCTTCAAGAAGTTTGAATTTATCTGCTATTGACATTGTTCAATTTTTTTTGGTTTGATTATTCAATGATTACCATCGGCTGATCGCCATTCACGGTGTCGCCTTCTTTCACAAGCACACGTTTGATGATTCGGTCTTGCTTCACTTTGTATTCGCTTTCCATTTTCATGGCCGAAACCACCACAACTGTTTGACCAGCTTTCACTTCATCACCCTCGCTAACAAGCACTTTTACAACTTTTCCGGGCATGGGCGAGGCGATGACGTTGGAATCTTCTCCTTCGTCTTTTTTGCGGTTCATCAGGTATTTGGCTTCAGCATCAATGATGTCAACCGAAAATGTTTCATACAATGTATTAACGGTGTAGGCTTTACTGTTTTTACCTTCAACAAGCTCTACATTGAATGATTTGTTGTCGAGCAGGATGCTGTAAACGCCCTGTTCCACTTCTGCCACATCTAATTCATAAACCTTGTTGTCAATGGCAATCTGATACATGCTGCCATCACGACTCAAAAGCTCGATTGTTGACAGACGATCGTTTATTTTAACTTCGTAGGACATATTTCTTTTTTCTTAATTGGGTTTAGAAACGTAGAACTGAACGTTTGCGTCCAAAATCTTTCCAGTTGTTGCCGAGATGCTTTTGCGGTTTCTCAGGCTGTAGTTTTTCTAACTTGTTGATATAGTCAACAAATGCAGTGATTGCAGCCACATCCATGCAACGTTCGGTACAAACAGCTTTTGGCCTCAGATATTCCTGATTTTCTTCAATGAAGTGGGTGTTGTAACGTCCTTCGATGAAAGCAGGAACTTCCATAATGCGGTGCAGATAGGGAATCGAAGTTTTCACACCGGTGATTTTATAGGCATACAGTGCACGCTTCAACCTTGAAATGGCATCCTGTCTTGTTTCTCCCCAAACAATCAGTTTGCTGATCATTGGGTCATAATACATTGGAATCTCGTAGCCAACATACGCATAACCGTCATGACGCACTCCCAGACCTAATGGCTCGGTGATGTGTTTAATCACACCAGGAGAAGGCATAAAGTTATTATCAGGATCTTCGGCATAGATTCGCACTTCGATGGCATGTCCGTTCTGTTTGAGGTCTTCCTGTGCAAATGGCAGTGGCAGTCCGTTGGCAATGTTGATTTGCTGTTTTACAAGGTCAACACCAACCACACGCTCGGTGATAGGATGCTCAACCTGAAGACGGGTGTTCATCTCGAGGAAATAATAGTTGAGGTTGTCGTCCACAATGAACTCGATGGTGCCTGCACCGTAGTAGTTTACTGCTTTTGCGGCAGAAACAGCATCGGCTCCCATTTTCATGCGCACCTCTTGTGTCATGATTGGCGATGGGGTTTCCTCAACCACTTTCTGGTGGCGGCGTTGCACAGAACATTCGCGTTCGAAAAGATGAACAATATTTCCATGTTGATCGCCCAACACCTGAAACTCAATATGGTGCGGTGATGAGATGTATTTTTCGATATAGACAGCATCATCGCCAAATGCGGCTTTGGCTTCTGAACGGGCCGAGCTCACAGCATTCACGATATCCTCTTCGCGTTTTACAAGGCGCATTCCCTTGCCACCACCGCCAGCGCTGGCTTTGATCATCACCGGCAACCCAATTTCCTTGATAACCTCCACGGCTTTTTTAATGTCGCGGATGGGCTCTGTGGTTCCTGGTACAACCGGCACTCCGGCAGCTATCATTGTTTTTCGGGCTGTGATCTTGTCGCCCATTGTATTGATAGCATAGGGCGACGGCCCGATAAAAATAATGCCCTCTTTCTGACATAACTCAGCAAAGCGGGCATTCTCTGATAAAAAACCATATCCTGGATGAATGGCATCAGCACCTGACTGTTTGGCTACTTCGATGATTTTTTCCATCTTCAAATAACTTTCTGCCGAAGGAGCCGGGCCGATTGGCCAGGCGTCGTCCGCATAGCGAACATGCATTGCTTTGCGGTCGGCTTCGGAGTAAACAGCCACTGTTTCAATGCCCATTTCACGACAGGAACGCATCACCCTGATAGCGATTTCGCCCCTGTTGGCAACGAGAACTTTTTTGATCATATCTGTGTTTTTAGTGTGTTTGGGTGCAAAAAAAGCGGGTAAATATAGTCAAAATCTTACATATGAAAATTTTGAACAATTTAAAGCTGGCAAAGTAAACTGTTAATATTATAACAGTTAGGTGATTTGTGAGGTATTTTTTGCATTGATTCCGTTCATTATTAGCCTTCAAACTGCTGAAAGCTTTTTTTTGTTTTAAGAGGCCATTCGTTTATCTTTGTCCGGAAATGGCAATCTGTTTTTTCTATGGCAGTCGGAAAATCATACCTGTTTTTTGTTTTTTGGATTTTCATCCTGTTATTGCCCGCCATCGGCAAGGCAGGATCTGCTGCTGACATTCTTAAACTCGACAGTCTGGAACAAAAACTCGAAACTGCCGATTCCACGGAGGGCTTACAGATATTAAAACAATTGTCAGAATTGTCAGTGCAATTCGCTCCCGAACTTACAAAGTATTACTTAAAAAAACAATTGCTTTATGCTGATGCGCTTGCCATACCTGAAGAGCAGGCTTTGGCGCGCATGCGTCTGGCAGCTTACGCCGGAAATACGATCAGCCACGACACCATTGTTAGCCTTCTTGAAGAAGCCCTGAAATATCAAAAGCGCGCATTTTCGCATCTTCGGCATGAATCAGCAAGTGTATCAAAAGCGAATAGCGAGTTCAAAAGCAATCCTTTTTCCTGGCGATCTGCCATCCTGTGGCGATTGGTGCTGATTTTTAGCTTTCTTCTTCTGCCGCTCGGATTGGTATGGATGCTCTACTCAAGTCACAAACTCAAGGAGCGCTATCAAAAAGCACAAGATCAATATGGCGACTTTCAAGCTAATATTTTCAGGCAGAAGCAACAGCTTGAGGCAATCATTCAGGAAAGAACAAGCCTGCTCGAAGAACAATTGCGCGAAACCCGTGCAAAAGATGTTGAACTGAAGAAAACACTCAAACGATTGAAAGACGCGAGCTACCTGAAAAACGCGTTTCTTTCAAACATGAGTCACGAAATACGCACACCACTCAATGGCATTATTGGTTTTGCAAGCCTGCTCGAAACAGAATTGGCTGTGATGGAAAACCAGGACCTTTACAGCTATGCCTCAGGTATCCAGCAGAGCGGTGACAGATTGCTCAATCTGATCAATAACATCATAGAAATCAGTAGGATACAAGCCAACGAGATTGAAGTTGATCTGCATCCCTGCGATCCTTCGGTTATTATCAACAATGTGTGCGAACCACTTGTTTTTACGGCCAATGAAAAGAGCTTGAAATTCAAGACAAAGACTCAAAACCTCCCGCAGGTGATTGCCGACAACGCCAAATTGATGCGCGTGCTGCACATTATTTTGGATAATGCAGTGAAATATACAAATGATGGCTTTGTCACCGTTACCACACAAACCGATTTTGTAAACAAAGAATTGCTTATCAGGGTAAAAGATACCGGAATCGGAATGGACAAATCCTATATGAATTTTTTGTTTGAGGCTTTCAGGCAGGAAAATTCGGGATATAGCCGTCCGTTCCAGGGTGCAGGATTAGGACTTCCCCTTGCAAAAAAACTGCTTGACCTGATGCACGGAAGAATTCTCATACAATCAGAGAAGAATCAGGGCACCACAGTAGATATTTTTCTTCCTTTAGCACCTGATGCCGATCAGGATGCAGTTGTCGAAATGCCTGTTAAACCAATTGCCAACGCTCCTGAAATTGGCAAGCTTGACATTTTTATTGTTGAGGATGACCGTATGAACAGAATGGTTCTGCAGAAAATACTTGCAAAATCGGGCAATATCACAATGGCAGTGGATGGAAACGAAACCATGAAAATCGTTGGTGAACGCTATAAAAAGGAGCATGTTTTTCAGGTAATGCTATTCGACATAAACCTCCCTGCACCATGGGATGGGGTGAAACTTATGCAGCAAATCAGGATTGACTTTCCCGAATATAAATTTGTGCCTTTCATCGCTCAAACTGCTTATGCCATGGCAGGCGATAAGGAAAGGTTTTTAGATGCAGGCTTTGATGACTATATCGCCAAACCGGTCAACAAGAATGAACTGCTTACCAAAATTGAAAACCAACTCAATC
>ERZ1645187.1265-NODE-1265-length-23484-cov-6.003628_pt1 | contig 23484 bp, 23 predicted proteins | sample MGYA00575352_ERZ1645187 | MGnify/ENA primary metagenome ERZ1645187 (study PRJEB40837, sample SAMN11349314) | freshwater sediment metagenome | isolation source: river sediment | host: Sediment | place: India: Wazaribad , New Delhi | collected 2017-02-21 ...
CCCCCCAAATTGATATGCCTCCAAGCTTACCAATTCCGATATCAGCATAATCTAACAAAATCAAAATCTCTTTGCGCGACATTTTTGGAAGCCAGATAACATGCTGATTTAGCTGAAGATTTGAGATCAAATCTTTAGTATATATGACATCAGGGCCATACTCAAAGAGCACCAACAATGGTTTTAGTGATTTGCATTGCTTAATAAAAATTGAAAAAGCCTCAATCAGCCACTCATTTCTCGTATAACTATGCCGCCAATCATCTGGAACGTGCTTCCATATATGTGACACATGAGAAAAAACCACAAAATCGCAAATTTTAATGCGTTCTATGTATTCTGATAGAATACTATTTTCGGATAGTTTTTCATGATTATAAACCATCGGTATACCTATATGTATTGGAGATTGACCAACTTTTCTAAGCATGGAGACAGTTTCATTCTCAAGACTTACACTTTTGTTAACGGACTTTTTAATTCCTGTTTTTTGGTAAAACCTTGTCAACTGTGAACCAATATATTTTTTTACACTACTTGTTAATATGTGTGTAAATTCCACTCCTGATCCATAGGGGATGAACAAGTCAAGGGTTAAACCTGCACGAAATGCATATATAGGCGCTGATCCACATCCGATTAAAATATCGAAATCTTTAAAGTAGTTGCGTATCTTTTTGGGAGAAATATAAAAAATCGTCATATCGTTTTTCGTAATGCCGTTGACAAGATCTGTTTGAATAATGAATGGTTCCCATTTTTCGATTTCCCATGTATCGTGTTCAGGTAGAAAATGGGTCTGCTCGTTTTTATATAAAAACAAATATGCATCCATTTCAAGATCGTGGAAATAGCGTAGCATTGAAAAGAAATTGTTGTTCATATTACCAATAAGAGCAATTCTCATTTTACTAAGCTTTGATTTGATTAAACATGATTTTACGTTTGATTGTGTGTGTTCAACATCATATCAATTATCCAGAGCACTATGCCAGTTAAATTTTGATTTGACATGAGTTTTCAATCTTGAATAATTCTCAAACACTAATTTCAAGTTTACCATTTTTGATTTAGGTTAAAATACCAGTAAACTTGAATTGCGGATTACTAATAATTAATTCTATAAATTACTGTTTCACCATGCATTGGTTCAAATACTGAACAATGATACTGAAGAAATCCCTGATCGATTAATTGTTGAAAACCCTCCCTGGTGATTCCGGTTTCATTAAATTCGCGGTAATATGGTTGAGTCCAAAGCTCCCGGACATTTATTAGTAATTCATTGTTCAAACTTCTCTCGTCAATTGCAATATAATCATACTTTCTTTTTATGATCGCTTCTTTAAAAGAAATTTTATTATTTTTCATTACATTTAATATTCCAAAAGGAAGATCCACTAAGAGATTTCTATTTGCTAATTCAAAGACAAAAGTGGGACGCATAAGCACTTTAGAATTGCTTGGCAAGCAGCTGTCCCAATTAACATTATTGAAATTATTCCGTGCATAATGACTTTTGCTAATATTAATATAAAGACGTCTGGATGTTGATGCAGTGCTGTATAGCATTAATGGAATTAATATAATGATAATAGCGTAACAAGATTTAAGAGCAAACGTTTTCCTTAGGTGCTTAATTAAAATAACATAAGTAAGCAGAAAAACTGCCAAGGCATACAGCGCCCATCCATTACCGCTCGCTTCAGTCAATAAAGTAGATAAAATGACGAAAATAATTAAATTAAAAACAATCGCTATTTCTGTCCTACTTAAGATAGCTTTTCTATAGAATAATATTGGTACAATTAACCATACTCCACTAAAGATAATGGTTAATTTTAATCCATTCCATCGGTTTATAAAAATCCGGGAAAAATCGTTTAGATTGCTTTCAAATATGGGTATATAATGATCTCCAATTCCAGGTTTTTCACCATTGAAGAAAGCATTGAAAAGTCCAAAGTTTCCATTAATTACTTTATTGCCAATAAAATAAAATCCTAGCCCGATTATGCCACCCAGTACTATTTGTTTGCGAAAGTTTGGATTGTCGTAAAACGTCCATAACCCTATGCCAAAAACACTTAATATAGCTATAGGATGGGCATCTATTATCAAACCCCATAATGCAAAGGCAAAAAACATATCATAATGTTTTTTATCCTTTTTAAGCATGAGTAAAATACTTAACAACACTAAAACAAGCGCAACCACTTCGGGTCTGTTATAAAAATGGTAATAAAAAATGGGATTAACTAATAGCAAAAAGACAAAAAGCCATTCAAATCTTTTTGCAATTGTTTTCACTATTTGGAAGGCCAAATAAACACTTAAGGTTAACAGAATAGAATTTAAAACTCGTACAGCAAATACATTGAAACCAAAAGTCAAATAAAAAGGCACTTGCAAAGATGAAAAAATAAATCCAATGGACATATCGCTATCATTGGCATCTAAAAAACTCCAGTAACTTAGTTGTTCTTCTGGGTTTAACTTTTGAATCAAGCGCAAGGCATAAGAAGCATACCATCCATCATCCTGGTGAATTGGCCTAAAATAAGCCATAATAAAAATAATAAAATAAATGGCCAGCCAAGCAAAGAACAGGCGGTATTTAAAGATAAAGTGTAATGCATCACTTTTAACCTCTTGTTTAGGATTACTATACTTCGTCAACATAAGTTCGTTGTTTTCTTAATTGTTCTATTACCCGTAATGATTTTGGCATTAAAATACTGCTCTTTTTAATTATTAAATTCCCTGTTTAAAAAAGAATTACTTCTAAAATGAATGCTAATCTTTCATTTAGAAATTTCCTAAGAATGAAACCGTCAATTAAGCAACTATCCAATCAAAAGGCTTTTCGACTTAACTATTTTTCTAGCCTATAAAGCTTGTATTGCTTACCCAGACATGCATCGTTAAACACTGCAAAATTACCTTTTATCCCCCGTCTTAAAAAAATCTCCTCTAAAATGGAAATTTGTTCTTCAGATGCAACAAAAATATAATCGTTTCTATTTTTTATCTTATCAAATATTGAAATAATATCATTGGTACCAAATTGCGTAAGTTGAAATTTATAAGTTTGCTCATTATAGGAGATCCAGCCCGTAAGGGGAACTAATGAAATGTTCTGACTAAAGGGTATAAATTTTAATGGCTCATAATTAAAAAAAACATCACTCATTAAAAAAACAGTTTTATTATGCGTTTTTTGATAAAGATCCTGATTTGCTAATTGACTCTTAGGAGGATTGGCACTGCTTCTTGTATAATACAAATAGGATTGAAATACAAATACACCAAGAATTAAAACACCTACTATTGTAGATCTTAATTTTTCTTTTTTCACGAGATTAGTTATCCTTTTAGAGAAATAAAAAATAAAAAACAGCAAACATATCGTCAGAATAGGAATTAAAATCCGGAATTCCATTTTTAGTAGCATAGATATAGATAAAAGGACTGAGAAAAAATACAGCAGGATTAAAATCCCAGTTATGCGATTTTGTTTTGACAGTATGGTGAAAATTAAAACCAAAACCAACAGGAAAAAGAAAAAGGGTTTGAAAATAATTTTATAGGAGAGAGCCATTGTTCTATCAAATAAACGATTAAAGGAGTAGGTTTCTATGAATGATGACCCTAATAAATCTTTTGTCAGGTCGGTATTCAGTAATGCTTTATGAAAGAAAAACCAGTTTTTTATTTCAAATACTGCATTTTCTTCTTCTATGGTAGTGGTTTTGACATCAGCTTGATAGTCCAATATAGGAAAAGTAATTTTCGCAGCGTTTTTTAGATCCTTGGTAAAAACTTTATCCTGAACATTATTAACAACAAACAACAGACTAATCCCTATTAAAAAAGGAATAAGAAGATAGGAAATGCTTTTGAAAAAATGGAAGTTCAATTTACCTGAATATAGAAAAGGTATCAATAGAATGAAAGCAAGATAAGCAGTATTAGGACGCATTAAGAAAGCCCATAGAAAAATCAGAAGTGAGCCAACGATTAATATTTTTTTATATTTTAACAAATAGGAGAAATGTAACAATAAAAATGCTGAAAATGAAAGTAAGAGAGAAACTCGTGTAAAGGAAACTAAAAAAACATTTTGCAGATTTATCATTAGAAACAGTATTACAAAAAGGAAGTTGCCTGTGCGTTTCTGAATTAAAACAGAAATTATAAAAACTGATAAAAAATTTGATAGAATCAAGCTGAAACCGTACCAATTTATCCCAATATCTAAATTTTGATAAAGCCAAACAAATATAACTGCAATACCTCGGTGATAGAAATAAAAATTGGTAATCGGTGTATTCCAATAAACGCCACGCAACATATTTTCAAATGCCGGGTCGTCGTTGGATTCATAGGTAAATCCAAAAATTAATCGAATCCCAACAAAATATATAATGTTGATTATCAATAAAACAACTATTGGTTGTTTTGAAATAATGAGTTTAAGGAAATTATTGATTAGTTTCATTAAAACACCTCATCAATTACATAATTTGGTCTTTTTCTTGAAGCATCTAATGAACGCCAGATGTACTCTCCCAAAATACCCAGTGCGATCATTTGAAAAGCAGAAACAAATAGAAGCACTGCCATCAATGCTGCCCATCCCTCAATAGGCACCAAACCGGTCAAACGGGCATATATAATAAAAATGCCATATATAAACGAAATGAAACCTAAAATCAACCCAAGAGCACTTATCATCCTTACCGGAAAGAAAGAAAAAGACACGAATGAGTCTATAAATAATTTTGCCTTTTTTTGCAATGTCCACCGTGACTTTCCTACATCCCTTTTTCTGCGAACATAGGGTATATTCACAAAGTCATATTTGAGCCAGGATAAAAGATAGAGTTGATTAGTGTTCTTTTCATCAATTTTAATCACTTCATCACGTAATTGCTTATCAAATAAAACCAGATCGTAGCCGCCTTTTGGAACATTCTTCAGTGCCAGTTTCTTGATTAGATAATGATAGGTATTCGAGAATATCTTTTGAGATAATGATTCCTCCCGATCTTCGCGGTTGGCAATTACCAGCTTTATCCCTTTTTTCCAATAAGCTATCATTTTTGGGATCATCTCTGGGGGGTCCTGTAAGTCGGCAGCCAATACGACATTACAATCGCCACTTGCATAATTCATGCCTGCAAGTATAGCGTTATAAGAACCGAAATTCCCTGACAGTTTAATCACTTTCACTTTATCGGGGTATTGCTTTTTAAAATTCTTAAGTAATCCCAAGGTATTATCCTTTGAACCATCGTCTATCATGACATACTCGAAAGTAATTTCATTATCAAAAAGCTTTTCATTTTCAATTAAGGCTTTTGTAGTATGAGGTAAATTTTCCTCATTAAAATAACAGGGAATAATATAAGAGAGTAATGGCATTGCTATTTTTTTGGATAATAGTTAAATAGATATCGGCTTAGAACAAAATTCCAAATCATGGTAAAAGGAACAGGTACTATGGTAAAAAAAAACTCAGGCCAGAAAAAAAGTTTCTTTAAAAACCAAATAATAATTAATCCAATTCCCATTCCGCTAAAATATATACTGTAGTAAATAAGGTAAGGATAAATAACCAAAGAAGCTTTGAAAACATACTTACCATTCAAAACATAAGACAGAGCTATACTGATAATATAAGCAAGAATGTATGATTTTTGTGCATTAAATTGAAGGAGCTCAATGAAAAAATAAATCAACAAAATGGAAAAAAGGGTCACTACAATTCCAACAAAAGAAAATCCCGCAAACTGAGCAATTATTTTTTTATAGGTGAGAGTAAGCTTCATTTCCTCAATTTTAAATTTCTTATCCTAAGCCTGATAGGCATTTAACGCATTCACTATTTTATATATCTCAAATTCATCCATAACTGGACTCATAGGCAGACTTATTACTTCCTCATGGATCTTTTTTGTTATAGGCAAACTCATTTTATTCCAATCACAGTATGCTTTTTGTTTGTTGGGGGGTATTGGATAATGGATAAGTGATTGGATGCCGTTTTGCGTTAAATGTTGTTGGAGCTTTTCTCTGTTTGGAGTACGTATTACGAAGAGATGCCAGACATGGCTTTTGGCTATTAGCTGTTGGGTGTTGGAAGTTGGCAGAATGATTTCAGGATGATTGATGTTTCCGTTATAGTATTGGGCAATATCTCTCCTTATTTGATTTTCCTGATCAAGATATTTTAACTTAATATCCAGAAACGCAGCCTGAATTTCATCCAATCGACTATTTAAACCCTGATATTCATTCACATATTTTATCTTACTACCATAGTTTCCAAGTGCTCGAACTACCTCAGCCAAATGATAATCATTTGTAGTAACCGCGCCGGAATCACCCAATGCCCCAAGGTTCTTGCCTGGGTAGAACGAGAAACCGGCAGCATCACCAAGCGCACCAGTTTTAATTTCATTCCATTCCGCACCAATAGCCTGTGCGTTATCTTCAATAATTTTGAGATTGTATTTTTTCGCTAATTCTTCCAGCTTTGTTCCCCAGCCTACTTGACCGTAAAGGTGAACAACCATAATAGCCCTTGTACGTTCTGTGATTTTATCTTCTATCAAATCCAGATCGAGATTATAGGTGTTGATTTCAGGTTCAATCAGAACTGGTGTCAAACGATTATCAGTAATTGCAAGAATACTGGCGATATAAGTATTTGCAGGAACAATAACTTCATCACCTTCTTTCATAACACCCAATTCAATGTAGGCTTTTAAAATAAGTCGCAGGGCGTCCAGACCATTTGCTACTCCAATGGCATGTTTTACACCAATGTAGTTGGCTAAACTGGTTTCAAAACGCTTAACTTGCTCTCCCAGCAGATACCAGCCAGAGTCAATAACTTCTGCAGCAGCCTGTTTGAGTTCTTCTGCGTATTGGGCGTTTATTTTCTGGAGGTCGAGAAATTTAATCATTATCTGTCAATTTTACGAATAAATCTGGCAGGTGTTCCTACCCAAAGTTCATTTGCCGGAATATCTTTTGTAACTAAACTGCCAGCGCCAACCATTGCGTTTTCTCCTATGGATACACCGCCAAGTATAGTTGAAGCCGCCCCAATCGAAGCATTCTTTCTGATGATTGTTCTTTGTAGTTCGAAAGGTTGCTTTGCCCTGGGATACTTATCATTTGTAAATGTTACATTTGGTCCAACCTGAACATCGTCTTCAATTGTAATCCCGTCCCATAAATAAACTCCGTTTTTTATCGTAACATTATTTCCTATTCTCACATCATTTTCGATAAAACAATGTGAACAAATATTACAATCATTACCTATTTGAGCAGATTTCAAGACAACACAGTATTGCCAAATCCTGGTATTATCCCCGATATCGATTGATTGAACGTCAGATAAAGGATGAATTTTATATGCCATTTTTATATGTTTTAAATTCGGGATATTCTCTAATGTAATCTTGATCATTGTATAAATCAGAGGCTATAACCAAACAAATAGAGCCGGAAGAGAATTCTATTAATTCACGCCAGATACCTGGCACAACAAGTAAACCATAATCTGGTCGGTTTAGTGTTACCACTTTTTTGTTTAAGCCATCATCCAGCAACACATTAAACGAACCACTTGCTGCAACGATTAGTTGGCGTAGTTCTTTGTGGGCATGGCCTCCGCGATCTTCCCCTCCTGGGATGTCATACAGATAATAAATCCGCTTTACATCAAAAGGAACATTTTTATTGCCTTCAACAATGGTAATATTTCCAGCTCTGTTGTGGATTTTATTGAGGGGAAGTATCACACAGTCGTAAACACTATTTTTTTTCATTGCTACTGCTAAAGTTTAGATACTCACTATAGTCATAGATATAATCCTTTTTATCGTAATGTGTCGAACTAAGCACCAAAGCCAATGAGTTGGTGGAGAAATTCTGCATTTGCCGCCATAAACCTGCAGGTAAATACAAGCCATAATAAGAACGGTTGAGTGAAAAGGTTTGTTTGTTTTGGCCGTCATCGACCACCACATCAAAGCTACCTGAAAGGGCTACAATGAGTTCCTGTTGGATTTTAAATGCGTGACCTCCGCGTATTTCGCCTCCGGGTACATCGTAAATCCAGTATGTACGCTCAATTTTGAAGGGAATGTGTTTGAACTCCTCAATAAAAGAGAGGTTGCCGCGGGGGTCTTCGAACTTAGGCAGATTTATTTTTTTTATTCTATCCATGAGTTAATTAAAATGGGTTTAATCGTAAATATTGAATGTTTTGTAAAAACCATTTAAATTTAGATGACAATAATCATTGAAATCAGAATTTTTAAGGCCACTTTGATCAGGGTCAATGGTTCCTATTACTTTGATGTTTTTTTGTTTGGCTAAATCCGACAGAAAATCATCTATTATATGCACTATTGGATATTTATTTGAAACATAATCATAATATATTGGGTGGAGTGCCATCATAAAAAACTCTATCTCTATGTTTTGTGCTATAAGATAATCAACAAAATTAATCAATAATTCTTTTTGTTCCTTGTTAATTTCAGTATATCCACTAAACTCATTTGTTGAACTGGCAATGAATCTTTTTACTGTGACATCAATTTGCGAGCTGCTTTTCTTTAAATAATATTGACCATCATTGTATGAACCATCGTTTACTTTTGTAGAACCTTCCCCAAATTGTTGATGAGTTATATGAATATCTTTATTATTAAACATTCGATTAACGGACTGTTGAAAATAACTCAATGAAAATAGCTGTTTCCATTTTTCCCATTGCACTATGTAGTCCGGTTTATTTTTGATTTGAACTTCTATGCCGATTTTATCACTTAAGTCAAAAAAGTCTTCCTTGTAGGAGAGCCAAAAATCATTTGTAGGATGAATCAGCATATAAGGGGCAATACCCAAAACCACTTTTTTGGGTTTAAAACCTTTACTTTCGTATATATCGTAAATAGCCAAAAAGTCGTGAAAGGTAGCGGATGAAACTGCATTGTTAATCAACTTTTGACCTGGATAAAAACTAGAATCAATGTACATAGAATTGCTTGACCCCATGACAACAACATCGGGTGCTGTTTTCATACCTTCAATAAAGTATTTCTGAAGCATTCGCTCGTCCATGTTTCCAACATTGGTAACATTCCAACCCTCATTCAAATAATTAGCAATAGAGCGTTCATAAGAAAATTCCGGATCAAACAAATTAGCGGGATCGTAAAAATAATTAATAGAAACCAAAATAATGATTGGCAAAAGAGAAAACAAAATTATTTTTTTTACAAAAGCCTTCATTAGAACTGAAAATAGATAAAATTATTTGTGCCAAATACACCAAATATCATGACGCTAAATACGATAAGGTAATAGAACAACCACCTAAAAAGCCCAGACTGTGCTGCCAATAATATATTCAAACCTCCTTTTTTCATTTTCCATTTATCCAGTTTAAGCATGATTATAGTGCCTAAAACTATGATAATAGCATTTTTTAAGGAAATGCCAAGACCCAATCCACTTAGGGATAAGGAGAAATCGAAAAACACCTTTCGAATGGCCAATAAGGCGCCATCAAAGGAAACCACTCTAAAAAAGATCAGTGTAAAACCAAAATAAGCCACTGTTAAAAAATTACTTATGGAAGTATAAATCTTTGTTGGCACTACTTCACTCCATCTTTTGCGATACTTTTTGGTCAGAAATTCATAGCTCACTGCCATGGTGTGCAATACACCATAAAAAATAAAGTTCCATGAAGCTCCATGCCATGCGCCCAGTATGACAAAGGTTAAAAATAGTGCATATACAATACCCCATTTATTCCATCCTCTTTTTTCGGCCGATACCGGGGTATAAATATAATCGGTAACCCATGAAGAAAGCGTAATATGCCATCTTCTCCAGAAATCAGATATGGAAGTAGCTGAAAAAGGACGATTGAAATTGTCGGTAAGTTTGAACCCAAGCATTCGCGCCAATCCAAGCGCCATATCGGTATAACCCGAAAAATCTGCATACAATTGTATGGTATATAATCCCGTTGCGATTAGAATGGATAGCCCTTGATAATTGCCCACATCATTAAACACCAAATCGGTTGAAGTAGCAATGCGATCTGCTATAACCACTTTTTTAAACAAACCCCATAAAATAAGCTGCAGCCCAGGTACAACATTTTGATAGTCGAACTTTTTAGGAGACTTGATTTGTGGAAGGAAACGACTAGCTCTTTCAATGGGGCCAGAAACAATTTTTGGGAAAAACATAAGATAGGCTGCAAAATGGCCCAAGTGCCGTTCTGGTTGCTCTATCTCCCAATAAATATCGTAATTATAACTTATTACTTGAAATATATAAAAGGAAATTCCAAGTGGGAGTAAAACAGAAATCATGGGTATAGATGCATCTGCATTGAAGGTAGAGAATAGATAGTTGACATTCTCCAGTAGAAAATTAATATATTTATAAAAAACCAGTATTGAAATATTCACCACCGAGCTAAGCGTAAATATCTGCTTTTTTAATGCATCTGGTTTAGCCTTGTCAATTTGGATTCCTGTTACATAATTAAACAAAATAACTACTAGTAGTACCAATATAAATGACGGCACAGAGTACATGATAAAAAACGAGCTAGCAAGGATCAACAACCCCCATTGCAGTTTAGGGCTTATGAGGTAGTATAAAACAAATACTACACTAAAAAACAGAAAAAACTCAACTGAATTAAAAATCATTCTTCCTTAGGCTAATTTCTTATGTATTAAATCACACACATCCCCAATGTTTTTGAGCCTCATGATTTCTTTTAGCGCAAACTTAACATCGAACTGCTTTTCAATCTCAGAAATAATTCTCATATGATTTAAAGAATCCCATCCATCTACATCATTAGCTGTTGTTTCTAACGATAAAGATACAGAGTCATTCTCTAAAACTCTTCTATAAAGGATGTTCAACTCCTTTAAAATTTCATTTATATCCATATAATTAATTTACAGGTTATCTAAAACTTTAATTTTATCTATCATGTTTGAAGGCATTTTTGTTGGTTTTAACGAAAGTACATCTACTACTGTAACTTCTGTTTCGCCGCATGCGCAAATGCCTTTAGTTTTGGAAAATATGTAGTGCTCGAGCGTAAAACCAAACACAGTGAGCTCTGTAACCTTTGCTCCAACTTCCAACTCATCCGGATAGCTTATGGGCAAAAGATATTCACAATTAATGGATTTGACTATCCCTAAAAATGCTTTGTCATTCATCCTGTGTCCTAAGCCAATAGCATCGTAATACGCAATTCTGGCGTTTTCAAAATACGTTAAATAAACGGCATTATTCACATGGTTCATAGCATCCATATCCTTCCAGGCGACATTGAAAACAGCCTTGATTTTAAAATCCTTTAATACTTCCACAAAAATAGTATTTTAATAAAATGGCTAGAATATTAATGAGGCTAGCGTTTTCCGATCAACCTTGTCGCTGGTGTTTGTAGGAAATTTATCCAAAAGAATAATTTTTTCCGGCAGCATGTAACTAGGCAGCACTGTTTTTAAAAATTCCATAGGCTCTGTGGAATCCCCTTTATAATCTTCAATGAAAAGAACAACACTGGTGGTTCCATCTTTTGTCTTATAAGGTATAGCAATCACATTTCCAACCTTGTAATTCTTTTTAATGGGAAATTCTATTTCGTTAAGTTCGACCCGGTAACCTCGTAATTGAACTTGGTGATCGACACGACCACAGTACATGATTTCTCCATCCCCATCAAAATAGCAAATATCACCAGTTTTATAGTAGCGAACCCCATCGATACTTATAAAGCTTGTACTATTTTTTTCCGAATCATTAGCATAACCTGGGGTTACTTGCTGGCCACTCAAACACAATTCACCTTTTTCATTGGCACCAAGCATCGAATTTTCCTTGTTTAGAATTACTGCTTGTACATTCTTTAATGGTTTTCCAATAGGAGGCATGCCATTATAATCTTTCATGCTTTCCCAATCTATCCACTCGTAGGCGGTACTCCAAACAGTAACTTCTGTTGGTCCATAGAAATTAAAAATTCTTGCATTGGGTACACAATCTTTCCATTGTTTAACCATCAAATTATCTGAAGCCTCCGCAGTAAGTATACAATTTCTTAAATGGGGCAGTTTAATTTCGTCAAAATATGGTTTTAAAAAAGAAAGAGTTGATGGAACAATTGAAGCAAAAGTTATTTCTTTCTCTTCAAGTATTGAGTAAACTTCCGTGAATTTAACTCCTGAATCAGAAACTGTATAAACAGCATAACCCAAAATCAAGGGAATTAATGTTGATGCAACACTCACATCAAATGAAAAATCAAACATTTGTAAAAACCGCTCTTCGTCTAAATACTGAAAATCATAACTCAGGATCGAATCGACAAAAGAATTTACATTCTTCCAACTAATGGTAACACCTTTTGGTATACCTGTACTTCCAGATGTAAATAAAATATAGGCTATTGCTTCCTCATGTATTTGGATGACTGAAGGAATACTACCTTCAACTGTTTCAATTTCAAACAGATTTTTAATTGTTGTGGAGCTATTATAATAATCATCAATGCCTGGATGATTTATATGAAAAACCAATTTTATATGAGCCTCGTCAATAATTTTTCGATTTCTAAAAATAGGATTTTTTGGGTTTAAGGGTATAAAAGTTTTTCCACTCATCCATATAGCTAATTGTATGGCATAACATTCTATAGTGTTTGATACAAGAACACCAATATAATTATGATCAATTTTTTTTAAACTGTTTTGATAAGAAGCTACCAATTTTGAAAGATCCTTATATAAGTAATCTTTGTTATTGATATGGAAGGCTACCTTATCTTCCTCCTTCTTAAAATTTTGTAATATTCGTTCTAATGTATTGAATTGCATAACTATTTATTTGCGTAAAAATTATTTATTGTAGAAACAATATTCTCTATTTCGTGTGCTTCCAACGCATAATACATAGGCAACCGAAGCAAGGAATCAGAGTATATATCTGATTGCGTTAGTTCTAAACCTTGATATTGATTTTTGTAGTATTGACTTTGATGAAGACTTTGGTAATGAAAAACTGTATGAAATCCTTTTTCTTTCATATAACTAACCAAAGCATTCCGATTTTCTAAGTTAGGAAGAACTATATAAAACATATGTGCATTGTTTTCTGCGTATGAAGGAATTACTGGACTTGACAAATTTCCTTTTTCGACTAAATCTTTAAGTCCTTTAAAATAGACATCCCAGATATCCTTTCTCTTCAGTTGTATTTTATCCATCTCTTCCAACTGCGCCCATAAAAAAGCAGCGGTTACTTCAGAAGGCAAAAAGCTGCTGCCAATATCCACCCAACCATACTTATTTACTTCCCCTCTAAAGAATTCAGCTCTATTGGTACCTTTTTCCCAAATGATTTCGGCTCGTTTCATGAATTGTTCATCATTGATTCCCAGTAAACCTCCTTCACCACATTGAATATTTTTTGTTTCATGGAAGGAGAATGCCGATAAGTGGCCAATGGTACCCAATGCTCTTTTAATGCCATCTTTGCCGGTATAGTAACTATCAATAGCCTGGGCTGCATCTTCCACCACAAAAAGGTTATGGCGGTTTGCAATTTCCATGATTTTATCCATATCGCATGCTACACCGGCATAGTGAACAGGAACAATCGCTTTGGTTTTTTTAGTTATCAGCTCCTCAATTTTATCTTCATCAATCCCCGGATGATCATTTCTACTGTCTGCAAATACAATCTTAGCACCTTGTCTAACAAAAGCAAGAGCTGTGCTTACAAAAGTGTAAGAAGGTATAATTACTTCATCGCCGGTTTTAATGTCCAGCAAAAGCGCGCACATTTCGAGTGCATCAGTACAGGAAGTTGTGAGTAATGTTTTTTTAAATCCCCATCTTTTTTCAAAAAAGTTTTGACAAAGCTGGGTGTATTTTCCATTGCCGGATATCTTGCCGGTGGCCACCGCATCATAGATATAGTGAACTTCCTTGCCGGTGATGTAGGGTTTGTTGAAGGGGATCATGACCAAATGTGGTAAATATATGTTTTATTCGAAATAGAAAATCCATTTTTTATATATAGGCTCATTGCCGGACTATTAGCGTATTGAGTTGCAACAATTATTTTAGACATTCCATGCTGCGAGGTAACCTTTTGGCACATTTTTAGCAAGACTGAAGCAATACCATTTCCCTGATATTTTTCATTTACTGCAATGAGTCCGATTTGAGCAAACTTTTGATCCTCGTTTAACTCAAGGGTAACAAAACCACCCAAAATCCCTTGGATAGTTTTAATAAGGACTTTGATTTTTTCGTCCCTTAAACTCTTATCAATCCAAAGTTTATATAACAATTCGAATTCATTGTTTTTAAACATTTTATCTGTTCGGAATCTTGAATATTGTCCGCTAAGAAAGGCTAATTGAAGTAAATCATCGTAGGAAAAGCTGGAGTTGTATTCTTCAATCATCACTGAAGTATTAATATCATTAGAAAAATTTTTCTCAAATACAACCTTTGTGTCAACTAGTTTTAATGGGAATTGCTCTGGCAGTTTTGAGTTTGTGAAAACATAAAGCAATTTGAATTGCATTGCAATGTTTCTTATCTCATCAAAGCTTGGGAATTCATTATCAACAATCAATTTACCTACTTCGTATCCAAATTGAGTTGTATCCCATACAAGTTTTTGAACTTTCATTTCGTTGTCTTTTCAATTATATAAATTGGCCTGTTTTTTACTCCTTCAAAAGTTTTACCAACGTATAAACCAACAACACCCAATGTTGCAATGATGAAGCCTGATAAAAGCCACAGGGAAATGATCAAACTAGCATAACCTAATACGATCACTTCGCCATTTATCCAACGAATAAAATAGCCAACTGCAACAAACAAAGAAATCAAAGAAATAAACAGACCCGCCTTAATCAATAATCGTAAGGGTTTGTCAGAATAAGCAAGTATGATATCTAATGCAAGGTTAAAAAGTTTTTTAAAATTGTAACTCGTTTTACCTTCAAACCGCTGAACATGCTCAACATTCAATTTTGTAGCCTTAAAGCCTACCCATTTAATCATAGTTGGGAAGTATCTTATTGATTCGCGCATTGATATAACAGCTTCAATGACATTTTTATGGTAAATCCCAAAGTTTGCGATCGTTTCATCTTGCTCTGATCCTGTTAAATAGCCAAGCGTTCTGTAAAACACCTTAGAAAACAGTCTTTTCAAAAAATTATCCTGTCTGTCAAATCTTCTTGCCAGCACAATGTCGAAACCTTCTTTTGCTTTTGAAAATAAATTGGCGATTTCTTCCGGTTGATCCTGAAGGTCACAATCCATAACAACAATCCACTCGCCCTTGGCATGATCCAAACCGGCTGTTATGGCGTAATGTTGCCCGAAGTTACGGCTGAGTTTAAACCCTTTAACCTGAGGACATGTTAATGCCAACTCCTGAATGACACCCCATGAATTATCTGGACCATGGTCTTCAACAAGAATAATTTCAAAATCTTCAGTGATTTTTGAGACTGATTCTGAAATTCTACGTACAAGTTCAGGCAGAATTTTTTCTGCGCTATAAACAGGACTAACTACAGAAATAAACGGCATGCTAAAATTTTACTGTGACGAAAATTCCAAAAATGATAAAAAGTAAACCTACCAATTTCCCCCAGGTAAAAGCTTCACCCAAAAGCATAACACCCAAAATGAAAACCAGTGCAGGCGCTAAACTCATAAACGGATAAGCTTTTGTGATTTCGAATTGTGTCATGGCTGCTATCCAAAATAATGAGGCGATGAAGGCACTCACAAAACCAGAGATAATAAAGGGGTCAATTAGCGCTTTGAAAAGGAATAGAATTTTTTCGATTAATTGTTGCGGCAATGAAGGCAGCTGATTCAGCCGCCATTTGATAATCATCTGTCCATAAACCGTAAACGCAAGCGTTCCAAATATATAGAGGTATTTCATTGCTTTACAATACGTTTCAAATAAGCACCATAAGTACTTTTTCCTTGCTCAGTTATTAAATCATCAAACTTTATTTCATCAATAAAATTCATCTTAAGCGAAATTTCTTCGATGCAAGCAATCTTCAAACTTGTACGTTTTTCAACGGCTTTCACAAATTCCGTTGCCTCACTCATGGCTTCATGGGTGCCGGTATCAAGCCATGCAAACCCACGGCTGAGCGTTTGCAATTTTAATTGTTGCCTTTGCAGGTATTCATGATTGACAGAGGTTATCTCCAGTTCATTACGATGAGAAGGTTTTACATTTTTGGCAATTTCAATAACAGAGTTGGGGTAAAAATATAAGCCAACCACTGCATAATTGCTTTTGGGTTGATTAGGCTTTTCTTCAATGCTTAAGACATTACCATCTGCATCTACTTCTGCTACTCCATATCGTTCAGGGTCTTCAACATAATAGCCAAAAACTACAGCTTTGTTTTCAGCTTTGACTATTTGCACGCTTTTGGCTAAAATGTTTTGGAGGCCTGCGCCGTAAAAGATGTTGTCACCCAGCACCAGACATACATCATCATCACCAATGAATTCTTCACCAAGGATAAATGCTTGTGCAAGGCCATCTGGTGAGGGTTGTTCGATGTACGAGAATTTTAATCCTAGCTGGCTTCCATCACAAAATAGTTTTTCAAAATTTGGCAGGTCTCGTGGTGTTGAGATGATCAGGATATCACGAATGCCAGCCAACATTAAAACCGATAAGGGATAATAAATCATTGGTTTGTCGTAGATAGGCAGTAGCTGCTTGGAAACGACTTTGGTAATCGGATTTAAACGGGTACCGGCACCGCCAGCGAGTATTATACCTTTCATGAGTAAAATAATTTAAATTAATAAATAATTTCTATTAAGATTATTAAAATATAGGCTTCTGAAATTGTGAACACTAATTCAGTATTTTATTTAATATCAACTACTTAATTCAGTGAGAGGGGAGTATTTGTTTTTTATATTCCTTTTCGACACAAAGTTAAAGGAAAAATCCAGCTAAAATTTTGTATATCTCCTGAATTTTAATCAATATAGTTGATATGGATTAGCAGCTCGCGGTGGCTCGTTCGTTTTTATCCTATTGATTGTGTTTAAATGAAAAGCATGGTCACTTCCTGGTTTAGTTTTTTGATAAAACATTATTACCAGAGCGAGGGCGCTTGGCACTATGATGTAAATTATTAGATTTATCATTCTTGCGACGATGATTTTTTTTGGCTTAAGTTCTTTTTTGATATGTTTTTTTTCGACATTGGATATACAGAATGACCCAGGAAGCAGTATATCTTGTGCTTTATGATTGACTTATTATTTTTGCTGGAGTTCCTGCGATTCTAGAATCATCAGGAAAAGATTTATTTACAAAACTATTGGCTCCTATAATACATCTGTTGCCAATTGTAACACCTTTAGTGATTATGGAATTAGGACCTACGTATACATTATTACCAATTTTTGTTTCTGCATACTCGTATTCAGCTTTACCTCCCGTAATTGCCCACTTTACTGTATCATGGGTGTAAATTTGTACTCCGGCTGAAACGCTACAATTGTCGCCTATTGAAAGGACTCCGCTACCATCAAGAATCGTGAAAGGACCTATCCAAGTATTCATCCCAACCTTTACATTACCGAAAATGTAAGAGTTGTCATATACAGAAGTTCCTTTGCCGAAACCCAAATATCTTGCTTTTTCCCATCTATCGGTAATTAGTTCGTTGACAGGCAGTACCCTATTGAAAATATTTCTTTTTTGATTTCTTAAACCAAGAAAGACTTTCTTTAGAAATCTTGATATCATTTTTACCTGTTTAAAAAAATTCTGCACCACCACTCAAAATTCATTAAGCTCCAAATGAGTAATCGATGGTTTATTTTGTGGTTAATATGCTGGTCAACTATTTTTTGAATATACCTGGGGTTGATGAATTCCGCAGAAGCAGTTTTACTATTCAGGAGCAATTCTTTCACATAATCAGCATTTTCTCCTCTGTACCAACTTTCGTCCGGGGCACTAAAGCCTTGCTTTTTGCGGTTGATAATTTTTTCGGGAATCAAGTCGTTCATTGCCTGGCGAAGCACATTTTTTCCGTCATTGAATTCCATATAAGCAGTACTTCTTTTTCTGAATTCGTTTTCATCAATTTTTTTCATGTTTTCCAGATTGGCTAATTTATGCCTCACCGGAATTTTCATGGCAAAATCAACCAAGTCATTATCAAGAAAAGGGAAACGCTCTTCCAATCCGTTTGCCATCGCCAGTTTGTCGCCAACAAGTAGCAGACCAGGTAAAAATGTTTTAATTTCAAAATACAGGCTATTCTGTATATGTTCTTCAGGCGTATTATACTTCAATTTATTGTTAAAGGTAAACACCCTTTCGAAAATATTACGGGGTTCATTCAGATCAATGTTTGACAAAACACGTTGAGTAAATAATTCTGGCTTTTGCTCATCAGGGACTAAACGTTGCCAAAATCCATAATATTGATTAAAAAAGTCTTTTTGAGAAATGGAGTCAAAAACCCGGTAATACCTCCAGGGGTATCCACCATACAATTCATCCCCACCTGTTCCCTGGAGGCTGACTTTAACAAATTTGGAGGCCAGACGGGATATATAGTAATTTGGATAGGACATGCCTACCCTTAAGTCTTCGATATGTTTAACTACTTTTGGCAGGGACCACCGTATATCGCCAGCGTTCATTACTTGCTCATACTGCTCTGTTTTAAAATGATTGGCTAACAATTCTGCATCCCTGCGTTCGTCATAATTAGCTTCTACTCCCGTAACCTCAGACATGTCGAAACCGCAAGTGAATGTTGACAAGCGTGGCACATGTTGCGAAGCAATCGAGACGATTGAGCCGCTGTCCATTCCTCCTGAAAGGTATGCGCCGACCGGCACATCAGCTATCATCTGGCGTGTAACAGCTTGCTTAAAAAGTCGTAAGGTTTCTTCTCTGGCTTCTTCAAATGACATATTGTTGTCAGGGGCAGTAAAATCATAATCCCACCATGCTAGGTGTTTTACGAATTCTGTTTTGGAGTCAATACGCACGGTATTGGCCGGAGGAAGCATATAAACCCCTTTGAAAAGGGTTTGGAAGGTAAACTGATTTTGGAAGGTAAAATACTCGTTGAGTGCATAATAGTTTAACTCAACATGAAAATCAGGATGCGCAATAATCGCTTTTACTTCTGAAGCAAAAACGATTGTTCTTCCGTTGAACCAATAGTAAAGGGGTTTCACGCCATATCTATCGCGGCTCAGGTAAAGTGCCTTCTCTTCCGTATTCCAGGCTCCTATGGCAAACATGCCATTGAACCGTTCGAAGATTGAAGGACCATATGCCGATAGCCCTTCAACTATTACCTCAGTATCCGTAGTAGAAACAAAATAATGCCCTTTTGCTTTAAGCTCCTGTTTGATCTCTAAAAAATTATAGATACAGCCATTGAATACAACAATCCATTTTCCATCTTTTGAGGTCATTGGTTGAGCACCCCTGGGACTCGTATCCAAAATTGAAAGGCGTTTATGAGCCAAAGCAATATTATCTTTTACATAATAGCCTTCGTCATCAGGTCCCCGATGGGCGATGGTTTCGGCCATTCGCACAAGATTGCTTAATAGATATGGCTTGCCGTCCAAATTAAATACACCAGCTATTCCGCACATATGCTATTCTGATTTACTGATTTCTTTTACGATCATTTCTTGCTGTTCAAAGTTAAGATCGTTAAACAAAGGAAGCGTTAGTGCGTTTTCAAAACACCACTTGCTGTTTTCCATCTGTGAATGCAATTTTACCAATGGATTATTATTAAAGGCATTGTGCATATGAAGTGCATAAGTGCCAATTTGTACCTCTATACCATTGCTTCTCAATCGGTTCATAATAGCATTCCGATTTGGATGATACACAATAAATGATTGGTAACTATGACTCCCATTTTTGGTTGTAACTGGTAGTGAAATACTTTTTTCAGCCTCTAAAAGTCTGAGGTAATTATTTGCATGACTTAATCTTTTTTGGAGTAGATCATCAATAATCGCTAATTGACCCAGTCCTACTGCCGATAGTATATTGCTGAGTTTGTAATTAGTTCCTATCATCTCAAATTGAATTCCTTCGCGATTTGTACCAGACATATCCATCCCAAAATGTTTGTACGAATTTAACCATTGAGCCCAAACATCGTTATTTGTTGTTATCATGCCTCCTTCACCCGTTGTAATAAACTTTCTTGGGTGAAATGAAAAAACTGTAATATCGGCCAGATTCCCAACCTTTACTCCTTTAAACTCAGCTCCAACTGAAGGGGCTGCATCTTCAATGATGTAAAGATTGTGTTTTTTTTTAATTTCATTCAATTTATCGAAATCCAATGGATTACCGAAAGCTGAAACAGGCATAATAGCTTTTGTTCTTTCAGTAATGGCCGCTTCAATAGCATTGTAATCAATCAGCATGCTATCTTTTGTTACATCAACAATTACTGCCGTAGCACCAACTATCGGTATCACAGATGCAGTTGCGGGATAAGTATAATCAGGGACAATTACTTCATCACCCGGACCAATATTTAAAACTCTGAGTGCCATTTCCAGTCCGGTTGTGCAAGAAGTAACTGCAATAGCGTGTTTACAACCCATATAAGATGCAAACTTTTTCTCAAACTCTTTGGTTACTGGTCCTTCTGTTAAATAACCACTATCAAGTACATCTAAAACCCTTTGTTTGATGTCGTCATTTATAAAGGGCTTAATTAAAGGTATATTCATTTTAGTATTTTTTAATCTGTTAAGCTTTATCTACACCGGTTGCAATACGCCATTCAATCAACTTTTGCAAACCTTCTTCTAATACATATTTGTATTTAAAACCCAGTTCTTTTTCAGCTTTTTGTCGTGACCCTATCCTGTTCTGCACTAAAGCTCTCGCATCATCAGCTGAGTAGGGTTTGTAAGTAACTTTGAGGTCAGATTTTTTTAGCTCAAGAATCAGATCGCATAGCTCTCTGATCGAAGTTTGCACTTCAGTACCAACATTATACATGCCGAAAGCTGTATCACTCTTCAATGCATCCACATTGCAGCGGGCTACATCTTCCACGTAGATAAAATCATAAGCCTGGCTGCCATCACCATTTATTACAGGCGATTCATTGGCTTCGATCTTATTTAGCATAATGGGAACGACACCTGTATAGGCTGCTGTTTGGTCTTGATGAGGCCCATATACATTCATGTACCTCAGCCCTATAACTTTCAGCCCGTATCTGTCATTGAAAGCTGTTGCCATTGCCTCACCTGCAATTTTGGTAGCACCGTAAAAGTTTTTGTTGTTAAATGGGTGGCTTTCAGTCATGGGTAATTCAACTGCATCACCATATACAGATGCGGAAGATGACCAGATAAGTTTTTTAATATTATTTTTAACACAAGCTTCAAACACATTAAAGGTTCCGGCTATATTTACCTCGAAGGCTGTCCTTGGATAGTCCTTGCAATGCAGAAGCCACATAGCTGCCAGTGAAATTACGTAATCTTTTCCTTTCATTGCAGTATCTAGTATATCGATATCCCTGATATCACCTCCTACGGGAAAGATTGAACAACGTAGATCTTTAAGTTGTTCTGTTAAATACTCCTTTTTCCCTCTGGCAAAGTTGTCATAGACTACAACCTCGGCAACATCTTCTTTGAGGAGCTCTGATACTACAAAGCTACCAATAAAGCCTGCACCACCAATTACGAGAATCTTTGAGTTTGTTAAATCGTTCATATTGATGTCTTTTTAATTAACGAGAAGTTTTGAAATCATTTGGCCTATTGTAAGACAGGAAGTTAAGCCAGGACTCTCAATTCCTATCAAGTTGATGAAATTTGGATGACCTGCTTCTGTTTCTTTTTTAATAATAAAATCCCTAACAGGATCACCGGGTCGTCGCAATTTTGGTCTTATACCAGCTTGATCCGGATGTAAGTCTTCCAGTTCAAGGAAGGGTAAGTACTTTCTAGCAGCTTGTAGAAATGCAGCTTGCTTATTTTTGTCAATACTGTATTCAATTTCACGGGATGGCAAATACGTTGCGTCTGGACCAAGTTTCATCCCATTATTTAAATCTATAGTAGCATGAACGCCTAAACCAACAGCATTTGTTTGTGGCACAGGATAGATCAGACGGTTGATTTTTTTGTTCTTCCCATTACAAACAGCAAAATATTCTCCTTTCCAATAGTGTATCTTGTATGTAGGATGATATGTATCCGCAAGTTTTGCTATCTCATCGGCATATAGACCTGCTGCATTTAATATATATTCAGTAGTGAAAGTAAACTGATTGTTTTCTTCTTTTACAGTAACGGCATAACCACCATCAATCCTCTCAATTTTAGTGACTTCTGAATTATATGCAAACGAAACACCGTCTATTGCAGCTTGTGTCTCAAGTCTTTTCATTAGTCCATGTGTATCTATTATCCCGGTTGATGGAAAATGAAGCGCTTTTGTGCAGAAAATTTCTGGTTCAAGGTTCTTTGCCTCCTCTTTTGATATCAATACTCCATCAGTAACCCCATTAATTATGGACTGTTTTAGTATCTTTTGCAATACTGCTTCTTCCTCGCTGTTGGTCGCAACAACCAGTTTGCCACACTTTAAATGATTGATATCATTCTCCTTGCAAAAATCATACAACATTCTATTTCCCTCAACACAAAGTTTTGCTTTCAATGAGTCTGTCGGATAATAGATACCGGAATGAATCACTTCACTATTTCTGCTTGAAGTTTCCTGGCCAAACTTTGAATGTTTTTCCAGAACGAAAATGTTTTCATTGAATTTAGATAATTCAGCTGCAATAGCCAGTCCAATGACACCAGCTCCTATTATAGTGATTCTTGCTTCCAAGATGTGTTACTTATCAAGATGTGTTACTTATTAGGAATCAGGATTAAAGTCTTGCATCCACAGTTTCTTTCGGTAAAATCCCCTTCACATCATAGATGATGGCGCCATCTGCTTTATGGGCAGCCATGTCAATTTCTTTAAACTCGTTGTGCGCCACTGCCAGAATTATTGCTGCGTAAGAGGTGACGGGTGACGAGAGACCGGGTGACTTAGTGATGGAGTGAGGGAGTGATGGAGTGACTGAGTGACTTGGGTATTCAGTTAAGATATCGAGTCCATATTCATGTTTCACCTCTTCGGCATCGGCCCAGGGGTCATAGATATCCACATCCATTCCAAAAGAAACTAATTCATGGTATATATCGGTGGCGCGAGTGTTGCGAATGTCAGGGCAATTTTCCTTGAAGGTGATGCCCAGCATGAGGGCTTTGGCACCCTTCACCGGTTTGC
>ERZ1645187.1266-NODE-1266-length-23453-cov-40.311437_pt1 | contig 23453 bp, 22 predicted proteins | sample MGYA00575352_ERZ1645187 | MGnify/ENA primary metagenome ERZ1645187 (study PRJEB40837, sample SAMN11349314) | freshwater sediment metagenome | isolation source: river sediment | host: Sediment | place: India: Wazaribad , New Delhi | collected 2017-02-21 ...
CGATGGGCTTCCCGACCTCGATGTTCACCGTGCTGTTCGCTCTCGCCCGCACCGTGGGCTGGATCGCCCAGTGGAAGGAAATGATCGAGGACCCGCATCAGAAGATCGGTCGTCCGCGTCAGCTCTACACCGGTGCTCCGGTTCGCGACTACGTGCCGCTCGACAAGCGCGGCTGATCGTCGGAACGATCTCGAAAGCCTCGGAAGGGCGCCCCTCGTGGGCGCCCTTTCTGTTCGAAGGCAGGCTCTCCACTCACGTCGCGTCTTCCCCGACCTCGAGCCGAGGGTCCCATGTTTTTCAACGGCTCTCGGATGCCCGGGTCGAGCCCAAGGCTGTCCGGTTCACACTCGGAGGGCCCCTCGGCCTCCCGCGCGGGACGCGCGCTCACCTTCTCCCGCGAGGGGAGAAGGGGGGAGCCCGAGCGGCACGTTCTCGCCGAACGGAGCCTTCCTTGCGCAGGCAGGTCCGCTCACCTTCCGCGGAGTGCATTCTCCATGCATAGCAATCTGATCGATACCGTGTGCGTCGTCGGAACCGGACGGTAGTGGGTCGAGCCCGGGCAAGACGAAGGATGGTTTCGTACACTTCGTCAGCGGCCCGAAGAGCGCCGTGTGGCGCCCTTCCTCGACGTCCCGTGGCCCCCCGCCCTCAGAGCGTTCCGGCGATCCAGAAGCTCGCCAGCACCAATCCGAACAGGATGCGATACCACGCGAAGACGCGCAGCGTGTGGTGGGCGACGAAGCGGATCAGGAACTTCACCACGACGATCGCCGAGACGAACGACACCACGAAACCGACGGCGATCGCCACCATGTCGGCGGTCGTCAGTCCGCCGCCGTTCTTGGCGAGATCGAGAACGGTCGCCCCGAGCATGGTGGGGATCGCCAGGAAGAACGAGAATTCGGTCGCCGCCGAGCGCGACAGGCCGCCGAGCATGCCGCCGATGATCGTGGCACCGGAGCGCGACGTTCCCGGGATCATCGAGACGACCTGGGCCGCGCCGATGATGAGCGCCTGCTTCCAGGTGGTGCGCTCCGGCACCGTGGTGCTGACCGGGCGTTCGCGCGCCTCCACCCACAGGATGACGAAACCGCCGATCACCAGCGCCACCGCCACTACCGGCACCGAGAACAGCACCGTCTTGATGGTCTTGAGGAACAGCAGGCCGAAGATCACCGACGGAATGAACGCCAGCAGCACTGCTCCGGCGAACGACAGCGCGGCCGGATCGCGCCGCAGCACCCCCATCACCGCATCGGCGATCTTGGCGCGATAGAGCCAGCACACCGCGAGAATGGCGCCGAGCTGGATCACCACCTCGAACACCTTGCCCGCCCCCGAATCGAAGGCGAGCCAATCGCCGACCAGAATCAGATGGCCGGTCGAGGAGACGGGCAGAAATTCGGTGAGCCCCTCGACGATACCGAGCACCGCCGCCTTGGCGAGATGAATGATGTCCATGAAATCCCCCTCCGCACGCCCCTGAACGCAGAACGGCCGCCGTCTTCACGAGAGCGGCCGCCGGGCGCGGCATTTCCAGGTCGAAAAGAGAGACGGCGCCGATCGAGCGGCGCCGTCCGGTGAGATCAGTCGATGTCCTCGACGATCGCGGTCGCCGCCCCCTTCACGCGGGCGGCGAGCGAGGCCTCCATGAAGGCGTCGAGATCGCCGTCGAGCACCCGCTGCGGATCGGTGGTCTGCACGCCGGTCCGCAGGTCCTTGACCATCTGGTAGGGCTGCAGGACGTAGGAGCGGATCTGGTGGCCCCAGCCGATGTCGGTCTTGGCCGCAGCTTCCGCATTGGCCTTTTCCTCGCGCTTCTGCAACTCGGCCTCGTAGAGGCGGGACTTCAGCATGTCCCACGCCTTGGCGCGGTTCTTGTGCTGCGAGCGCTCGGCCTGACAGGCGACCGCGATGCCGGTCGGGATGTGGGTCAGGCGCACCGCCGAGTCGGTGGTGTTGACGTGCTGACCACCGGCGCCCGACGAGCGGTAGGTGTCGACGCGCACGTCCGATTCCGGAATGACGATGTCGATGGAATCGTCGACCACCGGATAGACCCAGGCGGAGGCGAAGGAGGTGTGGCGGCGGGCGGCCGAATCGAAGGGCGAGATGCGCACGAGACGGTGCACGCCCGATTCGGTCTTGAGCCAACCGTAGGCGTTCTCGCCCTTGATGACGTAGGTGACGGACTTGAGACCCGCCTCTTCGCCTTCCGAGGCTTCGATCGCCTCGACCCGGTAGCCGCGACGCTCGGCCCAGCGCACGTACATGCGCGCCAGCATCTGCGCCCAGTCCTGAGACTCGGTGCCGCCGGCGCCGGCGTGGATTTCGAGATAGGTATCGAAACCGTCGGCTTCGCCCGAGAGCAGCGCCTCGACCTGGCGCTTGGCGACGTCGTGGCCGAGCTGCTTCAGAGCTTCCTCGGCCTCGGTGACGACACTCTCGTCGCCCTCCATCTCGCCGAGTTCGAGCAGCCCGACGTTGTCGTCGAGGTCACGGCCGATCGACTGGACGATGTCGACCGACTTCGCCAGCTTGTCGCGCTCGCGCATCAGCTTCTGCGCGTTGGCGGGATCGTTCCACAGGTCGGGAGATTCGGAGAGCGCGTTGAGCTCGTCCAGACGTTTCAGGGCGACATCCCAGTCAAAGATGCCTCCTCAGCAGGCTGAGCGCCTGCTGGATCTCGTCCACGACGGACTGGATCTCTGCCTTCATCGAAAGGTCCTCGAAAGTGTCGCCGGCCGCGACGGCGCGGGGCGAAGTGGCGCGGACCATAACGGCGGGACCCGCGGCTGTAAACGCCGCCCTGCCCCGGCCGATGCGCTTCCCGGCCGAGGCGGGCACGAACGCGATCGCCGCCCGTCTGGGCGGCGATGCGTCGGCAGGGGGAAGCGGCGCGGGTCAGGCGGCGCGGCGGTTGCCGTGGGCGACTTCGCGGGCGCGATCGAGGAAGCGGCGGACGCTGTCCTGAAGGCGCTCGGTCTGATCGGCGAGTTCGCTGGAGGCGCCGGCGACCTCGCCGGCGATGCGGCCGGTGGCGCCGGCGGCTTCTGCGACCGTGCCGACGTTGGCGGACACCTCGTCGGTGGCGCAGGAGGCCATCTGCATCGAGCGGGCGATCTCCTGGGTCGCCTGGCTCTGCTCCTGCACCGAGGCGGAGATCGCGGTGGCGGCACCGGCGATCTCGGAGACGATGCCGGTGATGCCCTCGATGGAGTCCATGCAGCGATGAGCGCGGGCCTCGACGGCCTGGATGCGTTCGGCGATGGTCTCGGTCGCGGAAGCGGTCTGACCGGCCAGCGCCTTCACCTCGGTGGCGACGACGCCGAAGCCCTTGCCGGCATCACCGGCGCGCGCCGCTTCGATGGTGGCGTTGAGGGCGAGCAGCTTGGTCTGTTCGGCGACCTGACGGATGAGATCGACCACCTCGACGATGTCGGTGACGGCGCGGGCCAGATCGTGGATCGACGCCCGGCTCTCTTCGACGCGGTGACCGGCGATCTCCGAGATGTCTAGCGCCACCTGGGCCTGCCGGGAAATGTCCTCGACCGCCGCGGTGAGTTCCTCGGTGGCGGCGGCGACGGTGGCGACGGTGACCGAGGTCTCCTCGGCCGAGGCGCCGATGGTGGTGGTGCGATGTTCGGTGTCGGTGGCGGTGTCGCGCATCGCCTCGGCCGACCGCGACAGACCGGCCACGGCTTCGCCGAGCGACCCGGTGACGCCGCCGACGATGTGTTCGAATTCGTTCATCACTCGGGCGAAGCCGTGCAGGCGGTTGTCGATCGCATCGACCGCCTGATTCATGGTGCCGGAGGTGACGCCGAAGGTGCCGACCATGCCGCGTTCGACGATGCGGCGATGATGCTTGCCGTCGCGGATGCAGGCGAGCGTCGCCCGGGCCTCGCGAACGAAGGCGTCGGTCATGTCGAGCAGGCGGTTGGCGTCCTTGGCGAGGCGGGCGACGTCACCGCCGTCGGCGAGCCGAATCACCCGGGCCTCGAGATCGCCGCGCGCGGCGCCGTCCATCACCCGCGAGATCTCGCCGAGCGACTTGCGGCCGCGCCGGATCTGCAGGAAGCCGAGCGCCGATACCAGCCCCAACACGCCGAGCACGAAGCCGTCGCGCAGGTTGCCGGCATCGGTCAGTTCGATCGCCGAGCCGACGATCAGCATCACCGTGAGGCCGGCGAAGATCCACTCAGCGCGTGAGAGAGAAGACGAATTCATCATAGGATTGTCCCTTGTCTCTCAGGAGCTGGACGACGGCGGCGAAACTCTCCTGCAGCCCGCGGGCGCGATCGGGAGCCTTCTCCTCGACGGCGCGCAGCTGCGCATAGAGCGGTTCGATCACCGCGATCGCGTTGCGATCGGGCACGCGTCGATTGGAGTGGTAGCCGACGATGCCGCCGTCGCGCGCAAAGGTCGGGGTGACGTGGGCGAAAACCCAATAGTGATCGCCGTTCGCCGCCATGTTGAGCACGTAGGCGAAGATCTCTTCGCCCTTGGAGACGGTGTCCCACAGCAGCTTGAAGACCGCACGCGGCATTCCGGGATGGCGTATGATCGAGTGCGGTGCACCGATCACCTGCGCCTCGGTCAGGCCGGCGATGTCGAGAAAGACGTCGTTGGCATAGGTGATGATGCCCTTGGTGTCGGTCTTCGACACGATGACGTCGTCGACGGCGAAGGTCCGTTCCACGCCGGTGGGGCGCACGTGCGAGGCGAACTTCTGCCGGACCGGGCCGGCGTCGCCCTTCTTCAACGGGTTCCAGGTCGAAAGCTGCATTCAGGATCCCCCCTCGGATGCAAACGGACGATCGCCCAAGGAAGTGAAATATTCCCTAACCCCGCGGAATGTTCAGGCATCGAACAAGACTTGTCCCCACATCATGCCCACATGGCGCGACCGCACACAGTACAATGACGTTTTGTGATCTAATAATTAGAGCAAATTGAAATGCCCATGGCATTGTTTTCTGACTTATTGCTCCATCGTATGCGACATTATGTCAGTTCGATGTAGAGCGCGTGTAGTGAACGCCCCTTGAATTGGCATTGTGCGCAATTTTACGGCATTTTTATCCCGCCCCGTCAGGGGGCGGGAGAATATTGACATTCGACGTCGTGACGTGAGGTAATTTTGCTAAAATTTACAGCAATCGATACGGGACGGCGTACGATCCGGAGCTGCGATCGCGGCAGAGCGGTCGTCCGCGCGGGTCCGGCGGGCCGACGGTGCGCGGTCGGGCTCATTCGGCCGTCGGTGCGAGCGCGGCGGCGAGGCGGTCCCATTCGCAGGCCGTGCCGGGCAGGCCGAAGCGCAGCAGACGCGAATCGTGGGGAAAGCGGCGGACATGGATGCCGGCCGCCCCGAGACGGTCGAGGAGCGTAGCGGCATGGTCGCCGACGGCGAGGCGGTAGAGCGGCGTGCCGCCGATCACCGCGAGGCCGGCAGCGAGCAACAGCGCATCGAGACGACTCGCCGCCGCGGCCAGTCGGCGGCGCTCGGTGGCGAGCCAGTCGCGGTCGGCGAGGGCCGCCTTCGCCACCGCGATCGCCGGGCCCGACACCGCCCATGGGCCGAAGGCCCGTCGCAGCGCCTCGGCGAAATCGGCGTCGCCGATCGCGAAGCCGAGGCGCAGTCCCGCCAGCCCCCAGGTCTTGCCGAAGGAACGCAACACCACGGCGCGGCCGAGCGGCAGACGCGGTGCCAGCGCCACCTCGCCCTCCAGCACGTCGACGAAGGCCTCGTCGACGATCAGACGGCCGCCGTGTTCCTGCATCCGCAGCGCCAGCGCGGCGAGATCGCCGGCCGGCACCAGACGTCCGTCGGGATTGTTGGGATTGACCACGACCGCGACGTCCGCCGCGGCACAGGCGGCGAGATCGTCGACGATCGCGACTTCGCGCCCCGCCTCGCGCCAGACGCGGGCGTGTTCCTGATAGGTGAAGCCGAGAATGGCGACGCGCGGGCCGGCGAGAAGGCGCGGCAGCATCTGGATGAGCGCCTGCGTTCCGGGCGTGGCGGCGATCAGCGCCGGGTCGTGGACGTCGAAGGCTTCGGCCGCCACGCGCTCCAGCGCAGCGACCTCCGCCGCCTCGGGCAGGCGGGTCCAGGCTTGCGGCGGCAGCGGCGGCAGCGGATAGGGGCACGGGTTGATGCCGGTGGACAGGTCGATCCACGGGGTCGGGGCTTGCGGATGGCGGGCGCGTGCTTGCGCGAGGTCGCCGCCGTGATAGACGGGGGTCGGGCCGACCGCCCTCGCCTCTCGCCCCGCGTCCTCGCTCGTCCGGTTCGCTTCCATGTCGCTTTCCGCCTGCCTCTCGACTGGTCTGCCGCTGACGCTCCTCGCGGTGGCGATCGAGGCGGCGGTCGGCTATCCGGCCCCTGTCTACGCCCTGATCGGCCATCCCGTCACCTGGATCGGACGACTGATTTCGACCCTCGACCGCCGACTGAACCGCGACGGCGACGATTTCGCGCGGCGGCGGGCGGCCGGCGTCATCGCGCTGGCGCTGCTCCTGGGGACGACCGGGCTCGTCGCCGTGACTCTCTCGCGCACCGTGACCGCGCTGCTGCCGGTCGCGGGCGGGCTGATGGTGCTGGCGACGATCGCCGCGAGCCTGCCGGCGCAGCGCAGTCTCCACACCCACGTCCGCGCCGTCGCCGAGGGCCTCGAGGCCGGGCGAGACGAGGGACGGCGGGCGGTGTCGATGATCGTCGGGCGCAATCCGACGGTGCTCGACGAGGCCGGTGTGGCGCGAGCGGCGATCGAGAGTCTGGCCGAGAATTTCTCCGACGGGGTGGTGGCGCCGATCTTCTGGATGGCGGTCGGCGGGCTACCGGGGGCGGCGCTCTACAAGGCGATCAACACCGCCGACAGCATGATCGGCCACAAGACGGCGCGGCATCTCGCCTTCGGCTGGGCCGCCGCCCGGCTCGACGATCTCGTCAACCTGCCGGCCTCGCGGCTGGCGGCGCTGTGGCTGACGCTGGCGGCCGCCTTGCTGCCGGGGGCGTCGGCGCGGGGCGCGATGCGGGCGATCGCCCGCGACGCGGGGGCCCACACCTCGCCCAACGCCGGCTGGCCGGAAGCGGCGATGGCGGGGGCGCTGGGCTTCGCCCTCGCGGGTCCGCGGGTCTACGGCGAGACGCGGATCGAGGCCGCCTTCATGGGCGACGGCCGCCGCGATCTCGACGCAACCGACATCCGCCGGGCGCTGCGGCTCTACCGGCTGGCGGCGGGGATCGAGGTGGGGGTGCTGGTCGTGCTGACCGGGTGGGTGTGGGTGGGGTGAGACGAACGGCAGTCGTCGGCGTCGGATGGCGGGGCGCGACGGATACAGACCAGCGTGGCCCGTCCGTTCGCCTCGAGCGGCCCCTCGTCGAGGTCGATCGGGCCGGAAAAGGTCAGTCGCAGCGCACCCGTTTCGGTCCATTGCGGCGCGCCTTCGAGGTGCTTCAGGTCGTCGGGCGAAAATCGCACCACGGTCGTCCAGTCGAGATCAGGGCCCGGGCCGGCGGCGCGAACGCGGACGAGCGCCTGTTGCCACGCGACGCCGAATCCGCCGCCGTCGCGAAGCACGATTTCGACGACCGAGGTCCCGTTCGGCGAGGTCGATCGGGTCACGACACGGTCGGTCGGGGTCTCCAGCCAGAGAAGAGCCACGGGAACCACGACGATCGCCGCCACGACGAGCAGCGGCGAGGCCAAGAGAAGGATCAAGGCCCAGAACGCGATGCGATGTCCTCTCGCGACTTTCATCGAGCCCTCGTCTCTCATAGCCGTTCCGGTCCCGGCCACATTCGATCGGCGACCCGATCGGTTTCGGCGCCGGTGCGGGCGAGGCGCCGGCGCGGGATCATGGGAGCGGTCCGGCGCCGAGGCGCTCCGCGGCATCTCGGCGGCGACGGACCTCCACGTCGACCCCGAGTGCAGCGAAGCGCTCGGACGCGCCAGTGCCGCCGGGCCCGAAAGTCAACACGATGTGGCGGTCGCCGGCCCACACCAGGGGAAGTTCGATCCGTTCGAGCTCTTCGACGTCGAAGGTCGCGACGTCCTGCCGAATCCATGGGAGCCGAACCAGGCGGAGACGCAGGGTGATGTGGCTGAAGTCGAGTAGGAACAGCCCGGGACAGTCCTCGACCAGCACCAGCGCTTCGCGCGAGCCATCGGGAGAAACGGCGCGCCCGAAGGTGGAGCTGCGGCACGCCGAGTACAGCTCATGACGAGCCAACCCCAGAAGCCCGCCGATGACGAGGATCGACAAGACCACCGAACCCCGCATGACCCAGTCCGGCCGACGGCGGGATACAAATTCATCTTCCTCCCGCTCTCTTGACGACTTCATCATGATATCGATAGCCCAACATCGTGCTGTAGACATCTCTCGCGGGAATGTACTCGTACTCTCGATCGGGCATCCGGCAGCCCCCTGCTATCGATCATCCTCTCACGAACGTTGCGGCCGAGGGCAATTCTGCCCCAATCCCCTCAGCGCGCCAATCCCAGCAGCCGGTCGAGGTCGACGTGGGCGGCGACGTGTTCGGCCAGTGCGTCGAGGGTCGCCTCTACGCTCGCCTCCCAGCCGAGATCGGACGCCGGGGCGCCGAGGCTCGCCAGGAGGTGGGCACGCAGGGCGTCGCCGGCGAAGAGGCCGTGCAGATAGCAGCCGGCGATGCGGCCGGTGGCGTCGCGGGCGCCCTCGTCGCGGAGATGGGCGTCGGCGCCGCGGAGGCGGGCGAGCGGGCGGGCGCGATCGGGGCCTTCGGTGCGGCCGATGTGCATCTCGTAGCCGACGACGGGAACGGCGGCGGCAGGGCCGGTCTGCGAGCCGCCGCCGTCACCCCGAACGCCTTTGTCCGCGACCTCTGCTCCCTCATCCGCGATCCGGGCGCCCTCGCCTTCGCCTTCGGCGCCCTCGTCCGTTACCCAGGTGCCGGCGACCTCTTCGAGGTGCTTGTCGCCGGCGAGCACCGTCTCGACGTCGAGGAGGCCGAGGCCGGCGACGTCGGCCGCTGCACCCTCGAGCCCATCGGGGTCGCTCACCCGGTGGCCGAGCATCTGATAGCCGCCGCAGATACCGAAGACGCGGCCGCCGCGGCGGGCATGGGCGAGGATGTCGATATCCCACCCCTCCGCACGCAGCGCGGCGAGATCGGCGATCGTCGCCTTCGAACCGGGCAGGACGACCAGATCAGTGTCGAGCGGCAGGGTCTCGCCGGAACGCAGCAGCGTCAGGCGGACGCCGGGCTCGTGGGCGAGCGGGTCGAGATCGTCGAAATTGGCGATGTGCGGCAGGCGCGGCACCACCACGTGGAGACGACCGTCCGCCGCCGCGCCCCCTGCCCCGGCCCCTGGCCCACCGCGATGGCGCGCCTCGAGGCTCTGGGCGTCCTCGGCCGGCAGGCGGGCGGCGGCGCGGAACCAGGGGATCAGCCCGAGCGCCGGCCAGCCGGTCTTCTCGGCGATCAGCTCCATTCCCGGCGCGAACAGGCTCGGATCGCCGCGGAACTTGTTGACCAGGAAGCCGACGACGCGCGCCGCGTCGGCCTCGTCGATCACCGCCTTCGTGCCGACGATCTGGGCGATGACGCCGCCGCGATCGATGTCGCCCATCAGCACCACGGGCACGTCGGCGCGGGCGGCGAAGCCCATGTTGGCGATGTCGCCACGGCGCAGGTTGACCTCTGCCGCGCTGCCCGCTCCTTCGACGATCACCAGATCGGCGTCGGCGCGCATGCGCTCGAAGCTCTCGTGCACGGCGGTCTCGAGCCTCGGCTTCCACGCCTGGAATTCGCGCGCCTTGGCATTGCCGATCACCCGGCCCTGGACCACCACTTGGCTACCGACGTCCGACTGCGGCTTCAGCAGCACCGGGTTCATGTGGACGCTCGGGGCGACGCGCGAGGCGCGGGCCTGGAGGGCCTGGGCGCGGCCGATCTCGCCGCCATCGGCGGTGACGGCGGCGTTGTTCGACATGTTCTGCGGCTTGAAGGGGCGCACCACGAGGCCGCGGTTGGCATAGGCGCGCAGGAGCCCGGCGACGATCAGCGACTTGCCGACGTCGGAGCCGGTTCCCTGGATCATCAGCGCCCGGGCGCGTCGCGTCGCGGTCACGGTCGTCCCTCGCGGATCATCAGAACTCGATGCCGGCCTGCGCCTTCACGCCGGCGGCGAAATGGTGCTTCACCGCGGCGATTTCGCTGACCAGATCGGCGATCTCGATCAGCTCCGGCTTGGCGTTGCGCCCCGTCACCACGACGTGGAGGTCGGGGCGGCGGGCGGCGAGCGTCGCCACCACCTCGTCGAGGGGGATGTAATCGTAGCGCAGAGCGATGTTCAGCTCGTCGAGGACGACGAGGCCGATGCCGGGATCGGCCATCAGCTCCTTCGCCATGTCCCAGGCGCGGGTCGCGGCGGCGACGTCGCGGGCGCGGTCCTGGGTCTCCCAGGTGAAGCCCTCGCCCATGGTGTGCCAGGAGACGAGATCGGAGAAGCGCTCGAGCGCCGTGCGCTCGCCGGTCGACCACGCCCCCTTGATGAACTGCACCACGCCGACCCGCCAGCCGTGGCCGAGGGCGCGCAGGATCAGGCCGAAAGCCGAGGTCGACTTGCCCTTGCCGGGGCCGGTCACGACCATCAGGAGGCCCTTCTCGGTGATCGCCTTGGAGGCCACCTCGGCATCCTGCACCGCCTTGCGCTTGGCCATCTTGGCCTTGTGGCGATCGTCGGCGGGGGGTTCGGTCATGGGTGGGGTCCTCGGAAGCGTCGCGCCCTCTCGACACCACGACGGGCGCGGCCGATCAAGCAAAAACCGCCGCACCCTGCGGCGCGGCGGCGGTTCGATCTTCGTCTGCCCGCTCGGCGGGGCGGTCGCGACCGCTCAGCGGCGGCGGCAGGTGCCGAAGGCCTCGGCGGTGGCGGAGATCCAGGCGTCGGGCAGGTTGCGCGACTTGACCACCTCGGCGATCTCCTCCTCCTTCACACCCTTGAGGGCGCGGGTCGAGGCGCACTGACAGGCGTCGACGATCACTTCCTTCTTGGCGCCGTCCTTGGCCGCCTCGGTGTAGACGCAGGTGTCGAGCAGGGCGCGACGCAGGCCGTCGCGGTTCAGCTCGCGATCCGGGATCGACTGGGCGAAAGCCAGCGAGGCGAAGCCGACGACGGTGGCGGCGAGCGCCGTGGCGAGGGTGAGGCGACGACGAACCACGGTCATGGAAATTCTCCGGGCATCGATGAGGGACGACGGCGCGAGCGGGGCGTTTCACCCTCCCCGCCGACTGCGTCGGAATTCCAGACCTGCGTACCGGGGCCGGCCGCGCCGCTCAAGTGCAGCGAGGCGACACGTCAACAGAAATCGACCTTTTCGATGCGCACATGGATGTCGTGGAAGGCCGCGCCGCCGTAGGGCGCCGGTTGGTCCGCGCCGACGAGGGTGTTGATGCCACGCCCGCCGGGGAAGGCGGCGTTGGGGAAGATCCCCTCGCTCACCACCACGCCACGCCGCACGCCCTCGAACGCCGCCGCCCACAGCCGCACCGCGCCGCGCCGGTTGGCGAGCCAGACCTCGTCGCCGTCGGCGATGGCGAGCGCGGCGAGATCGTCCGGGTGCACCTTCACCGTCGGCCGCCCCTCCTTCGCCCGCGACGTGGCGGTCTCGGCGAAGGACGAATTGAGGAAGTTGCGCGCCGGCGGCGTCACCAGCCGGAAGGGATGACGCTCGTCGGCGGCCTCGATCACGTCCCACTGGTCGGGGAAGCGCGGGATCTCGCTCCAGGGGCCGGTCAGCCCGTCGTTCTCGGCCTCCACCCGCGTCCAATCGGGGGCGAAGTGGAAGCGGCCGTCGGCATGACCGAAACCGTCGAGGAAGTGGGCGCGTTCGAACGGCGGCTGGCAGTCGATCATCGGATGGTCGACATGGGTCGCGAAATCGCCGAACCCGGCCTTGCCGAGCATGTGGTCGACGTGGGCGCGCGGGCTCATCGCGAAGCCCGGATGCGACGCACCGAGCCGCTTCGCCAGCTCTGCGATCACCCAGTGGTTCTCGCGCGCCTCGCCCGGCGCCTCGATCAGTTTGGGCCCGAGCAGCAGATACTGGTTGCCGCCGCCGCGATAGAGATCGTCGTGCTCGAGGAAGGTGGTGGCGGGTAGAACCACGTCCGCCATCTTCGCGGTGTCGGTCATGAACTGCTCGTGCACCGCCACGAAGAGATCCGGGCGGGCGAAACCGGCGCGCACCTTCTCCTGCTCCGGCGCCACCGCCATCGGGTTGGTGTTCTGGATGAGCATGGCGTGGACCTGCGGCCCACCCTGCAGCGCGTCCGCCTCGCCGACCAGGATCGGGCCGATCCGGCTCTGATCGAGGCGGCGCACGGCGGGATCGCGCAGATCGCGGCCCTCCACCAGGGTCTTGTCGATGCGGTAGATGCCGCCGTTGTTGTGGAAGGCGCCGCCGCCCTCGTGGGCCCACGATCCGGCGACCACCGGGATGCAGGAGACCGCGTGCATGGCCACGGCGCCGTTGCGCTGGCGGGTGAAGCCGTAGCCGATGCGGAAGAAGGTCTTGGGCGTCGCGCCGATCGCCCGGGCGAAGTCCTCGATCTCGGCGACCGAGAGGCCGGTGATCGCCGCCGCCCATTCCGGCGTGCGGGCGGCGAGATGGGCCTCGACCTCGGGCGAGAAGTCGCTGTAGCGGGCGAGGAAGTCGCGATCGGCGAGGCCGTCGCGCAACAGGACGTGCATCACCGCGCAGGCGAGCGCCGCGTCGGTGCCGGGACGCAGGATCAGCGCCACGCCGGCCTGTTCCATCGTCGGGGTGCGATAGACGTCGACCACCACGATGCGGGCGCCGCGTTCCTTACGGGCGCGCACGGCGTGGGTCATGACGTTGACCTGGGTCGCCACCGCATTGGTGCCCCAGATCACCACCAGATCGGACTTGGCCATCTCGCGCGGATCGGCGCCGGTCAGGCGGCCGTGGCCGGCCATCCAGCCGGTCCAGGCGAGCGTGGTGCAGATGGTGCCGAGCTCGCCGGAATACCTCTTGGCGTGGGTCAGGCGGTTGATGCCGTCGCGCTGCACCTGGCCCATGGTGCCGGCGTAGTAGTAGGGCCACACCGCCTGGCTTCCGTGCTCGGCCTCGACGCGCAGGAACTCCGCGGCGATGTGGTCGAGCGCCTCCTCCCATGTCGCCTCGCGGAATTCGCCCGAACCCTTGGCGCCGTTGCGGATCAACGGCTTCAGCAGGCGATCGGGCGAATGGACGCGCTCGGCGTAGCGGGCGACCTTGGCGCAGATCACCCCGGCGGTATAGGTGTTGGCGGTCGAGCCGCGCACCCGGCCGATGGTGCGCTCGTCGAGGATCTCCACCTCGAGGCTGCAGGTCGAGGGGCAATCGTGCGGACAGGTGGTGGCGGCGGTGCGGGCCGGCGTCGGTCGGTTCATGGGGCGGGGGTCCTCGCAGGGCGTCGGTCGGCGATCATGGCATCGCGGAGGGACGCTCGCGAGCGATCGACGGACGAATTTTCTCGATGAATCGGATCAGAAAGATCGATGTGTCGGTCCCGACGGCGGCTCTGCGCACGTTCGCGACCCTCCCGGCGGACGTCAATTCGCGTAGCGCGGCAGGAACGGCACGTCGTCGAGCGAAAGCCCCGAGTTGAGCAGCGCCCATAGGCCGGCGCAGACGATCGCCGCGAGGAGGGTGGTGACGAGAGCCTTGAACGCCAGTTGCGGCCGCGCCGGGGCCGCCGCCTCGCTGCCGGGCACCACCTCGCCGGCCTCGGCCTGCGACCGCACCCGCAGCGGCAGGACCGCGAACAGGCAGATCCACCACACCACGAAATAGATCGCGACCCAGGTGCCGTACTTCATCGGTGCGGGCCTCCCTCACGCGTACGATCGCCGGCCCGCGCGGGGCCGCAGAACCGGTTCGGGCGTCGACGATCTCTCACCGACGCCCGACACGATCATGGGGCAAGACGGCGTCGGCGGCCAGAGCCCTGCGCACAACCGCGCGCGAGCCGCCGGCCCGAGCCGCGAGCGACGCTCAGACCTGCTCGATCTCGACCAGGGTGCCGCAGAAGTCCTTGGGGTGCAGGAACAGCACCGGCTTGCCGTGGGCGCCGATCTTCGGGTTGCCGTCGCCGAGCACGCGGGCGCCGGCGGCCTTCAGCTTGTCGCGGGCGGCGAGGATGTCCTCGACCTCGTAGCAGACGTGATGGATGGCGCCGTCCGGGTTCTTCTCGACGAACTTGGCGATCGAGGAGGCCTCGCCGAGCGGCTCCAGCAGTTCGACCTTGGTGTTCGGCAGTTCGACGAAGACGACCGTGACGCCGTGATCGGGCTGCGGCAGCGGCGCGGAGACCTTGGCGCCGAGGGTGTCGCGATAGACGGCGGTGGCCGCCTCGAGGTTCTTCACGGCAATGGCGACGTGGTTGAGGCGTCCGATCATCGAAGTACTCCCGTTTCGGTTCGCGGGTCCGGCCCAGCGGGCCGCCCCGATCCGCAGTTTCGCCCCAGGGAATAGACCCGCGCGGGGCGGCGAACAATCCCGTTTCGCTTCGTCAAAGGACGGAGACGACCACCTCGACGATCGGCTTCTTGCCCCAGCGCTCGTTGATCGCGCCGCGCACCGCCCGCTTCACCGCATCGGCCACCATCTCGGTGTCCCTGCGTCGCGCCCGCGGCAGCCCGTCGAGGGTGTTGGCCGCCGCCGTCTCGGCGATGTCGGAGAAGGAGCGGCCGCGCTCGTCCTCCTCGGGGATGCCGATCAGCGACACCTTGGGCTCGTCGAGCGCACTGCCCTTGGCGTCGATCACCAGCGAGACGAAGACGACGCCGGCGAAGGACGCCTTGCGCCGCTGCGCGGCGCCGGACTTGTCGGGCTCGAGCAGCAGATTGCCGTCGCGGAAGAGGCGGCCGGAGAAGGTCTCGTCGACCTCGGCCACCGGGTCGGGCGCCAGCCGCAGCATACGGCCGTTCCAGGCCTCGCCGATGATCTTCGCGCCCTGCGCACGGGCGAACTTGCCGTGCACCTGCAGGTGCAGCGCCTCGCCGTGGACCGGCACCGCGATGCGCGGCCGCACCGCCCGGTACATCTCCACCATTTCGCCGCGGCGCGGATGGCCGGAGACGTGGACCAGATCGTCGCGATCGGTGACGATCTCCACCCCCATCTTGGCCAGGCCGTTGAGGATGATGTTCACCGCCTTCTCGTTGCCGGGAATGGTGCGCGACGAGAAGATCATGCGATCCCCGGCCGACAGCGCCACCTGACGATGATCGCCGCCGGCGATGCGGGCGAGCGCGGCGCGCTGTTCGCCCTGCGATCCGGTCAAGAGCGCCACCACCTTGTCGCGCGGCAGATAGCCGAAGGCGGTGTCGTCGAGGAAGCCCGGCAGGCCGTCGAGCAGGCCGACCTCGCGCGCCACGTCGATGGCGCGGCGCATGGCGCGGCCCATCACCACCACGTTGCGATCGGCCTTGAGCGCGGCCTCCGCCACGGCGCGGATGCGGCCGATGTTGGAGGCGAAGGTGGTCACCGCGACGCGGTTCGGCGCCTCGGCGACGAGCCGCTCCAGGGTCTGGGCGACGTCGCGCTCGGACGGGCTGACGCCGTCGCGCAGCACATTGGTGGAATCGGAGACGAGGGCCAGCACGCCCTCGTCGCCGATCTCCGTCAGACGGGCGAAATCGGTGCTCCAGCCGACCACCGGGGTGGGATCGACCTTCCAGTCGCCGGTATGGATCACGGTGCCGAGCGGCGTGCGGATGGCGAGGCTGACCGCCTCGGGGATCGAGTGGGCGACGGCGATCGCCTCGACGTCGAACGGACCCAGCTTCCAGCGATCACCGGCGGTGAAGCGCGTCACCGGGATCTTCGGCGATCCGGCCTCGCCCTCGGCCTTGGCCTCGAGCAGGCCGGCGGCGAAGGGCGTCATGTAGACCGGGACCTTCAGCCGTTCCCAAAGTTCGAGCAGGGCGCCGAAATGGTCTTCGTGGGCATGGGTGATGACGATGCCGACGAGATCGCGCCGTTCCTCCTCGATGAAACGGATGTCGGGCAGGATGACGTCGACACCCGGTTCGTCGAACTCGGAGGCGAAGGTGATGCCGCAATCGACCATCAGCCACTTGCGGTCGGCCTCCGGGCCGAAGCCGTAGAGCGCCAGATTCATGCCGATCTCGCCGACGCCGCCGAGCGGCAGGAACACCAGTTCGTCGGCCGAGCCGCGGGACTTCTTCGCCATCATCTCTCCTCGCCGACGCCGGTCGCGGGGAAGAACACGTCCCCCGCCGACACCAACCGCCGCGTTCCGTCCGCACGGGCGAGCACCAGCAGGCCCGCTTCGTCGATTGCTTCGAATGTACCGTGATCCTCGCCGTCGACGAGGCGCACTCGTACCGGTCCGCCGATGCCGATCGCGGCCTCGATCCAGGCGCGCCGGATCGAGGCGAAATTTCGGCCGTCGTCCCACAGCGCATAGATCTCGGCGAAGGCGCGTGCGAGCTCGCCGAACAGCCGTTCGGGAAGCACCTCCGCGCCTTCGGCCGAGAGGCTGGTGGCCGGGGTCTCGGTGGCGGGAGGGTGATGCCGGCAGTTGATGCCGATGCCGACGGCCACCGCCGTGCGGCCGTCGGGGGTGCGGCTCGATTCGAGCAGGATGCCGGCGACCTTGCGGCCGCCGATCATCAGGTCGTTCGGCCACTTGAGGCCGATGCCGCCGACCCCGCCGCCGAGCAGCCGCGTCACCGCGCGATGGGCGGCGAGCGCCGCCACGAACGGCAATTCCGGCAGATGCGCCGGAAAGCAGGGATCGATCACCAGGGCGGAAGCGTAGAGGTTGCCGGTCTCGGAGGTCCATTCGCGCCCGCGCCGCGCTCGGCCGCCGGTCTGGCGCTCGGCAACGACCCAGACCCGCCCCGGGTCACCGGAGCGGGCCAGATCGAGCACGTCGAGATTGGTGGAGACCGTCTCCGGCCGCCGGATCACCCGCCAGCCGTCGCCGACGGTGGCCGGCGTTCGGCCGCCGCCGGACGCGCCGCCGTTCATCAGAACAGCGACTTCGCAGCAGCCGTGGCGGCGGCGGTGATGCCGTTGCCGGCGATCACGAAGACCAGCACGAAGAGGCTCGCCACCGCGAACACCACCTTCTGCTCGATCGAGGCAGCATCCAGCTCGGGCGCGGGCTCGTCGAAGTACATCACCTTGACGAGGCGGATGTAGTAGAAGGCGCCGACCACCGAGGCCAGGACACCGAGCACGGCCAGCGGATAGAGCTGGGCGGCGACCGCGGCCTGGAACACGTACAGCTTGGCGAAGAAGCCGGCCAGCGGCGGGATGCCGGCGAGCGAGAAGAACAGCGTGGCGAGACCGGCGGCCACCATCGGGCTCTTGCGGGACAGGCCGGCGAGATCGGCGATCTCCTCGACCGGCTTGCCGTCGCGGCGCATCGCCAGGATCATCGCGAAGGCGCCGAGCGTCGTCACCAGATAGATGGCGAGATAGATCGACACGCCGGCGATGCCCTGCGCCGTCCCGGCGGCGAGACCGACCAGGGCGTAGCCCATGTGGCCGATCGACGAATAGGCCATCAGGCGCTTGATGTTCTTCTGGCCGATACCGGCGAAGGCACCGATCGCCATCGAGGCGAGAGCCACGAAGGAGACGATCTGCTGCCAGTCGTGGGTGGCCGGACCGAAGGCCTCGGCGACGACGCGGATGAACAGCGCAAAGGCGGCGATCTTCGGCGCGGCGGCGAAGAAGGCGGTGACCGGGGTCGGCGCACCTTCGTAGACGTCGGGCGTCCACATGTGGAACGGCACGGCCGAGATCTTGAAGCACAGTCCCGCGAGCATGAACACCAGACCGAAGACGATGCCGACCGACGAACCGTGGTTGCGGATGTGGCCGGCGATGTCGGCGAAGCCGGTGTGGCCGGTGAAGCCGTAGGTCAGCGAGGCGCCGTAGAGCAGCATGCCCGAGGACAGCGCACCCAGCACGAAGTACTTCATGCCGGCTTCGGTGGACTTCAGGTTGTCGCGATCGATCGAGGCGACGACGTAGAGCGCCAGCGACTGCAGTTCGAGGCCGAGATAGAGCGAGATCAGGTCGTTGGCCGAGATCATCGCCATCATGCCGACCGTCGCCAGCATCACCAGCACCGGATACTCGAAGCGAGACCAGTGGTCGGTCGCCGCCGGCCGCGCCGACAGCACGATCGCCACGGCCGAGCCGATCAGCGCCAGCACCTTCATGAAGGTGGAGAAGGGATCGACGACGAAGGTGCCCCCGAAGGCGGACGCCGCGGTCGGCCCGATCAGCACCCACACCAACGCGACGGCGAGGGCGAGCACGGCGCCCCAGGTCACCACTCCGACCGACTTCTCGCCGACGAAGACGCCGACCATGAGAAGCGCCAGGGCGCCGATCGCGAGCAGGATCTCCGGCATCGCCGGCATCAGATCGAGTGTCATTTCGGCCTCTCAGCCCCTGTCGTCACACCCCGTAGCGAGCAACCGCCCGCCGCGGGTCGTCCGGATTTCGTCTCGCGAGGAGAAGGAAGCCCCCTCCCCGCGTGCATCTCAGTTCGCCAGCGTCGCGACCTTGGCCGCCGCCCCGAGCACGGCCTGGGTCTTGGCGACCAGCGCCTGCACCGAGGCTTCCGAGGCGTTCAGCACCGGCGCCGGATAGACGCCGTAGAAGATCGTCACCAGCACCAGCGGCACCACGACGATGCGCTCGCGCCAGTCGAGATCGAGGATGCCCTGCAGCGACGGCTTCTCCAGCTTGCCGTTCATCACCCGCGCCAGGAGATAGAGCCCGTAGGCGGCCGACAGGATGACGCCGGTGGCGGCGAAGAACGCGACCCAGGTGTTGGCGCGATAGGCACCGAGCAGGGTCAGGAACTCGCCGACGAAGCCGGAAGTGCCGGGCAGGCCGACGTTGGCCATGGTGAACAGCAGGAACGCCACCCCATACCACGGCATCCGGTTGACGAGGCCACCATAGGCGGCGATGTCGCGGGTGTGCATGCGGTCGTAGATGACGCCGACGCTGAGGAACAGCGCGCCCGACACGAAGCCGTGGCTCACCATCTGGAACATCGCACCCTGGACGCCGGCGGCGTTCAGGGTGAAGAGGCCCATGGTGACGTAGCCCATGTGCGCCACCGACGAGTAGGCGATCAGCTTCTTGATGTCTTCCTGCGCCAGCGCCACCAGCGAGGTGTAGATGATCGCCACCACCGACAGGGTGAACACGAAGGGCGCGAAGTACTCAGACGCGACCGGGAACATCGGCAGCGAGAAGCGCAGGAAGCCGTAGCCGCCCATCTTCAGGAGGATGCCCGCCAGGATCACCGAACCCGCCGTCGGCGCCTCGACGTGCGCGTCGGGAAGCCAGGTGTGCACCGGCCACATCGGCATCTTCACCGCGAAGGAGGCGAAGAAGGCGAGGAACGCCCAGGTCTGCAACGTCGCCGGGAAGGGATGCTGCAGCAACGTCGGGATGTCCGCCGTGCCGGCGTCGTAATACATCGCCAGCATGGCGATCAGCATCAGCACCGAGCCGAGCAGGGTGTAGAGGAAGAACTTGAAGGAGGCGTAGACGCGCCGCGGACCACCCCACACGCCGATGATGATGAACATCGGAATGAGGCCGGCCTCGAAGAACACGTAGAACAGCATCAGGTCCAGCGCCGCGAACACGCCGATCATCAGCGTCTCGAGCACCAGGAAGGCGATCATGTATTCCTTCACCCGGTTCTGCACGCTCTCCCACGAGGCGAGAATGCAGAACGGCATGAGGAAGGCCGTCAGGATGACGAAGGGCGCCGAGATGCCGTCGACACCGAGATGGTAGGAGAACAGGCTGCCGAGCCAGGCCGCCTTCTCTTCCATCTGGAAGCCGGGGTTCGAGGGATCGAACTTCGCCCACACCACCAACGAGACCAGGAAGGTCGCGAGGGTGGCGACGAGAGCGATCAGGCGGACGTTGCGCTTGGACGCTTCATCGTCGCCCCGCACGAGGCCGATGAACGCCGCACCCACCAAGGGCAGGAAGGTGACGACCGTGAGGACCGGGAAGTTGGACATCAGTGGACTCCCCCGAGCATCACCCAGGTGACCAGAGCGGCCACGCCGATCAGCATCGCAAAGGCATAGTGGTAGACGTAGCCGGACTGCATCGCCACGACCTTGCCGGTGACGGCGACGACACGGGCCGACACACCGTCCGGGCCGAAGCCGTCGATCACGCGACCGTCACCTTCCTTCCACAGGAAGCGGCCGAGCTTCTTCGCCGGCTGGACGAACAGGAAGTCGTAGAGCTCGTCGAAGTACCACTTGTTGAGCAGGAACTGGTAGAGGCCCTGCTGCGAAGCGGCGAGCTTCTCCGGGATCTTCGGGTTCACCACGTAGAAGACGTAGGAGGTGATCAGGCCGACCAGCATGGCGACGAACGGAGCCACCTTCACGGCCGTCGGCACGTGATGCATGTGCTCGAGGATCTGGTTGTGCTCGGAGGTGAACAGAGCCCCCTTCCAGAACGCGCCGTAGTCGTGGCCGATGAAGTGGCCCGCGAAGACCATACCGGCGAACACGGCGCCCAGACCCAGCACCATCAGCGGCACCGTCATCACGAACGGGCTCTCGTGGACGTGATCCATCACTTCCTTCGAGGCGCGCGGAGCCCCCCAGAAGGTCTTGAAGATCAGGCGCCAGGAGTAGAACGAGGTGAAGAGCGCAGCGATCACCAGCAGGCCAAAGGCCAGACCCGACACCGCGTTGTGGCCGGCGAAGGCCGCTTCGATGATCGCGTCCTTCGAATTGTAGCCGGCGAAGCCGTAGTCGGTCAGCGGAATGCCCACACCGGTCAGCGCCAGGGTGCCGAGGATCATCATGCCGTAGGTCAGCTTGATGTGTCCCTTGAGGCCACCCATGTTGCGCATGTCCTGCTCACCGGAGACGGCATGGATGACCGAGCCGGCACCGAGGAACAGCAACGCCTTGAAGAAGGCGTGGGTGAAGAGGTGGAAGATGCCCGCCCCGTAGGCGCCGACGCCGAGCGCGACGAACATGTAGCCGAGCTGCGAGCAGGTCGAATAGGCGATCACGCGCTTGATGTCGTTCTGCACCAGACCGACGGTGGCGGCGAAGAAGGCGGTGACGGCACCGACCAGGGTGACGACCGTCAGCGCGGTCTCCGACTGCTCGAACAGCGGCGACAGACGGGCGACCATGAAGACGCCGGCGGTGACCATGGTGGCGGCATGGATGAGGGCCGAGACCGGGGTCGGGCCTTCCATCGCGTCCGGCAACCAGGTGTGCAGCAGGAACTGCGCCGACTTGCCCATCGCGCCGAGGAACAGGAGCAGGCAGAGCGTCGTCATCGCGTCGACGTGCATGTCGAGGAAGACGATCTCCTTGCCCTTCATCGAGCCGGCCGAGGCGAAGATCGTGTCGTAGTCGATCGTGCCGAACAGCCAGAACACCCCGAAGATGCCGAGGATGAAGCCGAAGTCGCCGACGCGGTTGACGACGAAGGCCTTGATCGCGGCGGCGTTGGCCGAGGGCTTCTGGAACCAGAAGCCGATCAGCAGATAGGAGGCGAGACCGACGCCTTCCCAGCCGAAGAACATCTGCACCAGATTGTCGGAGGTCACCAGCATCAGCATGGCGAAGGTGAACAGCGACAGATAGGCGAAGAAGCGCGGCCGATCCGGATCGTGGCTCATGTAGCCGATCGAATAGACGTGGACGACGGCCGAGACGGTGTTGACCACCACCAGCATCACCGCGGTCAGCGTGTCGACGCGGATCGACCAGTCGACCGAGAGGCCGGCGGTGTGGATCCACGGCAGCAGCGCCACCTTGATCGCCGCGGCCTGATGGCCGTAGCCGACCTGGAAGAAGGCGATCCACGACAGCAGTGCCGCCACGATCAGGAAACCGGAGGTGACGAGTTCGGCCGGACGGGAGAACGGCTTCTCCTCGTGATGGTCGCCGTGACCATGGCCGTGATCGTCGCTCGCGTGAGCGGCATGCGCGTGGTCGTCATGGCCGTGGCCATGATCGCCGTGCCCGAGATTGGCGGCCCCCATCGGCGCCACCGCATGCGGGAACAGCGTCATCGCGCCCGCGATCAGGAAGCCCAGGAGGGGGAGAAAGACGATCGCCGTGAACATGAGACCGTTCACCCCTTCATCACGTTGATGTCTTCCACCGCGATCGAGCCGCGGTTGCGGAAGAAGACGACCAGGATCGCCAGACCGATGGCGGCTTCCGCCGCCGCGACGGTGAGGACCAGCATGGCGAAGATCTGCCCGACGAGGTCACCCAGCGCAGTGGAGAAGGCCACGAAGTTGATGTTGACGGCGAGAAGGATCAGCTCGACCGACATCAGGATGACGATGACGTTCTTCCGGTTGAGGAAGATGCCGAACACCCCGAGCGTGAACAGAATCGCGGCCACCGAAAGGTAGTGCGACAAGCCGATTACCATGTCTTCCCCCGTATGGTCCGAGGTATTCCGACCCCCGGGACGCGAACGCCCCGAACCAATTTCGTGGCGCGAGCGCCCCGATCTCATTCCGGCACGACGGAGCCCGAGGTCCGCCGGATCGCGTATGCGATCACATGCCCTGGCCCGACTTCACCGAGACCACCTCGATCGAGGTCACCGTGGTACGGGCGACCTGTTCGGAGATGTCCTGGCGCTTGACGAAGGCCTTGTGGCGCAGCGTCAGCACGATCGCGCCGATCATCGCCACCAGCAGCACCAGACCGGCGGTCTGGAACCAGAAGATGTGCTTGGTGTAGAGCACCGCACCGATCGCCGCGATGTTGGCGGTACCGGCGACGATCGGGCTCGAGCCCTTGCCCACCAGGGCCGGGTCGATCGCCCAGCCGCCGACCACCATCAGCATCTCGATCAGCAGGATCAGGCCGAGCACGCCGCCGATCGGCAGATACTCGAGGATGCCCTGACGCAGCTCGGCGAAATCGACGTCGAGCATCATCACCACGAAGAGGAACAGCACCGCCACCGCGCCGACGTAGACGACGACCAGCAGCATCGCCAGGAACTCGGCGCCCATCAGCACGAACAGACCCGCCGCGTTGAAGAAGGCGAGGATCAGGAACAGCACCGAATGCACCGGATTGCGGGCCGAGATCACCGCGAAGGCGGAGCCCACGGTGACCGCCGCGAAGAGGTAGAAGAAGAAGGCCTGGATCATCGGTCATCCCCGATCGCCCGGCCGGGCCGCCTTCCGGCGCCCCGTCGGGTTCGTCAGCGGTAGGGTGCGTCCAACTGGATGTTGCGGGCGAGCTCGCGTTCCCAACGGTCGCCGTTGGCCAGCAGTTTCGCCTTGTCGTAGAACAGCTCTTCGCGCGTCTCGGTGGCGAACTCGAAGTTCGGCCCCTCGACGATGGCATCGACCG
>ERZ1645187.1267-NODE-1267-length-23434-cov-22.155011_pt1 | contig 23434 bp, 20 predicted proteins | sample MGYA00575352_ERZ1645187 | MGnify/ENA primary metagenome ERZ1645187 (study PRJEB40837, sample SAMN11349314) | freshwater sediment metagenome | isolation source: river sediment | host: Sediment | place: India: Wazaribad , New Delhi | collected 2017-02-21 ...
AGGGCTTCGACGAGGCGGGCTTCGTCTTCTACACCAACTTCGAGAGCAAGAAGGGGCGCGAGCTTCTCGCCGCCCGCAAGGCGGCGCTGCTGTTCCACTGGAAGAGCCTGCGCCGTCAGGTCCGCATCCGCGGCCCCGTCGAGGTGGTGAGCGACGCCGACGCCGACGCCTATTTCGCTTCGCGCGCTCGCGGCAGCCGCATCGGCGCCTGGGCCTCGAAGCAGTCGCGGCCGCTCGAGAGCCGCTTCGCGCTGGAGAAGGCGGTCGCCGAATACGGGTTGAAATACGCGATCGGCGAGGTGCCGCGTCCGCCCCACTGGTCGGGCTTCCGGATCGTGCCTCTGGCGATCGAATTCTGGCACGATCGTCCGTTCCGCCTGCACGATCGCATCGAGTTCGTGCGCGCCGGGCCGGAGGCGCCCTGGGAGAAGACGCGGCTCTATCCGTGACCTCGACCGCACCCGCCACACACGGGACGGACGCGGGCGTCCACGACGGACGTGGGCGGACGACACCGAACGAACCGTCTCTTCGAGGCACTCCATGAGCGAACGGCAAGGTGGGACGAGGAGCGTCGTCTGGCGGCTCCTGGGCTGGGCGGCGATCGCGTCGATGGCGGCGATCGTGGTCCTGTCCACGCTTCCCGGTTCACTGCGGCCGCATACCGGCTGGTCCGGCGATCTCGAACATTTCGTGGCCTATGCCGGCACCGCCGCCCTGATCCAACTCGGGTTGCCGAAGCTGCGTCGCTGGCGCGAGGTGATTTTGCTCTCGCTGGCCTCGGCGGTCTTCGAGGGGCTTCAGAATTGGATCCCCGAGCGCGGCCCGGCGATCGACAACTGGGCCGCCAGCACCGCCGGAGCCGTCGTCGGCATGATCGTCGGTCTGGCGATCCTCGGCATTCTCCGACGGCGGTTCGGTTCCGACGCCGTGAACGATCGTGGCGAGGAAGGCGCGTGACGGCTCTCGGCGCGGGATCCACCGCCGGATCGTCACCCCGTTCCTAGAGCCAGCGCTTCCACTTGAAGACCGCGAAGGTGGTCGCGACGGAGGCGAACATCAGCCCGAGCGCGGCCGGATACCCCCAGACCTTGTCGATCTCGGGCATGTGGTGGAAGTTCATGCCGTAGATCGAGGCGATCAGCGTCGGCGGCATGAAGATCACCGCCAGAACCGAGAAGATCTTGACGATCGTGTTCTGCTCGACGCCGACCAGACCGAGCGTGGCGGACAGCAGGAAGTTCAGCCGTGCGTCGATCGACTTGGCGTGTTCGGAGATCGAGCGGGCGTCGAGCTCGAGGGTCGCGAGCCGGGCCTTGCCGTCGCGGTCGAGCCGCTCGCGACCGTTCTCCTCGCCGAGATAGTGGAAGAGCCGCGACAGCGTCACCAGACTCTCCTCGGCACGGGCGAGCGCCCCGCCGAGCCGGCCGATCCCGGTGATCACGTCGCCGAGGTCGCGTTCGCGTTCGCGCCGTGACCGGAACACTTCCAGGGAGAGCCGCTCGAGGTCGCCGCCGATTCGCTCCAGCCCGTCGGCGAGGCGGTCGACGATGGTCTCCAGCAGGCCGATCAGCACCGACCGTCCGTCGATCAGTCCGGCGCCGGGACGCTCGGCCCGGATGCGGAAGAGCTCGAAGGAGCGCGGCCGGTCGTAGCGCACGGTGACCAGACGGTCGCCGGCGAGGACGAAGGTGACCGGCGTGACGCGCGGATCGTCGGTGTCGAACAGGAACGGAATCAGCGCGGTCATGTAGAGCGCGCCGTCCTCTTCGTAGAGCCGACTCGACTCCTCGATCTCCTGCATCTCGTCGCGGGTCGGCACGGCGATGCCGAGCGCCGCCTCGACGAGGTGGTCCTCGTCCTCGTCGGGCTCGAGCAGATCGTACCAGACGGGACGGCCCTCCGGCGGGGGCGCCGAGGACAGAACCGAGGTGACGAGGTGGGTTTCCGAGAGACCGTGGATCGTCAGCATGCCGCACCGTGGCGGGAGGAGAGGGACGGCCGTTCGGCCACGGCCCTCGATAGCTCGTTCCTCCCGCCGCGTCGATCCTTCCCCCGCGGGGGATCAGCCCATCTGCGGGCCGGGGGTCTTCGGCTTGGCCGGCTTGAGCGCCGCCGCGGCCGACACGGCGGAGATGCCGATCGGCTTGTACTGGGCGTCGAGTGCATCGGCCTGCTGGGTGCGGGGCTGCGCGTGCTGCGTGAACTGCGGGGACGTCGTCTTCTCGTCGGACATCTTGAAAACCTCGATCGCATTTCTCTCCCGCGAGACCGGGGGTGGGCCCTCGTCCTCGGCGGTCGCGGGACGTCTGACGCGTCCTCGCGGCCTTCTCTTGATCCCGGATTGCGGCGGCTCGGTGTCCGACGCACTCCGGAATTCGAATTCTCCTCCTCGCTTCGACGTCTCACCAGTGGGGGGACATCCCTACGTTGGTCTGAGAAAACGCCCGGTCGAGCCCCGTCGGCGCGTCAATATGAAGTGCACGCAACATACATTCGGTGAGATGTCTGTGGCTCCGTCGATCGGCACGAGCCGCGACGTTTCTGCGTTGAAAGTCGCACTGGACAGGGTAGGTGACGGGTGGTTGAACATTTTTCCCAGTGCGTCAATGAAGTGCCCAAAGGGGCGCGAGGGAGGAAGACATGCTGGGTTCGATGCAGAATTGGCCGCTCCTGTGCACCAAGGTCATCGACCATGCGGCGCGGCTCCATCCGAACAGGACGGTCCTGACGCGCTCGGTCGAAGGTCCGCTGCACACCACGACCTATGCCGAGATGCGCTCGCGCGCGCTGCGCGTCGCCAAGCGCCTCGAGAAGCACGGCATCAGGCACGGCGACCGCGTCGCCACCCTCGCCTGGAACACCTGGCGTCACATGGAGGTCTGGTACGGCCTGCTCGGCCTCGGCGCGATCTACCACACCGTCAATCCGCGCCTCTTCCACGATCAGATCGTCTGGATCGTCAACGACGCCGAGGATCGGCTGCTGTTCGTCGACCTGACCTTCCTGCCGGTGATCGAGAAGTACATCGCCGACATGCCGACCCTCGAGCAGGTGATCGTGCTGACCGATGCCGAGCACATGCCGGCCAACACCCTTCCCAACGCCGTGCCCTACGAGGAATGGCTGAAGGACGCCGACGACGACTTCGTCTGGCGCGAGTTCGACGAGAACACCGCCGCCGGCCTCTGCTACACCTCCGGCACCACCGGCAACCCGAAGGGCGTGCTCTATTCGCACCGCTCCAACGTCATCCACGCCTTCCAGGCGGCGCAGATGGACATGTTCGGCTGCGGTTCGCGCGACATCATCATGCCCGTGGTGCCGATGTTCCACGCCAACTGCTGGTCGCTCGCCTTCACCGCGCCGATGGTCGGCGCCGCCATGGTGATGCCCGGCGCCAAGCTCGACGGCGCCTCGGTCTACGAGATGCTCCAGGTCGGCAAGGTGACGCTGACCGCCGCCGTGCCGACCGTGTGGCAGATGCTGCTCGGCCACATGGAGGCGAAGAAGCTGAAGCTCGACCACCTCGAGCGCGTGGTGATCGGCGGCGCCGCCTGCCCGCGCGCCATGACCGAGAAGTTCGAGAAGGTCTACGACGTCCGCGTCGCGCACGCCTGGGGCATGACCGAGACCAGCCCGCTCGGCACCATCTGCTCGATCAAGCCGGAGACCGCCGCTCTCGACATCGAGGGCAAGCTCGATCTCCAGGTCAAGCAGGGCGTGCCGCCCTTCGGCGTCGAGATGAAGATCACCGACGACATGAACCGCGAGCGCCCGCGCGACGGCAAGGCCTTCGGCCGCCTCAAGGTGCGCGGTCCGGCGATCGCCGGCGGCTACTTCAAGGGCATGGGCAAGGAGAACTTCGGCGAGGACGGCTTCTTCGACACCGGCGACGTCGCCACCATCGACGAGAACGGCTACATGCAGATCACCGACCGCGCCAAGGACGTCATCAAGTCCGGCGGCGAGTGGATCTCGACCATCGATCTGGAAAATCTGGCGATCGCCCATCCCGACGTCCACGAGGCGGCGGTGATCGGCGTGTTCCATCCCAAGTGGGACGAGCGCCCGCTGCTGATCATCGTGCCGAAGCCCGGCCGCAACCCCACTCGCGAAGAGATCCTCGCCTATTACGAGGACAAGATCGCCAAGTGGTGGATGCCGGACGACGTGGTCTTCATCGAGGAGATCCCGCACACCGCCACCGGCAAGATCCAGAAGATGACGCTGCGCGATCGCTTCCGCGACTACGTCCTGCCGACCATCTGATCGGCACCACGAGGCCGAACGTCGTTCGGGCGGTCGCGCAGCGACCGTCCGGCGGCGACTGGCCGTGCCCGGCCTTCCCGGGTTAGATGGGTCCCGAGAGCTTCGGTGATTCCGAAGGACCGCCGCCCGGCGGACACCGAGCGGAGGGGCCTGGATCATGACGGATCCGAGCGGAAGCGGCGCCGTGGCGGCGAAGAGTGGAACGGGGCCGGCGCGCGATCGCCGCCGGATCGCCGTCGCCTTCACCTGGGTGCTGGTGATCACGCTCCTGCTGGTGACCGGCTACGTCCTCACCGCGATCGGCATTCCCTATGCGACCACCGCCGGTCCGATGGTGGCCAAGGTTCATCCGGCGAGCTACATGGCGCTCGCCACGGTCCTGCTCTGGGGCTGGGCCGAGGGTGGCATCGGCGGTTTCGTCGGGCGTGTCGCGATCACCCGCCCCGGCCTCGTCGCCTTCGGTCTGGCGACGCTCCTGCTGCTCTTTCAGACGGCCGTGGTGGTGCGCCTGCCGATCACGCCGGTGGTCGACACCTTCGTCCTGGCGTTGCTGCTGTTCGTCGCGATCGACGCGACCGACGAACCGGAACGCGAGCGTCTGGCGACGTTCCTCCACGCGATCATGGCGCTCAATGCGCTGCTCGCGCTGGTCGAATATGCCTCCGGCTGGCGTCTGACGCCGCTGTTCGAGGCCAACGGCACCGTGATGACCTACGAATGGCGTGCGTCGGCCCTGTTCGGGCATCCGCTGCTCAACGCCTTCGTCACCGGCAATTATTTGGTGATGCTCGCCTTCGGCGCCGCGACGCGGCTCTCGCCGCTGCACCGCGCGGCCCTGATGGGTCTCTCGGCGCTCGCCCTGATCGCCTTCGGCGGGCGCGTCGCCATGGTCGTGGCGATGGCGATGGTGGGGGTGGCGGGGCTCTTCGGGGCCGTGCGGATGCTCGCCGGGCATCGGGTGAAGATCGATCACGTCGTCTTCGCGATCATGGCGGTGAGCGTCGCGGTGATCTTCGTGGTGATCTTCGTCGACGTCGGCGCGGCCGACCGCTTCCTCGATCGCTTCTCCAACGACTACGGCTCGGCGCGCACGCGCCTGTCGATGCTGCGCATCTTCGGCGATCTGACCTGGGAGCAGTTCCTGCTGTGGCCGGATCCCGAACTGATCGTGCAGGCGCAGCGCGAATATTCGATCCGCATCGGCGTGGAGAGTTCCGAGGTCGGCTTCGTCGCCAACTACGGGCTCGTCGTGACGATCGTCTTCTTCGTCGGCCTCGCCACCCTGATGCGGGAACTGGTCGCCGCCACCTCCGCCCGGGCGCTGTGGTCGATCTTCTACTTCGTCGCGGTGATGTCGACCTCGCTCGGCATCGCCGCCAAGACCACGGTGCTCGCGGTCTTCGTCCTGTTCATCCTGGTGCTCGTGCCGAGGTCGCACCCCCGTCGCAGCCCGTGACGTCGGCGTCGACCCGCGCCAGGAAGGCGTCGACCAGCTCGCCCAGCCGCCGACGGGCGTCGCGCGGACCGAGATTGTGGTCGGTCCGCTCGATCGATTCGACGCGGGCGTGGGGGGCGATCCGGGAAAGCGCCGCCTCCGCGCCGACGTGTTCGGCGAATTCGTCGCGGCCGCCGTCGTCGGTGCCGAAGACGAAGAGGACGTGGACGCCGCGCCGCTCGAGCCGGCGCAACCAGGCGACGGCCGGATCGGTCGTCGCCAGACGGCGCGCCTTCGCCGCCAGCCGGGCCGCGATGCGGCGCACCAGCTCGACGGCGATGTGCCCGACCCGGATCTCGCCGCGAAACAGCCGTTTCCAGGTGTCGGCGCGCCGCACCAGTCCGGCATAGGCGCTGCTCGACCGGAATTCGCCGCGCATCGAGGCCTCCAGACTGTCGCCGTCGCGCCAGACGAAGCGTTGCAGATTGATCATCGCCACACCGCGGACCCGCGCGTCGGCGAGCGTGGCGTGGAGCGCCAGATGGGCGCCGCTGCAGGCGCCGATCACCACGTTGCGCCCGTCGGCCGATCCGAAGCGGTCGAGCGCGGCGACGACGTCGGCGACCGCTTCCTGCGAATAGAGGACCTCCGCCGGGCCGTCGGGGTGGGCGCGCGAATCGCCGATCCCCGCCTGATCCATCCGCAGCACGCGCCGTCCCTGCCGCGCCAGAGACCGTGCCAGTTCGACGGTGCCCCGTCCCCAACCGAGGTGCGGATTGCGCCCGGCCGACAGCACGATCACCGTGGAGGCCCCGGCGAGCGGCCGCTCGGGGACGGTCAGGACGCCGATCAGACGGTCTTCGGGACCGAACGCATGAGCCGTCTCGCTCCAGCCGTCGCCGACGAGCACCGCCGCCGCCGGAGGAGCGACGGGCGCCGCCGCCGGGATCGGGGCCGCGCCGTCGGCGAGGGCCTCGACGATCCGGCTCCAGGCGGCGACGGGCGCGATCGTCTTGGTCGGGTCGGTCAGAAACGTGTCGACCTCGGCGAAATCGCTCAGCGTCACCTGCGCGCCGAGCCCGCGCCAATGGTCCGCCAGGGCCGCCGCGGCGACGTCGGCCTCGCGGGCGAGGAGCAGGATCTGGGCGGCCGGGGAGGGCGTCGTCCGGCGCAGATCGAGCGCGGCGAGGGCCTCGCCGGTGGCGTCGGAGGTGAAGAAGCCGCCGACCGCCCAGCCGTCGACCTCGTCGGCGTCGATCGGATCGTCGTCGCCGCGTACCCGCAGGAGGCGGGAGAGACTGCGTTGCTCGCGCACGTACAGGCGGCCGGAGACGACCGGCTGGAGCGCGACGAGGGTCGCGACGTCGCCACGTCGCGCCGCCACCTCGGCCGCGATCGTCGCGCCGAGACGCAGGCCGATGAGCACCACGTCCTCGACGCCGGTCTCGTGCCGCAGCGTGTCGATCGCCGCCTCGAGGCCGGCACGCCAGGAGGCCGGCCGATCCGGATCGCGGTCGTCGCCGATCGAATCGCCGGTTCCCGGCCAGTCGAAGCTCAGCGTCGGCAGACCCGCCTCGGCGAGACGATCGGCGAGTTCGCCCCAGGCCCGGCGCGCCGTCAGTCCCTCGAGCCCGAAGGCCGGACACAACACGACGCCGCGGCGGCCGGCTCCCGGCCGCAACCAGCCCGCGCATCCCGAAAAGGCGACGGCTCGACGTTCGGTCATGAGGGCCTCCCGGCTCGGCTCGCTCCGTGGTTCGTCTGGTTCGCCGACAGTGCGCGCCAGGAATGAAGGAAGCTTTGCATCGGTTCTGTTTCCGAGAGGTCGGGCTGGCTCCTCGCGGCGGCGGCGGGCATCATCCCGGTGTGTCGATCGAGTCTCGGAGCAGTCATGGCGATCCGCGCTTTCCCTCGTCTCTGGTCGCGACTGCGGGGGGGTCTCGCCGCCCTGCTGGCGACTGTGGTTCTCGCCGGCTCGGCGCTGGCCGACGTTCCGGCGCTGAAGCGCGGCCTCAACTTCGAGCTCTGGCAGCATTGGACCAATCGCACCGAGTTCCTCGCCCCGGCCTACGATCGGACGAACTTCCCCGACTGGCAGAAGGCCGTCGACGATGCCCGCCTCGTCGCCCTGCGGCGGCAGGGGTTCGACTTCGTGCGTCTGAACGTGGACCCGTCGCCCTTCTTCTGGGGGGAGGGGCGGAGCGAACCCCTGCTGGCGGCGGTCGAGCGCGCCGTTTCGCGACTGATCGCGGCCGGCTTCGCGGTGGTGATCGATCTTCATCCGGTGCCGGACATGGAGGACCGCCCCTTCGGTCTCCACACCATCCTGGGCACCGGCGGCGTCGAACCGAGCGGCGCCTTCGCCCGCTATCTGACGCTGGTGCGCGCCTTCGCGACGCGTTTCCGCGATCACCCCGCCGACAAGGTGGCGCTCGAGTTGATGAACGAACCGGACCAGGACTGGTTCTCCTGGGTCGCGGCCACCGATCGCTGGCCGGGACAGCTGGCCGAACTCCATGCCGCGGCGCGCGCGGTCGCCCCGCGCTTGGCTCTGGTCATGACCGGGGCGCGCGGCGGCGGCTTCGAGGGGCTGCTGCGCCTCGACGCGCGCCGCTTCGCGAGCGACGACGCGCTCGTCTGGTCGTTCCACTATTACGAGCCCCATGCGGTGACCCATTCGGGGCTGCCGTGGGAGAAGGGGGCCGCGCATTTCCTGACGAAACTGCCCTATCCGGCGGAGAAGTTCGATCCGGTGCTGCGCCGTAGGTTGGTCTCGCAGGCGAAGGCGCGGGTCCGCTCGGAGATCGTGGGGGCGGACAAGCGCGCCGAACTCGATCGCGAGATCGACACGGCGGCGGAGGCCTACGCCGCCTCCGGGGCGGGTCCGCAGACCGTCGCCCGCGACTTCGACCGGGTCGCGGCCTGGGCGGCGGCCAACGGCGTGCCGCCGCGGCGCATCCTGCTCGGCGAGTTCGGCGTCTACCAGGACGCGGTCGATCCGGCGACCCGTGCCGAGATCGTCCGCGTGGCCCGCACCGCCGCGGAGGAGAAGGGCTTCGCCTGGGCGATCTACACCGCCGGTCTGACCCGGGCGCACTCGTCCTTCGGCATTCTCGGCGACACGGCCACCATGACGGTGGAGGAGCCGATCGCCCGCGCGCTCGGGACGAGGTGAACGATCGCTTCCCCGAGGACAACGAAATCGAAACATCCGCCGGTCATCATCCCGGCTTCGGGACCGGCCCTTGCGAACCCTCGCGGCCGCCCGTCCGCCGCTTCGGGAGACCCCATGTCGATCGTCCGCTCGCTCCTCGGATACGCACCCGCGGTCGTGTTGCCGCGGATCGTCTCCCTGGTGCTCCTGCTGATCCTGACGCGACTGATCTCCAAGCAGGAATACGGTCTCTTCGTGCTGGTCGTGACGGTGTCGGAAGCCATCGACATGGTCGTCAGCAACTGGGTCCGCATCGCGCTCGCCCGTTTCGCCTCCGGCCGCGACGGCGACTTCGGCCGCGAGGTGGTCCGCTCCGGCCTGATCTATCTCGCCACGCTGGCGCCCGCCTTCGTCGCCGCGCTCCTCGCCGGTCTGTGGTCGCAGCCGCAGCGGGCGACGGAATTCACCCTGGCGATCGTGATCTATCTGGTGGCGAGCGGTCTGATGCGGCTGCCCTCATCGATCATGTCGGTCCAGGCCGACCGCAACGGCATCGTCGTGATGGAGGCCGGCAAGGCCCTCGGCGTGCTGGTGTTCGGCATCGCCGCCGCCTGGGTGTCGGGTTCGTTCTTCACGCAGACCCTGGTCTACGGCGTCGTCACCGCCGCCGTCGGCCTGTGGGGCTTGCTGCGCTGTACCCGCCCGCTCGACCTTTCGTCCGGATCCCTGGTCTCCACCCGCAGCTGGCTCGCCTACGGTCTGCCGATCGTTCCGGCGGCGATCGTCGCCTCGGTGGTGGCCTCCTCCGACCGCCTCTATCTGGATCATGCCCTCGGCGCGGAAGCGGTCGCCCTCTACGCCGCCGGCGTCATGCTGGCGCGGCAGCCGATGGACTTTCTCTTCAGCCTCGCCGGCGTGCGCGTCTTTCCGCTGATGATGGAGGACTACGAATACGGCGGGGTCGACCGCGCCCGGCGCCGCATGGCCGAGCTGATCTCCAGCGTCGTCTTCATGACGCTGCCGGCGGCGGTCGGCATCCTGCTGGTCGCCGGCCCCCTGGCGCGCCTGCTGCTGTCGCCCGACTATGCCGAGGCCGCCCACGCCGTGATGCCGCTCGCGGTGGCGGCGGCGCTGTTCGCCGGCTTCAAGACCTTCGTGCTCGAGCAGGTCTATCACATGCGCAAGCGCAACGGCCTGGGCGCGCTGGCGACCCTGCCGGCGGCGGTGGTCGGTCTCCTCGCCATGGCGGTCCTGGTGCCGAAATGGGGGGTGTGGGGCTGCGCGCTCGCCTATCTCGTCCAGAACGTCGTGCTCTTCGCGGTCAATTTCGCCCTGGCGCAGCGCCTGATGTCGTTCCCGATCCCCTGGGCCGACCTGGTTCGGACCGCGGCGGCGACCCTGACCATGGCGATCGTCCTCCTGCTCCTGGACACTCCGCTCTCCACCCTGCACGACGCGGTCCGGCTGAGCCTCGAGGTGGGGATCGGCGTCGTCGTCTATGTCGGCGCGGTGCTGGTGCTGCGGCCCTCTCCGGTCGAGGAACTGCTGCCGGCGCGGTTTCGCCGGGGCGAGGCCTGAGACCCACGGCGACGCCGTGTTCTACGCATTTTTCCGATCAGCCTTGCGCGGCCGTCCGGCGACAAGTCGCCGACCGGCATGTTAGAGGGATCCCTCGCACCGTCGACGCGAGGTCGCGGGCGTCGGAGGGCTCGTCCCATGTCGGATGCCACGGCCATGACCCCGGATGCCGAGAGCGGCCGCGCGGCGTTTCGCTTCCCCGACTTTCGGCTGTTCGTCGGCGCGCGGTTCCTGTCCGGACTGGCGATCCAGGCCTACGACGTCGGCGTCGGCTGGTTCGTCTACGACATCACGCGCTCGGCCTGGGCGCTGGGGCTGGTCGGTCTCTCGGTCTTCGTGCCCAATCTTCTGTTCGCGCTTCTCAGCGGCGAAGTCGCCGATCGCTTCGATCGCCGCCGCATCGCCGCGACCGCCTACGCCATCATGGCGCTGGCGGCGGCGGGCGTTCTCGCCTGCGTGCTGCTGCGGGTGACGACGCCCTGGCCGATCTACGGTTTCGCCGCCCTGCTCGGCAGCGCGCGCGCCTTCGGCATGCCGGCGACGCAGGCGCTTCTCGCCGGTCTCGTGCCCAAGGACGTGTTTCCCAACGCCGTCGCCTGGTCCTCGTCGGTCTGGCAGACCTCGACCATCGCCGGTCCGGCGCTGGGCGGACTGCTCTACGCGCTCGGGCCGGTGGTCGTGTTCGGCTTCGCGGCGGCGGCCTTCGCGATCGCGGCGCTTTCGGCGATCCGCATCGGCCCGCGTCCGCCGAACGGCAACCGGGAGAAACCCTCGCTCCGGACGGTCCTCGCCGGGATCCGCTTCATCCGCTCGCGACCGGCGATCCTCGGGGCGATCTCGCTCGATCTCTTCGCCGTCCTGCTCGGCGGCGCGACGGCGCTGTTGCCGATCTACGCCCGCGACATCCTGGCGACCGGCCCCTGGGGGCTCGGCCTGCTGCGCTCGATGCCGGCGGTCGGCGCGGCGCTGATGGCGCTGACCCTCGCGCACCATCCGCTGACCCGAAACTCCGGCCGGATCATGTTCGCGGCGGTGGCGATGTTCGGCCTGTCGACCATCGGCTTCGGCCTTTCGACCTCGCTGCCGGTGTCGCTCATCTTCCTCTTCGTGCTCGGCGCGGCGGACATGGTCAGCGTCTTCGTGCGCCAGACGCTCGTGCAGCACGACACGCCCGACGAGATGCGCGGCCGCGTCTCAGCGGTGAATTCGGTGTTCATCGGCGCGTCCAACGAACTGGGCGGCTTCGAATCCGGGGCGATCGCGGCGCTGATCGGTCCGGTCGCCTCGGTGGTGGTGGGCGGCGTCGGCACGCTGGTCGTGGCGGCCCTCTGGGCGCGGCTCTTTCCCGACCTGTGGCGACGCGACAGACTGACCGAGTGACGACGACGAGAACGACGGAGGGGGGGACGGCATGGGTGGATTGGCGATCGGCGAATGGGTGATGCTGGCGGGCGTGCTGCTCGGCGCCGGCGTCGTCTCCGGACTGTTGGCGGGACTGTTCGGGGTCGGTGGCGGCGCCGTGATGGTGCCGGTGCTCTATCAGCTGTTCGGTGTCATCGGCGTTCCGGATGCGTTGAAGATGCAGCTCGCGGTCGGTACCTCGCTCGCCGTCATCATCCCGACCTCGATCCGCTCCTTCGCCGCCCATCGCGCCCGCGGCGCGGTCGACATGGCGCTGTTGAAGGCCTGGGCGGCGCCGGTGATCGGCGGTGTGCTCCTGGGGTCCTGGCTCGCCTCCTTCGCCCCGCCGGCCGTGTTCAAGCTGGTCTTCGTCTTCGTCGCCTTCGCCACCGCGATCAAGCTCGGCTTCGGCAAGACCTCCTGGAAGATCGCCGACGACATTCCGGCCGAACCGGGCCGCTCGATCATCGGCGTCGTCACCGGGCTGCTCTCCGCGCTGATGGGCATCGGCGGCGGCTCGATCGTCAATCTGGTGATGAGTTTCTGCAATCAGCCGATCCACCGCTCGGTCGCCACCGCTTCGGGCGTCGGCGTGCTGATCTCGATCCCCGGCGCGATCGGCTACATGGTGGCCGGCTGGTCGAAGATGGGCGAGCTGCCGCCCCTGTCGGTCGGCTTCGTCAGCCTGATCGGCGCGGCCCTGATCATGCCGACCAGCATCTGGGTGGCGCCGATCGGCGCGCGTCTCGCCCATTCGCTGCCCAAGCGCACGCTCGAGATCGCCTTCGCCGCGTTCCTGGCGCTGATGGGCCTGCGCTTCCTGATCTCGCTCCTGTGAGGATCCGCCGATGACCGCCGCGCCGCTCGTCTTCGATCGCGACTTCGACCCCCGCCACGGCGAGCGGGTCGCGCTCTCGCCGTTGGTCGCGCGCGTCACCGCGAACAACCCCGGCCCCTTCACCTTCCACGGCACCAACACCTTCCTGGTGGGAACCGCCGAGATCGCGGTGATCGATCCCGGCCCCGACGATCCCGCCCATGTCGAGGCGATCCTGCGCGCGGTCGGCGCGGCGAAAGTGACGGCGATCCTCGTCACCCACACCCATCGCGATCACTCCCCGGCGGCGCGTCTCCTCGAGGCGGCGACCGGCGCGCCGGTCTTCGGCGAGGGGCCGCATCGCCCGGCTCGCCCGCTCGACCTCGGCGAGATCAATCCGATGGACGCCTCCTCCGAGCACGACTTCGTGCCCGATCGCGTGCTCGCCGACGGCGACGTGGTCGAGGGCGCCGGTTGGACGCTCGAGGCGGTGGCGACCCCCGGCCACACCGCCAATCACCTCTGCTTCGCGCTGCGCGAGGAGAAAACACTGTTCACCGGCGATCACGTCATGGCCTGGTCGACCTCGATCGTCGCCCCGCCCGACGGCGCGATGGTGGACTTCATGGCGTCGCTGCGCCGCCTGCAGGCGCGCGACGATCGCCTGCTGCTGCCCGCCCACGGCGCCGGCATCGCCGATCCGAAGCCGTTCCTGGCCGCGCTCGAGGCCCATCGGCTCGGCCGCGAGGCGGCGCTCCTCGCGGCACTGGAAGCGGGCGACAAGACGCTGCCCGAGATGGTCGCGGAGATCTACCAGGGCCTCGATCCGCGTCTGCGCGGGGCGGCCGCGCTGTCGCTCTTCGCCCATGCCGAGGATCTCGCCGCGCGCGGTCTCGTCACCCCGGTCGAAGGGCCGGTGGCGCTCGCCGCGCGCTGGCGCGCGGTGCGCTGAGCGGTCAGCTGCCGTAGGTCTCGGCGACGGCGGTGTCGAGATCGTCGAGGAAGGCGCGGATCCGCGCGGCGCCACGTCCGAAGTCGATCTCGCCCCAGCGCGGCGCGTTGCGCATGTCGATGCGCGCGCCGGACGGCTCCGGCAGAATGCGGATCACCACGTCGTCGACCAGCCCGAACACCGGCGACCGCGCGGTCGCCTCGATGCGGGCCCGATCGCCGTCGCCGCTCGGAGGTTCGCGATCGAGGATGGTCCAGCCGGCGGCCTCGATGCGCCGGAGCGTCACCGCATAGAGCAGGTCGGAGCCGACCGAATAGCGGCGTGGCCCGATCTCCGGCGTCAGCGCCCGGACCCGGGCGCGCTCCACTGCTGCCGGCGGCGTGGGTGAATTGTACCGGCCGACGCGGGCGAAGGCGGCGGCGCGGTAGAGCGGCGGGTCGACGGCGTCGGTCGAGACGTCCGACATCCTGGGATGGCGCACCGCCTCGGTCACGAGCCACCCGAGCGGCGCCAGGGCCGCGAGGGCATAGATCATGCCGGCGACCGCGTGGCGCGCGCCCAGACGGCCGTCCTGCCAGATCACCGCCGCGGCGACGAGACCCGAAGCCAGCGCCGCCGCCGCGATCAGGAAGGCCGCCATGGCCAGCACGACCGCGTGATCCGTCGCCATCAGCCCGGCGCGGTGGCCGACGATCGCGATGACGAGCACGGGCACGGCGAAGGTGCCGAGGAGGCGGCTCCAGGTCGCGAGCCGGGATCGGCGCTGGATCGGGCGATGACGCATCGGGTGGCGGGTCTCACGGATCGGGCGTCCTCCTTACCATGGCCGGACCCGCTTCGGGAGAGGCGAGGGCGTTTGACCCGCCGCCGGAAACGGTGCATGTCGAGGCGACCCTTCACGGGCGCACGGGCGCGAGCGCGGTGCGCCGTCTCCATTCGAGGACGATCGATGAGCGAAGCCGAGACCACGCCCGAGACCATCTCCGAGACCGAAGCCGCCGCCGCGCCGGCCCTGCCCGACCGCCTGTCGATCGATCCGCGCAGCCCCTATTTCGACGGCGACATCCTGCAGAAGGGCATCGGCGTGCGCTTCAAGGGCGTCGAGAAGTTCAACGTCGAGGAGTACTGCATCTCCGAGGGCTGGATCCGGGTTCCCGCCGGCCGCTCGCTCGATCGCCACGGTCGCCCGCTGACGATCAGGCTCTCGGGCGAGGTCGAGGTGTGGATTCGGGACTGAGCCCACGCGCTCCGTCGCCGACGGCGCATCCCGCCGGCCGGTTCGAGCCGGGGCGTGATCGGATCGGTCGTCTCGCGCCTGCGCGACGATTTGCTACGAGTGGAGGCGCCCGAGGAGGGTTACGTTTCGTTGACCGCGTTCATCCGGTCTCGACCGCGCGCCCGTCGAGTCTCGGACCGAGAGGATCCTTCGTTAACACGTCGCAGCTAGGGTTGACCCTGAGGAAAGACGGATGAGCGGCGGGTTCTTGCAATGGGTTGCTCCGAGGTGCAGCGCCAACTGACATTGTCCGAGACGGCGTGTCGAGAGACGGTGGAAATGGTGGCCGAGGTCGATTCTTGGCAGATCAACGTGACCGACCGGGCTGGTCTGATCGACCGGATTCTCCGTGACGTCCACGCGGGTCAGGGCGGAACCGTCTTCACCATCAACCTCGATCATCTCTCCAAGCTGCGGCGGGACGAAGTGTTTCGCGCCGCCTATCGCCGGGCGCGCTACGTGTCGGCCGACGGCATGCCCGTGGTGGCACTGGCCAAGGCCTCGGGCGCGAAACTCGATCGGGTGACCGGCGCCGATCTGGTCGAGCCGCTCTCCCGCGCGGCGGCGGCCGAAGGTGTGCCCGTCTATTTCTTCGGAGCCTCGGAGGAGGTCCTCGCCGAGGCGATCGAGCATCTGCGCGAACGCATTCCCGGTCTGATCGTCGCCGGTTTCGAGGCGCCTCCGATGGGCTTCGATCCGTTCGGCGAGGCCGCCGCGGAGGCCGCGCGCCGCATCGCCGCCTCGGGGGCCGGGATCTGTTTCGTCGCCCTCGGCGCCCCCAAACAGGAACTCTTCGCCGACGCCGCGGTACAGACGGCCGGCGGGGTCACCTATCTCGGCATCGGCGCGGCGCTCGACTTCATCGCCGGGCGCAAGCTGCGCGCGCCCCGGATCTTCCAGGCGCTCGGCATGGAGTGGCTCTGGCGGGCCGGGCAGGAACCCGCTCGTCTCGTCCCGCGCTACTTCGTGAACGGACTGTGGCTGATCGGCTATCTGATGCGGCTGGTGGTGAACGGCGGCAGCACCACGCTCTCGTCCAATCGGCGCGACTGAGCGCCGCCGCCGGGCCGAGCCGCGGCCTCACGTCCGGGTCGACGCGAAGCCCCGTTCGGCGACGATGCCCTCGATCAGACGGGACCAGGCCTCGAACCCGGTTTCGAGCGAGAAGTCGGCGGCGCGCAGGATCCGGTCGTCCGGCCGGCCGGGATCGTCGAGAGCGTCTTCCAGCGCCCGCGCCATCGCCTCGGCGTCGCCGATCGGCACCAATCGTCCCCACCGCCCCTCGCCGAGGATCTCGCGCGGACCGTCGCAGTCGGTCGCCACGATCGGCAGACCGTGCGCCAGGGCCTCGCCCACCACCAGACCGAAGGCCTCCGTCCGCGACGGGATCGCCACCACCCGCGTGCGACGATAGTGCTCGACCGGGTCGACCTGACCGAGGAAAGTCGTGCGACCGGCGATGCCGAGCTCGGCGGCGCGGGCCTCGAGCCGCGCTCGTTCCGGTCCCTCTCCGCCGATCTTGAGGCGGGCCTCGGGACGCCGCACCCGCGCGAACGCCTCGAGCAGATCGATCATGCCCTTTTCCGCGCTGAGACGACCGATCGCGGTGACGATCGGGTCCCGCGTCGAGAGGTCGCCGGCGGATGCGGCGGCGGCGTCGAGATCCAGCGACACCGGATTGTAGATGCGCGAGGTCTTGGCCGGGTCGGCGCCCCAGCGCTCGGTCAGGCACCGGCACAGACCGTCGGAGACCGCGACGATGCGTGCCGCGACCCGATTGGCGATCGGCAGACCCAGATAGGCCGTCGCCGCCAGCCGGCCGGTGCGCCACTCCTCGAACCCGTGGTAGCTGAGCACCAGGGGGGTCCGCGTCCGCGCCAGCAGAGCCGCCGCCGCCAGTTTGGAGCAGGAGCCGGAGACCGCCGCCATCGCCACGTCCGGACGCTCGCGCCGCAACAGCCGCGCCAACGCGAGCATGCCCTTCGGATGGCTGCGGCCGATGCCCACCAGCCGTGGATTGGTGGTCTCGTCGAGGCCGCACGGCGTCGAGGGATCGTCGATCGCGAGGATGACCTCGACGCCCGCCGCGGCGAAACGCCGGGCGATCGCCAGCCAGACCCGTTCGGCGCCGCCGTCGGCGATCGCACGCGTCGTCAGGAGAAGTTTGAGATTTCGTGGATAGGACATGTGTGAAACGAGGAAGCTGCGATGATCGTCGGCGACGACGAGGCGAGACGCGGATCGAAACGGCGGACAGGATAACCCGTTATGGCGAACGGAAACAAACCGCACCTGGAAATCGTGATCGATCGATCCGAATTCTTCCGTTGGCAGCAGCATGTGATCGAGGTCGTCACCGCCTCGCCCGACGTCGTGGCGACGATCGTCGCGGCGCCCGAGGCGCCGCCGACCCTGCCCGGTCTCGACCTCCTGTTCGCCTTCGAGCGTGTCTTCGTCGGCGCGGATCGGGACACGGCCGTCGACCGCGTCGCGCCGCCCGAGTCGACGGCGGCAGCGACTCCGGATCTGATTTTGGACCTGACCGGACGCCTGCCGCCGCAGACGCGCGCTCCGGTCCTGCGGGCGACCTGCCTCGGTCTGCCACCGCTCGTCGGCGCGATCGTCGCGGTCCTCGACGATCGCTCCCCGACGCTGGAGTTCGAGCGTGTCGAGCCTTCGGGCGAGGTGCGGCACGCGACCTGCTGGCGGGTCGGTGTCGAGGATCGACACAACACCCTCCTCGCGGTCTCGCAGATCCTGGGGCGCCTCGCCCATGGGGTGCTGGTCGCTCTCGACGAACATGTCCGCGACGCGGAGAGGGGCGGTGATCCCGGTGTCCGCGCCGAACGCCGCGCCGCTCCGAACGGGGCGGCGAGCCTGCGCCTGCTGACGCGCGCGGTGGCCTCGCGTGTCCTGCGCCGTCTCGAGCGCCGCCTGCGCGAGCCGCCCGATTGGCGGGTGATCTGGCGCCGGCGCGATCCGGCGACCGCGCCGCTCGCGCCCGAGACCGATCCGACCCCGTTCCGTCTGCTGCCCGACGACGGCCGCCGATTCTATGCCGATCCCTTCGTGGTGAGCGAGGCGGGGCGCACTTGGCTGTTCGTCGAGGAGTTTCCCTACGCGACCGGCCGCGGCGTGCTCTCCCTCGCCGAGATCGCGCCCGACGAGGCGATCGGAACGCCCCGCCCGTTCCTCGAGCAGGGGTGCCATCTGTCCTATCCGCAGATCTTCGCCGAGGCCGGCACCTTCTGGATGATCCCGGAGACCTCGGGGCGCCGGACGGTCGAACTGTGGCGCGCCGTCGCCTTCCCCGACCGCTGGGAGCGCCACGCCGTCCTGCTGGAGGACGTCGACGTCGGCGACGCGACCGTGGTGCGGCGGGACGGACGCTGGTGGATGTTCGGCTGTCGGCGCGAACGCTGGTGCTCGAGTTGGGATGCGCTCGACGTCTGGCAGGCGCCGAGCCTCGCCGGACCCTGGACGCCGATCGCCCGCTCGCCGGCCAAGGTGGACGTGGCCTCCGCCCGCCCGGCCGGGGCGATGATCGAGACCGCGGCGGGGCTGATGCGGCCCGTCCAGGATTCCTCGCGCGGCTACGGCTGCGGTCTGGCGCTGGCGCGCGTGGACCGGCTCGACGAGACGGGCTTCGCCGAGACGATCCTCCAGAGATTCGTCACGCCACCGCCGCTCCACGGCCTGCACACCTGGAATCGGGCGGCGACGCCGAACGGTCTCGTCGAGGTGATGGACATCTTCGCCCGCGCCCGAGACTTCGGTGCGTCGCGCCGTCTCGATCTCGGCGGCCGCCCGTCGACCGGGGTCGGGTTTTCGAAAACATGATTTATCGTTCCTTAATGGCTTTCGCGTCTTGATCGACGACGAACGGGCCGTGGCGCGGTCGACGACAGCCTCGCGAGCCTCGGACGAAGCGATCCCGCCCCCGCGCGGGACGGCGAACGATGGTGGTCCCATGTCGATGTTCGAGATCCTCCACAGGCGGCACGTGGCGCACGCGGAGCGCGCGACCGCGCCGGCCCATGCGACCGTCGATCTCGCCGGCATCCTGCGCATGCTGCGCTCGCAGTGGCACGTCGTGGCGCTCACCCTGGCCGTCTTCCTCGGCGCCGCCGCCGCCTATTCGATGCTCTCGCCCAAGACGTGGCGGACCTCCGCCCGCGTCCTCCTCGATCCCCGCGAGAAGCAGCTCGTCGGCGAGGGCGTCGCCCGTCAGATGCAGGGTTCGGAACCGGGCTGGGTGGAAACGCGCCTCGAACTGGTGAAGTCCTTCGACACGCTCGCCGCCGTGGTGAAGACCGAGAATCTCGTCGACGACGAGGAGGTCTTCGGCACCAGGGCGAAGACCGCCGCCGGCGAGGATCCGGTCGCCGGCGCCGTGCGCAATCTCGCCGAGATGGTGATCGTCGAGCGGCCCAAGGAGAACAATCTCATCGACGTGACGGTGACCTCGCGCTCGCCGGACAAGTCGGCGCGCCTGGCCAATGCGGTCGCCGCCGCCTTCGTCGACGGACTGGCGACGGCCAAGGTTCAGCAGATCGAGCACGCCAACGACCTGCTCTCCCGGCAGGTCGACGAGATGCGCGCCAAGATGCTCGAGGCGGAGGCCCGCGTCGAGGACTACAAGCGCGAGCACGGCATCGCGATGACCCGCGGCAACCTCGTCGAGGAGGAGACGCTGCGCCAGTCGAACGAGGCCCTCGTCACCGCCCGCGCGCGCATGCAGGAGGCGCGGGAGCGCTCGGAGCGTCTGTCGAAGGCGCTCCAGAGCGGTGATGCGGCCGTCCTCTCTCAGACCGATCCGATCGGTTCGGCGGTCATCAGCCGTCTGAAGATCGAGGCGGCCATGGCCGAGCGCCGCAAGTCGGAACTCGAGCAGAGCCTCGGTCCGCGCCATCCCCGCGTCGTCGCGGCCGGCGCCGAGGTCGAGCGGGCGCGTGCCCAGATCCTCGACGAGGTGAAGTCGCTTGCCGCCACCGCCGCTCTCGACTATCAGGTCGCCCGCGCCACCGAGGAGAACGCCCGCAAGGCGCTGGAACGCGCCCAGGCGAGCCTCGCCGACGTCTCTCAGGCGACCGTCGGTCTGCAGGAGCTGCAGAACGAGGCCAACGCCCGTCGCGAACTCTACAAGTCCTTCGTCTCGCGCATGGAGGAGACGACCCTCCAGCGCAACACCCAGGTCTCCGACGCGCGGTTGGTGTCTCCGGCGCAGATCCCGCTGCGTCCCTTCGCGCCCCGCGTCTCCCTGGCGCTGGCGCTGGCGCTGATCGCCGGCCTCGGCACCGGCCTGTCGCTGGCGATTCATCGCGGCCGGCACGTGATCTCGGGATCTCCCGCGGCTGCCGCCCCGGTCCCGGTCGCGACTGCCGTGCCGGTCGCGGTCTCCGAGGCGCCGGTGCCCGCACCCGCGCCCGAGCCCACGCTCGCGCCGGACGCCCCCGCCGTCATCCCGCCGGCGATGGTCGCCGTGGCTCGGGACGAGATCCCGCCGCACGACGACGCTCTGCCCACGCCCACGCCCACGCCCGCTCCGGTCGCGGAGACGGAGCCTCCCGAATCCATGGCCGATCTCGACGCTGCCGACGCCGACGAATCGATCGAGATGGCTCCGCCCGCCCGCGCGCAGGCGTTTCGTCGCGTCGAATTTCCGCTGTCGCTCGAACGCATCGCCGCGCTCGGCGCATCCGCCTCGTCGGGCGGCGGCGCCCGCGCCTTCGTCGGAGGCGACGGCCGCACGACCGCCGAGGATCTGGCGCGGCTGGGCGGGCTCGCCGAGGCGCTCGGCGACGACGGCGGACGCGGTGTCCGGGTCGTCTCGTCCAATTCGCTGCCGACGCTGGCCACCGCCGCGCTGACCTTCGGCCTCGCCCGCGCCGGAACCATCGGCGGGCGCCGTGCCGCGTTGATCGATCTCGCCCACGACGACACGGCGCTCGATCCGATCTTCGACGCGGCCATACCCCTGCCGTCGACCACGACCGCCGCCTCCGAGGCTTGGGAGCGTGTGATCGACGGCGACCTCCTGTTGCTGCGTCCGCTCGATCCCGTCGTCGCCGGCGATCCGGACGGCCATCCCGCCGATCTCGCCGCGGTGGTCGCCGAGCTGCGGGGCACCGCCGCGACGGTCGTCCTCCATCTCGGCCGACAGCCCACCGCCGCTCTTCTCTTCGACGCGGCCGAAACCGCCGATCACGTCACCCTGGTGGTCGACGAGAAGGATCTCGCCATGCGCCGGGTCGCCGACGAGATCGAGGTGGTGAAGGGGCTGCTGCCCCGATTCGACGGCCTCGTCGTGCTGACCCACGCCGACGGCGCCGCCGGAGCCCCTCTCGACCGTCGTCCCGGTTCGGCTCGAGCGTCGGAGCGCGCATGATCTTCGTCGATCACACCCATCTCGGCCGGACCGTCACCGGGCTCGAACGCATCACGCTGGAACTCTTCAGCGCCGAGGCCCTGGCGCCGCTGCCGGTCCGGCCGCTGCGGGCCTCCGGGACGCTCGGCCTGATCCTGGCGCAGCAGGTCGGGATCCCGGCCCGGTTGGCCGCCGATCGCCGCGCTCTGCTGATCGCGCCGGGCTTTCCCCCCTCGATCCCGGCGAGCCTGTTCGGCGCGCGGGTCGTGCCTTACGTCCACGACTGTTTCCTGATCACGCGCCCCCAGGATCTCAATCGACGGGCGGCGCTCTACATGGCGCCGGCCTTCCGCCGCGCGGTCGCGACGCTGCCCTGGTTCCTGGTGAACTCGAAGACGACGGCCGGCGAATTGCGCGCCTTCTGCCGCCCCGAGGCCGAGATCTCGCTCTATCGCCCGACCGTCCGCGACGTCTTCGCGATCGGCGCCGAGGCCTGCGCCCGGGCCGCCAACGCCCGCCGCGTCGAGAAGGGCGGGCGTCTCGATCTGATCGCCCTCGGCACCATCGAGCCGCGCAAGAATCTCTCCGCCGCCGCCGACGTCGTCGAGGCTCTGCGCCGCCGCCACGGTTGGGACGCGCGCCTCCATCTCGTCGGCCGATCGGGGTGGGGCGGCGAGGCCGATCGCCTGCAGCAGCGCGAGGGCGTGGTCCTGCACGGCTATACGGAGCCCGAGAGGGTCCGCGAACTCCTCGCCGAGGCGCACGTCTTCCTCTCGACCTCGCACGACGAAGGTCTGGGACTGCCTCTGCTCGAGGCGCAATATGCCGGTCTTCCGGTGGTGGCCCCCGACAAGGCGGTCTTCCGCGAGGTTCTGGGGAGTTCGGGTCGTTTCGTCGATCCGGCCGATCCGCAGGCCGCCGCCGCCGCGATCGACGCCTTCGTGCAACGTCCGGGGGTCTTCACCCAGGCCGCGGCCGACGCCATGGCCAACGTCGCGCGTTGGAACGACGAAGCGCGCCGCGACCGCATCGAGCTGATCGAACGCCTCCGCCCCTGGGCCTGATCGGAGACGGTCAGGCGACCCGGCTGGTGGATCGCTTCGAACGCCCGCTCGCGGCCTTGACACCCCGTTTCTCGTGCGCCGAGACCATCTTGGCCACACAGGGCTCGAGATTGGTGGTCGTCCCCGAGGCGATCGCCCCCATGCAGGCGCGGATGCGCGGGTCGGTCGCCATCATCAGCTTCTGCTGTTCCGGCGAGAGCCCCTGCAGAAGCGGGCAGCGATGCGGATCGAAGAAGCCCTTCGGCTCGGCGCCGAACTGTTCTGCACACATGTGGTTGCTCTCGGATCGCCCTGCGGTCGTTGCTCGGCCGTCTTTCGTCGGTTCGAGGGCGCTTCCGCGTCCTCGGGCACACCATGACGACGGTTGTTGCACGATCGTGCATCCCGGATCAATCGATTGGAGGTCGGCCCGGTATTCTACGCATGAGGAACGCGCCGGTCACGACGGAAGTTTCTCACCGACCCAACGCAGGATCTGCGGCGCCGTCATCGCGCCCGCCTGTCGGGCGATCTCGCGTCCGCGGTGCAGCAGCACCAGGGTCGGGATCGAGCGGATCGACCAGCGCGCGCCGGCATCCGGATGAGCTTCGGTGTCGAGCTTGAGCAGCCGGACCTTCGGTTCGAGCAGGCCGGCGGCCTCCTGAAAGGCCGGCGCCATCATCCGGCAGGGCCCGCACCACGGCGCCCAGAAGTCGACGAGGAGGGGCACGTCCGAGCGTTCGACGTGCCGGGCGAGCCCGGCCCCGTCGACCCCGACCGGATGTCCCGGAAACAGCGGTGCCTTGCAGGAGGGGCAGCGCGCCTCGCGCCAATGCGTCTCCAGCTTCTCCGCCACCAGGCGATTGACCGTTCCGCATTCGGGACAGACGACGTGGACGTGCATGATCGCCTCCTCGCGTTGTTCGATGCCGTCGTACGGGTCACATGTCGGCGTGCCGGTCGAGCCGATCAAGGCCTGTTCGGCATCATATTCGAAGAGGGGAGGTGATCGACCCGGGGAAGAGACGTGTCGGCCGTGCCGAAGCCAGTCGTTCCGTCGTCGTCGTGGGGAGCCCGCCGGGACCGGGCTGATGCGGATGGTCGGAGTGGCAGGATTTGAACCTGCGACCCCCTCGTCC
>ERZ1645187.1268-NODE-1268-length-23413-cov-10.804221_pt1 | contig 23413 bp, 20 predicted proteins | sample MGYA00575352_ERZ1645187 | MGnify/ENA primary metagenome ERZ1645187 (study PRJEB40837, sample SAMN11349314) | freshwater sediment metagenome | isolation source: river sediment | host: Sediment | place: India: Wazaribad , New Delhi | collected 2017-02-21 ...
CACGGCGCTCAACGGCATGGAAGCCTTCGCCGAGATATTCTTCGACGACGTGCGCGTGCCGGTCGCCAACCGTCTCGGCGATGAGGGACAGGGGTGGCACGTGGCCATGGCCACCGCGGGATTCGAGCGTGGCCTGCTGCTGCGCTCGCCGGCGCGCTTCCAGCGCACCGCGCAAAGGCTGGTTGAGCTTTATCGCGCCCACCGCACCGAGGCCGACCGGGATCCCTCCATCCGCGACGCCGTCCTGCGCGCCTGGGCCGACGCGGAGGCCTACATGTTGGCCTCGTACCACACCGTCGGCCGGCTCGCTCGTGGCGGGAAGGTCGGCGCGGAAGCCAGCACCAACAAGATCTTCTGGTCGGAACTCGACCTGACCATGCACGAGACGGCGATGCACATCCTCGGGGCGAAGAGCGAATTGCTCGATCACGGCGAGGACTCGGGTGATATCGGTCAATGGCTGGAGGGTTTCTTGTTCGCACAGGCGGGTCCGATCTACGCGGGGACGAACGAGATCCAGCGCAACATCATCGCCGAGCGCATGCTCGGGCTGCCGAAATCTTGAGGGGCGAGTGATGGATTTCACTTTTACCGAAGACCAGATTGCCTTTCGGGACGCCACGCGTCGCTTCCTGATGACGGAGGCGGCGCCGGAAATGTTGCGGGAGATATGGGAGACGGATGCCGGTCGTTCCCCGGAACTGCGCGCCAAGTTCGCCAGCCAGGGCCTGACGGCGCTCTCCGTGCCGGAAGCGAATGGCGGCCTGGGATTTGGCGATGTCGACTGGGCATTGATGGCGCAGGAATTGGGCTACTACGGGATTCCGGATTCCCTTGCCGACACGGCATACGTCGCCGTCGGGCTGCTCGCCGGATTGGCGGAGGACGTACCGGGGCGCAATACCTGGCTCGAACAGGTGGTCGAGGGCAGCATTCGCATTGCGGTCGGTCATCCGATCAATCCGCTGGTCGCAGATGCCCACTTGGCCAACCTGCTGCTTCTTCATGACAAAGGAGAAGTCCATGCCGTGCCGCGCTCCTCGGTCGAAGTCCGGACGAGCCAGAGCATCGACCAGTCACGCCGCCTGGGGCGGGTCGTCTGGCAACCGACCTCGGCGACGCGCGTCGCGGACGCGGCCAAGGGCCAACTCCTGTGGGCCGAGGCGTTCGACCGAGGCACTCTTTGCACGGCCGGGCAGTTGCTCGGACTGGCGCAGCGGATGCTCGATCTTTCCGTGGACTACGTCGCCCAGCGCAAGCAGTTCGGCCGTCCGATCGGTTCTTTCCAGGCCGTGAAGCATCATCTCGCCGATGTTGCCACGCGAATCGAATTCGCCGGCCCGGTGCTGTATCGCGCGGCCGAGTCGCTGGCCAACCGGCGGGCCCATGCCTCCGTCCATGTTTCCCACGCCAAACTGGCTTGCGCCGAGGCTGCGTGGCTGGCGGCCCGCAAGGGCATCCAGGTCCATGGTGCCATGGGGTACACCTGGGAAGTGGATTTGCAGATGTTCATGAAGCGCGCATGGGCCCTCGATGCGGCGTGGGGAGACCGCGGCTTCCACAAGACCAGGATCAACGACTTCGTTCTCGGTGACGGCGCGCCGCTCGGCCCGGGACGATCTTTCATGGAATAGTCATCGCATGCAAGCCTATATCGTCGATGCCCTTCGTTCGCCCACCGGCAAGCGCAAGGGCAAACTCGCTCATGTACACGGCGCCGATCTCGGCGCGCACGTGATCAAGGCGCTCGTCGAGCGCAACGCCATTCCCGCCGCCGACTACGAGGACGTGATCTTCGGCTGCGTCGATACCATCGGCGCCCTGGCGGGTGACATTGCCCGCACCAGCTGGCTCGCGGCGGGGATGCCCTTGTCGGTGCCCGGCACCACGGTGGATCGGCAATGCGGCTCCTCGCAGCAGGCGGTGCATTTCGCCGCGCAGGCGGTCATGAGCGGCACCATGGATGTCGTGCTCGCCGGGGGCGTGCAAACCATGACCAGCATCCCGATCTCCTCGGCGATGCTCGCCGGACAGCCGCTCGGCTTCACCACGCCGTTCGCGGAAAGCAAGGGCTGGCGGGCACGCTTCGGCGATGCGCCGGTGAACCAGTTTTACGCCGCGCAACGGATTGCCGATCATTGGAACATCTCCCGGCAGGACATGGAGGTTTTCGCCATGGAAAGCCATCGGCGCGCCCTTGCCGCGATCGCCGACGGCTATTTCACGCGCGAGATCGTGCCGCTCGAAGGGCTCGAAACCGACGAGACACCACGACAGTCCTCGCTCGAGAAAATGGCCACGCTGGAGCCGGTCGATCCCACGTATCCGAAGATCACAGCCGCGGTTTCGAGCCAGACCTGTGACGCCGCGTCGGCGATGCTGATCGTTTCCGAGAGCGCCCTGAAGCGTTATGGCCTGAAGCCGCGTGCCCGCATCCACCACATCAGCGTCCTGGCCGATGATCCCATCTGGCATCTGACCGCGCCGATTCCCGCCACCGCCCATGCCTTGAAGAAGGCGGGCATGAAGATCGAGGATATCGACCTGGTCGAGATCAACGAAGCCTTCGCCTCGGTGGTCATGGCGTGGCTGAAGGAAACGGGATATCCGCACGAACGGACCAACGTCAATGGCGGCGCCATCGCCTTGGGCCATCCCCTGGGCGCCTCCGGCACCAAGCTGATGACGACACTGCTGCACGAACTGGAGCGTCGAGGCGGCCGCTATGGTCTCCAGACGATGTGCGAGGGCGGCGGTCAAGCCAACGTTACCATCATCGAGAGACTCTGAGGAAAATCATGGCCAGTTGCAACAACAGAACCGTAATCGTCACCGGCGCCGGCGCCGGGCTGGGTCGTGCCTATGCCATCGAACTGGCGGCGGCGGGCGCCAATGTCGTGGTCAACGACATCCGCGCCGACGCCGCGGGGGAAGTCGTCGCGGCGATCACCGCGAAGGGCGGCAAGGCCATCGCCAGCAGCGACGACATCACCAGCATCGCCACCGCGCAGAAGATCGTCGATGCCGCCCTGGCGGCGTTCGGCGAAGTCCATGCGGTTGTCAATAATGCCGGCATCCTGCGCGACCGCATGTTCACCTCGCTCAGCGAGGACGACTGGGACCAGGTGATGCGCGTGCATTTGCGCGGGCACTTCTGCCTGGCCAACATCCTCGGCCGTCGCTGGCGCGAACAGTCGAAGGCGGGGCAGGCCGTGGATGCGCGGATCATCAATACCACTTCCGGCGCCGGCCTGCAAGGCTCGATCGGCCAATCGAACTATTCGGCGGCCAAGGGCGGCATCGCCACCCTGACGCTGGTGCAGGCGGCCGAGATGAAGCGGTATGGGGTGACGGCCAATGCCTTGGCGCCGGCGGCCCGCACGGCGATGACTCTGGCGGGCATGCCGGAGAAGGTGAAGAAGCCGGAGGACGGCAGCTTCGATTTCTACGATCCCGCCAACGTCGCAAGTCTGGTGGTGTGGCTCGTCAGCCCCGATTCCCGCGACGTGACGGGCCAGGTATTCGAAGTCGAGGGCGACCGCATATCGGTGTGCGACGGCTGGCGCAGCGGGCCGGAAGCGAAGAAGGGTGGCGCGCGCTGGATGCCGGACGAAGTCGGCCCGGCGGTGCGCGGCTTGCTCGGCAAGGCGGTGCCGGCGCAGAAGGTCTGGGGCTCCTGATGAAGATACCCGAGTATGTGGCCGGCCACCAGTTGCTGGCTGGCAAGTCTGTCCTGATCACGGCGGCGGCCGGAGCCGGCATCGGTTTCGCCGCGGCGAAGCGGGCGCTCGAGGAAGGGTGCCGCGCGCTGATGATTTCCGATATCCACGCCAAGCGGCTCGAAGAGTCAGTCATGGCGCTACGCCGGGATCACGGTGTCGAGCACGTCTGGGGACGCCTGTGCAATGTCGCGGTGGAGGAGGAGGTCCAGGCGCTGGTGGCCGAGGCCGAAGAGAAGCTCGGCGGCGTCGATGTGCTGATCAACAATGCCGGACTGGGCACGCAAAAAATACTGATCGAGATGAGCGACGACGAATGGCACAAAGTGCTCGACATCACGCTCACCGGGACATTCCGCATGATCCGGGCGATGTTGCCGCACATGCAGAAGCGCGGCCGCGGCGCCATCGTCAATAACGCCTCGGTGCTCGGCTGGCGGGCCCAGAAGGAGCAGGCGCACTATGCCGCGGCGAAGGCGGGAGTGATGGCATTGACGCGCTGCGCCGGTTTGGAGGCCGCCGAGCACGGCGTGCGCATCAACGCCGTGGCGCCATCCATTGCCCTGCATGCCTTCCTGAAGAAGTCCGCCTCGGAGGAACTGCTGGCGCAACTCACCAGCCGCGAGGCATTCGGCCGGGCGGCGGAAGTCTGGGAAGTGGCCAATGTCATGATGTTCCTCGCCAGCGATTACGCATCCTATCTGGTCGGGGAAGTGATCTCGGTCAGCTCCCAACACGCCTGAGATCGAGCCATGGCCAACGTCTTCAGCAACGCCGCCGAGCTTTTCGCCGCGCAGGGCAAGGATCTGGGCACCACGGACTGGATCGAGATGAGCCAGCGGCGCATCGACCAGTTCGCCGATGCCACCGGCGACCATCAATGGATTCATGTCGATCCGGAGAAAGCCAAGTCGGGTCCGTTCGGCGTCTGCATCGCCCACGGCTACCTGACCCTGGCGCTGGTCAATGTGTTTCTGCCGGACCTCGTTCGCGTGGAAAACATGAAGATGGGCGTCAATGTCGGCTGCGACCGGGTTCGCTTCCCAGCGCCTGTCAAGGCGGGTGCCAGGATTCGTGGCCGCGGCGAGATGCTCAAGGTGGAACAGTTGGGCCAGGCGGTGCAGACCACCGTGCGTGTCACGGTTGAAATCGAGGGCGGCGAGCGCCCCGGTTGCGTGGTCGACACCATAAGCCGATATACCTTCGAATGATCGAGGAAACATGCCATGAATGAAGCTGTCATTGTCGCGACGGCGCGTACCGCGCTGGCCAAGTCCTTCCGGGGCTCGTTCAACGACACCGAGGCGCCCGTGCTTGGCGGGCACGTGGTCAAGGCGGTGGTTCAGCGCGCCGGCGTTGAAGCTGCCGATGTCGAGGATGTCATCATGGGTGCCGCGGTCCAGCAGGGCACCCAGGGTTACAACATCGGCCGGCTGTGCGCCTATGCCGCCGACCTGCCGGACACGGTGCCGGGAATGAGCCTGGACCGCATGTGCGCGTCCGGCATGATGAGCATCGGCGTCGCGGCCAAGGGCATCATGACCGGCGAGATGAACATTGCTGTCGGCGGCGGCGTCGAGTCGATCTCGCTGACGCAGACCAAGCACAAGAATGCCTATCGCGCGCAATCGACGGCGGTGCTGGCCAAGGTGCCGACTGCCTATATCCCGATGATCGAGACCGCCGAGATCGTCGCCAAGCGCTACGGCATCTCGCGGCTGGCCCAGGACGAATATGCCCTGCAAAGCCAGCAGCGCACGGCCGAGGCCCAGAAGCAGGGACGATTCGCCGAGGAGATCGTGCCTCTGGCGGCGAGCAAGCTGCTTTTCGACAAGGAAGGCAATCCCGCGGGCAGCCAGGAAGTCACGGCTGATCGGGATGAATGCAACCGGGCCGATACCACGCTCGAAAGTTTGCAGGGCCTGAAGCCGGTGTGGAAGGATGGCAAATGGGTGGCGCAGGGCGAGTTCATCACCGCCGGCAACGCTTCGCAGTTCTCCGATGGCGCTTCGGCGGCGCTGGTCATGAGTCGCGCGGAAGCGCAGCGGCGGGGTATTGCGCCGCTGGGCATCTACCGCGGCATCGCCGTGGCGGGATGCAAGCCGGATGAGATGGGCATTGGTCCCGTTCATGCGATTCCCAAGCTGCTTCGGCGCTTCGGCCTGGGGGTGCGGGACATCGACCTGTGGGAGATCAACGAGGCGTTCGCCAGCCAGGTTCTTTATTGCCGCGACACGCTGGGCATCGATAACGATAGGCTCAACGTCAACGGCGGCGCCATCGCCATCGGCCATCCGTTCGGCATGTCGGGTGCGCGTCTGGTCGGTCACGCCTTGCTCGAGGCCCGCCGTCGGGGGCTGCGTCGCGTGGTGGTGTCGATGTGCATCGGAGGCGGCATGGGGGCGGCGGGTCTGTTCGAGGTCGTCTGATCATGCCGGCCCATGCCGGTGAATGCTTTACGAACACGGAAGGAGAACTCAGTTGAAGGTGCTCGTCCCCGTCAAGCGGGTCATTGATTACAACGTGAAAGTGCGCGTCAAGAGCGACGGTTCCGGAGTCGATCTGGCGAACGTGAAGATGGCGGTGAACCCGTTCGATGAAATCGCCGTCGAAGAAGCCGTGCGCCTCAAGGAAGCCGGGGTCGCCACGGAGGTCATCGCGGTTTCGTGCGGGGCCTCGGTTTGCCAGGAGAGCCTGCGCACCGCCCTGGCCCTTGGCGCCGATCGCGCGATTCTCGTGGAGTCGGACGTCGAGTTGCAGCCGCTGGCGGTCGCCAAGCTGCTCAAGGCCGTCTGCGACAAGGAGCAGCCGACCCTGGTCATCTGCGGCAAGCAGGCCATCGACGATGACGCCAACCAGACCGGCCAGATGTTGGCGGCGCTCATGAAGTGGCCACAGGGGACCTTTGCTTCGAAGGTGGTGCTCGGCGACGGCAAGGTTCAGGTCACCCGCGAAGTCGACGGCGGCCTCGAAACCGTCGAGTTGACGCTGCCGGCGGTCGTGACCACCGACCTGCGCCTGAACGAACCGCGCTATGCCACGCTGCCGAACATCATGAAGGCGAAGAAGAAGCCGTTGGAAACCACCAGTCCGGCGGCGCTGGGCGTCGATGTCGCCCCGCGCCTGTCTCATTCCCGGTTTGCCGAGCCACCCAAGCGCAGCGGTGGCAAGAAGGTTGCCGACGTTGCCGAATTGGTGGCCAAGCTGCGCAATGAAGCGAAGGTGATCGCATGACTGCACTGGTAATTGCCGAACACGACAACAACGAACTCAAGCCCGGCGTCGCCCAGGCGGTAACGGCCGCCGGCCTGGCGGGCGGCGAGACGCACGTGCTGGTGGCGGGGCAAAATTGCGCGGCCGCTGCCGCTGCCGCCGCCCGCCTGCAGGGTGTGGCGCGCGTGCTGCTGTGCGAAGCCGCCCACTATGCCGACGGAGGCGCGGAAAACCTCGCGGCGCTGCTGGCGACGCTGGCACCGGGCTACTCCCACCTGCTGGCCGCGGCGACGCCTTTTGGCAAGAACCTGATGCCTCGGCTCGGAGCCCTGATCGACGTGGCGCCGATTTCCGAGATCGTCGCGGTCGAGGGACCGAGCAGTTTCGTGCGGCCGATCTACGCCGGCAATGTCCTGGTGAAAGTGGATAGCGCCGATGCCATCAAGGTTCTGACCGTGCGCGCCACCGCCTTCGCCGCCGCCGGGGATGGCGGCACGGCGGCCGTCGAAGCGCTGCCGGCGGGTCCCGATCTGGCGATTTCGCGTGTGATCGGCCGGGAGATCGTGAAGTCCGAGCGTCCGGAACTGACCGCGGCGCGGGTCGTGGTGTCGGGCGGACGCGGCATGGGGTCGGGCGAGAATTACCACAAGGTACTGGAGCCCCTGGCCGACCGGCTGGGCGCGGCGCTTGGCGCATCGCGCGCCGCCGTCGACGCCGGCTTCGCGCCCAACGACTATCAGGTCGGGCAGACCGGCAAGATCGTCGCGCCGGAACTGTATATTGCCGTGGGCATTTCCGGGGCAATCCAGCATCTGGCCGGCATGAAGGACAGCAAGGTGATCGTCGCCATCAACAAGGATCCGGACGCACCCATCCATCAGGTGGCGGATTACGGGCTGGTCGGCGATCTGTTCGAGGCCGTGCCGGCGCTGGTCAAGGAACTCGGAGGCTGAGTCCGCCGGAAGCCGGTCACGAGGCCGGCTTCATTCCCCCTGGCGGGCCAGCGCCTCCTGCAACAGACGAATGATCCGCGCGGTATCCAGAAAATCACGGGTGACGTTCAGGCCCGAATCCTGTAGCTGTTCTATGGCGGTAGGTGTCAGGGTCAGGTTGCGCGCGCCCTCCCTGCGCAGCATGCGCCTGCGCTCCAGTTCCTTCACCTTGCGTCGTACCGTTTCACGCGGTATCCCGGTGGCATCGCTGATGGACAGCGCGTTGCAGGGAGTGACGCGTTGCCGTTCCAGCGCGCCCAACACGTCCTTGCGCCGCAGTCGCGCCGGCAATTGATCATGGATGTCGAGCGAGCGAATGGCCCGCGCGACGTTGTAGTGCGCAATTTCACTGAAGACGAGAAAAAGCACCAGATCGCCGTCGAAGAGCCGGTAGGCGCGCCGCATGATCTCGAGCGTGAAGTCGCTGGCCACGGCGCTGAGCACGAGTTGCGCGGCGACTTCGCCGCGCGGCGAGCCGACCAAGTCGCCGATGCTGATCGGCGAATCTGAACGCGTGGATCGTTGGGTGGTCATGCCGGTTTGCCAGAGAGGTGAGAAGAATTGCCCAGATTGGGTGCTTCTGTCAATTGGCCGATCGAGGTCGTCGCTATGATGGCCCGATCATCGTGCCGCTGGTGCGATGCTGAATGCCAACACCACGCCATGACCGCGACAACAGAGAGGAGCCGAGATGACTGAAGCCTACCTATACGATCATGTGCGCACACCGCGCGGCAAGGGCAAGCCGGATGGTGCGCTGCATGAAATCACGCCGATTCAGCTTGCCACGCAGATGTTGCAGGCGATCAGGGACCGCAATCGGCTCGATACCCGCCTCGTCGAGGACGTTATCCTCGGTTGCGTGGTGCCGGTGGGCGAGCAGGGGGGCAACATCGCCCGCATCGCCGCGCTGAACGCCGATTTCGCGCAGACGGTGCCGGGCGTGCAAATCAACCGTTATTGCGGGTCGGGGCTCGAAGCGGTGAACTTCGCGGCGGCCAAGGTTCGCGGAGGGCTGGCCGATCTGGTCATCGGCGGGGGCGTGGAAAGCATGTCGCGCATCCCGATGGGCGCGGATGGCGGTGCCTGGGCCATGGATCCGCAAGTCGCCAACAAGACGTATTTCGTCATGCAAGGCATCAGTGCCGACCTGCTGGCGACCAAGTACGGTTTGAGTCGCCAGGAGTGTGACGCCTATGCTGTCGAAAGCCAGCGCCGGGCGGCGCAGGCCTGGGCCGAGGGACGCTTTGCCAAGTCCGTGGTGCCGGTCAAGGACGTCATTGGCCTGCCGGTGCTCGATCACGATGAAACGGTGCGCGGCGACACCACGATGGAAAAACTGGCGGCGCTCAAGCCCGCGTTTGCCGAGATGGGCGCCAAGGCGGGCTTCGACAGCATCGCCCTGCAACGCTACCCGCGGTTGGAACTCATCGAGCACATGCATCACGCGGGCAACAGTTCTGGCATCGTCGACGGCGCTTCCGCCGTGCTCGTCGGCAGCAAGGCCATCGGCGATCAACTCGGGCTCGTGCCGCGCGCGAGGATTCGGTCCGCGGTGACCGTGGGCTCCGAACCGACCATCATGCTGGACGGTCCGGCGACGGCATCCCGCCTGGCGTTGCGGAAAGCGGGCATGAGTGTCGGCGACATCGACCTGTTCGAACTCAACGAAGCTTTTTCCTCGGTGGTATTGGCCTTCATGGCCGAACTCGCGGTTCCACATGATCGCATCAACGTCAATGGCGGGGCGATCGCCATGGGGCATCCCCTTGGCGCGACGGGGGGCATGATCATCGGCATTCTCCTCGATGAAATGGAGCGACGGAACCTGGCGACTGGCCTGGTAACGTTGTGCGAGGCAGCCGGCATGGCGTCGGCCACCATCATCGAGCGCGTCTGAGGGAGGCAAGAATGAGCAATAGTTTCAAATATGCCGTCGCCGAAGACGGAATCTGCACGCTGACGATCGACCAGCCGAACTCGGCGACGAACGTCATGAACCAGGATTTTCTCGATGGCTTCCGTGCCGCCCTGGAACGCGCGCTCGCCGATGATCAGGTGAAAGGAATCATCCTGACCTCGGCCAAGAGTTCGTTCGTGGCAGGTGCCGACCTGAAGTCGATGGAGGTCACGCTGTTCGGCAAGCCGTCGGCCAAGACGCTCTATGAGCAGTGCTGGGAATTTTCGAGCCTGTTGCGCCGCATGGAGACGGGCGGCAAGCCCGTGGTGGCGGCCCTGAACGGGCCGGCGCTGGGGGGGGGATTCGAAATTGCCCTTGCGAGCCATTACCGGATCGCCGCCGATGTGCGCGGCATGATGGTCGGACTTCCCGAGGTCGGCGTCGGGCTGCTGCCGGGCGCGGGGGGCACCCAGCGCTACCTGCGCATGATCGGCGTGGCCAAGGCCTTGCCGCTATTGCTCCAGGGCAGTCAACTCAAGCCCGACAAGGCCTTGGAGTTGGGTCTGGTCAACGAAGTGGTTCAGGCCGACGATCTCCTGCCGGCTGCTCGCAAGTGGCTGCTTGGATCGCCCGATCCGGTCAAGCCCTGGGACAAGAAGGGCTTTCAGGTTCCGGGCGGCAGCAATCCCATGCTGCCGAATCTCGCCCAACTCTTCATGGGCACGGCCGCCAACCTGCAGGCCAACACCTATCACAACCTGCCGGCTCCCTTGGCCATCACTTCCTGCCTGTACGAAGGCATGCAGTTGCCCATCGACAAGGCCTTGCAGGTCGAGTGCAAATATTTCGTCAAGCTCAATCTGGACCCCGTGGCGGGCAACATGGTCCGCACGATCTTCATCAACAAAGGCGAGGCCGACAAGCTGGTGCGCCGTCCCGCAGGTGTGGAAAAACGGGCGCACAAGAAGATCGGCGTGCTGGGCGCGGGCTTGATGGGGGCCGGCGTCGCCTTTGTCGCGGCGCAGAACGGGATCGAAGTGATCCTGATCGATCGCGACCAGGCGGCGGCCGACAAGGGCAAGGCCTACAGCGAAGCGCGGCTCCGGAAGGACCTCGAGCGCGGCCGGATCAAGCCCGAGAAGGTCGATGCCATCCTCGCGAGAATCCATCCGACCACCGACTACGCGGGGCTGAGCGACGTCAGCCTGGTCGTCGAGGCCGTGTTCGAGGACCGTGGCGTCAAGGCCGAGGTATTCGCCAAGGCCGAAGCGGTGATGCCGGCCGATGCCGTGCTGGCTTCGAATACGTCCGCGCTGCCGATCACCGGGCTCGCCGAGACGACCCGCCGGCCCGCCAACGTCGTCGGACTGCATTTCTTCTCGCCGGTCGAGCGCATGCCGCTAGTCGAAGTCATCCGTGGCCGCCAGACCGGCGATACCGCCCTGGCGCATGCGCTTGATTTCGTCGCGCAATTGAAGAAGACGCCGATACTGGTCAACGACAGCCGCGGCTTTTTCACCAGCCGCTTCATCGGCGCCTTCATCAACGAGGGGCTGACGATGGTGAAGGAAGGCATCGATCCGGCCTTGATCGAGAATGCCGCGCGCATGACCGGTTATCCGGTGGGGGCGCTGACGATTTCGGATGAGATTGGTCTGGATCTCGCCTACAAGGGCGCCCAGCAGCAGGCGCAGGATCTTGGCAAGGACAACAAGCCCGGATCCTCCGTCGATGTCATTGCCACCATGGTGGCGACCCATGGCCGGCACGGCCGCAAGAATGGCAAGGGTTTCTACGAATACGCCGCGGACGGCGGCAAACGGCTCTGGCAGGGGCTCGGCGACATCTGGCCGCGGCGGCCGGAGGCCGAGCAGCCCGGTGTCCAGGAAGTCAAGCACCGCATGCTTTACGCCCAGTTCGCGGACGCCGCGCGCTGCATTGCCGATGGTGTGCTGATGGATCCTGCCGACGGCGACATCGGCGGGTGCTTCGGTGTCGGCTTTCCGATCTATCTCGGCGGGCCTTTTGCCGCGATGGACACCGTTGGTATCGCCGCCGTGGTTGCCGAGTGCGATCGATTGGCCGCCCGGTATGATGCCGAGCGCTTTGCCGTGCCGAAGCTGTTGCGCGAGATGGCCGCGGAAGGCAAGACCTTCTACGGTCCCAATCGCGTTGTCCCGCCCGCCCGGCAGGTGACGAGGGCCTAGCGATGAACGCCGGCGCTTTCGACTATGTGATCGTGGGCGCCGGCTCGGCCGGTTGCGTGCTGGCGAACCGCCTGAGCGAGGATCCGCGTGTCAGCGTGCTGCTGCTCGAGGGCGGCGGCAAGGGTGGTGATTTTTTGACACGCATGCCGGCAGGATGGGCCAAACTGACCGCCGACGAGAAATACGTCGATTTCTTCATCTCCGAGCCGGAAGCCCGGGTGCGGGGGCGTCGCCTCACGCTGCCGCGTGGCCGCATGCTCGGCGGATGCTCGACGGTGAACGGCATGATCTACATCCGTGGCCAGGCCGAAGATTACGACGGCTGGGCCGCCGCGGGCGCCGAGGGCTGGGACTGGGCTTCGGTGCGCCGCTACTTCCTGCGTTCTGAGAATCAGCAGCATATTTGCGACGAACATCACGGCACCGACGGCCCGCTGCCGGTGTCGAGCCTGGAGGGGGGCAACCCGATCGGCGAGTACATGATCCGCGCCTTCCAGGAAGCCGGGGTACCGGCAAATCCGGATTTCAACGGCGCCCGCCAGGAAGGCGTCGGCTATTACCAGACAACCATGCGCGACGGTGAACGCTGGTCGGCGGCGCGCGGTTTTCTGGACAGTATCGGTGACCGTTCCAACCTGACGGTGCTTACCGGAGCGCAGGCCGAGCGTGTCGTGATCGAGGCAGGCGAGGCCAGGGGGGTGATCTATCGACATGGCGGCCAGCGCCTGACGGCGACCGCGCGACGAGAGGTGCTGCTGGCGGCCGGGGCCTTGCAGTCGCCGAAGCTGCTGATGCTATCGGGCATCGGCCCGGGAGAGGAACTCCAGCGCCTGGGCATACCGGTGCTTCGGGACCTGCCGGCGGTCGGCGGCAATTTGCAGGATCATTTCATCGTGCCCATGATGTGGCGCCTGAAACCCGGCGCGCCGAGCCTGAATCAAAGGCTCCGTGGCGTCCGCGTGGCCTGGGAACTGCTGCGCTATCTGCTGCGTCGGCAGGGTGCGATGCGGATGCCGGCCGCCGAGGTGGGCGTGTTCGCCCGCAGCGATCCCTCGGTGCCTCGGCCCGACCTTCAGTTTCATTGCCTGCCGCTGACCGGTTCCCTGACGTCGGACGGTTCGCTGGCGAAGGTCGCCGATCCGTGGCCGGGCATGACGCTGGCCCCCTGCCAGTTGAACCCCGCCGCACGCGGACGGCTGACTTTGCGCTCGGCCAACCCCGACGACCGGCCGAAATTCGGTTTCGACTACCTGACATCGGAGCACGATGTGCGCGTCATCCTCGCGGGGATGCGGCTGGCGGTGCGGGCGGCGGCCCAACCCGCCCTGGCGCCCTTCGTGGAGGCCATGTGGCGGCCCTCCGCCGACGCCGCGACCGACGAAGGTCTGCTCGACTTCGCGGCGCACTATGGCACCACCACCCATCATCCCGTGGGCACCTGCCGGATGGGTTCGGATGCCGAAGCGGTGGTGGACAGCAGCCTGCAAGTGAATGGAGTTCGACGATTGCGCGTGGTCGACGCATCCGTGATGCCGCGGATCACGTCGGGCAATACCCACGCGCCGACCATGATGATTGCCGAGCGGGCGGCGGACATGATCCGTCAGGCTTGGCTTGCGACGAAACACTAGACCCGAATACGGGAGGAGGGGAGCGATCGATGGATGGATCAACGCGGGCGATGTCGGTGACCGAGGCGGTGAGCAGCCGGTCGTCGAAAAGGGTTTTCCTGGACCGGCCGGTGGACGGCGGGCTGCTGAGGCAACTGCTGGCGGCGGCCGCGCGGAGCCCGTCCGGGGGGAATCTTCAGCCATGGCATGTCGATGTCCTCGGCGGCGACGAACTGGAGCGCTTCAAGGCCTTGATACGGCAAAAACTGGCCGCCGATCCGCGCGGGGATGGGCCGGGATACGAGATTTATCCCCAAGACCTGGGAGACCCCTATCGCACGCGGCGCAATCGCTGCGGCGAGGACATGTACGGCTCCATGGGCATCGGCCGCGATGACAAGGCGTCGCGCCTGGCCTTCATCGCCGGCAATTACCAGTTCTGGGGCGCGCCGGTGGGCATGTTCTTCACCGTCGATCGCCGCATGGGGCCGCCCCAGTGGTCGGATCTCGGCATGTACATTCAGACCTTCATGCTGCTGGCGAAGGAGGCTGGACTGGATAGCTGTCCGCAGGAGGCCTGGACGCTCTGGCATCGGACGGTCGCCGATTTCATCGGCTTGCCGGAGGAGCGGATGCTGTTCTGCGGCCTGTCGCTCGGCTACGCCGATCCCGAACATCCCGTGAACCGCCTGCGGACGGAAAGAGCCCCGCTCGAAGACTTCGTCGTATTTCGCGGTATCTGAGACTCCAGGAGACGCAAATGAGTATCAGCACTTCGTTGCAGGACGGCGTGGCCACGATCGAGATCGACCGGCCCGACAAGAAGAATGCCCTGACCGCCGAAATGTACCAGGCCATGGCGGATGCCTTGAATCAGGCCCAGGCCGATCCCGCGGTTCGCGCCATCCTGTTCGCCGGCCAACCGGGCATGTTCACCGCCGGCAATGATCTCGAGGACTTCGTGCAGCGGCCGCCCAAGGACATGGATGCGCCGGTGTTCCGCTTCATGCAGGCCCTGGTCGCCGTCGACAAGCCGGTGATTGCGGCGGTCGAGGGTGTCGCCGTGGGTATCGGCGTGACCATGCTGCTCCACTGCGATCTCGTTTACATGGCCGATAACGCCAAGCTGGCGCTGCCCTTCGTGAACCTGGGCGTGGTCGCGGAATTCGCGTCCAGTTTCCTCCTGCCGCTCAATGCCGGGTATGTCAAGGCGGCGGAGAAGCTTCTGCTCGGCGAGCCGTTCACCGCCCAGGAGGCGCTGGAGATGCGGCTTGTCAACGCGGTATTGCCGGCCGGCGAAGTGCTGCCGCGCGCGCGCGCCAGCGCCGGGAAGCTTTCGCGCCTGCCGCCGGGGGCGGTGCGCGACACCAAGCGGCTGCTGCGCAAGAGCCATGCCGCCCTGGTCGCGGCGGCCATCCGGGACGAGGGCGAACTGTTCTGCGCGCGCCTGGGTTCGGGCGAGGCCCAGGAAGCGATGACCGCCTTTCTCGAGAAGCGCAAGCCTGATTTTTCCAGGTTCCAGTAGTGTCCCGGCCACGAGTGTCCGCGACTTCCTTCACCGATCACGACATCATCATCGAGGAGAACATGCCCCCATCATCCAAACCGCTTTCCGGCGTCAAGGTGGTCGACCTGACCGTGCTGCTCCCCGGCCCCATGTGCACACTGCACTTGGCCGACCTCGGCGCGGACGTCGTCAAGATCGAGAATCCCGGCGCCTGGGATCCCGTGCGCGGCCTGCCGGGCAGCCAGTTCTCCAACCAGTTCCTCATGCTGAACCGCAACAAGCGGGCCATCACCGTCAACCTGCGCGCCGCCGAGGGACAGGAGATCCTGCACCGGCTGGTGCGGGAGGCCGACGTGCTCGTCGAAGGTTTTCGCCCCGGCGTCGCCGACAAACTCGGCGTGGGTTACGCGGCGATGTCGGCGCTCAATCCGCGCCTCGTCTATTGTTCCATCAGCGGCTATGGCCAGACGGGCGCCATGGCCGAGGCCGGCGGCCACGACATCAACTACGAGTGCCTTTCCGGCGTGCTCGAACAGACCGGTGTCGCGGACGGGGATCCGGCTCCCGGAGGCTTTCCCGCAGCCGACCTGGCCGGCGGCACGCTGTCGGCCGCGATGGGCATCCTCGCGGCCCTGTTCGATGCGCAGCGCAGCGGGCGCGGCCGTCATGTCGACGTGGCCATGACCGATTGCCTGATGGCCCACAACGTCTCTTCCGCCTCGTCGTTGCAGGATCGCCGGTCGATGCCGGCGCGCGGCACCGACTACCTGTCCGGCGGCATGGCATGCTACGGCGTCTATCCGACCGCGGACCGTCGCCATCTCGCGGTCGGCGCCATCGAGATGAAGTTCTGGAGCAATTTCTGCCAAACCATCGGCCGGCCGGACCTGTTGAAGCGCGGGCACCTGATCGGCGAGCAAGGTGTCGCCGCGCGGGCGGAGGTCGCCCGGACGATCGCCGCGCATGACCTTGCCCACTGGACCGCGCTGTTCAAGGACGTCGATGCCTGCGTCACGCCGGTGCTGCGTCTCGACGAGGCCAATGTTCATCCGCATGCCAGAAGCCGTGGAATGATCGTCGAGAGTGAACATCCGGTACACGGGCCTTATTGGCAGTATGCTTTTCCGGTCAAGATGACCGACTTCGAGTTCAAGGTCGAGCGACAAGGCGTCAGTCCCGGGTACGATAACGAAGCCATCCTTGCAGAACTGGGTTATTCCGCGGCGCAGATCGACGGTCTGCGCGCATCTGGCGTCATTTAGAGGAGGATGCGATCATTAACAGGATCAGAACCTACAGCCTTGCCGACCTTTTCGAACTGGTGGCCGAGGCTGTTCCCGACCGGGAGGCCGCCGTCTGCGGCAATCGTCGCCTGACCTACGCCCAGCTGAACGAGCGGGCCGACCGGCTGGCGGCCCATCTGCAATCCAAGGGTGTCGGCCCCGGCCATACCGTCGGCTTGCAGCTCTACAACGGCACCGAATATCTGGAAGCCTATATCGCGGCCTGCAAGCTGCGGGCGATTCCGCTGAACATCAACTATCGTTACGTGGCCCACGAGCTGCGCTACATGTACGACAACGCCAAGCTCTCGGCGCTGGTCTACTCGGCGCCCCTGGCTGGCGAGGTGGAACCGCTGCTGCCGGACTACCCGGGCATCAAGGTGGCGCTGAGCCCCGGCGAGGAATACGAAGCCAGGCTGGCCGCCGCCGGCCGCGACTACACGGTGCCGCAACGCAGCGGCGACGACATTTCCCTGCTCTACACCGGCGGCACCACCGGCATGCCCAAGGGCGTGATGTGGCCGCACCAGTCCCTGTTTTTCAGCGCCCTGGGAGGCGGCGGCTTCTTCCGCCAGGAAGGCCCGATCAAGACCCCCGAGGAAATCGCCGGGGTGGCCCGTGGCGGCTATCCGCTGCGCTACCTGGCCATCGCGCCCTTGATGCATGGCGCCGCCCTTTGGGCCTCGCTGGTGTCGTTGTTCGCCGGCCAGACGGTGCTGATGCTCGATCACGTCGAGTTCAACGCCGAGCAGACCTGGGATTTCGCCGTCCGCGAGCATGCGAACATCATCTCCGTGGTCGGCGATGCCATGGCCATGCCCCTGGTGGCCGCGCTGAAGGCCCATCCGGGCCGCTGGAACCTGTCCGCGCTCAAGCACGTCGGCTCGGGCGGCGGGCTGTTCTCCGCCCACCTGCAACAGGAACTGCGTGATTTGCTGAACGTCACCGTCGCCGACAGCATGGGTTCGTCGGAAGGCGGCACCTTTGGCAGCGGTGCCAAGCCCGAGGGCGGCGAAGGCTTCATCAAACTGGCGCCGCGGCCCGATCTGAAGGTGCTTTCGATCGAGCGCGACCGCTTCGTCGGCCCGGGCGAGTCCGGCATCCTGGTGCGCGTCGGCAACGTCGCCGTCGGCTATTGGGGCGACGAGAAGAAGTCGGCCGAGACCTTCGTCACGCTGAACGGCGAACGCCTGGCGATCAGCGGTGACATGGCCAAGGTGCTGGAGGACGGCTCCATCGTCGTTCTCGGCCGTGGCTCTCAATGCATCAACTCGGGCGGCGAGAAAATCTTTCCCGAGGAAGTGGAAGAGGTGCTGCATCGCCACGAGTCGGTCGCCGATGCCCTGGTGGTGGGCGTGCCCGATCCCCGCTGGGGCAGCAAGGTGGTGGCCGTGGTCAGCCTGCACCCCGGCGCCAAGCCGGACGCCGCCGCGCTGAACGCCTTTTGCCGCGGCTTCCTGGCCGGCTACAAGGTGCCCAAGGAAGTCGTCTTCGTCGACCAGGTGGCGCGCTCCCCGGCCGGCAAGGCCGATTATCGCTGGGCCAAGGAAACGGCCCAGCAGCGCTTGCAGGCGGGGGGCTGAAGCCATGGCCTCGACCGACTTTTCCCTGGTCGGGCGGACCGCGCTGGTCACCGGCGGTTCGCGCGGGATAGGTTTGGCCATCGCCGAATTGTTCGCCGAACGCGGCGCCGAGGTGATCGTCTGTTCGCGCAAACAGCAGGATCTGGACGTGGTGGCGGAAGGGATTCGCGCGAAGGGCGGCAAGGCGCACGCGATCCAGGCGCACGTGGGCAAGCTCGATGACATCGAGCGACTGGTCGGCGTGCTCGACGAGCGTGGTCTTGCCGTCGATGTCCTGGTCAACAATGCCGGCATCAGCCCGCCCAATACCGGGACCTTCTGCGACACGACGCCGGCCTTGTGGGACAAGATCATGGAGGTGAACGTCCGCGGGCCCTTCTTCCTCACGGCGGCGCTGGGCCGGAAGATGGCGGAGCGCGGCCGGGGCGCGATCGTCAACATCAGCACGACCTCGGCGCTGATGGCGCAGCCCGAGATCGGCGCCTACTGCGTGTCCAAGGCGGCCTTGAACACCATGACGCGTTGTTTCGCGCGGGAGCTTGGACCCCGGGGCGTGCGCGTGAACGCCATCTCCTGCGGCGTCATCAAGACGGCCATGGGCGATCACACCATGAACGATCCGCAACGCTACGCCGACATGATGAAAATCAATCCGCTCAAGCGGATCGGTTATCCCGAGGAAGTCGCCGCGGCGGCGCTTTTCCTGGCCAGCGACGCCGCCAGCTATAGTTCGGGCGTCATCCTGCAGGTGGATGGCGGCGTGCTGAGCTGACGCCGCGTGGCGCACGGGCCTGCCGCGCGCCATGGTTCCCCTGGTTTCCTCTGATTGCGCGAGAGTCGAGACGATGAAGAAATGCTTGTTCGAGAAGTACGTGCTTATCCTGGTTGCGGCCGCGGTCACGACGGCCTGTGGCAGCCAGCCGCCAACCCCCAAGGCGGAGGCGGCCGCCTCCGATCCCCGCTTTCCTGGATTCCTGCCCGGCTACCTGCCCAAGGAAGCGCTGGTGGACAGCCTGGCCTTGCTGCCGGCGCCGCCCGGGGCCGGCTCTCCGGCGCAGGCCGCCGACGACGCATCCCGGCAGGCCGCCGCTCGCTGGCGCGAGACGCCGCGCTGGACATGGGCGATGCGCGACGCGGAGTTGCGCTTTCCGCAGGCGGCGACGACCTTTGCCTGCGCGCTCGGCGTTCCGGTGTCCACCGAGACGACGCCGAACCTGGTGACGCTGTTGCGGCGCACGCTGGTCGACGCCGGCCTGGCCACCTATCGGGCGAAGAATCACTACAAGCGCGTGCGCCCCTTCGTCGCGGCTGGCGAGCCGATGTGCGATCCCAAGCATGAGGCGGCGCTGCGCGCCGACGGCTCCTACCCCTCCGGCCACTCGGCGGTCGGCATGGCCTGGGCGCTGGTGCTGAGCGAGCTGGCGCCCGAGCGCGTCGATGCGCTGATGCAGCGGGGCGTGGCTTTCGGACAGAGCCGCGTGGTCTGCAACGTGCATTGGCAAAGCGACGTCGAAGCCGGGCGGGTGGTGGGGGCGGCGGTCGTCGCCCAGTTGCGTGCCCGGCCGGAATTCGCCGAGCAACTCGCGGCCGCCCGCGCCGAGGTGACGGCGGCGCGCTCGGCGGGCTTGCGGTCGGCATCCGACTGCGAGGCGGAGGCCCGGGAACTCGCCGTGCGCTGAATCCAGACAGACTACCCAGGGAGAGAATCATGCAAGATGCCCGACACGTGGCCTTGATCACCGGAGGCGGCACCGGCATCGGCCGCGCCATCGCCCTTCGGCTGGCGCGGGACGGCCTGGCGGTCGTCGTCGGCTTTTCCCGTTCGGCCGAAGGCGCCGCCGAGACCGTGGCCGCGATCGAACGGGCCGGGGGCGCGGCTTTCCCGCATCGCGTCGACATCACCAGCGAGGACGACGTGGCCGGCTTCTTCGCCGCCGCCAAGTCCCGTTACGGGCGCGTGGACGTCGTGGTGAACAACGCGGGGATCGGGCACATGAAGGCATTCGCCGATATTCCCCTGAGCCACTACGACCACACGTTCAACACCAATGCCCGCGGCACCTTCCTGATGTGCCGCGAGGCGGCCCGCCAGATCGAGGATCATGGCCGCGTCATCAATCTCTCGACCGGCGCGACCGTCGCCAATCCCGAGCGCATGGCGCTCTATGTCGGCAGCAAGATGGCCGTCGAGGGCTTCACCAAGGTCCTGGCGCGCGAACTGGCCCCGCGCGGCATCACGGTCAATGCCGTTTCCCCCGGCATGACCGACACGCCGATGCTGCTGGGCGGCGACGCCGAGGCCCTGCGCAAGTTCGGCGCCGCGTCGGCGGCGATGCGGCGGCTGGGCCAGCCCGAGGACATCGCCGACGCGGTGGCGGCGCTGGTATCGAATGACGGCCGATGGATCACCGGCCAGGTTTTGCATATCGACGGAGGCACGATCATCACATGAACATGCTCGCGGCACTGTGGCGCAAAGTCAGCCGTGGCGGTACGCCGAGCCGGGGCCCGGCGGGACTGTCCGGCGCCGCGCGGGCCGGCCGCTGGCCGGTCGTGGCGCTCGTGGCGGTCGTCCTCGCGATGGCGGGGCTGGTGGCGATGCCGTCCGGCGCCGGGGCGAAGGAGGTCGCGGTGCCGGCCGCCCGGATCACGGTCGAGGGCGCGGCGAATTTCCGCGACCTCGGCGGGATCGCCACCGCCGACGGGCGGCGGATACGCCCAGGCATGTTGTTCCGCTCCGACAATCTCTCGAACCTGACCGGGCGCGACTGGCAAACGCTGGTCGGGACCGGGGTGGGGCTGATCGTCGACTTCCGCTCCGAACAGGAGGTGGCGGCGGCTCCCCCCACCCAGCCAGACAAGATCGAGCGGCTGGCGCTGCCGATCGGCCTGGCCAACGTCGATTTTGCGGTGATGTACAAGCAGATCATGGATGGACAGCTCGATGCCATCGAGATTCCCGATTCCTACGGGCGGATCGCCCTCGATGCCTCCGACCAGTATCGCCGCTGGTTTGCCCGGCTGGTGGATGGCGGGGGGCAGCCCTCGGTGTTTCATTGCAGTTCCGGCAAGGACAGGACCGGCTTCGCCGCCGCGATGTTGATGAGCGCGCTCGGCGTGCCGTGGGAGACGGTGTTGCGGGAGTTCGTCGCCAGCAACCACTACCTCCATGACCGCATCGAGCGAACCGTGGCGCGGATACGGCAGCGCGGGCCGGTCGACGAGCAGAAGCTGCGCGCGCTGCTGGGCGTGCGTCAGTTGCAGATGGAGAACACCCTGCGGGTCATCGAGGCCCGCCACGGCTCGCTGGAGCGCTACCTGGAAGCGGAACTGGGGCTCGATGCCGCCGCCCGCGAACGCCTGCGCCAGCTTTACCTCGAATAAGGAGCCGCCGGGAGCGGGGCGGCCGGGGCGACGGGGCGACCGGGGCTTTAGCCTTTCGGCTCGACCCGGCGGCTGGTGCGGGTGAGCAGCCCGCTGGCCAGATCGAAGTGGGCGTGGAAGTGCGTCTCGTCGGTCGGCATGCTCCCGGCGATCCGCCAGTCCCAGACTTCCTCCTTCGCGTTCGCGTAGGTCAGGATCGAGCCGGGTTTGCCGATCAGGCGCTGCACCTCGGCGCGATCCATGCCGGCCGTGATCCTGGCCAGACGGGCTTCGGTCAGCACTTGCTCGATCCGGACCAGTATTCCGTCCGAACCGATGGTGGCCATGTGGCACTCGGTGCCATTGGGCTGGCGATTGAATTCCCAGGTCGTCGAGCCGTCCGCGTTGGCGTACTCGGCGGCGGGTTGGCCCAGGTGCGCGCGGACATCCTCGGCGGTCGAGACACCCGGCTTGAGTTCCTTCAGGGCCACGTAGTCGCAGGCGGGCAGGGCGCTGGCGATTGCCGCGATGGCGACGCCGAGCCAATGGGGTCTGGTCATGGATGTTCTCCTCGATGCGCGATATTCCATCATGGATTGCTCGCATTCGGCATTATGATAGGCCCATGTCGCCCCGGAATTCCCACAACGCTGCCAACTCCCAAGATTACCAGCGCCAATTGCTGATCGCCATTCTCGAGGAGATGCTGGGCGGCGATGGCGACGAAGTCGTCGACGTGCTGCTGCCGCGGCTGACCTGGCATCACCTTCAGGCCGGCGAAGTGCTGTTCGATCAGGGCGACACCGGCGACGAGCTTTTCCTGGTGGTCAGCGGGCGCCTGCGCGCCGTCGTCAGGGGGCCGGATGGCGAGCGGGTGCCGGTCGGCGAAATCATGCGCGGCCAGAGCATCGGCGAGATGGCGATGATGACCGGCCGCCCGCGCCGCGCCGGCATCGTGGCGATGCGCGACAGCGTGCTGGTGCGTTTTTCGCGGGACGCCTACGAGGAATTGGTGCGCCGCTTCCCGCGGCTGGCGATCACGCTGACGCGGGTGATCGTCGACCGCCTGCGGCATACCTTCCGTCCGCAGGCGCGGGTGACACGGCCGGTCAACATCTGCCTGATGGCCATCACCGACGATGTCGATGTCGTCAAGCTCGCGCATGCCGTGGCGCGCAAGCTGTCGCACGGCAACCGGGTCCTGGTCATCGCCCGTGATGCCCAGGAGGCCGAATCGCTGAGTCCGGAGCACTACCGGCAATTGACGCGCTGGCTGGACGATGTGGAAGCCCGTCACGAGTTCCTGCTGTTCGTCGCCGAGGCGGGGCCGAGCGAGTGGACGCAGCGCTGCCTGAGGGCCGCCGACGAAATCGTGCTGTTCGCCCGCGCCGATTTGCCCGCGAAGAGCGATCCTTCTGTGGAACTGGTGGCGACGCGGCGCCTCCTGGTGCTGTTGCACGGCCAGGACGAGCGCACGCCGGGCGGAACCCGCGGCTGGCTGGACCGCCATGCCGTCGGCGCGCATCTGCACATCCGGCCGGAGCTCGACCGCGATATCGCGCGGCTGGCGCGCGTGCTCAGCGGCACCGACATCGGGCTGGTGCTCTCGGGTGGCGGCGCGCGCGGCTTCGCGCACCTGGGCGCGCTCAAGGCGCTCGAGGAGTTCGGCGCCCAGATCGACAGCATCGGCGGCGCCAGCATCGGCGCGATCATGGGCGCGTATTGCGCCTTCGACATGAGCGTCGTCGACGTGATCGCCCAGGCCCGCCAGGCCTTCGCGCGCGGGCCGACTTCCGATGTCAACCTGATTCCGATGCAATCGCTGATCGGCGGCCAGCGGCTCAAGACCGTGATCGACGACGCGGTGCGCGCCGCCGTCGGCGGCGACATCGATATCGAGGACACCTGGAAGAGCCTGTTCTGCGTCGTCACGAACTACACCAGCGCCACCGAAGTCACCATCCGGCGCGGCAATCTGGCCAAGTGGCTGCGCACCAGCGTTTCCATTCCCGGCGTGCTGCCGCTGGTGGCGCACG
>ERZ1645187.1270-NODE-1270-length-23405-cov-134.908694_pt1 | contig 23405 bp, 28 predicted proteins | sample MGYA00575352_ERZ1645187 | MGnify/ENA primary metagenome ERZ1645187 (study PRJEB40837, sample SAMN11349314) | freshwater sediment metagenome | isolation source: river sediment | host: Sediment | place: India: Wazaribad , New Delhi | collected 2017-02-21 ...
CCTCGCCGACGGCGCGGGTGAAGGCGAAGTCGGCGGCGACGTCGCCGCTGTCGAGACGGTCGTAGAAGATGCCGCCGACACCCCGCGGCTCGCCCCGATGCTTCAGGAAGAAATACTCGTCGCACCACGCCCTGTAGCGCGGGTAGTCGGCCACCGGGTGGGCGCGGCACGGCGCCTCCATGGCGGCGTGGAAGGCGACGGTGTCGGGATCGTCCTGCCTCCGACGCCGGTCGAGGACCGGGGTCAGGTCGGCGCCGCCGCCGAACCACCGCTTCGTCGTCACCACGTGGCGGGTGTTCATGTGGACGGTCGGGACGTTCGGGCTCCAGGGATGGGCGATGAGCGAGATGCCGGCGGCCCAGAAGCGCGGATCCTCGGCGGCGCCGGGGATCTCGCGGCGGAACTCGGGCGCGAATTCGCCGTGGACGGTGGAGACGTGGACGCCGACCTTCTCGAACACGCGGCCGTGCATCATCGCCATCACGCCGCCGCCGCCGGGCGCTCCGGTCACGTCGGTCCGTTCCCAGGGGGTGCGGACGAAGCGGCCGGGGAGGGCGTCGACGCCCGGTGTCGCGATCTCGTCCTCCAACGCTTCGAAGGCGGTGGTGATGCGATCGCGCAGGGCGGCGAACCAGGTGGTGGTCGAGGCCTTCAGGTCGCAGAGGTCGGCGGTCACGGGGCGTCTCCGGCAAGAGGGGCGAACGGTTGGAAACCGCGGGTCTGGCGCAGCGCCTCGCCGAGCACCATCACGGCGGCGACCGCGACGTTGAGTGATCGCCGGCCGGGCAGCATCGGCACGGTCAGGCGGGCGTCGGCGCCGGCATGGACCTCGTCGGGCACACCGGCGGACTCCCGCCCCACCATGATCACGTCGTCGGCGCGGAAGGCGAAGTCGAGGTAGGAGGTCTCGCCCCGGGTGGTCAAGAGCACGAGACGGCGCCCCCACGCCCGGCGCTCGGCCTCGAAGGCGGTCCAGCCGGTGTGACGGGTCAGAACCGCGGCATCGAGATAGTCCATGCCGGCGCGGCGCAGGTTGCGGTCGGTGACGGCGAAGCCGGCCGGCTCGATCAGGTCGACGGCGATGCCGAGGCAGGCGGCGGTGCGCAGGAGCGTGCCGGTGTTCTGCGGGATGTCGGGTTGGTAGAGCGCGAGGCGGAGGTCGATCATGGCGGGTGACGGCGAGGTTGGACGGGGCGGAGCGGGATTCGGGTCCTCGGAAGGATAGGGCGAGTGATTCTCGGCGTCCCGGGCGGGATGGTGGCACACGCGCGAAATCGTCGCAGAGTTCGCGGTAAGACTGCCACATTGACAGAAAATCGCTTCGAACTCTTCAAAGGTCGGGGGGGCTGCTGACATCCCGTCGCTGGACAATGCGGCGGTCAGGTGTCAAAACGACGGCCGATCGGACACTGGGGGTTTTACAACCCTCGGCGCCCATTTTCCGCGCAATTCCTCCCGGCGGGCGTGTCGTGGTTCGGGTGACTCTTCGGAGCGTCGACCCCGATGTGAAGGCCGGAAGGGCGATCGATCCGCCGACCTTCGAGAGGATCCGACCTTGGCTACCATCGACACCGCAGAACCGTCGCGCCGCGACTTCCTCTACCTCGCGACCGGTGCCGTCGCCGCCGTGGGCGCCGCCTCGGCGGTCTGGCCGTTCATCGATCAGATGAACCCCGACGCCTCGGCGCTGGCGATGGCCTCGACCGAGGTCGACGTCTCCGCCGTCGCGCCCGGCCAGATCGTCACCGTCAAGTGGCGCGGCAAGCCCGTCTTCATCCGCAACCGCACCGCGGACGAGATGAAGAAGCTCGCGGCGATGGACACCAAGTCCCTCAAGGACCCGCAGTCCGACGCCGATCGCGTCAAGAAGGGCCACGAGAACCTGCTCATCGTCGTCGGCGTCTGCACTCATCTGGGTTGCGTGCCGCTCGGCCATGCCGGTGAGCACGACGGCTGGTTCTGCCCCTGCCACGGCTCCCACTACGACGCTTCCGGCCGCATCCACGCCGGTCCCGCGCCCCTCAACCTGCCCGTCCCGCCCTACGAGTTCGTCTCGGACAAGGTCGTGAAGATCGGCTGACGCCAGCGCCCAGGAGAACAAGCACATGAGCGGTCATTCGACCTACACGCCGTCGAACGGCTTCACGCGCTGGATCGACGAGCGCCTGCCGATCATCCGGCTGAGCTACGACAGCTTCGTCGCCTATCCGACGCCCCGCAATCTCAACTACTGGTGGACCTTCGGCGGCATCCTCTCGATGATGCTGATGGTGCAGCTCCTCACCGGCATCGTCCTGGTGATGCACTACACCCCGAACACCCTGATGGCCTTCGCCTCCGTCGAGCACATCATGCGCGACGTGAACTGGGGCTGGATGATCCGCTACATGCACGCCAACGGCGCGTCGATGTTCTTCATCGCCGTCTACATCCACATCCTGCGCGGCATGTACTACGGCTCGTACAAGGCCCCGCGCGAGATCCTGTGGATCCTCGGCGTGGTGATCTTCCTGCTGATGATGGCCACCGCCTTCATGGGCTACGTGCTGCCCTGGGGTCAGATGTCCTTCTGGGGCGCCACCGTCATCACCAACCTGTTCTCGGCCATCCCGCTGATCGGCGACCCGATCGTCATCTGGCTGTGGGGCGGGTTCTCGGTCGACAACCCGACACTGAACCGCTTCTTCTCGCTGCACTATCTCCTGCCGTTCGTCATCGTCGGCGTCGTCGCCCTGCACGTCTGGGCGCTGCACGTCGTCGGTCAGAACAACCCGGCGGGCGTCGAGATCAAGTCCGAGCAGGACACAGTCGCCTTCACGCCCTATGCGACCCTGAAGGACGCGTTCGGCATGACCGTTTTCCTGGTGTTCTTCGCTTGGTTCCTGTTCTACAGCCCGAACTACATGGGTCACCCGGACAACTACATCCCGGCGAACCCGATGGTGACCCCGGCGCACATCGTTCCGGAATGGTACTTCCTGCCGTTCTACGCGATCCTGCGCTCGGTTCCGGACAAGCTCGGCGGCGTCATCGCCATGTTCGGTTCCATCGCCGTCCTGTTCGTGCTGCCCTGGCTCGACACCTCGAAGGTGAAGTCGGCGACCTATCGTCCGCTCTACAAGCAGTTCTTCTGGATCCTGGTGGTCGCCGGCCTCGGTCTCGGCTACCTCGGTTCGCAGCCTGCCGAAGGCGGCTACGTCATCGCCTCGCGCATCCTGACGGCTTGGTACTTCCTGCACTTCCTGGTGATCCTGCCGGTCCTCGGCCTGATCGAGAAGCCGAAGGCGGTGCCGGAATCGATCTCGGCGGCCATCCTCGCCAAGAACGCGGCCCATTGAACCGAAGAGATCGGGAGACACGAAAAATGACCATGATCCTTTCCGGTTCCAAGCTCGGTCGCGCCCTCGGCGCCGCCCTGGTGGCGGTGGGGCTCGGCTTCGTCGCCGCCCCGGCGGTGGCCTCCGAAGCCCACGGCCCGAAGATCGACATGCAGTCCTGGTCCTTCGCAGGCCCCTTCGGCCGGTTCGACAAGGGCCAGCTGCAGCGCGGTTACAAGGTGTACAAGGAGGTCTGCGCCTCCTGTCACTCGATGAACCTCGTCGCCTACCGCAACCTCTCGGATGCGGGCGGCCCGGGTTTCACCGCCGACCAGGTCAAGGCGCTCGCCGCCGAGATCAAGGTCAAGGACGGCCCGAACGACGCCGGTGAGATGTTCGAGCGCGCCGGTCGCGCTTCGGACCGCATGCCGGCGCCCTTCGCCAACGACGAGGCGGCCCGTGCCGCCTTCGGCGGTGCCCTGCCGCCGGATCTGTCGCTGATCGGCAAGGCGCGCGCCGCGCACCGCGGTGGCGTCTCCTTCCTCGGCGACCCCTTCACCCTCTACGCCGAAGCCGGTCCGGACTACGTCTACAACCTGATGACCGGTTACGTCGACGCGCCCGCCGGCGTCACCTGCGACGGCTCGCTGCAGTACAACCAGTCGTTCATTTCGGGCTCGTGCATCGCCATGCCGAACCCGCTCTCGGACGGCATGGTGACCTACGACGACGGCTCGCCGGCGACGGTGCAGCAGTACGCCAAGGACGTCGCGGCCTTCCTGATGTGGACGGCCGAGCCGAAGCTCGAGGCGCGCAAGTCGACCGGTCTCAAGGTGATCCTGTTCCTGGTCGTCCTGTCGGGTCTGCTCTACCTGACCAAGCGCAGGATCTGGGCGAACGTCGCCCACTGATCGGCGGCTTCGGTCCGACCATCGCGAGAGGGCTCCCGGGCGACCGGGGGCCCTCTTCGCATGCGGCGCGGCCTCCGGCTGGGAACGACACGGATTGCATCGCGGCGCGAAATGTCGACACTGCGCGGAACTGCGGTCGAGAGGGGTTGTCATGACGGCATCGGTGGTCGGGGTGATCGGCGGATCGGGGCTCTACGATCTGCCGGGGGTGACGAACGCGCGTTGGGTCAGCGTCGACAGCCCTTGGGGAACGCCGTCGGACCAGGTGCTGGTCGGGGAGATCGGCGGCAAGAAGCTCGTCTTCCTGCCGCGCCACGGCCGTGGGCATCGCCTGCCGCCGTCCGACATCGACTACCGCGCCAACATCGATGCGATGAAGCGGATGGGCGTCACCGACATCGTCTCGGTGTCGGCGGTCGGCAGCTATCGCGAGGAGCTGGCGCCGGGCACCTTCGTGCTCGTCGATCAATTCGTCGACCGGACGTCGCGGCGGGCGTCGTCGTTCTTCGGTCCGGGATGCGTCGGCCACGTGTCGTTCGGGCATCCCACCAGCCCCGGGCTGATGGATCGGCTGCAGGCGGCGGCGGCGGCCGAGGGCATCGCGGTGACGCGGGGCGGCACCTACGTCTGCATGGAGGGGCCGCAGTTCTCCACCCAGGCGGAGAGCCTGTGGTATCGCTCGGCCGGCTTCGACGTCATCGGCATGACCAACATGCCGGAGGCCAAGCTCGCCCGCGAGGCGGAGATCCCCTACGCCACCGTCGCCATGGTCACCGACTTCGACTGCTGGCATCCCGACCATGACCACGTCGACGTCGCCTCGATCATCAAGGTGGCGCACGCCAACGCCGACAAGGCGCGGCGGCTCGTCGCCCGCTTCGCGGCCGATTTCCCGGCCGAGCATCCGGCCTGTCCGATCGGCTCGGATCGGGCGCTCGACCATGCGATCATGACGGCGCGCGAAGCGCGCGATCCGGCGCTCCTCGCCAAGCTCGACGCGGTGGCCGGCCGTGTGCTGAAGGCGCGGTCATGACCGACATCACCATGGACGTGGTGGCCCGGGTCCACGGCGGGCGGGTCGAGAACGTCGACGACGACTGGGGAGCGGTCGAGGCGGAGATCGTGCTGGCGCCGGGCTATCCGGACGAAGCCTTCGCCGGGCTCGACGCCTTCTCGCATGCGGTCGTCGTCTTCCATTTCGACATGATCGATCCGGAGCGGATCGTCGTCGGCGCGCGGCGGCCGCGCGGGCGGGCGGACTGGCCGGAGGTCGGCATCTTCGCCCAGCGCGGCAGCCCGCGGCCGAACCGCATCGGGGTGACGACGGTGGAGATCGTCGCGGTCGAGGGGCGGCGCCTGACGGTGCGCGGCCTCGATGCCATCGACGGCACGCCGGTGCTCGACATCAAGCCGGTGATGCGCGGCTTCGAACCGCGCGGGGCGATCCGCGAGCCCGCCTGGGCGGAAGAGATCATGAAGGACTACTGGTGATGAACCTCAGAGACGCGATCCGCACCATCCCCGACTATCCCAAGCCGGGCATCCAGTTCCGCGACATCACCACGCTGCTCGGCAACCCGCGCGCCTTCCGCCGCGCCGTCGACGAGCTGGTGCAGCCCTATGCCGGTCTGAAGATCGAGAAGGTCGCCGGCATCGAGGCGCGCGGCTTCATCCTCGGCGGGGCGGTGGCGCATCAGCTCTCGGCCGGCTTCGTGCCGATCCGCAAGAAGGGCAAGCTGCCGCACGAGACCGTGTCGATCGCCTACAGTCTCGAATACGGCGTCGACCAGATGGAGATCCATCGCGACGCGGTGCTGGCCGGCGAAAAGGTGATCCTGGTCGACGATCTGATCGCCACCGGCGGCACCGCCTGCGCCGCGGCGCAGCTCTTGCGCAACCTCGGGGCGGAGGTGGTCGCCGCCTGTTTCGTCGTCGATCTGCCGGAACTCGGCGGCCGCGCCAAGCTCGAGGCGATGGGCGTGCCGGTGCGGGTGCTGGTGGAGTTCGAGGGGCACTGAGTGTTGACTTGCTTGCTCAATAAGCCATTTGAAATCTCTTGAAAGCTATCATTCGCCCTTGACGTGTCCCCGTCATGCGTGAGATCGAGGGTTGCTGGATGGATAATTCTAATGATGGTCATGACATGATTAGTTCGCCCATACCGCTCGGAAAGCTGATGTTCATGCTCGCGCTCGTCAAAGCCGGAGTCGCCGGGGCGGGGGTTGGTTTGGCTGCGCTCGGCGTGGCGGATATGGCGTTTGCTGTTTCAGCTGCCCAGTATTGGGATGCAGTCAAGCCAGAACCGTTGATCAACACATTCGCTGCGGTCGGCGGTACATTGGCCGTCGTCTGGAGGATCGTATCGGCTTTCAGGGGTTGAAATGCCTCTCTTTCTCATTCCAATTCTTACCCCAACGGTCGCAGAACACGTTGGGATTTTTTATTTGTTTTGGATGAGTCTGTTCATATCAATAAATATCGTTTGGGACATTTTTTCGGACAAGACTGAGCCATTCCATCTATCGAAAATGCCCGGAAAGACTTCGGTCGTTTACAATGCTGCAACGTTCTGCTCAAGTCTTCTCTTGCTGCTTGCCGTATTCCAGCCTTCTGCCCGCGCTCTAGCTGGCGATGTCTTCGTGCCTTTGGCTCTGGCTGGATTTTCGGGGATAACTCAAAGCATTGGAGCCATATGCCCCTATACAGTTGCAACGCCCCCCTCCCCCCGAATTACACCGCTGTGATCCAACTCCAATTCCTTAGTTCCAGACGTTAAGAGGCCGCTCACACGACCTCGTCTGGGGTCAGTCGGCACCAGCCGTCGGCGGTCGTCTCGATCTGCAGCGTCGCGTGTTCGATGTGGAAGCGGTCGTGGAGGATCTCGGCGGTCTCGGCGAGGAAGGCGTCGCCGGGGTGGCCGGCGGGCATCACCAGATGGGCGGTGAGGGCCGAGGACGTGGTCGACAGGCCCCAGACGTGGAGGTCGTGGAGGCTCGCGACCCCCGGGCGGGCAGCGAGGAAGGCGCGCACCGCCGTCGGGTCGATGGCGGCGGGCACGGCGGCGACGGAGAGCGCCGAACTCTCGGTCAGGAGCCCCCAGGTGCCCCAGACGATCAGGGCGGCGACCACCAGCGACACCGCCGGATCGATCCAGGCGAGGCCGGTCGCCAGCACCAGGAGGCCGGCGACGACGACGCCGGCGGAGATCGCCGCGTCGGTCGCCATGTGGAGATAGGCGCCGCGGATGTTGAGGTCGCCCTGCGAGCCCGAGCGGAAGAGCAGCGCGGTGGCGCCGTTCACCAGGATGCCGAGGCCGGCGACGACCACCATGGTGAGGCCGCCGACCGGCTCGGGGGTGAAGAGGCGCTGCACCGCCTCGAGGGCGATGGCGCCGACGGCGACGAGCAGGAACACGGCGTTGAACAGCGCGGCGAGGATCGAGCCGGCGCCGAGGCCGTAGGTGTAGCGGTCCGAGGGCGGGCGCTTCGCGGCGCGGGCGGCGACCCAGGCGACCACCAGCGACAGCACGTCGGAAAGATTGTGGCCGGCGTCGGCGATCAGCGCCATCGAATTGGCGGTGAGGCCGTAGCCAACTTCGACGGCGACGAAGCCGGTGTTGAGCGCGATGCCGATGGCGAAGGCGCGACCGAAGTCGGTCGGGGCGTGGGAGTGGCCGTGGTGGCCGTGGGCGTGACCGTGTGAACAGGCGCCGTGGTCATGGCCGTGATCGTGGGAGCAGGCGCCGTGGGCGTGCCCGTGATCGTGATCGTGGTCATGGCCATCGTGGTCGTGATGATGCTCGTCCGCGTGGCTCATCCGGTCCTCGTTCGTCTCGCAGATGCGAGAGAGTGGCCCGAGACGCGAGCGGATACAATTACAGGCGCGCCGGTTCAGGCCGGCGGGGTCCACATCACGTCGGAGAGGCGGGGAGCGCCCAGCGCCAGCATCACCAGACGGTCGAAACCGAGCGCGATGCCGCTGGTCGGTGGCATGAGCCGCAGAGCGGCGAGGAGGTCCTCGTCGATCGGGTAGCGCTCGCCGTAGATGCGTTGCTTCTCGTCCATCTCGATCTCGAAGCGCCGGCGTTGTTCGACCGGATCGGTCAGTTCGCCGAAGGCGTTGGCGAGTTCGACGCCGCAGGCCCACAGCTCGAAGCGCTCGGCGACGCGCGGGTCGTGGGGGGCGCGCCGCGCCAGGGCGGCCTCGCAGGCCGGATACTCGGTGAGGATCACCGCCCGGCCGTCGCCGAGCCGCGGCTCGATGCGCTCGGCGAGGATGCGGGAGAAGACGTCCGACCAACCGTCGTCGTCGCCGACGCGGATGCCGGCGGCGATCGCTTGGGCGACGAGGGCGTCGCGGTCGGGGGCGGCGGTCGGGTCGAGGGGCAGCGTCGCCGCGAGGTCGATGCCGGCGAGGTCGCGGCAGGCCGCGGCGACGGTGAGGCGTTCGGGGGCGAGGAAGGGGTCGCAGCTGCGGCCGCGATGGTGGAGATGGGTCGCGCCCACCGTCTCGGCGGCGAGCCGCAGCAGGGCGGCGCAATCGTCCATCAGCGCCTCGTAGGGCGCGTGGGCGCGATACCATTCGAGCATGGTGAATTCGATCGCGTGGCGATCGCCGCCCTCGCGGTTGCGCCAGACGCGGGCGAAATCGAAGATCTTGGTCTCGCCGGCGGCGATCAGTTTCTTCAGGGCGAATTCCGGCGAGGTGTGGAGATAGCGGCGGCGGCGCTCGCCGTCGTCGCCCGTGATCTCGACCGAGAGCGCGTGGAGATGGGTCTCGTTGCCCGGCGACGGCTGGAGGCAGGTGGTCTCGACCTCGGTGAAGCCTTCGGCTTCGAACCAGCGGCGAATCGCCGCCTTCACCCGATTGCGGGCGAGGAGGAGGGGGCGACGGTCGGCATGAGCGGCCGGATCCCACCAGGGCGTGGCGGATTTCATGACTTTTCGCTTTCTTCCGAGCGCGAGACGTGAGAGAGGAGACGCCGACCACGCGCGACCCCTCGGGTCGGCGCGACCCATTCGATTTGCCGACAGAGGTCCGGGACCCATGAGAGTCAATGCGCAGAATCTCCGCAAGGGCAATGTCGTCGAGATGGACGGCAAGCTCTACGTCGTTCTCTCGGCCGAGAGCTTCCATCCCGGCAAGGGCACCCCGACCACGCAGATCGACATGCGCCGCATCTCCGACGGCGTGAAGGTGTCGGAGCGCTGGAAGACCACCGAGCAGGTCGAGCGCGCCATGCTCGACGAGCGCGCCTACGCCTATCTCTACAACGACGACGAGGGCTTCCACTTCATGAACAAGGAGACCTACGATCAGATCGTGGTCCCCAAGGACGTGGTCGGCGACATGGCCGCCTATCTGGTCGAAGACATGGAGTGCCAGGTGGCGATCTACCAGGACGTTCCGGTGTCGATCGAGCTGCCGGCGCGCGTCACCCTGGAGATCGTCGACACCGAGCCGGTGACCAAGGGTCAGACCGCCTCGTCGTCCTACAAGCCGGCGATGCTGTCGAACGGCGTCAAGACCGCGGTGCCGCCGCACGTCGGCATCGGCACCCGCGTGGTGGTGATGACCGCCGACGGCTCCTACGTCGAGCGCGCCAAGGACTGACGATCGGTTCCGCGTTCCGCCGTCGGGATGCGAAGGCTGAACTCCGCTGCCCCTCGAGGGCCGGAAGTGTGCGTCTCCGAAATCGAAGAGCCCGGCTCCGCGCCGGGCTTTTTCATGGCGCGAGCCGCACCTCAGATCGCCGGGTCGAAGCCTTGCGGCGTCTCGGCGGCGGTGCTCTTGCGGCGGAAACGGCAGACCAGACCTTCGAGGCGTCTGGCGCGGCCCTCCCAATCGCCGAGCCGGTCGAGCACCGCGTCGAGCGCCGCCATGGTCTTGGGCAGGCCCTCCTCCTCGTCGGCGAGGAAGGTCGGCAGCAGACGGGCGAGCGCCAGGGCCAGCGCCGGGGCGCGCAGGCGGCCGAGGAGGCCGCCGGTGGAGATGCCGGCGCTCTCCAACACCCAGGTCTGCGAGCCGACGGCGAGGCGGACGAGATGGCAGGCGAGGATCGGGTCGCGCCGCGCCGCCTTCTCAAGGCCGGCGAGGCCGCCGCGATGGGGGGTGAGCAGGTCGAAGCGTCGCATCAGGGCGTCGAACAGGCGCTCGCGGCGCGGCTCGTCGGCCATCGACGGGTCGTCGCTCTCCAGCATGGCGACGTCGATGCGGCGGGCGAAGCTCTCCAGGATGGCGAAGGGGCCGTCGTAGGCTTTGCGCAGGTCGGCGAGGTCGAGGCCGGCGCGCTCGGCGATCTCGGCGAGGCGGATGTCGCAGAAGGGCTTCTCGCCGGCGAGCGCGAGGAGGGCGTCTTCGATCTTCTCTGCGACCTTCTTCGACACCATGCCGGCCTCCTGTGGCGCATTCCCTCACCAACCTAGTGCGCGACGGTGCGCGGCGCCAGACGGGCGGCTGCGACGAAAGAGGCCGCACCCGGGTGGGCGCGGCCTCCGAAATGGCGGAAATGCCGTGTGAGCCTCAGTCGAAGAGGCTCGACACCGACTTTTCCTGCGCGGTGCGGGCGATCGCCTCGCCGAGCAGCGGGGCGACGGAGAGCACGCGGATGTTGGAGGCCGCCTTCACCGCTTCCGTCGGCTGGATGGTGTCGGTGATCACCAGTTCCTTGAGGCTCGAGGCGGAGATGCGGGTGACGGCGCCGCCGGAGAGCACGCCGTGGGTGCAGTAGGCGGAGACGTCCTTGGCGCCGCGGGCGAGCAGCGCCTCGGCGGCGTTGCACAGGGTGCCGCCGGAATCGATGATGTCGTCGACCAGGATGCAGGAGCGGCCGGAGACGTCGCCGATGACGTTCATCACCTCCGATTCGCCCGGCCGCTCGCGACGCTTGTCGACGATGGCGAGCGAGGCGTCGATGCGCTTGGCCAGCGCGCGGGCGCGCACCACGCCGCCGACGTCGGGCGACACCACCATGACCGAGCCCGGCGCGTAACGCTCCTTGATGTCGCGCATCATCACCGGCGCGGCATAGAGGTTGTCGGTCGGGATGTCGAAGAAGCCCTGGATCTGGCCGGCGTGGAGATCGAGGGTGAGAACGCGGTCGGCGCCGGCGCGGGTGATCAGGTTGGCGACCAGCTTGGCCGAGATCGGGGTACGGGGGCCGGGCTTGCGGTCCTGGCGGGCGTAACCGAAGTAGGGCAGCACCGCGGTGATGCGCTTGGCCGACGACCGACGCAGCGCGTCGATCATGATCAGGAGCTCCATCAGGTGGTCGTTGGCCGGATAGCTGGTCGACTGGAGGACGAAGCTGTCCTCACCGCGGACGTTCTCCTGGATCTCGACGAAGATCTCCTGGTCCGCGAAGCGCCGCACCAAGCAGCTCGACAGCGGAATCTCGAGATACTTGGCGATGGAATCGGCCAGAGCCCGATTGGAATTGCCGCAGACGAGCTTCATGGTGTGCCTCTCGACGACGGGCGCCGGCGCATGGTGCGGGGGCGGCCCCGAAATGACGGCGGGCGCCGCAGACGGGCGCACCGGATCGCCGGCCTTCTAGCAAGCCCGGCCGGTTCCGTAAACCGACCTCGTGATTTCCCGCGCCGTTCAGGGCGCGGCGCGGGTGAGCCAGGCCTTGATGGCGCGCAACGCCCGGGTGGCGAGGCGCTGCTCGGCTTCGGTGTCGACACCGGACCAGGGGTCGCCGTCGGACAGTTTGGCGACCTCCTGACCGACGATGCGATGCACCCGCCGGCCGCTGACGTCGAAGATGTCGAAAGTGAAGACGATGGTGGTCGAGGTCTCGTTGCCGACGGCGACGAAATGGCCCTGCACGCGGTAGTGCGCCGGTTCGTCGAGGCGATGGACGAGTTCGATGCCGGTCTCCTGCGCCCGCGAGCGGAAGCGCTGGTAGATCGAATCGCCGGTGGTCACCGGGATGCCGGTGAAGGGCAGCATCTGGATCGAGGCGCGGCCGGCAGGGGGCTGGGTCTTCAGCGGCGGCAGGCTGTTGCTGCCGGTGATCACCGCGCCGGCTTCGGCGAGCTGGTCCTGAGCGCCGCAGCCGGCGAGGAGGCCGGCACCGAGCAGGACGGCGCCGCTGCGCGCGAGGAACGATCGACGGCCGAGGAGCAGATCGGAACGAGACATCGCGGCGCGGTTCCTGCGAGAGGTTCGGTGCGATCCCGTGTCTAGCCGGAAAAGCCGCCGGGGTCGAGACGGCCGGTGGTCGTCTCAGCCCTGCCGGGCGAGGGCGATCGCCGAGACGAGGCGGCCGTAGTCGGGTTCGCGACGGTGGGTGGTGCGGCGATAGGAGAAGAACCGCGCCTCGTCCGCATAGGTGCAGAGCGCCAGATTCTCGGCGCGGCCGACGCGGGCTTCGTCGAGGCGCATCAGGATGAAGGCCGGCAGGTCGAACATGGCGTGGCCGGGCGTCGCGGAAGGCCGGAAGAAGCGGTCGTGGGCGGGATCCTCGACGACGAAGCGTTCGACGAACTCCGGTCCGACCTCGTAGGCGCCGGCCGAGATGGTCGGGCCGAGGACGGCGACGACGTCGCTCCGTTCGGCGCCGAGCCGTTCCATCGCCGCCACAGTCGCCTCGATCACGCCGCCGAAGGCGCCCTTCCAGCCGGCATGGGCGGCGCCGACGGCGCGGCCCTTCGCGTCGGCGAAGAGGATCGGGCCGCAGTCGGCGGTGGCGACGCCGACGGCGAGGCCGGAGGTCGCTGTCACCACGGCGTCGGCGCGCGGGCCCTCGCCGTGCGGCCAGGGCTCGGTGACCACCACCACGTCGGGCGAGTGGATCTGATAGGGCATGGCGAGGGCGTGGTCGGCGACGCCGAGGGCGCGGGCGACGCGGGCGCGGTTCTCAATCACCGCGTCGCGGGCGTCCTGCGAGCCGAGGCCGACGTTGAGGGTGGCGTAGAGCCCCTCGGAGACGCCGCCTTCGCGGGTGAAGAAGCCATGGGCGATGCCGGGCAGGGCGGAGAGCAGGTTCGAGCGGATCACGAGGCGGCGGGTCCCGTTGTGGCGAAGCCCGGCGGTGCGATGCCGGGCGGGGTGACGGCGAGAACCTTGAAGAGCGAGCCCATCTCCTCCGGAGCGACGAGGCGGGTCACCTGGGAGACGAGATCGGCGCGGGTGGTCTCGTCCTTGTCGGCGCCGAGGCGGCCGGCGCGTTCGGCCAGCCCGAGGGCGAGCAGGAAGTCGCCCTGTTCGACCGGGCCGTGGGTGGCGGCGCCGACCCGGGCGGCGGCGCGGGCGAGCGCGGTGAAGTCGACGTGGGCGGTGAGGTCGGCCTCGCCGGGGCGGCCGAGGGTGGAGACGTGGGTGTGGGCGCGGATCGCCTGGAAGGTGTCGCCGTAGGCCGGGCCGGCATAGCCGTAGTCGATGGCGAGGAGGAGGCCGCGATCGGCGACGACGCGCTTCGCCAGCGCCGTCATGATCTCGACGCCGATCGGCGACACCTCGAGCACGGTCCCTTCCTGCGGCGGGGCGAGTTCGGCGGGCAGGATGCCGGGCGGCAGGGTGGTGGGGCCGAGGCCGAAGGCGAGGTCGCCGGTCTCGTCGAGGCCGACGACGCGCTCGTGCCAACGGTCGTCGCGGAACTCGAACTGGCGGATCGGCAGGGCGTCGAAGAACTCGTTGGCGACCACCAGGAGCGGGCCGGGGGGCAGGGTGTCGAGGCGTTCGTGCCAGGTGGGCTTCAGCGGCTGAGCGGCGAGCGTCACCGCCTGCTTGGCGCGCAGCCGCGGGCTCGTTTCCACCAGATGCAGGCGGGCGGCGGAGACGAAGGCCGGCACCCGTCGGGCGACGCGCAGCAGGTCGGCCATCAGCGTGCCGCGGCCGGGCCCGAATTCGACGAGGTTGAAGGGGGCGGGACGGCCGAGACGCTCCCAGGTCTCGACGACGAAAGCGCCGATCATCTCGCCGAACATCTGCGAGACCTCGGGGGCGGTGACGAAGTCGCCCGCTTCCCCGAAGGGTTCGCGGGCCATGTAGTAGCCGTGCTCGGGATCGCCGAGACAGACGCCCATGTAGTCGAAGACCGGCATCGGCCCGTTCAGCCGGACGAGGGCCCGGATCCGGTGCTCGAGCGGCGTCGGGCTCATGGGCCGGGGCTCCCGCGCTCGGCCGCCCGATGGGCGGCGCGACGGCGGGCCCAGAGGAACAGGACGAGGCCGCCGAGGATCATCGGCAGCGACAGGATCTGTCCCATGGTGATGCCGCCGAGGAGATAGCCGACCTGGACGTCGGGTTCGCGGAAGAACTCGACGACGAAGCGGGCGAGGCCGTAGCCCATGGCGAAGACGCCGGCGAGCGCACCGGGTGCCTTCAGCGTGTCGGTGCGGTGGACGAGGTGGCCGATCACCGCGTAGAGCACCACGCCCTCGAGCGCCGCCTCGTAGAGCTGGCTGGGGTGGCGCGGGTCCGGTCCGGCGAAGGGGAAGACCATCGCCCAGGGCACGTCGGTGGCGCGGCCCCACAGCTCGGCATTGATGAAGTTGGCGAGGCGGCCGAAGAACAGGCCGATCGGTGCGGCGGCGGCGAAGAGGTCGAACAGGGTGAGGAACGAGAAGCCGCGGCCGCGGGCGAAGAGCAGCATCGCCACGATCGAGCCGAGGAGGCCGCCGTGGAAGGCCATGCCGCCCTTCCACAGCATCGCCACCTCGAGCGGATGCTCCAGATAGTGGGCGAGATTGTAGAAGAGCACGTAGCCGATGCGGCCGCCGAGGACGATGCCGAGGGTCGCCCACAGCACGAAGTCGTCGAGCTCGGCCACGGTCGGGCGATCGAGGGCACCCCACAGGCGCGGCGTCTCGACCAGACGGCGCAGATACCACCAGCCGATCAGGATGCCGGCGATGTAGGCGAGGGCGTACCAGCGGACGGCGAGCGGGCCGAACTGGAGGGCGATCGGATCGATCGCCGGGAACGGCAGGACGTAGAGAGGCATGTCGGCGGGGTCTTCCCGATGGAACCGGTTCGCGGGCTCTCGGGCGACAGTGGGGTGCGCCGTCCCACCCGTCAAGCGCGTCGGGTGGCGTGCGACGCATGGCGGTGACGTCGCGAAGCATTTTGCGTTGCGGCGTGTCCCCCGGTATTCTCGGCTCACCCTCGCGTCGGACGCCCGAGCGAACAGGAACGGATCGACGAGCCGCCATGGCCGACCCCACCGTGCGCGACAGACCCGCGACCGCCACGCCGCGCCGCACGGCGCCGGCCGCTGCCGCGACGACAACGCCGGGCGCCGTGCGCCCGAGCGGAGCGGAGACGCCGCAGGCCGCCTTCCTCGAGATGCTCGAGCTGTTCTTCTTCGCCTATCGCGACTTCGTCGCCGATCCGGACGCGATCCTCGCCAAGATCGGCTTCGGGCGGGCGCATCACCGGGTGCTGCACTTCGTCGACCGCAATCCCGGGCTGTCGGTCGCCGAACTGCTCGACATCCTGAAGATCACCAAGCAGAGCCTGGCGCGGGTGCTCAAGGATCTGATCGAGAGCGGCCACGTCGAGAGCCGGCCGGGGTCGGTCGATCGGCGGCAGCGGCTGCTCTTCACCACGCCGAAGGGGCGGGCACTCGCCCGGTCGCTGGCGCTGCCGCAGATCGGTCGGATCGCCGCCGCCTTCCAGGCGCTGGGGCCGGACGGGGCGAAGCGGGCCCGCGATTTCCTGCGGCTGATGATCGACGCCGACGAGCGGCCGCGGGTGAGCCGCTACACCAACCGTCCGCTGCCGCCCGAGGAGCCCGGCCGATGAGCCCCGCCCCGCCCGCGCCCTCCGACGAGGCGCCGCATCTGCTCGTCGTCGACGACGACAGCCGCATCCGCACCCTGATCTCGCGCTTCCTCGCCGAGAACGGCTTCCGCGTCACCGCCGCCGCTTCGGCCGCCGAGGCGCGCAAGAAGCTCGCCATCATCGACTTCGATCTCCTGGTGCTCGACGTGATGATGCCGGGGGAGAGCGGCATGGATCTCACCGCCGATCTGCGCCGCTCCTCGACCGTGCCGATCCTGATGCTCACGGCGCGCACCGAGACCGAGAGCCGCATCCGCGGCCTCGAACTCGGTGCCGACGACTATCTCGGCAAGCCCTTCGATCCGCGTGAACTGCTGCTCCGGATCAACAACATCCTGAAACGTGGCGCCCCGGCGGTGCCGGCGAAGCCGCGGTCGAGCGAGATGCGCTTCGGGCCGTTCGTCTGGGACGGGGAGCGCGACGAGCTCCGGCGCGACGACGAGGTGGTGCGGCTCACCGACAGCGAACTGAGGCTGATGCGGATGTTCGCCGAGCGGCCGGGCGAGACCATCCCCCGCCACGAGATCGTTCAAGGCGAGAGCGCGCTCGGCGACCGCACCGCCGACGTCCAGATCAACCGGCTGAGGCGCAAGATCGAGGCGGATCCGGCCAACCCGATCCATCTCGTCACGGTGCGCGGGCAGGGCTATCGGCTGAAGACCGATCAGGCGGCGGGATGAGCGAGGGCGAGCCGAAAGCCGCGCCGTCGCTGTGGGCGCTGCGCAACGAGCCGATGATCCGGGCGCGGCTCGCTTGGCGGCGTTTCGCCCGCGCCATCGCCGAGCGCATGCCCAAGGGGCTCTATGCCCGTTCGCTGCTGATCGTGTTGCTGCCGATGCTGATCCTGCAGTCGGTGGTCGCCTACGTCTTCATGGAGCGGCATTGGGACCTCGTCACCCGGCGTCTGTCGGAGGCGCTGACGCGCGACATCGCCGCGCTCATCGCGGTGGTCGAGACCTATCCGCAGGATTCCGACTGGAACACGGTGACGCGCATCGCCAAGCGCGAGCTCAACATCTCGGTGGCGCTTCTGCGCGGCGAAAGCCTGCCGCCGCCGGGGCCGAAGCCGTTCTTCTCGCTGCTCGACAGCGCGCTCTCCGACGAGATCGTGTCGCGCATCAACCGGCCGTTCTGGATCGACACGGTGGGTAATTCCGATCTCGTCGAGATCCGCATCGCCCTCGGACCCGACGTACTCCGGGTGATGGCGCGGCGCTCGCAGGCCTATGCCTCGAACTCGCACATCTTCCTGGTGTGGATGGTCGGCACCTCGCTGGTGCTCCTGACCATCGCCATCCTGTTCCTGCGCAACCAGATCCGGCCGATCCAGCGGCTCGCCGACGCGGCCGAGAGTTTCGGCAAGGGACGGCCGGTCGGCGACTTCAAGCCGACGGGCGCGCGCGAGGTGCGTCGCGCCGGCGAGGCCTTCTCGGTGATGCGGCGGCGCATCGAACGGCAGATCGAGCAGCGCACCGCCATGCTCGCCGGCGTCAGCCACGATCTGAGGACCGTGCTCACCCGCTTCCGTCTGCAACTGGCGCTGTTGCCGCCGGGCTCCGAGATCGAGGCGCTGGAGGCCGACGTCGACGAGATGCAGGCGATGCTGGAGGCCTACATGGCCTTCGCCCGCGGCGAGGGCGACGAGGAGGCGGTCGCCACCGACATCGCCGAACTCCTGCGCTCGATCCAGGGTGAGGCCGACCGCGCCGGCTTCGAGGTGGCGCAGACCTACGACGGCGAGCCGCTGGTGACGGTGCGGCCGAACGCCTTCAAGCGGCTCGTCGGCAATCTCGTCGGCAACGCCTGTCGCCACGCCGAGCGCGTCGTGGTCGCGGCCCGGCACGCCGAGGGCTATCTGTTCGTCACCGTCGACGACGACGGACCCGGCATCCCGGAGGAGGAGCGCGCCAACGTCTTCCGGCCGTTCTACCGGCTCGACGAGGCACGCAACCAGGACGAGGGCGGCACCGGTCTCGGCCTCGCCATCGCCCGCGACATCGCCCGCGGCCATGGCGGCGACATCACCCTCGACACGTCACCGATGGGCGGCCTCCGGGCGATGGTGCGGATCCCGGGGTGAGGGCGGTCCTCAGCCTCCCGTCGGGATGAAGACGTGGCTGGTGAAGTGGAAGACCCGGGTGCCGGTCTCGTCGAATCCCTCGTTGAGGGAATCGAGGATGCCCCAGCCGGGGCGGCTCTTCGAGGCGCGGCCGGAGACGACGGTGGTGCGATAGCGGATGGTCTGGCCGGCGAGCACCGGGCGCGTCCAACGCATGTCGTCGAAGCCGGGGGAGGGGCCGGGGATCGGCGGTTCCTCGCCGCGGGCCTTCGCCTCGTCCATCTCGCGGGTCTGGTGGTCGATCCACAGCCGCATCCAGGCGCAGGCGACGTGCCAGCCCGAGGCGGCGAGCCCGCCGAACAGCGAGGCCTTGCCGGCCGCCTCGTCGAGGTGGAAGGGCTGGGGGTCGAAATCGCGGGCGAAGGCGACGATCTCGTCGGCGGTGAAGGTCCAGGTGCCGAGTTCGACGGCGTCGCCGGGGTGGAAGTCCTCGAGGTGCTTCATGCGGCCTCCCGTCGAGCCATCATCAGGGTCGTCTTCATGGTCAGGACGACGGTGCCGCGCTGGTTCGCCATCTCCACCTCGGTCTCGACGAAGCCGAGGCCGGGGCGGCTCGCCGAGGCGCGGGTGCCGGTGACGGTCATGCGGCCGGTGAGCGTGTCGCCGGGCATCACCGGAGCCTTCCAGGCGAGGCTGTCGATGCCGGGCGAGCCGAGCGAGGCAGAGCGGGAGAGCACGCCGTCGCAGGCCATGCGCATGAACAGCGAGGCGGTGTGCCAGCCGGAGGCGAAGAGGCCGCCGGCGAGCGAGGCGCGCCCGGCCTCATCCTCGAGGTGCATCGGCTGGGGATCCCACTTGGCGGCGAAGGCGACGATCTCGTCGCGGCCGACGGTGCGGCTGCCGAGAGAGATGGTCTCGCCGACGTGGAAATCGTCGAACCAGCGTGTGGTTTCCTCGCCCAATCCGGCCTCCGTTCGTGTCATGTTGGCGCCGATCGTCAAAGTCTTTCGACCGGATTCGGCTCCATGTTCGCCCAGTTGCTCGCCCTCGACGCGTTTCTCGCTCCGAGGCTCCTGCGCCCCTTCTACCTGATCGGCACGGCGCTCGCTCTGCTCTGGGGGCTGAGCGGCTTTCTCGTGGGATTGGTGCTGCTCGTCCAGGTGCCCTGGGCGGGGCTGTTCGTCATCGCCTTCGCGCTCACTTCCGCCGCACTGCTGTTCCTCGCCGTGCGGCTCTTCACCGAAGGGCTGATCGCGACCTTGAGGATGCATGCCCGCTTCGTCGGCGGCGGTCCGAGCGATCCGATCCCGGAATGAACTCTCCGGCGCCGATGCGGAGAGGCCCGCCGGTGGGCGGGCCTCGGAACCTCAGGTGTTGAAGCGGAAGAGCATGATGTCGCCGTCCTGGACGACGTATTCCTTGCCTTCGTCGCGGGCCTTGCCCGCTTCCTTCGCCGCCGTCTCGCCGCCGAGCGTCACGTAGTCGTCGTAGGCGATGGTCTGGGCACGGATGAAGCCGCGCTCGAAGTCCGAATGGATGACGCCGGCCGCGCCCGGGGCCTTGGTGCCCTTGACGATGGTCCAGGCGCGCGCCTCCTTCGGGCCGACGGTGAAGTAGGTGATGAGGCCGAGGAGCTCGTAGCCGGCGCGGATCAGCCGGTCGAGACCGGGCTCGTGCAGGCCCATGCCCTCCAGGAACTCCATCTCCTCCTCGTCGGAGAGCTGGGCGACCTCGGCCTCGATCGCCGCCGAGATCACCACCGACTTCGCACCCTGCGCCTTCGCCATCGCCTCGACGGCGGCCGAGTGCGCATTGCCGGAGGCGGCCGAGGCCTCCTCGACGTTGCAGACGTAGAGCACCGGCTTGGAGGTGAGCAGCATCAGCCCGTCGAGAAGCGGGCGATCTTCGTGCGAGACCTCGAGCAGGCGCACCGGCTTGCCGTTCTGGAGCAGCTCCAGCGCCTTCTCCATGATCGGCAGGACGTGCTTGGAATCGCGATCTCCGCCGGCCGCCTTCTTGCGGGTGGCGACGACGCGGCGCTCCAGGCTGTCGAGGTCGGCGAGCATCAGCTCGGTCTCGACCGTGTCGGCATCGGCCACCGGATCGACGCGACCCTCGACGTGGGTGACGTCGCCGTCCTCGAAGCAGCGCAGGACGTGGACGATGGCGTCGACCTCGCGGATGTTGGCGAGGAACTGGTTGCCGAGGCCCTCGCCCTTGGAGGCGCCGCGCACCAGACCGGCGATGTCGACGAAGGTGATGCGGGTCGGCACGATCTGCGCCGACTTGCCGATCGCCGCGATCTTCGACAGTCGCGGATCCGGCACGCCCACCTCACCGGTGTTCGGCTCGATGGTGCAGAACGGATAGTTGGCGGCCTGAGCCGCGGCGGTGCGGGTCAGCGCGTTGAAGAGCGTCGACTTGCCGACGTTGGGCAGGCCGACGATGCCGCATTTGAAGCCCATGGGATGGTCACCTCTTCACGGCGAAGCCCCCGCGCGGGATCACCGCCGGGGGCGTTCGCATGCGAACCTTCGACGAGAGATCAGCGACGGCGGAACTGGCCACCCGGACGCGGCGGCGGCGGGGCGCCGTCGGGACGCGTCTCGCGATGACGAAACACCAGACGACCCTTTTCCAGGTCGTAGGGACTCATCTCGACGGTGACGCGATCGCCGGCGAGCGTCTTGATGCGGTTCTTCTTCATCTTGCCGGCAGTGTAGGCGATGATCTCGTGGCCGTTCTCCAGCCGAACCCGAAAGCGGGCGTCCGGCAGGATCTCGAGCACCAGACCCTCGAATTGGATGAGTTCTTCCTTGGCCATTCGACGAATCCGTTTCGCGTCTCTCGTTCGGTTGCAGGGCATATAACCGAAATACGGCGGGCCGGAAACCGGGAGAACCCCGTGTTTCCGGCCCGAAACGGCATTTCCGATCAGACGGCGGCGAGATTGGCGGCCGCGGCCTTGCCGGAGCGGCGGTCGGTCTCGACCACGAAGGAAACCTTCTGGCCTTCGGTCAGGCCGCGCAGACCCGAGCGCTCGACCGCGGAGATGTGGACGAACACGTCCTTGCCGCCGTCGTCCGGCTGGATGAAGCCATAACCCTTGGTCTCGTTGAAGAATTTGACGGTGCCCACGGGCATTTCGATATCCTTTCGTCGGTCGTACGTCGCGCGTACGTCGTCGAACGGCGGCAAGAGCGCCACCGTTCGGTGCAGTCGAATTTGGAGAGATCTGTCGAGCACGCCCGAAATAAGCTCGCGGGCGAAAGAGCCCGGGGTCCGGCCAAGTCCGATGGCGGGGAAGATAGAGACCGCGACGCCTCCTTGCAAGCCGATCGCTCGGAGATCTTCGCGCGGCCCGTCGACCTCAGCGCTTCTTCCCGGCGAGGAGGCGGCGCAGCGTCTCCGCCATGGCGTTCTTGGCGGTCTCGGTCGGGCCGGCCTGAGGGGCGGGGGCGGTCGGGCGCGGCTTCTCGGGTCGGGCCTCGGCCTGCGGTTTCACGCCCGAGACGAGATTCATGAAGCCGACGTCGTCGCGCTCGACCAGCTTCGGCGCGGCGGCCGCGACGTCGTCGAGGAGCGGCTCCAGCCACTCGCGGTCGACCTTGGCGAAGTTGCCGAGCACCCATCCGGTGACGCGTTCCTTGGCGCCGGGATGGCCGATCCCCAATCGGACGCGACGGAAATCGGGGCCGAGATGGGCCTGGATCGAGCGCAGGCCGTTGTGGCCGGCGTGGCCGCCGCCGATCTTGATCTTGAGGCGGCCGGGGTCGAGGTCGAGTTCGTCGTGGAAGACGACGAAGTCCTTCGGCTCGATCTTGTAGAAGGTGGCGCAGGCGGCGACCGAACGACCGCTGTCGTTCATGTAGGTCATCGGCTTCAGCGCCACGACCTTCTCACCGGCGATGGTGCCTTCGCAGACCTCGCCGTGGAACTTCGCCCGCCAGGGCGAAAAGGAATGGCGGCGGACGATCGCGTCCACCGCCATGAATCCGATGTTGTGCCGATTGGCGGCGTACTCCTGACCGGGATTGCCGAGCCCCACGAAGAGCAGCATCGACGCCTCCGATCAGGACGTACGGGCTCAGGCCGAAGCCGGAACCGGAGCGGCGGCGGCTTCGGAGAAGCCGACCGGAGCGGTGACGGAGAGAACGGTGTAGTTCTTCTCGTGGATCACCGGCTTGACGCCCGCGGGGAACATCACGTCCTCGATGTGGATCGAGTTGCCGATGTCGAGCGCGGTCACGTCGACGTCGATCGATTCCGGGATCGAATCGGCGCGGCACTGGCACTCGATCTCGTGATGGACGATCGACAGGGCGCCGCCGCGCTTCAGACCGGCCGACTTCTCCTGGGCGACCGCGTGCACCGGCACGAAGACGGTGACGATGGTCTCGTCGGAGATGCGCAGGAAGTCGACGTGGGTCAGCGTGTCCTTGACCGGGTGAAGATGGTAATCCTTGGGGATCACGCGGATCTTCTCGCCGCCGACCGAGACGGTCGCGACGGTGGTCAGGAAGCCGCCGGCGCGCAGACGCTTGTCGGCTTCCTTGTAGGGGAGCGCGATGGCGAGCGGGGGCTTCTTGTCGCCGTAGATGACGGCGGGCACGCAGGACTCACGACGCAGCGCACGAGCGGCCCCCTTGCCGACCCGTTCACGCACCGTGGCCTCGATCTCGTAGGACTGACGGCTCATGGTGTACCTCTTTCGAGTGTTCGAATGAAAAAGAGGCCGGAATGCCGGCCTCGCGCGACCCTCGCGGCATCGTCCGACGCGACGCGGGCCGTCCCTCACGGTGCCTCCAGGGGTGTCGGCGTGTGGGAACGGGCGCGGACATAACACCGAGGGACGGGGAACGCAAGGAAAGAGCCGATCGCGCGCGGAAATCAACGCGGAGTGGTCTGCGGGGCTTGCGAGAGTTCATGATATGTTCCATGATCGTCGAGTATCCCCCGAGGACCCGACGACGGAGCCGGCGATGAACGATCGGAGCTTCACTTTCTTCCATGCGCCCAACACGCGGTCGAGCGCGACGCTCTACCTGATCGAAGAGTTGGGCGTGCCCTACGATCTCCATCCGCTCAGCTTCGCCCACCGGGAACACAAGGCGGCGGAATATCTGGCGGTGAACCCGCTGGGTAAGGTGCCGGCGATCCGCCGGGGCGGGACGGTGGTCACCGAGCAGGGGGCGATCGCGCTCTTCCTCGGCGATCTCTTCCCCGAGACCGGGATGTGTCCCGAGATCGGCGACCCGCTGCGCGGCGAATTGCTGCGCTGGCTGTTCTTCTACGGCAACTGCGTCGAGCCGGCGGTGCTGCAGAAGG
>ERZ1645187.1271-NODE-1271-length-23404-cov-19.640070_pt1 | contig 23404 bp, 20 predicted proteins | sample MGYA00575352_ERZ1645187 | MGnify/ENA primary metagenome ERZ1645187 (study PRJEB40837, sample SAMN11349314) | freshwater sediment metagenome | isolation source: river sediment | host: Sediment | place: India: Wazaribad , New Delhi | collected 2017-02-21 ...
CATGGTGCGAGTTGGAGTCTTCGGGGCAACCGGTCAGGTCGGCAACGTCATGCGGACGCTGCTTGATGAGCGCAACTATCCGGTGGACGAGATGCGATACTTCGCGTCGTCCCGGTCGGCGGGCAAGAAGCTCGATTGGCGCGGTACCGAGATCACTGTCGAAGACATGGCGACCGCCGACTTCGCCGGTCTCGACATCGCCATCTTCAGCGCCGGCAAGACCGCGTCCAGCGAGTTCGCCCCCAAGGTGGCCGCCGCGGGCGCCGTCGTGGTCGACAACTCCTCGTGCTGGCGGATGGACCCAGACGTGCCGTTGGTGGTCTCCGAAGTGAACCCAGCCGACGCGATCAACCCGCCGAAGGGCATCATCGCCAACCCGAACTGCACCACCATGGCCGCCATGCCGGTGCTGAAGCCGCTCGCCGACGCAGCCGGGCTGCAGCGCTTGATCGTGGCCACCTACCAGGCCACCTCGGGGTCGGGACTGGCCGGCGTCCGTGCGCTGCGTGACCAGACCGCAGCGGCGGTCGAGCAGGACTTCGCCCGACTGGCCTTCGACGGCGGCGCTCTGGCTCCGGTCGACAACGCGCCCTACGTCGCCCCGATCGCGTTCAACGCCGTGCCGTATGCCGGCGCGCTGGTGGACGACGGCTGGCTGGAGACCGATGAGGAGCAGAAGCTCCGCAACGAGTCCCGCAAGATCCTGCACCTGCCGGAACTCGCCGTCTCGGGAACCTGCGTGCGCATCCCGGTATTCACCGGCCACTCCCTGGTGATCAACGCCGAGTTCGAGCGGCCGATCAGCCCGACGGAGGCTACCGCGCTGCTCGCCGAGGCGCCCGGCGTCCAGTTGGTGGAAGTGCCCACGCCACGACAGGCGGCCGGTGCCGATCCGAGCCTGGTGGGACGCATCCGGGTCGACCAATCGGTTCCTGGCGGTCGCGGCTTGGCGATGTTCGTCAGCTGCGACAACCTGCGCAAGGGTGCCGCGTTGAACGCGGTGCAGATCGCCGAGCTTCTGGCGGCCAGGGCCTGAGACGTGGGCGGAGCCAGCGCGGTGCCCGTGGTCGTCATCGGCGGCGGGGTGATGGGCGGCGCGATCGCGTCCGGTCTGGTGCGTGACGGGTGGACGCGGGTGAGCGTGGTCGAGGCAGTCCCGGCTCGCCGCGCGCAACTCGCCGGCGAGTCCGGTCTGAGGGTCGGCGCGGTGCTGGATGAGGTCGTCGACGGTGCACAGGTCGTGGTGCTGGCGGTAAAACCCGCTGACGCCACCAAGGTCTTGGACCAAGCTGCCGGATTGTTGCCGGCCGATGCCCTGGTGCTGTCGGTCTGCGCTGGAGTGGCGATCGCCACCATTGCCGACCATCTGCCCGCCGGGACGCCGATCGTGCGTGTGATGCCCAATACGCCGGCCCAGATCGGTGCCGGGATGGCCGTCCTGTCACCCAACTCGTCCGTCACCGGCGAGCAGTTGGAGCTTGCCGCCCGGCTCATGGGGGCGGTCGGTGAGGTGCTGGTCTTGCCCGAGTCGCGGCAGGACGCGGTCACCGCGGTCAGCGGCTCCGGCCCTGCGTATTTGTTCTACCTCGCCGAGGCGATGATCGAAGCCGGGGTGCAGCTCGGCCTCACCCGTGAACAGTCCGGCATCCTGGTCAGGCAGACCCTGTTGGGCTCGGCGCAGTTGCTGGCGATGGGCGAACACCCGGCAGTCCTGCGTGAGCGAGTCACCTCGCCGGGCGGCACCACCGCTGCCGCGATCCGGCAGTTCGATGCGCATGCTGTGAAGGCTGCCGTCAGCGACGCGATCTGGGCGGCACACGACCGCAGTCGCGGCTGATCCGTCGTCTGGTGGTCGCTGGTTTTCCCTGGGAGTGGCGCGGCGGTAGACTGAGCCGATGTGGTGCCGCGGCATGGTACTGTTCCCGCGTTGAATGCGGGATTGAGCATAAGTCTCCGAAAGGTTCACAGTGGGATCGGTCATCAAGAAGCGTCGCAAGCGCATGGCGAAGAAGAAGCATCGCAAGCTGCTCAAGAAGACGCGAATTCAGCGGCGCCGCGCGGGCCGCTGACCAGCCGCCGAGTAATATGCCCCCGGCGCGACGGCCCCGCTCGTACGTAGCCGCAGACTGGGGGATCTTGGTGTGGCGTCGTGAGTTAAGGCGTTGCGTGCCGTAAGGAGACGTCATGAGTGAGCACCGGGCCGCGATCCCGCTGGATGAGTGTGATCCTGCCGAGGTGACGTCCCGGATTCGGCCGTCGCGTGGCGCGCCCGGGCATGTCGTCTTCGTCGGAACGGGGTTGGGTGGCCCGCTGCGGTTGACCTTGGCCGGATTGCAGACGATCGCGGACGCCGACGTCCTGGTGCTGAGCCCGGAACTGAGTCCAGACCTGCTGGGTGAACCAGAGGTCAGCTGTGACCCGGATGCACCGGTCCTGCTCGCCGCAGTCGATCCGGACCTTGACAAGGTCGCGCAGTTGGCGATGGCCGGATTCTCGGTCGCCTGGCTGGTGGCCGGTGACCCGATGATCGACGGCGAGGCCGAGCCGCTGGCTGTTGGCTTGGTCGATCGGGGCTGCCGTCTCGATGTGGTGCCCGGTCTGCCGAAGGCCACCTTGGCGCTGACTGCTTCGGGGATCAGTGACGGTAACCGACTGTGGTGGATGACCCGCGATCCGGAGTTGGCGGAGGTGCCGCCCAACATCATGGCGCTGCTGCAGGCCGACCAGGTCGCCGAACTCGCCAGACAGGCCCGCGACCGCGGACTGCCGACCGACATGCCCGCGCTGGTGACGGTGAACTACGCCTCCAGCGCCCAGCGGTCCATCGAGACGACCCTCGGTGGGCTGGCGCAGGCTGCGGAAGATTGTGACGGCAGATCCCTTGCAGTCGTGGTGGGAGAAGCTGCCCGCCGGGACCCGAGGCTCAACTGGTACGAGTCCAAGCCGTTGTTCGGCTGGCAGGTGCTCGTGCCACGCACCAAGGGGCTGCCCGGCGCGATCGAGCGACGCCTGGAGCACCACGGCGCCATCCCGGTGCAAATGGCGACCATTTCGGTGCAGCCACCACGCAATCCGCAGCCCATGGAACGAGCCATCCAGGGTCTGGTCGACGGCCGCTTCCAGTGGGTGATCTTCAACTCCGCCAATTCGGTGCGTGCGGTCACCGAGCGGCTCGCTTTGCTCGGACTCGACTCGCGGGCCTTCTCCGGGTTGCGGATCGCCGCCGTGGGTGCCGACACCGTCGAGGCGTTGAACAACTGGGGCATCAGCCCAGACCTGGTGCCTGAAGGTGAGCAGCGCGGCGAGGCACTGGCCGCCGAGTTCCCGGCCTTCGACGACCTGCTCGATCCCATCAACCGCATCCTCATCCCGCGCGCAGAGATCGCCGTCGACGCACTGGTGACGAGCGTGAACGAGCTCGGCTGGGAGGTGGAGGAAGTGATCGCCCACCGTACAGTGCGGGCGGCGCCGCCACCCGCTGAGATCCGCGATGCCATCAAGGGGGGACGCTTCGACGCGGTGGTGTTCAGTTCGGCGTCCACAGTGCGCAACATGGTGGGCATCGCCGGCAAGCCGCACGCCGCCACGGTGGTGGCCGCGGTCGGGCCGGCAACCGTGGCGTCCTGCGAAGAGCACGGGCTGCGCGTCGATGTTGTACCGGAGCACCCCAATCTCGTCGAGCTGGTGGACGCCCTCGCGGAGTTCGCAGACGCCCGGCGCCAAGACCTGATCGCCGGTGGGGAGCCGGTCCGGCGTCCCTCGCAGCGCACCCGCCGCCGCAAGTGATCGGGTCGGTCAGCACCCGAATGAGTCTGACATGATGGCAGTCATGGAGTCCCACGCCCGGCCGCGTCCTGACCATGTCGACCTGTGCATCATCGGTTCGGGATCGGGCCTCAGCCTGATCGACGACGACATCGACGACTGGCAGATCGCGCTGCTGGACAACGGAGTCGGGCCGACCCAGATCTTCGGCGGCACCTGCCTGAACGCCGGCTGCATCCCATCCAAGATGTTGGCCAAGCCGGCCGGGTTCTCGCTGGCACCCGAACAGGCACGCCTGATCAACGCAGACGTCAAGTTCCTCGGCGTCGACCACAAGGCGGCCCAAGCACGGGTCTTCGGACGCACCGACGAAGTCGCCGAGTCGGGGCTGTCGGGTTTGACCGGCCGCAAGAACGTGCAGGTGCTCATCGGCCGGGCGATCTTCGTCGATCAGCACACCATCCGGGTCGGAGGGCGCCAGATCACCGCCGATCGGATCGTCCTCGCGGCCGGCTCACGTCCCCGGATGCCCGAGGTCCCTGGCTTCGACGACCCCTACTTGCAGGCCTTCGTGTACACGTCCGACACGATCATGCGGATCGAGGAGTTGCCGAAGCGGCTGGTGATCTTGGGAGGTGGCGTCGAGGCCGTCGAATTCGGTCACATCTACGCCGGCATGGGCTGCCACGTTTCGATCATCACACGTAGTGAACCACTATTGCGCCATCACGATCAAGAGATCGCCGTCCGCGTCACCGATGCGATGGCCGCCCGGATGGTCTTGAGGCTCAACCAGCAGGTGACCGGCATGGAACCGGGCGATTCCGGCGGGGTGGTGCTCAGCACCCAAGACGCCACCGGCATCGAGTACAGCTATGAGGCGGACGCGGTGCTGGTCTGCCTGGGCCGCATCCCGAATGGTGACCAACTGCGCTTGGAACGGGCCGGTATCGACATCGACCCGCTGGGTTTCGTGCCGACCGACGAGTACCAGCGCACCGCCGTGCCACACATCTGGGCACTCGGAGACGTCTGCTCACCGGTCATGCTCAAGCACCTGGCGAACCGGCAGGCCCGGCTGGTCAAACAGAACCTGCTGGCCGAACGCGACGGGCGCCAGCTGCAGGCCAAGGACGAACGGTTCGTGCCGCAGGGCATCTTCGGCGAGCCGGAAGTCGCCACGGTTGGGCTCACCGAGGCCGAGCTGGACGCTGCCGGCATTGACCACATCAGCTACGTGCATGAATACGCGTGGGTGGCCTACGGTTGGGCGCTGAACGACAAGGGTCACTGTGTGAAGTTGATCAGCGACCCGGCGGCTGAACGATTGCTCGGCGCGCACCTCATCGGGCCCCAGGCGACCACCCTGATCCAGCCGCTGGTGCAGGCCATGACCTTCGGCCAGCGAATCGAGGAAATCGCACGTGCGCCGTACTGGATCCATCCTGCCCTCACCGAGGTGGTCGAGAACGCGCTGCTCGGGCTGCTGCGGTTGGCCGCCGAGAAGCCGACGGAACGCCCATGAAGGCGCTGCGCTGGGCCCTGTTCCCGCTGATCGCTTTCGGGCTGTTGAGTTGCACGCAGCCCCCGTCGGACGCGACAAGCACCTCGGCACAGTCCGTGCCCCGCAGATCCACGATCGACGCCTCGGCGGCGGCGTCGTCCACGGTGGGCGAGGCCACCGAGGCAGCCCTGCCGGCCGCCGGCTGCCTCGACATCGCGCGGCAGCTGAACCTGTCGGAGCAGGTCGGCCAGCTCTACATGATGGCGATCAACCCCGACACCCCGATCGACACCGCGGTCGCCCAGATGCAGGCGTCCGGCGCGGGCGCGGTCATTCTGCTGGGCAACCGCACGGAGCCGCTCACCCAGGTTGCCACCTACACACGGCGGTTGCAGGCCGCCTCCCCGGCGCAGTTCCCGGTTCTGGTGGCGGTCGACCAAGAGGGTGGGCTCGTGCAGCGGCTGCAGGGTCCGGGTTTCGAGACCATTCCGGCGGCGATCGAGCAGGCGCAGGTGCCCGCCGACCAGTTGCGTGCCGACTGGCAGCGCTGGGGCGGCCAGCTGGCGCAGGCCGGGGTGTTGTTCGACCTCGCCCCGGTCGCCGACGTGGTGCCGGCCGACCAGGCCGCCACCAATGAGGCCATCGGGCAGTTGCGTCGTGGCTTCGGCGCGGACGCCGCAGTGGTCTCCGATCGGGTGACTCAGGTGGTCCAAGGACTGGCCTCGGCGGGTGTCGCGAGCAGCGTCAAGCACTTCCCCGGGCTGGGCCAAGTGCCACAGAACACCGACCTCGCCGTCGGCCACGACAACGTCAGCCTGCTCACCGAAGCCGAGTTGGCGCCCTTCCAGGCTGCCATCGATGCCGGTGCGAGTTCGGTCATGGTCTCGTCGGCGATCTACGACCGGGTTGACCCCGCCAACCCGGCGGTCTTCTCGTCCCAGATCGTGACCGGCATCTTGCGCGAGCGGATGGGTTTCGACGGCCTGATCGTCTCCGACGACCTGGGTGTGGCGGCGGCGGTGGCGTCCTACGACGTGTCGACGCGCGGGCTGGCATTCCTGCAGGCCGGGGGAGACCTGGTGATCGTCGCCGATCCCCAGGCCGCCCAAGCCATGGTGGACGCGACGCTGGCCGCCGCCCAGTCCGATCCCGGCTTCGCTGCCGCGCTGACCGACAAGGTGGCTCGGCTGTTCGCAGTCAAGGCCGAAGTCGGCCTGATGACCTGCAGCTGAGACCACCGGTTCGGTGGCAAACTCGGACGCCCGGGGCCTCGCCGGCCTGCCGGGCGCGCCGCTCGAGGGGCGGCAGGATCAGCCGAACTGACCGGTGATGTAGCGTTCGGTGTCCTTCTGGGACGGGTTGGTGAAGATCTTCTCGGTGGCGTCGAACTCGATCAGGTGGCCGGGCTTGCCGGTGCTCTCGATGTTGAAGAAGCCTGTCTTGTCGGAGACCCGGGATGCCTGCTGCATGTTGTGGGTCACGATGACGACGGTGTAGTTCTCCTTCAGCTCCTGGATCAGGTCCTCGATCGCCAGCGTGGAGATCGGGTCGAGCGCCGAGCAGGGCTCGTCCATCAGCAGCACCTCAGGCTGGATCGCGATCGCGCGGGCGATGCACAGCCGCTGCTGCTGGCCGCCCGAAAGGCCGTTGCCGGGCGAGTTGAGGCGGTCCTTCACCTCATTCCACAGGTTGGCGCCGCGCAGCGAGCGCTCGACGACCTCCTCCTTGTGGGCCTTGGGCATCTTGCGGGCGTTCAACTGGATGCCGGCAAGAACGTTGTCGCGGATGCTCATGGTGGGGAACGGGTTCGGTTGTTGGAAGACCATGCCCACCTGCTGGCGGACGCGAACCGGGTCGACGTTGGGTGCGTAGATGTCTTGGCCGTCCAGCAGGACCTTGCCCTCGACCCGCCCCCCGGGGGTGAGCTCCAGCATCCGGTCCAGGCTGCGAAGCACCGTCGATTTGCCGCAACCCGAGGGGCCGATGAAGGCAGTGACGGCGCGCGGCTCAATCACCATGTCGACCCCCTGCACGGCGAGGAAGTCGCCGTAGTAGATGTTGAGGTCCTGCAACTCCATGCGCTTTGCCATAGGTGCGGTCTTTCTGCTTTCTGGTCGGAGGGCGCTCAGCGGTTGATCTTGGGTGCGAAGCGCTTGGCCACGTATCTTCCGATGATGTTGAGGATCATGACGATCAGCACGAGTACCAGCGCGCCGGTCCAGGCGCGGTCGAAGTACGCCTGCTGAGGCCTTCCGGGGCGAGTGTATTCGTAGTATACGAAGACCGGCAGTGCGGTCATCGGGTTCATGCTGCCGGTTGGCAGCGCGTTGGTGTTCATCGAGTCGGTGAAACCCATCGTCACCAGCAGCGGCGCGGTTTCGCCGATGATGCGGGCGATGGCCAGGATGACACCTGAGACGATGCCCGAGATCGAGGTGGGCAGCACCACCTTGACGATCGTGCGCCACCGGGTCACCCCCAAGGCGTAGGACGCCTCGCGAAGGCTGTTCGGCACCAGCCGGATGATCTCTTCGGAGTTGCGCACCACGTACGGCACCATCAGCACCGTCAGCGCCACCGCGCCGGCCAGGCCAGACTTCGACGGGCCGATGACCGTGGAGAACAAGGCGTAGGCGAACAGGCCCGCGACGATCGAGGGGATGCCGGTCATGACGTCGACCAAGAAGGTGATCACCGTCTTCGGCCAGCCCTTGCCGTACTCGACCAGGTAGATCGCGGTGAACAGGCCGACCGGGACGGAGAAGACGGTGGCCAGACCGGTCACGATCAGGGTGCCCATGATCGCGTGCGCGGCACCGCCACCTTCGCCGACGACGTTGCGCTTGGTCTGGGTGAAGAACTGCCAGTCGAAACGGGGCAGCCCCTTGGAGATGACCTCCCACAGCAGCGAGACCAGCGGCACCAGCGCGAGGATGAAGGCACCGAGAATCACGTACCGGGCGACTCGGTTGACGGCACGGCGTTGGCCCTCGACGTTGAACGCCAGGGCGAAGATGCCGATGAGGAACAGCGGCCCGCCCAGCACGATCGCCCCAACCAGGTTGAAGCTACCGAACAGGGCCAGGATGGCGGCTGCCACGGCGATCGAGATGACCAGCAGCCCGAGATCGGTGAACTTGGGCAGTTGCCCCGCGGTGAGGCTCTCCCGTGGCATGTACTGGTCACGCAGCGGCGCGTCGGGCCGGGTGTCGGTGCTCATCTGTTCAGGCCTCCTTGCCGGCGCGCTTGAAAGGCCACTGGAATCCTCGGCCACTTGTGATGGCGCGGCCGACCATGTTGACCACGAAGGTGATGACGAAGAGCACCAGACCGGTGGCGATCAGCTGCGGAACCGCATGCGAGTCGGCCTCCGGGAAGGCCAGTGCGATGTTCGAAGCGATCGTGTTCGGGTTGTTCGAGGTGAGCAACTGGAAGGTGATGTTGCGTCCCCCCGAAAGCACCATGGCGACCGCCATCGTCTCACCGAGGGCACGTCCGAGGCCCAGCATGGACGCAGAGACGACACCGGAGCGACCGAACGGGAAGACGACCTGACCAATCATCTCCCATCTCGTCGCACCGAGGGCGAACGAAGCCTCCTCCTGCAGGCCGGGCGTGCGCAGGAAGACTTCGCGGGTGAGTGAGGTGATGATCGGCAGGATCATGATCGCCAGCACGATCGCCGCGGTGAGCATCGTGCGTCCGGTGCCGGACACCTTCCCGCCGAACAGCGGAATCCACCCCAAGTTGGCCCCCAACCACTGGTAGATCGGTACCAGGGCCGGCGCCAGCACATTGATGCCCCACAAGCCGAAGACGACCGATGGCACCGCAGCCAGCAGGTCGACGATGAACGCCACCGGGGCGGCCAGCTGTTTGGGCGCGAAGTGCGAGATGTACAAGGCGATGCCGACGGCCACCGGAACAGCCATCAGCAGGGCGAGGAAGGACGACCAGATCGTCCCGAACAGGAAGGGGGCGACATAGCCCCAGGTGTTGCCGTATTTGAGGTCGGCAGCGTCGGTCAGGAAAGCCGGGACGGCCTGGATGATCAGGAAGGCGGCAACCGCGGCCAAGATGGCGAGGATCAGCATGCCCGACCCGACGGAAATGCCCTTGAACACCGGGTCGCCGATGTTTCGCCGGTCGACGAGCAGGGACTGTTCGGGGGTCGGATCCTCGGTCACGACTTCCCCGCGAGTTGCTGACATGCAATCTCCGATAGACGGTGGACGAGCGGGTGGTGGTGTGATGTCGGCCCCGACCTCGCGGGGTCAGAGGGCCGACATCCTTGGGTCTTCAGTTTCTCAAGCAGAGCCTAAACTCACTTGATCGTGGCCGCAGCCGCCCGGACGCCGTTGGCGAGGTCGCCGGTCAGCGGGGCGTTGCCGGCCTGCGGAACGGCCGCCAACTGGCCCTCGTCCGAGGCCACGTAGCTGACGTAGGCGTTCACCAGCTCACCGATGGCGGGATCGGCGTACTCCTGGCAGACAATCGCATAGGAGACCAGGACGAACGGGTAGCCGGCCGCGGTCCGGTTGAGTTCGAGGGTCCAGTCGTTGGCCGCACGACCGGCGACCTTCTCGGAGGCCTCGACGATCTGGGCGGCATCCTCGGCGGTCGGCCCGACGTAGTCGGCCTTGCCGTCCAAGCTGTAGGAGACTGTCGACATGCCCTCGGCGATCCCCGACACGTCGGCGTAGCCGATGGTGCCGGAACCGTTCTGGACGGCCGCGACGACGCCGCTGGTGCCCTGGGCGCCTTCACCCTGGAACGCGGCCGGCCAGTCACCGGACGCCTTCTCGGTCCAGATCTGGGGGGCGACCTGCGACAGGCTTGCGGTGAAGTTCTCGGTGGTGCCCGAGTTGTCCGAACGGTGCACGGGGGTGATCGCCAAGTTGGGCAGGGTGACGCCGTCGTTGAGCGCGGCAATGGCTGGATCGTGCCAGTTGGTGATCTGGCCGGCGAAGATCTTGGCGATGACCTCGGCGCTCAGGTTGAGTGCCTCGACACCGTCGAGGTTGAAGATGATGGCGATGGGGGAGATGTAGACCGGCAGGTTGATCGGGGTGGTGCCCTCAACACACTTTGCGAAGGTCCGGGTCATCTCCTCGTCCTTCAGCGCGCGGTCGGAGCCGGCGAAGTCGGCCGAGCCGTCCATGAAGGCGGTACGGCCCGCCCCCGAGCCGTCGGGGGAGTAGTTGATGGTGACATTCGGGTTGGCTGTCTGGAATCTGGCGCGCCAAACCTCTTGGGCGGCGCGCATCGAAGAGGCGCCAACGCCCTGTAGCGTGCCGCTCAGCTGGCTGCCGGTGGCGTCTGTCGTATCGCCTGAACCACCACCGCAAGCGGTGAGAGTCAAGGCGGCGATGGCAACCAGAGCGGCGCCAGTGCGCAAGATATTCACTTCGATTCCTTCCAAGGATCGTCCCTTGCTTCAGGACCCAGCAGGGCCCCTACCTGGCTGAAGCTAGGGCGATCCAATTAAGCGACTGGCGATGGCAGGTGAACGCTCGGTGAACGAGGGGTGTATCTTCGGCGCCGGTCTGGCGGCTGCTGCCAGACCGGTCACAGCTTGGGCAAGATGTGGTGCGGTTTGTCGGCGGGCCCTTGTTCGCCGGGATAGATGAGCACCACTTCGGCCGGCTTGAGCACTCGGCCGGGCGCCACCCCGAGGAAGTCGAACATCGCCGGCAGCACCGGACGATGCCCGCAGATGACCAGCGGGCGTGCCGAGTCCCGGGCCACCGACCGCAACTGGGCCATGGCATAAACTACGCCGTTCGGGTCGGCCTCCGCGGCCTCTTCGCTGATGGCGTGGATGGCGCGCACTTCGAGCCCCGCATGTTCGGCGTACGGGGCCAGCGTCCTCATACACCGGGTCGATGTTGAACTGGCCAATTCGCCGACGCCGAACGCCTCGAAGAGCGGGACGAGCGCCTTCGCCTGGCGACGGCCACGTTCGGTGAGGCGGCGGTCTGCGTCGTCGCCTTGCCACTGCTTTCGGTTCATCGCCTTGGCGTGCCGGACCACCAGGACCGGGGGTCTTGGTCGGGCGCGCATCGTTTGGAGGATGGTCGTGGCGTCATCGTGATAGCTGAGTTGCGCAATGGCGCGCTGCACCGGCCACCACTCCACAACGTCGGCCTCACCGTCCAAGTCGCCGGGAGCCTCGTCGAGCGCCTCGGCGAGCCACCAGTGCACGATCTTCGGTCGGCCCGCCACCTGATAACGGGTTGGTGACAGGTGCTGGAAGAGCCGGACGCGGTAGCCGGTCTCCTCGGCCACCTCCCGCACCGCGGCCACCGCGAGGTACTCATCGCTGGAGACCTTGCCCTTCGGCAGGCTCCAGTCGTCATAGGCGGGTCGATGCACCACCAAGACTTCGCGGTCGTTCGGGGTACCTCGGAAGACCACCGCGCCGCTGGCGCTGATCAACCCGCCTGCCATGCTCAATGCCTCCGCGTCGACACGCGTTCGATCAAATACTCCTGGATGTCGCGCAACGGCCCGCCCTCGGCGCCGGTGGTGACCGGCGTCCAATCCTGATCCTGCAACCGCCAACTGACCGTTTCGTCGTCGAAGGCCAACTCGAACAACTCGTTGATCTGTGCAATGTGTCCCGCGTTGGTCAACGACACGATCGCCTCGACCCGGCGGTCGAGGTTGCGGTGCATCAGGTCTGAACTGCCGATGCCGACCGAGGGGCGTCCGGCATTCTCGAACCAGAAGATACGGGAATGTTCCAGGAACCGGCCCAGGATGGACCGCACCCGGACGTTCTCGCTCAAGCCCGGCACGCCTGGCCGGATGCCGCAGATGCCCCGAACCAACACGTCGATCGGCACGCCCGCCATGGACGCGCGATAGAGCGCGTCGATGATCGCCTCGTCGACGATCGAGTTCACCTTGATGCGGATGCGCGCCGGCAGGCCGGCTTGGTGGTTGGCGATTTCGTGATCGATGTTGGCGATCAGACCACTGCGGATGCCCTCCGGGGCGACCAGCAGCCGCCGGTAGCGGGTCTCTTGGGTCATGCCGGACAGGTGGTTGAACAATCTGGCCACGTCGTCGGTGATGATCGGGTTGGAGGTGAGTAGACCCATGTCCTCGTATTGGCGGGCGGTCTTCGGGTTGTAGTTGCCGGTGCCGACGTGCGCATAGCGGCGCAGGCCCTCCGGTTCGTCACGCACCACCAGCATCAGCTTGCAGTGCGTCTTCAGCCCGACCATGCCGTAGACGACGTGGACGCCGTACTTCTCCAATTTCCTGGCCCAGTCGATGTTGGCCTGTTCGTCGAAGCGGGCCTTGATCTCGACCAGCGCCAGCACCTGCTTGCCGGCCATGGCAGCCTCGATCAACGCGTCCACGATCGGCGAATCGCCGCTGGTCCGGTAGAGGGTCTGCTTGATGGCGAGCACTTGCGGGTCGGCGGCCGCCTGCTCGACGAGCCGCTGCACGCTGGTGGCGAAGGAGTCGTAGGGGTGCTGGACGAGCACGTCCTTCTTGCGCAGAGCGGTGAAGATGTCAGCGGGCTTGCTGGTCTCTTTGCCGAGTGCCAGATCGGGGTGGGTCTTCGGCAGGAACCCCGGGTAGCTGAGGTGCTCCCGGTCGACATTGGTCAGCGCGAACAACCCGGTCAGGTCGAGCGGGGAGGACAGCTTGAAGACCTCCTTCTCGGAGATGTCGAGCTCACCCATCAACAGCTCGAGCATCTCGTCCTCGATGGTGTCCTCGACCTCCAAGCGCACCGGCGGACGTCCGACCTTGCGGCTGAGTAGTTCCTTCTCGAGTGCGAACAAGATGTTCTCTGCGTCGTCCTCCTCCACCTCGAGGTCTTCGTTGCGAGTAACACGGAAGGTCGTGTGGGTCAAAACCTGCATGCCGCTGAAGATCTCGTCCAGATGCTGGACGATCACCTCTTCCAATGGGACGAACCGGCCCTCACCGAGTGCGATGAAGCGGGCCAGAATGGCCGGCACCTTGACGCGGGCGAACTGGCGTCCGCCGGTGACCGGGTGGCGCAACAGCACCGCAAGGTTGATCGACAACCCGGAAATGTAGGGGAACGGGTGACTCGGGTCGACCGCCAGCGGCGTCAGCACCGGGAAGATGCGCTCGCTGAACAACTGGTGCATACGGTACTGCTCGGTCTCGGCCAACTGGTGCCAGCTGAGGATGCGGATGCCCTCCGCCTCAAGTGCCGGCCGGACATCTTCGCTGAAGACCCGCGCCTGCTCGGCCACCAGTTCCGTGGTGCGGGTCAGGATCGCGTCATGCAGGTCACGCGGCCTGATACCCGCGTTGGACGGCACCGCCACCCCGGCATCGATACGCCGCTTCAGGCCCGCCACCCGCACCATGTAGAACTCGTCGAGGTTGGACGAGAAGATCGCCAGGAACTTGGCGCGCTCCAACAGCGGGACGCGCAGCGAGTCCTTCGCCAGGTCGAGGACGCGGTTGTTGAACGCCAACCAGCTGAGCTCACGGTCGGAGTACCTGCCCTCGGGCAACTCCGCATGTTCGATCGGCGCGACGGGCATCTCGGTCATCAGTCCTCCTCGGCCTCGCCATAGGCGACATCGGTGTGGGTGACCTCGAAGCCCGCGGTGCGGTACATGGCCACGACGCGCTCGCTGGATTGCTCCACGTAAAGGTCGATGTGGGTGGCCCCTTGTGAGCGCATGTAAATGATACCGGCGCCGAGCAGCGCCCGGCCAGCACCCCGGCCGGCGTAGCTGGGATCGACGCCGAGCACGTAGACCTCGCCGCGGGTCTCACCCTGGGAGGTGGTCAACTTCGTCCAGTGGTAGCCGACCAGACGACCGGTGGCATCCCGGGCGACCAACAGGTCCTCATCGCGGTACCAATCCGACGCCATTCGCGTCCGGAAGTCGTCGGCGGTCAGGGCGCCCTGCTCGGGGTGGTTGGCGAAGGCCGCCGCGTTCACCGCCACCAGCCGATCAAGGTCAGCTGGGCGGAAGTGGTCGATGGTGAGGCCGGCCGGCTGGGTCAGGTCGACCGCCCGGGGCTGGTTCGGGGGAGCCAGCGTCATGATCAGCAGCCCCCGCACCGCCACGAGCCCGAGCGAGCGGGCCAGCGCCCGGGCCGCATCCTGGTTGCCGAAGGCCCACCAGGTGCGCGCCCGGCGGGATCGTTTGACCTGCTGGGCCAGTTCGCGTCCCAGCCCGCGGCGCCGGTGGACCGGATCGATCACCAGCTGGACGCTGCCGTCGCGCCGGTCGAGCTGCGCGTAGCCGACCAGGCCGTCGTGGTCGTGGGACAACCAGTGGATGATTCGGGTGCTGCCCGGGCCCATCAGCGCCAGCCGGGCGGCCTCGTTCAGGGGGCTGGTTCGGTCGACCCGCTGGGCACGCCCGACCAGGTCGAGCACGTCATCGCGTTGCCGGTCGGTCAGGTCCGCTTGCTCGGTGATCATGCTTGACCATACCCGCCGACGCCCGGGCGGAAACCTGCTACTCGCGGGTACGTCGAACGGTTTGTCAGCGATTGGCGCCGAATCGATAGCCGACGTTGCGCACGGTGCTTATCCACGCGTCGTACTCGGGCCCAAGCTTGGCGCGCAGCCGCCTGATGTGGACATCGACGGTGCGGGCGCCGCCGTAGTAGTCATAACCCCAGACTTCGCTGAGCAGTTGTTCACGGGTCAGGACGCGCCCGGGGTGCGCGACCAAGTACTTGAGCAGTTCGAACTCGGTGTAGGTGAGGTCGAGAGGTTGCCCCCCGACGGTGGCCAGGTAGGCGTCTTCATCGATCACCACCGGGCCGACGCTGAGGGTCTTGTTCGCGGGCTGGACCTGCAGGAGGAACCGGATGCGGGCCTCGAACTCGGCGGGTCCGGCGTCCTCGAGCACGAAGTCGTCGATCTGCCAGTCCAGGCCGACCACCGACAAGCCGGATGCGGGTACCAACAGCAGGATCGGCCAGTCCGTCCCGCTGCCATGCACCACCAGGCAGGCGGTGCGAGCTGCGACCAGGTCGGTGCGGGCATCGACCATCACGAGGCTGGCTTCGGGGGCAAGCTTGCCGACGTCATCGCCACCGACCACGTGTCGCAGTTCGTGGTTCAGCAGTTCAAGGGCACTGGGCGGCGGCGACATCGCACCTCGCGGTGTGACGAACGCGATCTCCACCACGCCTCCCGCCTTCAGTCGCCACTCGCTCGAAGGCGAGGTTCTCGATCAGGATACCCAGCCGCAGTGTCGGGGATGCCGGTCAGCCACCCCAATCTGCCGAGTCGAGGATTATCGTCACTGGCCCGTCGTTGACCAACTCCACCTGCATGTGGGCGCCGAAGACCCCACAGGAGACCTCGGCTCCGAGCCTTGTCAGGGCCCGGGCATAGGCGGCCACCAAGGGTTCGCTGGTTGCGCCGGGTGCGGCGGCGCTCCAGGACGGCCGCCGTCCCTTGCGGGTCTCGGCGTACAAGGTGAACTGGCTGACCACCAGGATCGGCGCGGCCAGGTCGGATGCCGACAGTTCGCCCTCGAAGATGCGCAGCGACCAGGTCTTCTCGGCCATCCGCTGGACGATCTGCTCGGTGTCGTCGTGGGTGATGGCGACCAGGGCGACGAGCCCCGGCCTGCCCAGTTCGCCGACCACCTGACCCTCGACCAGGACCCGGGCCGTGCCGGCCCGCTGCAGGACGACTCGCATTGCCCCACCCTATCCGGGCCGCGGCGCCGGCGACCGGGTTCCTTGGCAGGCGACCGCAACCGCGGGATGAACGCTTCCAACCGGTGCCTTGCGTGGCGCGTGCCGGAATCGAGGCAAGCGCGGCACGGCGGGAGCCGCCGACCACTCGGTACGCTTGTGCAATGGCCCAGTTGACGGTCTTCGTGATGGCTGGCGTGGCAGTGCTGATCGGCATCGCCGCGCTGGTCATTGTTTGGCAGATCCTGGCCTTGGTGTCGCGGCGGACGCCGACCGGCACCGACGACTCTGACAGGAGCTGAAGTGGCCTTTGAGATTCCCGCAGACCTGAACCCCGCCCTGACACCCATCGCGTGGCTGATCGGCCGGTGGCAGGGCAACGGTCACGGCAACTGGCCGGGCGTGGGGGACTTCGAGTTCGGCCAGCGGATAGATTTCGCGACCAACCGCGGCCCCTACCTGCACTACCTCTCGCAGACCTGGACCTTGGATGCCGACGGTCAGCCGGATGCGCCGCTGGCGATGGAGACCGGATTCTGGCGTCCGGCGGGAGCCAGCGGCATCGAGGTGGTTCTGACCAGCCCTGAGGGATGGGTCGAGGTCTGGGTGGGCGCCCTGCTCGGGGCGAAGATCGAGCTGACGACCGACCTGGTCGCTCGCACCGACACCGCGGAGTTGTCCTACACCGGCGGTCACCGGCTCTACGGCAACGTTGATGGTGACCTGATGTGGGCCTTCGACCGCGCCACCACCGACGTGCGGTTGCAGCCGTACATGTGGGCAAGGTTGCAGCGGGCATGAGAGTGGACGTCGCGAGCGGCGCGGACGCGGGGCTGGCCTGGCACTTCGGAGACCCACTGGGCGAGCAACGAGCCATGGAGTCGGGGACGGCAGCCGTCGCGCTGACCAACCGGGAGGTTTTCACGGTCTCCGGTGAGCAGCGATTGACCTGGCTGCACTCGCTGACCAGTCAGGCCCTTGGGTCGCTGTCACCCGGGCAGGGCGCCGACGCGCTCCTGCTCTCGCCGAACGGTCACATCGAGCATGGCTTCGCGCTGATCGACGACGGCGCGACAGCGTGGTGCTGGACCGAACCCGGCGCCCGGGCGGGTCTGCTCGGCTGGCTCGACTCGATGAAGTTCTGGACCCCGGTGGAGCTGGTGGCCAAAGACGACGTACAGCTGTGGTGGATGGGCGCCGGGCTTGGTGATCCGGTCGGGTCGGTGGCCTCGCGGCCATCCGCAATCGGCCGGGGACGCGAGGTGCTGGTCGACGAAACGCCGGAGACGGGCGTGCCTGCCGGTCAGTGGGCCCATGAGGCGCTGCGGATCGCCGCCGGGGTTCCCCGGATCGGCATCGACACCGACACCAAGACCCTGCCGAACGAGATCGGGCTCTTCGGAACAGCCCTCGACAAGGGCTGCTACCGCGGGCAGGAGACGGTGGCGCGGGTCCACAACCTCGGGCGTCCGCCACGGCGGCTGGTGCTGCTGCTCTTCGACGGTAACCTGCCGGAGGTCGGCGCCGCAGTGATCGACGACGACCGCGGAGTCGGGATACTGTCATCGGTCGCGCAACACCATGAACTGGGCCCGATCGGGCTTGCCCTGGTCAAACGCTCGGTCCCGGTGGCGGCGACACTCGCGGTCGGCGGCATCGCCGCTTCCCAGGAGGTCTTGGTCGATCCCGAAGTGGGGGAGCACTTCCGGCCTCGGTTGTAACCGCGGATCAGCGCGACCGTTTCGCCCGCGACAGCACGGGCAAAACGGTCGCGTTGTGCGCTCAGCCCTGGTTGATCGCCTTCGCGCGGGTTCGTGCCTTGGCCCGGTCGTGTGAGTTGAGCGCCACCTTGCGGACGCGAACCGCCGCGGGGGTCACCTCGAGGCATTCGTCGGCCGCGCAGTATTCGAGGGCTTGCTCGAGGCTCATCAGGCGCGGCGGGATCAGTCGTTCCAACTCGTCCGCGGTGGACGACCGCACGTTGGTCAGGTGCTTCTCCTTGGTCGGGTTGACATCCATGTCGTCCGGACGCGCATTCTCGCCGACCACCATGCCCTCGTAGGTTTCGTCCCCGGGCGCCACGAACAGCACGCCGCGTTCCTGCAGGTTGAACAGGGCGTAGCTGGAGACTGCGCCGAGACGATCGGCCACCAGGGAGCCGGTGGTGCGATTACGCATCTCGCCCGCCCATGGTGTGTAGCCCTCGAAGAGGTGGTTCATGATGCCGGTGCCGCGGGTGGCGGTCAGGAACTCGGTGCGGAAGCCGATCAGCCCGCGCGAGGGCACGACGTACTCCATCCGCACCCAACCGGTGCCGTGGTTGGTGAGCAGTTCCAGTTGACCCTTGCGCGTCCCCAACAACTCGGTCACGGTGCCCAGATGGTCCTCGGGGACGTCGATGGTCAACCGCTCGGTGGGTTCGCTGCGGACCCCGTCGATCTCTCGGATGACGGCCTCGGGCTTGCCGACCGTCAGCTCGAAGCCCTCGCGGCGCATCATCTCGACCAGCACCGCAAGTTGGAGTTCACCGCGGCCCTGCACCTCCCAGGTGTCGGGACGCTCGGTTGTCAGGACCTTGATCGAAACGTTGCCCACGAGTTCTTGGTCGAGACGGTTCTTGACCAGCCGGGCGGTCAGGTTCTTGCCGGATCGGCCGGCCAGCGGTGAGGTGTTGATCCCGATCGTCATCGAGATGGAAGGTTCGTCGACGTGGATCAGCGGCAATGGCCGCGGGTCGTCCGGGTCGCTGAGCGTCTCGCCGATGGTGATCTCGGGGATGCCGGCGACCGCGATGATGTCACCCGGGCCGGCCTCGTCCACCGGTACCCGATCAAGCGCTTGGGTCATCAGCAGTTCGGACAGCTTGACCGTCTTGATTGAGCCGTCGCGGCGGCACCAGGCCACTTGTTGCCCCCGCCTGATGGTGCCCTCGACGATCCGGCACAGTGCAAGGCGTCCCAGGTACGGCGAGGAGTCAAGGTTGGTGACGTGCGCCTGCAGTGGCGCACCCTGGGTGTAGGTCGGCGCCGGGATGTGACTGCGGATCGTCTCGAACAGTGCCTCCAGGTTCGTGGCGTCCGGGAACTGGCCGTCTGCCGGCTTGGTGACCGAGGCGCGGCCCGCCTTGGCGGACGCGTAGATGACCGGGAAGTCGAGTGCGCTGGCGTTGTCGTCCTCAAGCAGGTCGAGGAAGAGTTCGTAGGTCTCGTCGATCACCTCGTCGATGCGGGCGTCGGGCCGGTCGACCTTGTTGATGACCAGGATGATCGGCAGCTGCTTGCCGAGCGCCTTGCGCAGCACGAAACGTGTCTGCGGCAGCGGCCCCTCGGACGCGTCCACGAGCAGGACGACGCCATCGACCATCTCAAGACCGCGCTCGACCTCGCCCCCGAAGTCGGCATGGCCCGGGGTGTCGATGATGTTGACCAGCAGTTGTTCGCCGTCGGCCAGGGTGTGGCGGACCGCGGTGTTCTTGGCGAGGATCGTGATGCCCTTCTCGCGCTCCAGATCCATCGAGTCCATCACTCGGTTGTTGACATCTGCCCCCTCCCGGAACGCTCCCGACTGCCACAGCATTGCGTCCACCAAAGTGGTCTTGCCGTGGTCGACGTGGGCGATGATGGCGACGTTTCGGAGTTCGGATCGAACGGGCATCGGGCTCCTGAGTTGGTGACGCGGGTTGTGGGTGCGCCGCATGAAAAAGCCGAACCCTTGGCCCGAATCTTGGCGCCGCTGGGTTCGGCGACGATGCACCCCACGAGTGTACGCCCAGCCGGACCCTGTGCCCCACGGCAAGTCCAACCCTGAGGGGAGGCAGCACCAGAAGACGTCGATGCGACGAATTGATACCCCAGGGGGTATGATCATGACCCATGAGCTCCAAGAGAATCGTCATCATCGGCGGTGTGGCCGGCGGCATGTCGGCCGCCACCCGCCTGCGTCGCCTGGATGAGCAGGCCGAGATCATCGTCGTCGAGCGTAGTGGCCACGTGTCGTTCGCGAACTGCGGCCTGCCGTACCACGTCGGGGGTGTGATCGCCCAGCGCGATTCCCTGCTGCTGCAGACCCCCGCCTCGCTGGGTGCGCGGTTCGGGCTGGACGTTCGCGTCCGCCAAGAGGCTGTCGCGATCGATGCTGCCGGCCGAAGCGTCCAGGTGCGGAACCTGGCCACCGGCGAGGTCTACGACCTCGAATACGATGCGCTCATCTTGTCTCCGGGGGCAACGCCGGTGCGCCCGCCGTTGCCAGGCATCGAGCGCGCGCTGACCCTGCGCAACGTCGAAGACACCGACGCCATCATCGCGGCCTGCGCCGACGCGACCACTGCGGTGGTCGTCGGGGGCGGCTTCATTGGCATCGAGTTGGCCGAGAACCTCGTGCACCGGGGCCTGCAGGTGACCCTCGTCGAGGCCACCCCACAGGTGATGGCGCCGATCGACCCCGAGCTTGCCGCCGTCGTCCACGACCGGCTGCGTGACAACGGCGTCGACCTGCGTCTGGGGCAGTCGGTCGCCGCCATCGGCGCCGATGACGTGACGCTCGCGGACGGCACCCGGGTGGCTGCCGACGTGGTGGTCGCCGCGATCGGCGTGCGTCCCGACACCAGCCTGGCCGTCGGCGCCGGGCTCGCCGTGGGGGAGCGCGGCGGCATCCGCGTCGACGACCAGTTCCGCACCAGCGACCCCGACGTCTACGCCATCGGTGATGCGGTCGAGAAGGTGGATGCGATCGACGACTCCGCATCCCTGGTGCCGCTCGCCCAGACCGCGAACCTGCAGGGACGCCGGGTTGCCGACATCATCATGGGTCGTCCGGCATATGGACGCCCGGTGCTCGGCACTGCGATCGTCGGGGTCTTCGGGCTACAGGTGGCGTCCACGGGTTGGAACGAGAAGCGACTGCGCCAGGCTGGACGGCCCTACCGCGCGATCCATACCCATCCCGGCAACCATGCCGGCTATTACCCGGGCAGTTGCCAGCTCTCGCTCAAGCTGCTGGTCGATCCCGAGACCGACGAGATCCTGGGTGCGCAGGGGGTCGGCGAATCCGGCGTCGACAAGCGGATAGACGTCATCGCCACGGCGATCACCGGCGGCATCCTGGCCAGCGAACTGGCCGACCTGGAGCTTGCCTACGCGCCCCAGTTCGGTTCTGCGAAAGACCCCGTCAACATGCTCGGCCATATCGCGGCCAACCTGCGCGACGGGCTGACCGAGACGATCCAGTGGCACGAGGTGGACGCTGCGGTGGCCGCCGGCGCGACCGTGTTGGACGTTCGCACCCAATCGGAGCACGACGCGAACGCGATCCCCGGCTCGATGCTGATCCCGCTGGACGATCTGCGCGATCGCCTCGACGAGGTGCCGGCCGGTGATCTGGTGGTGCATTGTGCGGTTGGCTTGCGGGGCTACCTGGCCACCCGCGTCCTGGAGCAGCATCGCAACGGCCAAGGCTGGGGACGCATCCGAAACCTGGACGGCGGCATGAAGACCTGGCTGGCCGGCACGGGAGCCTAGGACCGACAGTCGATTTCGGTGCACCGGTTTGTTGAGCCTCGGCGTGTCACAGCCTTCTCGCCAGACCAGTGCACCGTTCTCGACGGAACCGCCCGGTAACAAGCCGGGTGCGGGTGGCTCAGGCCAGTGACAAGAAGAGCTTCTCCATCTGGGTGGTGTCGCCGTCGCCGTCGATCACGCACTCTTTGAGGCCGCTGGCGATGACCACGAAGCCGGCCCGATCAATGGCCTTGCTGACTGCCGCGATCTGGGTCACGATGTCTTGGCAGTCGCGGCCCTCCTGGATCATCCGGATGATGCCGCCCAGTTGACCCTGGGCGCGCTGCAGGCGCTTGACCGCACCGTCGAGATCTTCTGCGGACAACTGCATGGCCAGCCCCTTTCGCGGTACCCCCGTGGGTATCCAACCATGGTAGCTCGGTCGCCGCACATTGCATCGTCGGTGTCCATCGTCGCCGACTGAGGGATGATCCGGGGAGCAATCGGCCTGCTGATGGCTATCTGGCCGGTACGCTCAAAGAGACTCGTGCACCCACACATGGAGGACCATCGATGAGTCAGAACTCGCAAGGCGCCTACGGCCCGCCCGGGGGCTACGCGCAGCCCGGGCAGCCGAGCCAACCCGGCCCGCAGGACCGGTCACCGGCGGTGGCGCTACCCCGGCTCAACCCACCCGAAGGCGCTGCCGTCCTCACCTTGCAGGCACCCGCCCCGCCCCCGGTCGTCCAGGCCACCCAGGCTCCTCAGATGGCGCCGCCGGTCAGCGAGGAGCAGCGTCCGGTCCTGGACGCCAAGGTGAACCAGTTCATGGGCGCGATCATGAGCGAGGAATCCGGTAGCCCCGAGTTCAGCAGGCAGGCCGACGCCGTGCGCAGCATGGGGGACGCCGACATCCGCCGCGCCGCCGAGATGAGCAACCGGCTACTCGAAACCCCGCTCAATGAGATGAAGACCGGCGGGTTGTCCGACGTGTCGAAGGTCTCCGGCACACTGGTCGAGCTGCGCCGCATCATTGAGGAACTCGACCCGAGTGAGGTGGGTGCACAGAAGAAGTTTCTCGGCCTCATCCCGTTCGGTGACAAGGTTCAGGATTACTTCCGCAAATACCAGTCCAGCCAGAATCACCTGAATGCGATTCTGCATGCGCTGCGCTCCGGGCAGGACGAGCTGACCAAGGACAACGTCAGCCTGAACATGGAGAAGCAGCAGCTCTGGGACACCATGAACCGGTTGAACCAGTACATCTACCTGGCCGAGCAACTCGACAGCCAACTGTCGGGGGCGATCGCCGAACTGCAGGTGAGCGACCCGATGAAGGCCGATGCCCTGAACAAGGACGTGTTGTTCTACGTCCGCCAGAAGCACCAAGACCTGCTCACCCAATTGGCGGTCTCGATCCAGGGCTACTTGGCCATCGATGTCATCATCAAGAACAACGCCGAACTGATCAAGGGCGTCGACCGCGCGTCCACCACCACCGTCTCGGCGCTGCGCACAGCGGTCATCACGGCCCAGGCGCTGGGCAACCAGAAGTTGGTTCTCGACCAGATCACCGCGCTCAACGCCACCACCTCGGGGCTGATCGAGCGCACCAGCGAGATGTTGCGAGACAATTCGGTCACCATCCAGCAGCAGGCCGCCAGCTCAACCATTTCGGTCGAGTCGCTGCAGAAGGCCTTCGCGAACGTCTACCAGACGATGGACTCCATCGACTCATTCAAGATCGAGGCCCTCAACAATATGAGCCAGACGATCGGCACCCTCGAGACCGAGGTCGCCAAGTCGCGTGCTTATCTCGAGCGGGCTCGGCAGTCGGATTCGCGCAGGGGCCTGGCTGAGGGCATCACCAGCACTCCGAACTACGACCTCCGCTGAGGTTGCACAACCGATAGAAGGACGCGATGGGGCTGTTCGCATGGCTGCGGGGCGACACCAACAAGCCGGC
>ERZ1645187.1272-NODE-1272-length-23394-cov-11.109388_pt1 | contig 23394 bp, 21 predicted proteins | sample MGYA00575352_ERZ1645187 | MGnify/ENA primary metagenome ERZ1645187 (study PRJEB40837, sample SAMN11349314) | freshwater sediment metagenome | isolation source: river sediment | host: Sediment | place: India: Wazaribad , New Delhi | collected 2017-02-21 ...
TAGATGGTGTCGTCGAGCGCGGCGCGCTTGAACTGCTCGACCCAGGCCGCCGAGTCGGTGATCTCGTCGCGCCAGGACAAGAGCTGGCGCAGCCAGGCGATCTTCTCGTCGTAGGCCGACTCTGCCTTTGCCGGCGCCCCGGCTTCCTTGTAGCGCCAGTGCGCCGCCACGCCCAGTTCCGCGTGCTGGTGCATTTCCTGCGTGCGTATCTGCACTTCCAGCGAACGGTCGTCGTCGGCGAGCACGGCGGTATGCAGCGAGCGGTAGTAGTTGCCCTTCGGATGCGAGATGTAGTCGTCGAATTCGCCGTGGATCGGCTGCCAGAGCGCGTGCACGATGCCCAGCGCCGTGTAGCAATCCTTCACCTCGTCGACGATGATGCGCAGCGCGCGCACGTCGTACACCTCGGCGAAGTCGAGATTCTTCTGGCGCATCTTGTTCCAGATGCTGTAGATGTGCTTGGGCCGGCCATGGACCTCGGCGCCGGCCACGCCGGCCTTCGCCAGCTCGGCCTTCAGCCGCGCGATGGCCTCGGCGATGAAGGTTTCGCGCTCGACGCGCTTTTCGTCGAGCTGCCTGGCGATGCGCTTGTAGGTGGCCGGTTCCAGGAAACGGAAGGAAAGGTCCTCGATTTCCCACTTCATTTGCCAGACGCCCAGGCGGTTGGCCAGCGGCGCGTAGATTTCCAGGCTCTCGCGCGCGAGATCGCGACGCTCCGGCGTATCGTGATCGGTCAGCCAGCGCAGCGTCTGCGCGCGCGAAGCCAGGCGCAGCATCACCACGCGGATGTCGGCCGCCATCGCCAGCAGCATCTTCCTCAAAATCTCGGCCTGCGCCTTGGCGTCGCCGGCCGCGCCGGTGCGGGCCGCCGCCTCGGTCAGCGGCCGCAATCCCTTGAGTCGATGCAGGCTGGTCACCAGATCGGCCACCGATTCGCCGAAGCGGGCCACCAGCTTCGCGCGGGCTTCCGGCAGATAGTCGGCGGCGGCGAACAGCAATGCCGCGAGACGCGAGTCGAGGTCGAGGTTGACCGCGGCCAGTTGCAGCGCCATGCCCGCCGCGTGCTGAAGCACGTCCTCGCCGGTGCCCAGCCTGCGGTCGGCATAGAGATCCGCCACCAGGTCGAGCGCCTCGTCCAGCGCCGTCCGCGCCCGCCCGGACAGCCCGGCGCCGAGGCGCGTCAGGATGTCGCCATCGACGCCGGCTTCGCTGAGGGCATGGACGACAGAGACCAACTCATGCCTCCATGGGGCTGCCCCAAGGAGGCATGCGCCCCCGGGTGGAGAACAGCGGACGAAGCGCGCGCGGGACGATCATCATCCCACCCACTTGCGCACGTTGCGGAACATCGTCATCCACGGCCCATCGTCTCCAAAGCGTTCACCGAAGCCGGGCGGATGCCAGCTCATCTGCACCGTGCGGAAGATGCGCTCGGGGTGCGGCATCATGATGGTGAAGCGGCCGTCGGGCGTCGTCACGCCGGCAACTCCCTCGGGCGAGCCGTTCGGGTTGAACGGGTAAGTCGTCGCGACCTGCCCGCGGTTGTCGATGTAGCGCAGCGCCACGGCTGACTTTTGCGGCTCGCCCGTGTAGACCGCGCGGCCTTCCCCATGGGAAACGATGACGGGCAGCTTCGAGCCGACCATGCCCCGCATGAAGATCGAGGGCGAATCGGGAATTTCGACCATCACGAAGCGCGCCTCGAACTGCTCGGAGCGGTTGCGGTAGAAGGTGGGCCAATCCTGCGCGCCGGGGATGATGGCGGCGAGGTGCGACATCATCTGGCAGCCGTTGCAGACGCCCAGCGCGAAGCTGTCGGGGCGCGCGAAGAAGGCCGCGAAGTCGTCGCGCAATCGCTCGTTGAAAAGAATCGACTTGGCCCAGCCCTGCCCCGCGCCGAGCACGTCGCCGTAGGAAAAGCCGCCGCAGGCGACGAAACCGCGAAAGTCAGCCATGGCGACACGCCGCGCATGCAGGTCGGTCATGTGCACATCGACGCACTCGAAGCCGGCGCGATCGAAGGCCGCGGCCATCTCCACCTCGCCGTTGACGCCCTGTTCCCGCAATATCGCCATGCGTGGGCGGCTGCCACCGATGCTGAAAGTCGCGGCCGGGTCGAACGTCAGTTGCATACTCAAGCCGGGGTTGTCGGCGTCGAGCAGCGCTTCGAATTCCTCGTCGGCGCAGGCCGCGTCGTCGCGCAGCCGGGCGATCGCGTGGCTCACCTCGCTCCAGGCGCGTTGCAGCTCGACGCGGCGTGCCGCGAAGACTGACTTTGCGTTGCGCCAGACGCGAATCTCGTCGGCGTCGTTGAGCGTTCCGATGATATGCGAACAGGCACCGAGGCCGGCGTCGCGCAGCGCCCGCATGACATCCGCGCGATCGCTTCGCCGAACCTGGATCACCGCGCCGAGTTCCTCGTTGAAGAGCGCGGCGACCATGCGGTCGCGCATGCGGCCATCGAGCAACTGCGGCGCGCGCTCGATGCCATCGACGTCGTTCATCAGCGGATCGAAGCACAGCGCGTCGAGGTTGAGCGATACGCCGAGGTGCGAGGCGAAGCTCATCTCGCAGACTGTGGCGAACAGGCCGCCGTCCGAGCGGTCGTGATAGGCGAGGATCTTCGGCCGCAGCGCCTGGATGGCGACGAAGAAGCGCTTGAGCAGATCGGCATCGGCATCCGGCGGCACATCGCCCGACTTGCCATGAACCTGCGCCAGCGCCGAGCCGCCGAGGCGGTTCCTGCCCTCGCCGAGGTCGATGAGGACGAGTTCGGTCTCGCCGACGTCCTTGTCGGCGCGCAGTTGCGGCGTCAGCGTGTTGCGCGCGTCGGCGCAGGGCGCGAAGGCCGTGACGATCAGCGACAGCGGCGCGATTACTTGCTTGATTTGCTTCTGCCCGCCGCCTTCCTCCCAGCGCGTCTTCATCGACAGCGAATCCTTGCCGACCGGAATCGAAACGCCGAGCCGCGGGCAAAACTCCAGGCCCACCGCCTTGACGGTGTCGAACAGCGCCGCGTCCTCGGTGCTTTGGCCGGCGGCCGTCATCCCATGGCCAGAGGCCGCCATCCAATTCGCTGAGAGCTTGACCTTGCCCAGCCCGGCAATGTCGGCCGCCGCGATGTTGGTAATCGCCTCGCCGACCGCCATGCGGCCCGAGGCCGGCGCATCGAGCAGCGCGAGCGGCGTGCGCTCGCCCATGGCGAAACACTCGCCGAGGAAGGTGTCGTAGCCCATGGTCGTCACGGCGACGTCGGCCACCGGCACCTGCCACGGGCCGACGAACTGGTCGCGCGCGGTCATGCCGCCGACGCTGCGGTCGCCGATGGTGATGAGGAAGCTCTTGCTCGCCACCGCCGGCAGGCGCATGACGCGGAAAGCCGCGTCCTTCAGATCGATGGCGCCGACGTCGAGCGCGGGCATGCTCACCCGCTTGCGCGTGGCGTTGCGGTGCATGCGCGGCGGCTTGCCGAGCAGCACTTCCATCGGCATGTCGACGGCCTTGTTATCGAAGTGGCTGTCCGTGACGACCAGCTGGCGCTCCGCCGTCGCCTCGCCGAGCACGGCGAACGGGCAGCGCTCGCGCTCGCACAGCGCCTTGAATTCTTCGAGCCGCCCGGGCGGAATCGCCAGCACGTAGCGCTCCTGCGCCTCGTTCGACCAGATCTCGCGCGGCGACATGCCCGGTTCCTCGTTGGGCACGTTGCGCAACTCGAAGCGCGCACCGCGCTTCGCATCGTTGGCCAATTCGGGCATCGCATTGGAAATGCCGCCCGCGCCGACATCGTGGATGGCGAGGATGGGATTGTTATCGCCCATCTGCCAGCACCTGTCGATGACTTCCTGCGCGCGCCGCTGCATCTCGGGGTTGCCGCGCTGCACGGAGGCGAAGTCGAGGTCGGCGGTGTTGGTGCCGGTCGCCATCGACGAAGCCGCGCCACCGCCCAGGCCGATCAGCATGCCCGGCCCGCCGAGCTGGATCAGCAGCGTGCCGGCGGGGAACTCGTGCTTGAAGCAGTGGCGGTCGGCGATGTTGCCGACGCCGCCGGCGATCATGATCGGCTTGTGGTAGCCACGCACTTCGCCGGCGAACTCCTGCTCGAAGGTGCGGAAGTAGCCGGCCAGGTTCGGCCGGCCGAATTCGTTGTTGAACGCCGCCGCGCCGATTGGTCCCTCGATCATGATGTCGAGCGCCGAGGCGATGCGGTCCGGCTTGCCGTAGCCCGATTCCCACGGCTGCGCATGGCCGGGAATATTCAGGTCGGAGACCGAAAAGCCGCACAGGCCGGCCTTGGGCTTGGAGCCGCGCCCCGTCGCCCCTTCGTCCCTGATTTCGCCGCCGGAGCCGGTCGCCGCGCCCGGGAAGGGCGAGATGGCGGTCGGGTGGTTGTGCGTCTCCACCTTGGCGAGGATGTGCGTGGTGTCCTCGACATAGCCATAAGTGCCGCCCGCGCCGGGCAGGAAGCGCCCGATCTTCGCGCCCTCGATCACCGAGGCGTTGTCGGAATAGGCGACCACCGTGCCTTCGGGATGCGCCTTGTGCGTCTCGCGGATCATGCCGAACAGCGAGAGCGGCTGGTCGACGCCATCCACGGTCCAGCTCGCGTTGAAGATCTTGTGGCGGCAGTGCTCGGAGTTGGCCTGCGCGAACATCATCAGCTCGACGTCGGTCGGATTGCGGCCGAGCCTGCCGAAATTCTCGACCAGATAGTCGATCTCGTCCTCGGAGAGCGCCAGCCCCAGCTCGCCGTTGGCCGCCAGCAAAGCCGCCCGGCCGCCGGCCAGGATGTCGACGGTGGTCAGCGGTTGCGGCGCGTAGTGATGGAACAGTTCATCGGCGGCGTCGATGGAGTCGAGCACCGACTCGGTCATGCGGTCGTGCAGGTGGCGTATCGCCACGGCTGACTTTGGCGTCCCCTGGACGTGATAAGCGATGCCGCGCTCGATGCGGCGGATAGCGGCAAACCCGCAGTTGCGGGCGATGTCGGTCGCCTTCGACGACCACGGCGAAATCGTGCCCAGACGCGGCGTCACCAGGATGAATTCGCCGGCCGGCACGGGCGGCAGAGTCTCCGGCACGCCCAGCAAATCCCTCAGCCGCGCCAGTTCGTCGTCATGCAACTCGCCGTCGCACTCGACGAAATACCAGTGCTCGGCGACCAGCCGGGTGCCGGCGAGTTCCTGCAAGCGGGCGAGACGGGAAACGGAAAAGGCGGCGGTGCCGCGCAGCTTGAGAATTCTGGACATGACGGCCGGAGGGAGAAGGATTGCGGGCAAGAGAGCGGCTTCGAATTATACTCTGCACCCTTTCACGCCCTTCCCGGGCGGACCGTCCACGCCTTAGCCACCGCAACCGCCGACTTCGCCCACCGAACCGTCGCCATGAAACTGCTCTTCGACCTGTTCCCGATCATCCTTTTCTTCGCCGCCTACAAGCTGGCCGACATCTACGTCGCCACCGGCGTGGCCATCGCCGCCACGTTCGCGCAGATCGGCTGGGTGTGGTTCCGGCATCGGAAAGTCGACACCATGCTCTGGGTCAGCCTCGGGCTGATCGTCGTGCTCGGCGGCATGACGCTGCTGCTGCGCGACGAAACCTTCGTCAAATGGAAACCGACGCTGCTGTACTGGGTATTCGCCACGGTCCTGCTCGGCTCGGCGACCCTGTTCGGCAAGAACCTGATCCGCACGATGATGGCGGCGGCGCAGATCGACGCGCCCGACCATGTCTGGAGCAAGCTCAACCTCGCCTGGGTAATGTTCTTCGTCGCCATGGGCGCGGCCAATCTCTACGTCGCCCAGAACTTTTCCACCGACACCTGGGTCAATTTCAAGCTGTTCGGCAGCATGGGCCTGATGCTGATATTCGTTCTCGCCCAGGGATTCTGGCTTTCCCGATACATGCCCGACGAGCAGAGCAAGGAGAAAACCTGATGCTGTACATGATCCTCGGCCAGGACGCGCCCGATTCGCTGGAGCGCCGGCTCGCGGCGCGGCCGGCCCACCTCGAGCGGCTGAACACGCTCAAGGCCGAAGGCCGGCTGACGCTGGCCGGCCCCTGCCCCGCCATCGATGCGCCGGATCCCGGCCCCGCCGGCTTCTCCGGCAGCCTGATCGTCGCCGAATTCCCGTCGCTCGCCGATGCCCGCGCCTGGGCCGACGCCGACCCCTATGTCGCCGCCGGCGTCTTTGCCGGGATCACCGTCAAACCCTTCAGAAAGGTCTTGCCATGAGCACCGTTGCCGCCATCAAGGACAGACTCGCCACGCTGCAACCCACCCGCCTCGACGTCATCGACGACAGCGCCCAGCACGCCGGACACGCCGGCGCCCGCGACGGCGGCGGCCATTACCGCGTCCTCATCGTTTCGGAGCGCTTCGCCGGACTGGCGACCATGGCGCGACACCGGCTGGTGTATGATGCGCTCGGCCCGTTGATGAACGGCGCGATACACGCCCTCAGCATCACGGCGCGGGCACCGGCCGAATGAATCCGCCCGTCAGGAACCAGCCCGTTAGTAACGCCAATTCCCTTTCTTTACCGACTAGTCAAGCCTAAGGAACCATCGATGAATCGCTCCATGCGCAGCACGCTGCTCACCGCTTCCCTCGCCGTGATGTTCCCCACCGTCGCCATGGCGGCGCCGCCGGCCAAGGAAACCGCCAAGACCGTGGCCACGGTGAATGGCAAGGCGATTCCGCAGAATCGCGCCGACGTATTGCTCGCCTCGCAGTTCGCCCAGGGGCAGGCGGACAATCCCAAGCTCCGCGAAGCCGTCAAGGAAGACCTGGTGCGTCGCGAGCTGCTCGCGCAGGAAGCGGAAAAGAAGGGCTTCGAAAAGAAGGCCGAAGTGCAGGCGCAGATGGCCATGGCCCGCCAGCAGGTGCTGATCGCTGCCTACCTCGAGGACTACATCAAGGCGCACCCCATCACCGACGACATGATCGCCAAGGAATACGAGGCGATCCGCAAGTCGCTCGGCGACCACGAGTACAAGGTCCGCCATATCCTGGTCGAGAACGAAGCCGACGCCAAGACCATCATCGACAAGCTGAAGAAGGGCGAGCGCTTCGAGGACCTGGCCAAGCAGTCGAAGGACCCCGGTTCCAAGGATAACGGCGGCGACCTTGGCTGGGGCAACCCGGCGGGCTACGTCAAACCGTTCTCCGAGGCCATGATCAAGCTGCAGAAGGGCAAATTCACCGATGCGCCGGTCAAGAGCGACTTCGGCTGGCACGTCATCCAGCTCGACGACATCCGCGACCTGAAGGGCCCCGAACTGGAGCAGGTCAAGCCGCAGCTGATGCAGCGCATGCAGCAGCAGATGATCCAGAAGCATGTGCTCGACCTGCGCGCCAAGGCCAAGGTCGACTAATCGGAAAAGAGGCTGACGAAACGGGGGCCGAGGCCCCCGTTTTTCATTGCGCCGCGATGCCTGCCCGGTTCCCTCCCCAAGTGCTGCTGGTCCTCGCCAGTCTCTTCTGGGCCGGCAACTGGGTGGTCGGCCGCGGCATGCGCGGCGACCTTCCGCCGCTGGCCCTCTCGTTCTGGCGCTGGACGATCGCGCTGATGTTCATCCTGCCGCTGGCGCGACCGCACCTGCGCCGCGACTGGAAGACGCTGACCGGCAACTGGCGCTGGCTGGCGCTGTTCGGCTTCCTCGGCACGGCGACCTACAACGCGCTCTCCTATGTCGGCCTGCAATACACGACCGCCACCAACGGCCTGATCCTCAACTCGTTCGTGCCGGTCGCCATCGTCGTACTCGGCTGGGCTTTCATGGGCAAACGCCTGCAAGCCGTCGAACTGCTGGGCGTCGCCATTTCCCTGCTCGGGGTGCTGGCCATCGCCGCCCGCGGCGATCCGCGAACACTGACTTTGCTGGAATTCAACATCGGCGACGCCTGGATCATGGCCTCGGTCGTGGCCTGGGCGATCTACACGCTGCTGCTGCCACATCGTCCGAATGTTCATCCGTTCAGTTTTCTCGCCGGCATCACCGTCTTCGGCCTGCTCGAACTGTTGCCCGCCTACGGATGGGAAATCGCCTCCGGCCGCCGGATCAACCTCGACTGGATGACGCTCGCCGCCATCGCCTACACCGGCGTGTTCGCCGCCTTTCTCGGCTTCGTATTCTGGAACCGGGGCGTCGCGGAAGTCGGCCCGGCCAGGGCGGGTCTGTATTACCACCTGCTGCCGGTGTTCGGCATCGCGCTTTCCATCCTCTTCCTCGCGGAGCAGCCGCAGGTCTATCACGCGCTCGGCGTCGCCCTCATCTTCACCGGCATCGGGCTGAACAGCGGGAGGCCGCGATGATCCGCGCCATCAGGGAATGGCGGCGCCAGCGTGCCCTCGACCGCATCCGGGTCAGCGAGGCGCAGTGGCTGGCGGCCGAGGCCGAGCTGCCCTGCCTGGACCACCTGGACGCCAACGACCGCCTGCGCCTGCGGACCATGGCCCGGGAATTCATCGCCGGGAAGGAATGGACCAGCGCCGGCGATTTGCGCCTGACGCCCGCCATTCAGCTTTCGATCGCCTTGCAGGCCTGCCTGCCGGTGCTGAACCTGGGCCTCGACCGTTATCGCGGCTGGGTCGGCATCGTCGTCTATCCGGGTGACTTCGTCATTCCACGCAGCATCGTCGACGAGGATGGCGTGGTGCATGAATATGACGATCCGGTGCTCGGCGAAGCCTGGGAAGGCGGTCCGGTGCTGGTCTCGTGGTTCGAGGACAGCGACGAAACCGGCGATGTCAATGTCGTCATCCACGAGTTCGCGCACAAGCTCGACATGGAAAATGGCGCCGTCGACGGCGTCCCGCGCCTCCCGGACGACATGACGCGCGGCGCGTGGATCGATGCCTTCGCCAGCGCCTTCGATGACTTTCAGCGCCGCGTCGACGCGGGCGAAGACACCCTGCTCGATCCCTATGCCGCCACCGACGCCGCCGAGTTCTTCGCGGTGACGAGCGAGGCTTTCTTCCAGACGCCGCACCTGCTGCGCGACGACTATCCGGCGGTCTACGAGCAACTGAGGCGCTTCTACCGCCAGGAACCGCTCTAGCGCGGCAACACCGCCAGCAGGTCGGCCATCGACTGCTCGATCGCGCGCCCGGACGTGTCCACCGAAGCGTCGGCCTTGACGTACATCGCCTCGCGGCCGGCGAGAATGCGCTCCAGATCCTTCATGGCCTCCCGGTTGTCGCTCATCGGCCGCTGATCACCCTGGGCGACGACCCGCGCCATGTGCTCCTGCGGCGAGGCCTTCAGCCAGATGGTGTAGCAGGCGGTCAGCAGTTCGTCGAACGTGCTCGGCTCGGAAACGATGCTGCCGCCAGGAATCAGGACGAAACGTTCATGCGTCTCGATCACGGCCTGCAAGGCGCGCCGTTCGTAACGGCGATACGCCCCCTGCCCGTAGAGGGAGAAAATCTCCGGCAGCGTCATGCCGGCCTGCTCCTCGATGGCCCGCGCCAGCTCGATGAAGGGAACGTCCAGCCGCGCGGCAAGGCGGGTGCCCAGGGTCGTCTTGCCCGCGCCACGCAGTCCGATCAGCGCGATGCGGCCGCGCTTGCCCTGTGTCTCGAAACTCGACAACAGCAGCTCGCGCGCCTCGGTCAGCTTGCCCGGCGACAGGCGGCTCAGGTATTGGATCAGCAGCGTCAACTCCGGCGCCTGCTCCGGGCCGACGCGAATGAGATCCTCCAGCGGCATGCCCATCGCCTGCGCGACCTGACGCAGCCTGAGAACCGAGATGTTGCCCTGGCCCCCTTCCAACTGGGCCAGGTAGCGCTCCGAAACACCGGAGTCGCGCGCCAGAATCTTGCGTGTCATGCCCCGCCGCGCCCGCAAGTCGCGAATCCGGTCGCCCAGCATGGCGAGATAGCGGTCGTCGCCGACATCGGCGTGCATGGAAGCCTTGGCGCTGCGATCGTTCATCGAAGTGGGCGACGGAAGCAATGACGCCGGATCATAAGCCAGATGCCGCGCGATAACGCGCCGCCTCGTCGCACAGCCAGGTCCTGAACGACTGGAAGCCAAGCGTCTCGGACTTGTGTTCCGGGTAGATGAGGTAGTACGCCTTCTCGCTGCGGCAGCTCCGGTCGCACGCCACCACCAGTTTGCCGCTGGCCAGTTCGTCCTCGATCAGCATTTCCGGAATCAGCGCGACGCCCATGCCCTGAATGGCGGCTTCCGCCAGCATCGAGAACAACTCGAAACGCGGTCCCGACATGTCGCGGGCGACCTCCATGCCCTGCGCCGTGAACCACTGCCGCCATGCGTAGGGCCGCGTCGACTGTTGCAGCAGCGGCATCTCCGCCATGACGCCCGGATCGATGGCCGGCCGCGAAGCCAGCATGCCGGGGCTGCATACGGGAACCGGCTGCTCCCACATCAGGAAACATGCCTGCGTACCCGGCCAGCCGGCATCGCCGAAATGGATCGCCGCGTCGAACCCGGTTTCGTCGAAAAGAAATGGCCGCGTGCGGGTCTCGAAATTCACCTGGACACCGGCATGCCGCGCCAGAAAGCCGCCCAGGCGAGGCAGCAGCCACTTCGTCGCGAAAGTCGGAACGACGGCGAGATCGATGGTCAAACCGCCCCCTTGATGGGCCATGATGGCCAAGGTATCGCGTTCCACCGCGTCGAGTTGCTTGGCCACCTGCCGGCTGTACAAGATGCCGGCCTCGGTGAGCCTGACGCCCTGGCGCGTGCGCCGGAAAAGCTTGACGCGCAGAAAGTCCTCGAGCCCGGCGATCTGCCTGCATACCGCGCTTTGCGAAAGCGATAGCTCGCTGGCCGCCTTGGTGAAGCTCTCGTGGCGGGCCGCGGTCGTAAATGCGACCAGGGCGAAAGTGCCGGGGATTTTCCTTCGCATTCGTTAATTGTGCGCTTATTGCATAACAGAATGCAAATTTGTCGTTTGCCTGCCCCGGATCCGCTGCATAGCATCGCCCACTTTCAATCACCTGAAACAGGGACGATCATGAGCACGAAGCACGCCCATTTCGACTGGCGGGACCCCTTGAACCTCGATTCGCAACTGACCGGGGACGAGCGCATGGTCCGCGACACGGCCGCGGATTACGCCCGCAACCGCCTCGCTCCGCAAATCGTCGAAGCCTTTAGGCACGAGCGGACAGACCGAAGCATCTTCGCCGAGATGGGGGCTCTGGGCCTGCTCGGCCCGACGATTCCCGAGGAATACGGCGGAGCAGGACTGCATTATGTTTCATACGGCCTTATTGCCCATGAGATCGAGAAGGTCGATTCGGGCTATCGCTCGATGATGAGCGTCCAGTCCTCGCTGGTGATGGTTCCGATCAACGAGTTCGGCAGCGAAGCGCAAAAGCGCCAGTACCTGCCCAGACTCGCCACCGGCGAATGGATTGGCTGCTTCGGCCTGACCGAACCGAACCATGGATCCGACCCGGGCTCGATGGTCACGCGCGCGCGCAAGACCGACGGCGGCTACCTGCTGTCCGGCGCGAAGATGTGGATCACCAATGCGCCGATCGCCGACGTGTTCATCGTGTGGGCCAAGACCGAGGATGGCGCCATTCGCGGCTTCATACTCGAAAAAGGCTGGCAAGGGCTGTCCGCGCCGGTCATTCATGGCAAGGTCGGCCTGCGCGCATCGATCACCGGCGAAATCGTCATGGACGAGGTGTTCGTTCCGGAGGACAAGCTGCTGCCGAACGTCCGCGGCCTCAAGGGCCCGTTCACCTGCCTGAATTCGGCGCGCTACGGCATCGCCTGGGGCGCCCTGGGCGCAGCGCAGTCCTGCTACGAAACCGCGCGCCAGTATGTCATCGACCGCAGGCAGTTCGGCCGTCCGTTGGCCGCCAACCAGTTGATCCAGAAGAAACTCGCCGACATGGCGACGGACATCGCGCTCGGCCTTCAGGGCTGCCTGCGACTTGGCCGGATGAAGGAACAGGGCGTGGCGCCGGTCGAGGCCACCTCGATCATGAAGCGCAATTCCTGCGGCAAGGCGCTCGACATCGCGCGCGCGGCGCGCGACATGCTCGGCGGCAACGGCATTTCCGACGAATTCGGCGTCGCCCGTCACATGGTGAATCTGGAGGTCGTCAATACCTACGAAGGAACGCACGACATCCACGCCTTGATCCTCGGCCGGGCCATCACCGACATCCCGGCTTTCGGCGCTTAGACGCAGCCCCAAGCGCCCGGAAAATAATCGCAACCAGTTGACCCAGATCAAATGATTCCATGCTCGCTTCGCTAGCATGCACTATACTTCATCTCATGCAATATGCTGTATCGAATGCGTAGCAGTTCAACCCCGGTGTTCGAAATATCCACGGAGGAGGCAACCTGCCAATGAGTGACCAGTTGTTTGACCAATTCAAGACCTGGTACGAAAAGCGACACGATTACGCCCGCGCCTGGAAGCAGCGGACTGGCGGTCAGGTGGTGGCGACGATGTGTACCTACACGCCCGAGGAACTGCTGATCGCGGCCGGCATGCTGCCGGTCCGGGTCCTCGGCGCCCACGAGCCACAAAATGTGTCAGAACCGCACATCTTCGGCATGTTCTGCCCGTTCTGCCGGGATTCGCTGGCGCAGGGCCTGCTCGGCCGTTTCGACTATTGCGAAGGCGTGACCCTTACCCAGTCCTGCATACAGTACCGCCAGGCCTTCGGTTCCTGGCGCATGCACGTGCCCACCGTGCAATGGGACTACTACTGCCCCATGCCCAACGACGTGCAAAGCCAGCACGCACGCAAGGCGCACACGAGCGAAGTGCAGCGCTTCCGCGAGTTCCTCGAACAACTCACCGGACAGAAGCTCACCGACGACAAGCTCGACGCCGCGATCGCCCTGGTCGACGAAAACCGCCGCCTGCTGCGCCAGATCTACGATTACCGCAAGGAAGCCAACCCGAAGGTGACCGGCACCGAAGCCGTGTACGCGGCGCTGACCGCGCAGTTCGTCGACAAGGCCGAGCACAATGCCGCGATGAAGGCGGTGCTGGCCGCGCTGCCCGACCGCAAGATGGATCGCGACGAAGGCATCCGCTTCATGACCATCGGCTCCGAGAACGACGACATCGCCTTCATGAACATGGTCGAGTCGGTCGGTTCCACCATCGTCATCGACGACCAGTGCTCGGGTACCCGCTACTTCTGGAACGAGTCCAAGCCCAATGGCAACCCGGTAAAGACCATCGCCGAACGCTACTGCGACCGCCCGGCCTGCCCGACCAAGGACTATCCGACCCACACACGCTTCGACCATGTGCTGGGCCTGGCCAAGGAATACAACGCCCGTGCGGCGATCTTCCTGCAGCAGAAGTTCTGCGATCCGCACGAAGGCGATTATCCGGACCTCAAGCGTCACCTCGAATCCAACGGCATTCCGACCCTGTTCCTCGAATTCGACATCACCAATCCCATCGGCCCCTTCCGCATCCGCATCGAGGCTTTCCTCGAAACGCTGCGCGAGGACGACCTGTTCTAAGGGAGGAGACAAACTCATGACCACAGCCGATCTGTATCCCACCGAACCCCTCAAGCTCTGGGGCAAGGCCAAGCAGCTGCGCGAGCAGTATTACCAGAACTATGCCAGCGCCCACGAGCGCGGCGGCCTGCGCTGGTCGGGTTCCGCCTGGGCGCTCGACGCGATCCCCACCGCATTCGGCGATGATGTCTATTCGCTGACGGGCGAACCCTACGCGGCGAGCGTTTCTCACGATCGCAAGTTCGCCAAGGAGTGCATGGATTCGGCCGAGGCCTATGGCTTCGCCCGCGACCTGTGCTCCTACATGCGCATCTACTGGGGCGGCATGCACCTGGACAAGTACGCCTTCGGCGGCAAGTTTCCGAAGCCCGACTTCATTTTCCAGACCCAGATCTGCTGCTCGCACTCCAAGTGGTACCAGCACGTCGCCCAGGTGGAGAAAGTGCCGCAGTTCTACCTCGACGTCGGCGTCGGGCCTTTCAAGGAGCTGACGACGGATCGCGTCGAATACGTGGCCAACCAACTGCACGATGGCATTGCCTTCATCGAGAAGGCCACCGGCCGCAAGTGCGACGACGAGCGCCTGATCCGCGCCATCAGGAACGAAATGCGCTCGACCAGCCGCTGGGCCGACATCTGCGCCCTGAACAAGGCCAAGCCGGCACCGCTGGACGAGAAGACGATGTACTCCCTGTACGTGCTCGCCACGCTGCACAAATCCTCGCAATGGTGCGCAGATTTCTATGACGAGCTCTACGAAGAGGTGAAGGATCGCGTTGCCCGCGGCATCGCCGCCGTGCCCAACGAACGCTGCCGGCTGATGTCCGACACCCAGCCGCCCTGGGCTTTCCTGAAGATATTCCGCTACCTGGAAACCTACGGCGCCATCTCGATCGGCTCGCTGTACACCTTCGGTCTCGAAGGCATCTGGGAGGAGAAACCGGACGGCAGCTGGGGCGGCCGCACCCTGCCCTGGGAAAAGGGCATCGAGATGAAGGACCGCGACACGGCGCTCAGGCTGTATGCCGACTGGAACCTGTCCAAGCCGCAGTGGCAGCATTTCTACAACCCGCAATTGAAGACCGAGATGATGCTGCGGATCGTCAAGGAGTGGGGGGTCGATGGCGTCATGCTGCACCTCAACCGCGGTTGCGAGGGCCTCTCGCTCGGCATCATGGAAAACCGCCTGGGCATCGCCAAGGCCGGCGTGCCGATCATGACCTTCGAGGGCAACATGGGTGACGAGCGCGAGTTCGACGAAGTGCGCACCCAGGCCCGCGTCGACGCCTTCATGGAACAACTGGGTCTTCGCAAGAAGGCCGCCTGAGCAAAGGAGACTGCCACGATGATTACCGCAGGAATCGACATGGGGTCGCGCACGGTCAAGGTCGTGCTGATCGACACCGCCGCCGCCGGCGCTCCCAGCGTCAAGAAGACCCACCTCATCTTCCCCGGCGACCTCGACGGCGATGCGGCCGCCGACAAGGCTTATGACGAGGCGCTGAACTCGGCCGGACTCAAGCGCGACGACGTGTCATCGGTGTTCGCCACGGGCGCCGGCCGGGTCATGGTGAACTTCGCCAAGGAAAGGGTCACGGAAATGTCGGCCGGCGCCAAGGGGGTTTCCTACTTCTATCCGACCGCCCGCACCATCGTCGATGTCGGCGCCGAGGAAGGCCGCGGCATCAAGACCGACGGCACCGGCAAGGCGGTGGATTTCGCCGGCAACGAGAAATGCGCCGCCGGCGCCGGCTCCTTCGCCGAGGCCATGAGCCGCGCGTTGCAGCTCACGCTCAAGGAATTCGGCGACGCCAGCCTGCGCTCCGACAAGACCATTCCGATGAACGCCCAATGCACGGTGTTCGCCGAGTCGGAGGTCGTCTCGCTGATCCATTCCTCGACGCCCAAGGAGGACATCGCCAAGGCGGTGCTCGACGCCGTGGCCAGCCGGGTCTGCGCCATGGTGCGCCGCGTCGGCATCGACAAGGACGTGGTGCTGATCGGCGGCATGGTGCACAACGCCGGTTTCGTGCAATCGCTGAAGACCGCCATGGACATCGACGAGATCAAGCTGCCCGAATTCCCCGAATACGTGGCCGCCCTGGGCTGCGCCCTGCTGGCCGCCGAAGCCAAGCACTGATCACAGGAGAACGTTACAGATGAGCGAACAACTCAACAGCGGCGACAAGAAGCCCGAGTTCTGGCGCTGGCAGGAGACCTGCTGGGTCGACGAAACCAAGGACTGGCGCTCGGCCAAGGCCGTCACCGTCGGCATCGACGTCGGCTCCGTCTCGTCCCAGTGCGTGATCGTGGCCGATGGCGAGCTCTACGCCTACAACTCCATGCGCACCGGCAACAACTCGCCGGATTCCGCCAGGAACGCGTTCAAGGGCGTGACCGAGAAGACCGGCCTGACGCTCAACGACGTGCACATGGTGGTCGGCACCGGCTATGGCCGCGTCAATGTGCCCTTCTCGCACAAGGCCATCACCGAGATCGCCTGCCACGCGCGCGGCGCCAACTACATGGGCGGCAACAAGGTGCGCACCATCCTCGACATGGGCGGCCAGGACTGCAAGGCCATCCACTGCGATGACAAGGGCAAGGTCACCAACTTCCTGATGAACGACAAGTGCGCGGCCGGTACCGGGCGCGGCATGGAAGTCATCTCCGACCTGATGCAGATCCCCATCGCCGAACTCGGCCCGCGCTCTTTCGAGGTGGACCAGGAGCCGGAGGCGGTGTCCTCGGTCTGCGTCGTGTTCGCCAAGTCCGAGGCCCTGGCGCTGCTCAAGGCCGGCTACACCAAGAACAAGGTGATCGCGGCCTACTGCCAGGCGATGGCCGAGCGCGTCGTCTCGCTGCTCGAACGCATCGGCGTCGAGGAAGGCTTCTTCATCACCGGCGGCATCGCCAAGAACCCGGGCGTGGTCAAGCGCATCGAAAAGCTGCTCGGCATCGAGGCCATGAACACCAAGATCGACAGCCAGATCGCCGGTGCCCTGGGCGCCGCCCTGTTCGCCAACACCCTGGTGCAGAAACAGGGCCCGTTGGCGCCGATCGCCGCCTGACCCGCGAGGGAGCGCAATCATGATCGCCAACTACGGCTACAAGGACGGTTCGGGCGAGTACTACATCAGCATCGACACGGACAAGTGCATTTCCTGCGAGGCGGGCCGTGCCTGCCTCACGGGCTGCCCCAAGGGCATGTTCGAGACGATGGTCGATGACTACGACGACGAGGTGGTGCAGATCAAGCAGCAGTTTCGCAGGAACCTGGCCTACGACTGCGCCGACTGCAAGCCCGCCAGCAGCCGGCCGCCGCTGCCTTGCATCACGGCCTGCACACCGGGCGCGATCGCGCACTCCTGGTAGGAAAGGGGCATGAAGACCGTCATTCCGATCAAGCAGGTCACCAGCAAGCCGCCGGTCGACGACGGCTGGCGGCCTTTGTCCACGCTGTCTGAGCCGCGGCTTTCCGAGATGGCCGAGAACTACCAGGCACTCGGCTACGAGGTGGAGATCCGTGACATCCAGCGCAACGAGGGCGGCTGCAACAGCTGCTTCGACGCCGGCGAGGAGATCGGCCAGGTGTTTGGCACGCTTTACGTGCGCAAGCGGGACGACGCGCCGGCGGACCGCGAACTATTCGATTGACACCCGATACATCCCATCAAATTTCGGAGGAAACCAAAATGGCTGGAGAGCGCATCATGCGCGTCTTGAAGAAGGGGGATCTCGAAGGCATCGTCGCCATCGACACCAGGATCACCAACCAGAACCGCCGCGAATACTACGCGCGCAAGATCGACACCATCACCGATCCGGAGCGCAGCATCAACACCTCGATCGTCGCCGAACTCGATGGCAAGGTGGTCGGCTTCATCATGGGCGACGTCTATTTCGGCGAGTTCGGCATCCCCGAAACGTCGGCGACCATCGACACCCTGGGCGTCGATCCGTCGATCCAGAACAAGGGCCTGGCCAGCGAACTGCTGGACCAGTTCATGATGAACATGAAGGCCGCGGGCGTGAACAAGGTCTATACGCTGGTGAACTGGGACGACTTCGCGCTGGAGAAATTCTTTTCGCGCCACAAGTTCGTGCCGTCCAAGCGCATCAATCTCGAATTCCAGATGCCCTGAGCAGGCGGGCCCGCCGATGTCATGTGGATCGACTGCCACTGCCACACCAAGCATTCGAATGACAACTATCTCGAGCCGGCCGACCTGGTGCGCCGCGCCAAGGCGCTCGGTCTCGACGGCCTGGTCGTCACCGAGCACCACTCGGTCGAGGCGTCCGAGCCCGTCGAGCACATCGGCCGGGAGGAGGGCTTGCTGGTGCTGCGCGGCGTCGAGATATCCACGGACGGCGGGCATCTGCTGGCCTTCGGACTGGTCGATGACGGCTGGAACATCTGGGGACGCAACAACTACCTTCCGCTCCCGGCGGTCATCGAGCGCATCACCGACCTGGGCGGCATCAGTGTCCCGGCCCACCCCTTCCGGGAGATCGGCTTGAGCAGGCAACTGGAGGATCTGCTGGACCTGGCCGGCATCGCCGCGCTGGAAACCCATAACGGCGGCAATCTCGACAGCGACAACCATCTTGCCATGACCGCCGCGGGACACATGCGCCTGCCCGGTCTCGGCGGCAGCGACTGCCACAAGGTCGAGGCGGTCGGGCGTTGCGCCACCGAGTTCTCGATCCCGGTCGGCGACATGGCCAGCTTCATCGCGGCGGTGCGCAGCGGCGCCTGTCGTGGCGCCTACTTTCCCGGCTACCCGTATCCACATTGAGGAGCGCATGATGGCCACGGTACAGGAAATCCAGTGGTGGAGCGCCAGCCGGCCAGCCGGCATGGCCAGCTTCGGCGTGCCGCGACGGCTGACTATCGACGGCAGGGCGGTCGAGGCGCCCGCCGGAGCTTCGTTGCTGAACGCCGCCACCGCCGCGGGCATCTACATCCCCGCGCTGTGCGCCCATCCCGACCTGGCGCCGGCCATGCGGCGCCACGACGGTGGCGGCGGCTGCAATCTCTGCCTGGTCGAAATCGACGGCGAGCCGGAGATGCGCAAGGCCTGCTCGGTGACGGTCGAGGACGGCATGATCGTCCACACCGCCACCGACGCCATCCGCGCGGCACGGCAGGCCGCGCTGGCGCGGACGCTCGGCACGCACCCGCACGTCTGCCTGACCTGCCCGCAGCGCGACGGCTGCTCCCGCACCCAGTGCTCCTACGGCAACCCGCCGGAGACGCGCTGCTGCTCGATCTTCTCGAGTTGCGAACTGCGCAAGATTTCCGACTACGTCGGCATCGCCAACAACACGCCGGCATACAAGCCGGGCAGCCTGCCGATCATCAAGGACGAACCGTTCTTCGACCGGGACTACAACCTGTGCATCGACTGCCGGCGCTGCCTCACCGCCTGCAACGATATTCGCGGCGTCGGCTGCCTCGAAGTGAAAACGGTGGACACGCCGCAAGGCAAGCGCACCTATGTCGGCACCATCGCCGCGACGCTGGTGGATTCCGGCTGCAAGTTCTGCCAGGCCTGCGTCACCGTTTGCCCGACCGGCGCGCTCACCGACCGCACGCTCGATCCCGCCAGGCGCGAAGCCTCGATGGTGCCCTGCCACGCCGCCTGTCCGGCCGGCATCGACGTGCCGCGCTACGTGCAGCTCGCCGCCGAAGGCAAGTATGGCGAAGCCGTCGCCGTCGTGCGCGAGAAGCTGCCCTTCCCCGGCATCGTCGGGCGCGCCTGCTTCGCCATGTGCGAAGCCGCCTGCCGCCGCGGCAAGCTCGACGATCCGCTTTCGATCCGCACGCTGAAGCGCGTCGCCGCCGACAACGACACCGGCCTTTGGCGCCGCTATTCCAGGCAGCTGCCGCCCACCGGCAAGCGCGCCGCCGTGATCGGCGCCGGCCCCGCCGGCCTCACCGTTGCCTGGTATCTGGCCAAGAAGGGCCACGCGGTCACCGTCTTCGATGCCCAGCCCGCCGCCGGCGGCATGGCGCGCTACGGCATTCCTTCCTATCGGGTGCCGCTGTCGGTCATCGACGGCGAAGTCGATGAGGTGGTGAAACTCGGCGTCGAGTTCCGTTACGGCCAGCGCGTCGAGAACATCGACGAATTGTTCGCCCAGGGCTATCACGCGGCGTTCATCGGCATCGGCTGCCAGGGCGGCGACAAGCTGGGCATTCCCGGCGACGACCTGCCGGGCGTCATCGACAGCCCCACCTACCTGCGCGCCGCCACCATGGGATTGGTGAACGCCCCCAACGGCATCGAGACGGGGCGCAAGGTCGCGGTGATTGGCGGAGGCAACGTCGCCACCGACAACGCCCGCTCGTCGTGCCGGTTCGGCGCCGACGTCGACATGGTTTATCGCCGCAGCCGCGAGGAAATGCCGGCGCGCGAAGAGGAATTCGACGGTTGCGTGGAGGAAGGCGTCAATATCCGCTATTTGCTCGCGCCCAAGCGCATCGAGCCGGGCCACGACGGCTCGCGCCTGTCGATCACTTACGCCAAGATGGAACTGGGTGACGCCGATGCGTCGGGCCGGCGGCGGCCGGTCGAGGTCCCTGGCAGCGAGTTCCAGGAAGACGTGGATCTGGTCATCGCCGCCATCGGCCAGTTCCCGCAGAAGTTCGCCGGCTTCGGCGTCGAAACCGATCGCAAGGGCCGCATCATCGTCCGCGCGGATTCCATGCTGACCAGCCGCCCCGGAGTCTATGCGGGGGGGGATTGTGTCCTCGGCCCATCGACCCTGATCGAATCCATCGCCCAGGGCCGCATCGCCGCCGCCGCCATGGATCATCAGTTGGGCGGCGACGGCGACATCGAGGAAAAGCTGCTGCCCGACGACTGGGCCACCGATCCGCATATCGGCCGGGAGGACGGCTTCAACCGGCGCCGCAAGATCCACCCGATCATGCTCGAACCCGCCAGGCGCGCCAATTGGGACGAGGTCGAACTCGGCTTCAACGATGCCGACGCGCGCAGGGAAGCGAGCCGCTGCCTCAAGTGCAACCTGGCGCCCGCCATCGGCGAAGCCGTGTTGCCGCCCGAGAGCTGGCTCGAATTCGGCGCGGACGCCGTGGCGCAGGTCACGGCCGAGGCCGGTGTGTTCCAGTTGCTCGACGCCGACAAGAACGTGCTCATGATCAAGGGCGTCGACAACCTGCGCGACGGCCTGGCCACGCAATTGGACAAGAGCGAAGCCGCCCGCTATTTCGTCTTCGAGGAAGCGGCGCTCTACACCTCGCGCGAGTCGCAGATGATCCAGGCCTACTTGCAGCAGTACGGCAAGATGCCCGACGGCGGCGCCGACGAACTCGACGATCTTTTCTAGACAGGAAGCCAGAGCATGTCAGACCTGCAATTCGTTTCCCACCAGGAAGTCGGCGACCAGATCCGCATCGCCATCAATCGGCCGCCCTACAACGTGCTCGACATCGCCACCATGGAGGAGATGAGCATCGCCCTCGACCGGGCGATGGAAAACACCACGGCCAAAGTACTGGTGATCGGCGGCGGCGAGGGCAAGGTATTCTCGTCCGGCGTGGACGTGCTCGACCACACGCCCGACAAGGTCGTCAGGATGATCGACGTCTTCCACGGCCTGATCAAGCGCCTGATGGCCGTGCCTGTCCCGACCATCGCGGCGGTCAACGGTGCTGCGCTGGGCGGCGGCTGCGAGCTGGCGATCGCCTGCGACATGGTGGTCGCGTCCGACAAGGCCAAGCTCGGCCAGCCGGAAATCCGGCTTGGCGTCTTTCCGCCGATCGCGGCCATTCTGCTGCCGCGCCTGGCGCCGATGACCAAGGTGATGGAATTGCTGCTCGGCGGCGGAAACATCGACGCCGGCGAGGCGCGGCGACTCGGCATGGTCAACCAGGTTTTTCCCCACGAAACCTTCGCCGCCGACACCGAGCGCTTCATCGGGCAATTCACTTCCCTGTCGCGCGTGGCGCTGCTCCACACCAAGAGGGCCATCAGGGAGGCCGCCGGCCGTCCCTTCCACGAGGCGCTGTTCCACGTCGAGCAGCATTACCTGAAAGACCTGATGGCCACCGAGGATGCCAAGGAGGGATTGAATTCCTTCATCGAAAAACGGCAACCCGTCTGGAAGAACCGTTGATACCGCGCGAGGCGATGACCATGATTCCCAATACCATTCAGACTTGGCAGATGACCGAGCCCGGCCGCTTGCAGCGCACCGAAGTCGCCATGCCGGCCCTCGGCGTCGATGACGTCGTGATCGAGATCGCCGGCTGCGGCGTCTGCCACACCGACCTGTCCTACTTCTACATGGGCGTGCCGACGGTACAGAAGCCGCCGCTGTCGCTCGGCCACGAAATCTCGGGCACGGTGATCGGCGGCCGCCCGGACATGATCGGCAAGGAAGTCATCGTCCCGGCCGTGATCCCCTGCGGCAACTGCGAACTGTGCCAGACCGGCCGCGGCAACCGCTGCCTGGCGCAGAAGATGCCCGGCAACTCGATGGGCATCTATGGCGGCTACTCGAGCCACATCGTTGCCGACGCCCGCTTCCTCTGCCCGATAGTCAGCCGTGGCGACACGCCGCTCGAACACCTTTCGGTGGTGGCCGACGCGGTGACCACGCCCTACCAGGCGGCGGTGCGCGCCGATCTCAAGCCGGGCGACCGCGTCGTGGTCATCGGCGCCGCCGGCGGCGTCGGCAGCTTCATGGTGCAGACGGCCAAGGGCATGGGCGCCGCCGCCGTGATCGGCATCGACATCAACGAAGAGAAACTTCGGATGATGACCGGCTACGGCGCCGATTTCGTCATCAACCCCAAGGGCAAGAGCACCAAGGACGTCAAGGAGGAGATCAAGGGATTCTGCAAGGAACGCGGCATCCCGGCCAACACGGGCTGGAAGATCTTCGAGGTCACCGGCTCCAAGCCGGGCCAGGAACTGGCGCTGGCGCTGCTTTCCTTCACCGGCAAGCTGATCGTGGTCGGTTACGGCACCGACGAAACCAGCTACATGCTGTCGAAGCTGATGGCTTTCGACGCCGAGATCATCGGCACCTGGGGCTGCCCGCCGGACCGCTATGCGCCGGTGCTGGCCATGTGCCTGGACGGACGCATCAAGCTCGGGCCGTTCGTCGAGACACGGCCGATGAGCCAGATTGCCCAGGTGTTCGACGACGCCCATCACGGCAAGCTGAAGAAGCGCGTCATCCTGACCCCCGATTTCTGAACATCCACCTGAACACCCACCACCATCACCGAGAAAAGGAGAAGCCTCATGGCGCTTGACTGGATGCCCCGCGACAACACCCTGAAGGACCACGAACTGATCGGCCGGGAGCACTTCGGCACCGAGGCTCCCTCGGTCATCTACGAGGAGCGCCCGGTCGTGGACGAAGCGGGCAAGCCGGTGGATGGCCTCGCCACCGCCTGGATCTGGCTCAACAATCCCGCCCAGTACAACTCCTACACCACCGAGATGGTGAAGGGTGTGATCGCCGGCTTCCAGCGGGCATCGGGCAGCCGCAACGTGGTGGCGGCGGTGTTTGCCGCCGTCGGCGACAAGGCATGGTGCAGCGGCGGCAATACCGCCGAATACGCCTCCTACTACTCGCGGCGGCCGCACGAATACGGCGACTACATCGACCTGTTCAACCGCATGGTCGACGCCATTCTCGAATGCCGCAAGCCGGTGATCTGCCGCGTCAACGGCATGCGTGTCGCCGGCGGCCAGGAAATCGGCATGGCCACCGACATCACCATTTCGTCCGACATGGCCAATTACGGCCAGGCCGGCCCCAAGCACGGCTCCGCGCCGGTCGGCGGCTCCACCGACTTCCTGCCCTGGTTCCTCTCGATGGAGGACGCCATCTACAACTGCGTGTCCTGCGAGCTGTGGAGCGCCTACA
>ERZ1645187.1273-NODE-1273-length-23388-cov-8.287661_pt1 | contig 23388 bp, 17 predicted proteins | sample MGYA00575352_ERZ1645187 | MGnify/ENA primary metagenome ERZ1645187 (study PRJEB40837, sample SAMN11349314) | freshwater sediment metagenome | isolation source: river sediment | host: Sediment | place: India: Wazaribad , New Delhi | collected 2017-02-21 ...
CCTGTGCCATCAAGAGCACTGGGGAGTTTGCCATGGAAAGCCATCGTCCGCAGTTGTCGCTGCCACGCATCCTGGAAATGAACCTGGGCTTTCTGGGGCTGCAATTCAGCTTTGGCCTGCAACAGGGCAACATGGGTCCGATCTACAGCTATCTGGGCGCGGACGAATCCCAGCTGCCGATCCTGCAACTCGCCGGGCCGATCACCGGCTTGCTGATCCAACCGATCATTGGCGCGATGAGTGACCGCACGCAAAGCCGGTGGGGGCGGCGCACGCCCTACTTCCTGGTTGGCGCGGTGCTGTGCGCGCTGGGGCTGTTCTTCATGCCGCTGTCCAGTTCGATCCTGATGGCCGTGTCGGTGCTGTGGATTCTGGATGCGGGCAACAACATCACGATGGAACCCTACCGGGCCTATGTCTCTGACCGGCTGAACCCCAACCAGCGGCAGGCCGGGTTCCTGACGCAGAGCGCGTTCACGGGCCTCGCCCAGTGCCTGGCGTTCCTGACCCCGTCGCTGCTGGTCTGGTTCGGGATGAATCAGGACTGGGTGGACGAACACAACATTCCCTACACCACGCGGGTGGTGTTCATGATCGGCGCGGTGCTGTCGCTGGCGACGATCCTGTGGTCGGTGCTGCGGGTCCGCGAACTGCCGCTGACCGCCGCCGAACGCGCGCATATCGAAGCCCAGCCCAAGGGCGTGGCCGCGACCTTTGCTGAAATCGGCCGCGCGATCCGCGATATGCCGCCCGCCATGCGCAAGCTGGCGGTGATGAGCCTGTTCCAGTGGTTCGCGATGTCGGGCTACTGGGGTTACGTGATCTATTCGATCGGGCGCAGTGTTTACGACACCGCCGATCCGACCAGTTCCGCCTTCCGCAGCGCGGTGCTGACCAATGGTGAAATGGCAGCGTTCTATAACGCGGTGGCGTTTATGGGGGCGTTCCTGATGGTGCCGCTGGCGCGGCGCTGGGGGGCGGGGCCGCTCCACGCGCTGTGCCTGATCGCCGGGGGCATCGCGTTCCTCAGCATCCCGCACGTGACGGACAAGGCCATGCTGTTCCTGCCCGCGATCGGCACCGGCCTCGCCTGGGGTTCGATCATGGGCAACCCCTATGTGATCCTGTCGAACGCGATCCCGCCGCAGCGCACGGGGGTGTACATGGGCATCTTCAACATGATGATCGTCATCCCGATGCTGGTCTTCGCCGCGGTGATGAGCGAGCTGAACCTGGGCTTCGTGACCATCGGGCTGGGCGCCTATGACAACCTGTTGGGCCATGATCCGCGCAACGTGCTGACGGTGTCGGGCGTGTGCATGTTCCTTGCTGCCCTCGCTGTGCTGTGGGTGCCGGAAGGGCGCGCCTCGGCCCGCGCGCCGGAGCTGGCCCCGGCGGCATGAGCGCTTCGCTCGCCTCGATCCATTCGGAGCAGGCCAGTCTGGTGCTGGAATGCCGCGCCACGGGTGCGCCGCTGTGGCGGCACCTGGGCGCGCGGGTCGATCCGGCGGGGCTGGCCGCGCTGGCCGATACCCGCACGGCGGCCTCGTTTTCGCTGGACGGCGATGTGCCGCTGGCGACCGTGCCGCCCGCTGGCCTCGGCTGGTTCGGCCCGGCGGCGGTGGCCTTGCGCCGGGCTGGCCGTGCATTGATGCCCGTGTTTGGTGCAGCGGCGGTGGAGCAGCACGAGGGCGCGATCATCGTTCGGCTGGCCGATGTGGCCGAAGGGCTGGCGCTGGAACAACGCTTCACGCTGGCCCCCGGCGGCGCGATCCTGTGCGATGCGGTGCTGACCAACGCGGGGACGCAGGCCGTGGGCGTGGACTGGCTGGCCAGCGCGCTGCTGCCGCTGTCGTCAGCGTCTGACCGGATCGTGTCATGGCGCGGGCGGCATAACGCCGAACTGGTTGAAGTGGTGGAGCCGATGCCCCAGCAAGTCTGGCAGCGCGAAGGCCGCCGGGGCCTCACCGGGCATGGCGGCGCGCCGGGGCTGGTGGTGCTGGAAGCCGGGGCGGATCACGCCCAAGGCACAGTGCTGGCGCTGCAACTCGCCTGGTCGGGCGATGCGCGGCTCAGCGTGGAGCGCGACGACGAAGGCGCGTGGGTGCTGAGCGCGGGGGCGGCCTTGCTGCCGGGTGAAGTTACGCTGGAACCGGGCGAAAGCTATGCTGCCCCGCAGGCAATTCTGGCGCTGTCCACGCAGGGCCGCAATGGCGCGATGGCGCAGCACCACGCCGCCGTCCGCGCGCGGCTCAGCTGGCCGGGCGGGGCAATGCGCCCGCGCCCCGTCCACCTCAACAGCTGGGAAGCCTGCTACTTCGATCACGACGCCGACCGGATCGCCGCGCTGGCCGAAGCGGCAGCGGGCGTGGGGATCGAACGCTTCATCCTCGACGACGGCTGGTTCCGCGCGCGCAATGACGACACCGCCGGGCTGGGGGACTGGACCGCCGATCCGGTCAAGTATCCGGACGGGCTGCGGCCGCTGGCCGACCGGGTGGTCGCCATGGGGATGGAATTCGGGTTGTGGGTCGAACCGGAAATGGTCAACCCGGACAGCGACCTTTACCGCGCGCACCCGGACTGGGCGCTGCCGGGGCGCGAGCATCCGACCGCGCGGGGTCAGCTGGTGCTGGACCTGCGCCGCGCGGAAGTGCGGGACTATCTGTTCGGCGCGCTCGATGCACTGCTGCGGGATCTGCCGATCAGCTACCTCAAATGGGATCACAACCGCGATCTGGCCCCGGCGGGCGGTGCGGCGCAAGTGGCCGGGACCTATGCGTTGCTGGCGCGGTTGCGCGCTGCGCATCCGGCGGTGGAGATCGAAAGTTGCGCGGGCGGCGGCGGGCGGTCGGACGCGGGAATCGCGGCCTATACGCACCGGTTCTGGACCAGCGACAACATCGACGCTGTCAGCCGGGTGCAAATCCAGCGCGGGTTCCTGGCGTTCCTGCCGCCCGAAGTGATGGGATCGCATATCGGCGCGAGTCCGGCCCATGCCACCGGGCGCGGGCAGGCGATGGGCTTTCGGGCCGCCGTCGCCATGCCGGGGCATTTCGGGGTGGAGCTGGACCCGCGCGCCTTGTCGGACGCGGACCTGGCGGAACTGGCGGGCTGGATCGCGTTTCACAAGGAGTGGCGCGGGTTGCTGCATGGCGGATCGGTCTGGCTGGGCGAGGGCGCGGACGGGCTGGTCTGGCAGGCGCAGGGCAGCGATGATGAGTTTTTGCTGTTCGCGCTGCGCTCTGCCCCCGCGCAGGACCGCCGCCCGCAGCCGCTGCGCTTGCCGTTTCTGGCCGAGGCGGGGGCCTGCCAAGTCGAGCTGCTGCGCATTGCGGGCGGTGAGGGTGGCCATGCCGCTCACCGGCCCGCGCTGTGGGATGGCGGCGCGCAGACGTTCAGCGGATCTTGGCTGGCCCATGCCGGGCTGCCGCTGCCGCCGCTCAAGGCCGAAAGCGCGGCGATCTTTCACGTGCAGGTGGCATCATGAGCCTCGCCGACCTGCCGCACCGCCGCCGCAACCTGCTGACCGGCGAATGGCTGCTGGTGTCGCCGCACCGGGCCAGGCGGCCCTGGCAGGGCGAGGCCGCCCCGCCCGCGCCGCCGCCTGCCCCGGCGCACGATCCCGCCTGCCACCTCTGCCCCGGCAACACCCGCGCGACCGGGGAAGCGAACCCGGACTATTCCGGCACGTTCGTGTTCCGGAACGACTTCGCCGCGCTGCTGGACGAGGGCGGAGAGGATGACGGTCCGGCCCGCCTGTTCGAAACCCGCCCCGCCACGGGCGAGGCTCACGTCATCTGTTTCGCGCCCGACCACGGCCAGACCCTTGCCCGCCTGCCGGTGGACGCCGTGCGCCGCGTGGTGGATACCTGGTGTGCCCTTTCGGCCGAGCTTGGGGCGCGCTGGGCGCATGTTCAGCTGTTCGAGAACAAGGGCGCGATGATGGGCGCGTCCAGCCCGCACCCCCACGGGCAGGTCTGGGCGAGCGACTTCGTCCCCGAACTCCCGGCCCGCGAAGACGCCCGCCAGCGCGCATGGCTGGCGGAGCGCGGCACCGTCCTGCTGGACGATGTCGCCGCCGCTGAACTGGCCGCCGGACAGCGGGTGGTCGAGGACAACGAGTACTGGCTAGCGGTGGTTCCGCACTGGGCCGCATGGCCGTTCGAAACCCTGCTGATCGCCCGCGCGCCGGTCGCCCGGCTGGAGCAGCTGGACGCCGCCGCAAGGGCCGCACTGGCCGAAATTCTGGGTCGGTTGCTGCGCCGCTATGACGGCCTGTTCGGCTGCGATTTCCCCTACTCGATGGGCTGGCACGGCGCTCCCCACGGGCAGGGCGACGACACCGCGCACTGGCGGCTCCACGCCCATTTTCTGCCCCCGCTGCTGCGCTCGGCCACGGTCCGCAAGCACATGGTTGGCTTCGAACTGCTCGCCGAAACCCAGCGCGACATCACCCCCGAAAGCGCCGCCCAGCGCCTTTGCGCGGTGGAGATTTCGGCGTGACCCTGATTCAGCGGACCCGTGACGGCTTTGCCCGCGCATTTGGCCACGCTCCGGACGGGGTCGTGTTCGCGCCGGGGCGCGTCAACCTGATTGGCGAGCACGTCGATTATAACGACGGACTGGTCCTGCCGATGCCGATCAGCGCCGGAACCGCCGTCGCGTGGAGCGCGCAAGGCGGCGGGCAGGTCGATGCCATTGCCCTCGACCTTGACGGCGCCCGCGATGCTTTCGTGTTGGGCGAGCAAGTGCCGCACCAACCGGCCGATTGGCGCTCGTACTTGCGTGGAATGGCCGGGGAAATGGCCGGGCGAGGGCTGGCCACCGGCGGGGTAAAGCTGGCCGTCGCCGGATCAATCCCGCGCGGGTCAGGGCTGTCTTCGTCGGCATCGCTGTGCATCGCGCTGGGACGAGCGCTTCAGGCGGCGACCGGTGTGCGGCCCGCCGCGCCGCGCGAACTGGCGCTGGCAGCGCAAGCGGCCGAGCACATCTGGGCCGGGGTGCGCTGCGGAATCATGGACCAGATGGCCGTGGCCGCAGGCGAGGCGGGCAGCGCCCTGCTGCTCGATTGCCGCGATCTGACGACTGAAGTTGTGCCGCTGCCAGCGGACTGGGCGGTGCTGATCGTCCAGTCGGGCGTGCGGCGCGGGCTGGTCGACGGCCACTACAACCAGCGCCGCCGCGATTGCGAAGTCGCTGTCGCCGCGCTGGACGTGCCGTCGCTGCGCGGTGCCTCGGCCGATCTGGTCGAGGCCGCCGACCTCGACCCGGTGGTCCGCCGCCGTGCCCGCCATGTGGTCAGCGAAATCGCCCGCACGCGCGCGGCGGTGGAGGCGATCCGGACAGGCGACTTGCCCGCTTTGGGACAGCTGTTCGCGGCCAGCCACGCCTCGATGCGCGACGACTTTGAGATCACCGTGCCGCCCGTCGATGCCCTGGTTGCCGTGCTGACCGCTGCCATTGGCGAAGCGGGCGGCGCGCGGATGACCGGCGGCGGATTTGGCGGCGCGGTCGTGGCCGTGCTGCCCGCCAGCGCAGTGCCGCGCGTTTGCGCCGCGGTGCGGGCAAATTACCATGCGCCGGATGGCGCGCCACTCGACATCAGGCACGAACAGGCAGGCGCTTTGCCGCCGGAGTAAGAACATGAATGCAATGCCGAATTCCGCCGCCGAAGCCGATCAGCCTTTGGCCTTTGACCCCGGTGCCGTCGCGCGCTGGCGGCCGCAATCGATTGTGACTGTGCCAGGTTCGACCGAGATCGCGCTGATCGGGGCGAACGCCGTGAAGCCGATCATCCCCGGCCTGGACCTGTGGGATTGTTGGCCGCTTGCGCATGAGGATGGTCGCACGGCTGAGATTGGCGGGCGGCAGTACTGGTTTTTCCTGAGTGCGCCGATCTTCCCCGATCCCGTCCAGCGCCACGACCACGCGCGCATCCGGCTGGCTTCGATGGGCGCGGACGGATGGCGCGATCATGGCAACGCGATGCCGGATGGGTTCAGCCCCGGATCGCGCGAATGGGCCGGGTCCGCGATTTTGCATGACGATGGCATCAGTGTCTCGTTGTTCTTCACGGCCGCCGGTCGACGCGATGGGCCGCCATCGGTCGAACAGCGGTTGTTCGTGGTGCACGGCGCCATGGGGGCGGATGGTCCCGGTGCCTGGGCCGACATGGCGGAAATCGTCCGCGCCGATGGCCGTCGCTACACGCACGCGGCCGAGGCATCGGGCAAGCCGGGCCTGATCAAGGCCTTTCGCGATCCGGCCTGGTTCGTCGATCCTGCCACGGGGGAGCGACACATCCTGTTTACCGGCAGCGCGGGCTGGTCCGATGACGATTACAACGGCGTGGTCGGCATCGCGAGCCTGCGTGGGCAGGAATGGGTTCTGGGCGATCCCCTGGTCGAGGCCGTCGGGGTCAACAACGAACTGGAACGCGCGCACGTGGTTGTTCGGGACGGCCACTACTACCTGTTCTGGTCAACCCAGACCCGCACGTTCGCCCCGGATGGGGAGAAGGGACCGAACGGGCTTTACGCGATGGTCGCGGATAGCCTTGTCGGCCCCTGGCGGCCGGTTAATGGCAGCGGTCTGGTCGCGGGCAATCCGGCGGCTGAGCCGACCCAGGGCTACAGCTGGTGGGTCACTGGCGAGGGTGCGGTGTGGAGCTTCATCGACCATTGGGGTATGCGGGGCCGCAGTTTCGATGCGCACCCGGAATTGCTGCGCGCGCAGTTCGGCGGCACGCCCGCGCCGGTGTTCCGCCTGAATTTCGCGGGCGATAGCGTGACCATTTCGGCCTGACGCGATGCGACCGCTGTATCACTTCGCGCCCGCCGCCAACTGGCTGAGCGATCCCAACGGGCTGGTCCACCATGCGGGCGAGTGGCACCTGTTCTATCAGTACAATCCTTTTGGCGAGGAATGGGGCCACATGAGCTGGGGCCATGCCACCAGCCCTGACCTTGCCGCATGGCAGGAATTGCCGCCCGCGTTGCTGGAGGATGACCGTCACGCGATCTTTTCCGGATCAGCCGTGATGGATCGCGCAAACAGTGCGGGTCTGGGTGCGGACGCGATGGTGGCGCTTTACACCGGCGCGGTGGTGAACGGTCCCCCTCACCAGTCGCAGTGCCTCGCGTGGAGCACCGACAACGGCCGCAACTGGCACAAGTATCCCGGCAATCCGGTGCTTGACCGGCAGATGGAGGATTTCCGCGACCCCAACGTGTTCTGGAACGCGCCGACGCAGCGCTGGATCATGGTGGTGGTGCTGTCGAACGAGCAGCGCGCTCTGCTTTACGCCTCAACCGACCTCAAGGCGTGGACGGAGCTGTCGGAAATCCCGACGCTGGGCGCACCGGGCGAGATCTGGGAATGCCCGCTGCTGATCGAACTGCCGGTTGAAGGCAGGAACCAAACGCGCTGGTTGTTCAAGGTGGACGTGTTGCGCGGCGCGCCGGGGTCGGGTGCGCTGGGTCTGACCGGGACGTTTGACGGCACGCGGTTCACCCCCGATGCCGATGGCTGGCAGGTGCTGGACATGGGCACCGATTTCTACGCCGCGATTGCCTGGCACGAACCGCGCGATGCGGCCGGGCGGCCGGCCTGGATCGGCTGGATGGGCAATCATGCCTATCAGGGCCGTCTGCCGGTGCAGGGATGGCGCGGAGCGATGAGCATGCCGCGTCGGCTATCCCTGGTGCGCGCCAGTGCGGGCTATCGGCTGCGGCAGGAACCGGAGCCCGCGGCGGTGCGCGCCGTGCCGGTGGCGATGCTGGACGCGGTGATGGTCCCGGCTGCTGCCCGGCTGGTTCTGCCTGGGCATACCGACATGACCCTGTCGCTGAGCGATGCCGCCGGGCGGTTGCTGCGACTGGAGCGGCAGGGGCACGATCTGGCCTTGACCCGGTGTGATCCTGTCTCGCCCTTCCTCGACACGGTGTGCCGGGTGCAACTGGATCCGGCGCGAAGCGTGTCAGTCTGGCTGGATGCGGGCAGCGTGGAAGTGCTGGACGATCACGGCCTGCTGTCGCTGACCCTGCAGCACCGCATGACCGGAGACCAGTGGGCGCTGCGGCGCCACGCCGCCTAGGCCGTATCCCGCCGGATCAGTTCGGGCTGCATGACGACCGATGGGGCGCCATTCCCGCCGATCCGGGCGAACAGTGCTTCCACCATGGCCTTTGCGCCATCGGCGATGTGCTGGCTGATCGTGGTCAGGCGCGGGATGATCTGTTCGGCAAGTGGCAGATCGTCAAAGCCCGTAACCGCGATGTCGCCCGGCACGGAAATGCCACGATCCGCCAGAGCGCGAACGGTGTTCATCGCGATCAGGTCGGACCCGGCGGCGATCCCGTCAATCCGCCCCTGCATGCTGTCGACATGTGAGGCGATTTCTTCGGCCATGACATCGGATGCCAGGTGAACGTGCAGCGGTGTCGGGGCGGGCAGGCCTGCTACTGCCGCCGCGTCGCACAGTCCCAGGAACCGCTCGTTCAGTTCGATCGCGTCGAGCTCACCCAGGAACGCCAGGTTGCGACAGCCACGTGCAATCAGGCATTCTCCGGCCAGCTGGCCACCACGGCGATTGTCGACCCCCACCGTGCATTGGGCCGCGCCCGTGCGATGGCTGCCCCAGACCACCATCGGGCGATAGCGCCGCGCGACCTGCTCGATCGCATCGTACTGGTTCGACTGGCCAATCAGCAGCACCCCATCGAGCATGCCGGAATCAACAATCCGCTCCAGCCAGTCGTCTTCATCCGGAATTACGCGGCTGAGCATGATGTCATAGCCGTTTTCGGTCAGCGCGTCGGCCAGATAGCCCAGAATCGCCATGAAGAACGGGTCGGACAAATGCTGCCGCTGCTCGTGACCGAGTGGCACGACCACCCCGATAACCCGCGTTTCCTGGACCCGCAGCCGACGCGCCATCTGGTTGGGCCGAAAGCCATGGGCACGGGCCAGGGCCTGAATGCGTTCGCGCGTGTCCTTGTTTACCAGCGACTTGCCAGCCAGCGCGCGTGATACGGTGCCGGCGGAAACACCGGCCAGCCGGGCCAGTTCGGCAATGTTGCGGATCCGTCCGTGAGGCGGCGAATTGTCAGTCATTGCTGCCGTGATGCGTTGCGCGCGGCGGCCCTGTCAACCACCGATGTTGCATGAACGTCACAGGTTGAGGCTGGCAACAATCGATTGCAGAATTCAATTGCAATCGATTGTTGCATATGTCACTCGCATGATCGACTTGCAACGTGCAAGCGCATTGCGATCCTTGAGTGAGGGAGAGGTTTATGAAGAAATCCGTGCTGAGAAGCTGTGTCTCGGCTGCGTCACTGGCCGCGATGGCTGTCTATGCGATGCCCGCGCTGGCGCAGGACGCCCCGGCTGCCGAAGAGGCGGTGGATGGCCTGGACGAGATCGTGGTGACCGCATCGGGCCGCGACAAGACCCAGCTGAACAGCTCGGTTTCGGTCACCAGCATCAATTCGCAGCTGATCGAAGATTTCAAGCCCAGCTCGGAATCCGAACTCTATCGCATGATTCCCGGCATCCAGGTCGCCGGGACCGCCGGTCCGGGCGGCAACTCGAACATCGCGGTGCGCGGCCTGCCGGTCGCCACGGGTGGTTCGCCGTTCGTCCAGATCCAGGAAGATGGCCTGCCGACCGTGCTGTTCGGCGACATCCAGTTCGGCAACAACGATTACTGGACCCGCTTCGACGCGTCGGTCGCCAACATCGAAGGCGTGCGCGGCGGCTCGGCCGCGACCTATGCCTCGCAAGCCCCCGGCGCCGTACTGAACTACATCAGCCACACCGGCGCCAAGGAAGGCGGCTACATCCAGCTCAACAAGGGTGTCGGCTATGCTGAAACCAAGGTCGATTTCCGCTATGGCGGTTCGATCAATGAAACGCTGAGCTATCACATCGGCGGCTTCTATAAGTCGGGCCGCGGCCCGCTGCGCGCCGATTACAACGTGTCGGACAGCGTTCAGATCAAGGCCAACGTCACCAAGACGTTCGATGACGGCAAGGGCTACATCCGCTTCCTGTTCAAGTATGCCGACACGCAGGAGCCGAACTATACCGGCGCACCCGCGCTCGCCACGCTGAGCGGCAACAAGGTCACCAGCCTGAGCCCCTATCCCGGCTTCGACGGCCGCAAGGGTTCGAACTATTCGACGCTGAACCAGAGCTTCCTGATCGTGAACCGTGAAGGCGATCTGGAACGCGTCAAGATGAGCGGCATCACCACCAAGGCGAAGTCGATCCAGAACCAGTTCCACTATGAATTCTCGGATGCGGTTTCGGTCGACAACAACCTGCGCTGGACCGACATGTCGGGCGGCTTCACCGCGCCGTTCTTCAGTGCCACGCGCACGTCCTCGCTGATTGGCTCGTCGCTGAACGGCGATACCGTCGCTTCGGTGCGCTATGCCAACGGTCCGAAGGCCGGGCAGGCTTATACTGGCACGTTCTACAACTCGAACACCAATGTCCGCACCAACATCCGCGACATCGGCAGCTTTGCCAACGACCTGGCGCTGACCGGCAAGTTCGAAACCGGCGCCGGGATGCTGACGGGCCGTGCTGGCTGGTTCTACATGAACCAGAAGATCGAGATGGACTGGCACACCAACAAGTCGTTCAGCGAAGTGTCGGGTGACAATCCCGCCATGCTCGACCTGTTCAACGCAGCCGGTGCGCGCCTGACGGCCGAAGGGATCGGCGGCTTCAACAACAACTGGGGCAGCTGCTGCGCCCGTGATTACGAGCTGTCATACACCGACAACGCGGCTTACGTCGGCCTTGACCTCGACAACGACAACTTCGTGATCGACGGTTCGGTGCGCTTCGAAATGCTGAAGGCGGCGGGCTGGACCATTGCGGGCAGCACCACCGAATTCAACACTCCGGTCACCTACAACGGCGTCGTTACCCAGATCCCGACGATCACCGCCAACGGTGCGCGCGAAGTGCTGAACTATGGTCGCAACTACACCGCCTGGACTGCCGGTGCGCTGTGGAAGGTCAATGGCGATACCTCAGTATTCGTCCGTGCTTCGCGTGGTGGCCGCTTCAACGCTGACCGCCAGACCGTTTCGGGCAAGTTCAACGCCGATGGTTCGCTGAACCAGAGCGGGATCATCCCCTCGGTCGACTTCGTGAACCAGTACGAGCTGGGCCTGAAGAACCGTGGCGGGCTGCTGGGTGGTCGTTATACCGTCGAACTGACCCTGCTGAAGGGCAACTTCAAGCGCAGCGACTATGAACCGACCACGACGGCCCAGTGCCCGACCGGCGGCTGCGTGATCGACACCAAGTACAAGTCGAGCGGTGCAGAATTCTATGGCACCTACCGCAACGGCGGCTTCAGCCTGACGGCCAACGCCACGTACACCAAGGCGAAGCGCGCTGCTGCCGCCGCGACGGTTTATACCCGTGCGGATGGCATCCCCGATCTGTCGTACACGGTTGCGGCCAACTATGACGTGAACGACATGGCCACGCTGGGCCTGTCGGCCACCGGTCAGACCAGCTCGATCGACGGTGCTGGCATCGAATACCCTGGCAAGGCCGTGTTCAACGGCGTGGTCCGGGTGCGCCCGATCGAGAACCTGGAACTGGGGATGCAGGTCTATAACCTGTTCAACACGTTCGACTTCCGCGGTGCGGGCGGGATCACCGATCTGTCGACCAGCCCGATCGTGCTGGGCGGCGCCCCGGCGCTGGGTCGCACCTACACGGCCTCGATCCGGTACAGCTTCTGATCGCAATGAGGGAGCAGGACGGTGGCCCGCCATCGTCAGGCTGCAAGGGAGGGGGCAACTTCGGTTGCCCCCTCTTTGCGTTGGTGCCACTGACACATGATGACCCCTGAACAGCGCCAGCTTGCCGATGCGCTTGTCGCCGAATTGCTGCACCAGTTGCGCAATCCCCCTGCGGACCCGGCGACGCGGGCGCGGCGGGTGGCATTGGTGCGCCAAGCGCTGGGTGCCGGGTTGGCGGGCAAGGCGGTGCCCTTGCTGGCGGTGATGGGCAAAGCCGCGCCCGCCGACGCGGAAATTGCCCTGCTGCACGGCGTGGCGCTGCGACTGGAACAGCGGCTGGTTGAAGCGGTGGGGGTATTCGCTGCCGCAGTCGCGGCTGGCGCGCGCGATCCGGCTCTCCTGCAAGGACTGGCGCAGACCCGCTATGAAGTCGGCCTGCCTGCCGCCACGCTGTTCGCCGAGGCGCAGGCCGCGAACCCTGCCAACCTGGAAATCCTGCGCAACCGCGTCGCCGCGCTGGCGGCAGAAGGCGATGCGGCGGGGGCAGAAGTATTGCTGGAAGCGGCGCTGTCAGGACAGCCCGATTGGCTCGACGGCCACAAGGCGCTGTCCGTCATGCGCTGGACCAGCGGTGATGCCGCGCACTTTGCCGATAGCTATGCTGCCGCCCTGGCCGTGCAACCCGCCAACCCGGACTTGTGGCTGGCGTGGTTTCGCGCACTGGCGCAAACGCGCAACTGGGCGGCAACGCTGGACGTGCTCGACCGGGCCGAGGCGGCGCTGGGGGCATCGCCCGCGCTGCTGGTGGCGCGGTTGTTCGTGGCCAGTGAATCCGGCGATCTGGCGGAAACGGATGCACTGCTGTCCCGCACGGCCACTATTCAGGGTGAGACGATCAACCTGTGCCGGGTGCGGCATTACTTGCGCCAGCACCGGCTGGCTGAGGCGGAGGCGGTGGCGTTGCCGCAACTCATCACCCCGTCTGCGTCGCTGTTCTGGCCCTATGTCTCGCTGATCTGGCGGGCGGCAGGGGATGCACGCGCCGAATGGCTCGACCGGCCGGAACAGTTCATTCGCCCGGTCGAAGTCGATCTGACCGCTGCCCAAATGGCTGAATTGGCCGAAGTGCTGCGCGGTCTGCACGTGATGGAGCGGCCCTATATCGAGCAATCGGTGCGCGGCGGGACGCAGACCGACCGGTCGGTGATCCAGCGGCATGAACCGATCATCCAGCTGGCCAAGGCACACTGGCTGGATGCGATCCGCAGCTATGTCGACGCCCTGCCGCCGTTCGAGCAGGGGCACCCGCTGCTGGGGCTGCCGCGCGGGGAACTGCTGGTAGAGGGCAGCTGGTCGGTCCGCCTGACCAAGCAGGGCTATAACGTGCCGCACAACCATCCGGTCGGCTGGCTCAGCACCGCGTTCTACATTGCCCTGCCATCGGCGGAGCAGATGGGGCCAGCGCCCGCTGGCTACATCGCGTTCGGCACGCCGCCGGAAGAACTGGGGCTGGACTTGCCCGCCTATTGCACCATTGCGCCGCGTGAAGGGCGCACCGCCGTGTTCCCGTCCACCATGTGGCACCGCACGATGCCGTTCGCGGATGGGGAGCGGCTGGTCATGGCGCTCGACATCCGTCGCCCCCGTTTTTGAAGTGTGCAATCGATTGCCGAAAAGCGCTTGATCGCTCCGCCGCGATGTCCGATTAACCCGGCGAGGAGAGCGTGATGCAGGACGGCAATTCCATTCGGTCGGTCGTGATCGTCGGCGGGGGCACCGCGGGCTGGATGACGGCGGCGGCGCTCGCCAACGCGATCCGCACCGGCTGCCGGATCACCCTGATCGAATCCGAGGAAATCGGCACGGTCGGTGTGGGCGAGGCGACGATTCCGCCGATCCGCACGTTCAACGAATCGCTGGGCATTGCCGAGAACGATTTCGTGAAAGCCACGCAGGGCTCGTTCAAGCTGGGCATCCAGTTCGTGAACTGGGGGCGGCAGGATCACGCCTACTTCCATCCGTTCGGCACCTATGGCCGCAATTTCGATTTCGTGCCGCTGCACCAGTACTGGATCGCGGCGCAGCAGCGCGGCGAGGCGCCCCCGCTGGATGACTTGTGCATGGCCTGGGCTGCGGCCAAGCGGGGGAAGTTCGCTCCGCCGCTGGCCGATCAGCGCCACGTCGCCTCGACCTTTGACTATGCCTATCACTTCGACGCGGGCCTCTATGCCCGGTTCCTGCGCAGCTATGCCGAGGTGCGCGGGGTGGTGCGGATCGAGGGCCGGATTGGCGATGTCGCGCTGAACGGAGAAACCGGCCATGTTACCCACGTGACGCTGGAGGACGGGCGGCAGGTGGACGGCGACCTGTTCGTCGATTGCTCCGGCTTCCGGGGCCTGCTGATCGAGGGCGCGCTGCAGACCGGGTATCAGGACTGGACCCACTGGTTGCCCTGCGACCGGGCGGTGGCGGTGCCTTGTGCAAAAGTGGGTGATCCCACGCCTTACACCCGCTCCACCGCGCGCGAGGCCGGGTGGCAGTGGCGCATTCCGCTGCAATATCGCACCGGCAACGGCTATGTCTATTGCAGCCAGTTCCTGTCGGACGAGGCAGCGGCGGATACGTTGCTGGCCAATCTGGACGGTGCGGCGCTGGCCGATCCCAAGCCGCTGCGTTTTGTCACCGGGCGGCGCAACTTGTTCTGGAACCGCAACGTGGTGGCCATCGGCCTGTCGGGCGGGTTCATGGAGCCGCTGGAATCGACCAGCATCCACCTCATTCAGGCGGGCATCTCAAAACTGCTGGCACTGTTCCCGGATCGCAACTTCGATCCCCTGGTGAGCGAGGAATACAACCGGATCGCGATCAACGAGTTTGAGCGGATCCGCGATTTCATCATCCTGCACTACAAGCTGACCAGCCGCACCGACAGCGAACTGTGGCGATACTGTGCCGCGATGAGCGTGCCAGACACCGTGACCTGGAAGATCGAGCACTTTCGCCGCCATGGCCGCCTGGTCCAGCGCGATGCCGATCTGTTCGGCCCGCCCAGCTGGCTGGCGGTCCACATCGGGCAGGGTAATATGCCCGAAGGCGCCGATCCGCTGCTGCCCCTGCGCGGGGCGGGCCATGCCGATTACTTGCGCAAGCTGGAAGGCGCGCTGGCCCGCGCGGCGGAATCCATGCCCACCCACGCGGACTATATCGCCCGCCATTGCGCGGCGGCTTAACGCAGCGCCTGCCGTCCCAGTGCGATGGCGCCGGTAATGCCCGCGTCATCGCCCAGCCCCGGCAGCACGATATAGTGTTCCAGCCCGGCATCAAGCGCCGGGGACTGGATATAGCCGCCCAGCCGCCGCTGGGTTTCACTGCGCACGGCTTCGATCAGGCCGGGAGCTTTCATCACCCCGCCGCCAAAGATCAGGCGGTCCGGCATATGCAGCAGCACCAGCGACGTCGCCAGCTGCGCGACATAGCCTGCGATCAGTTCGACCTTGTCGGCCGGACTACCCAGCCCTGACAAACTATGCCCCCAGCGCGCCTTGATGGCGGGGCCGGCAGCCAGTCCTTCCAGGCAGTCGCCGTGGTAGGGGCAGTGGCCGGGGAACGGATCGCTGAGCGCATCGCGAGCCATCGGAATATGGCCGCTTTCGTAGTGGGAAAACCCCAGCAGCGCCTGCCCATCGCGCACCACACCGGTGCCGATGCCGGTGCCTACGGTGGTATAGGCGACTGTTCGGCAACCTTGCCCCGCACCCGCCTCCCATTCGCTCAGCGCCGCGCCGTTCACATCGGTATCGACCACGATCGGCGCACCGAACCGGCCCAGCGCATCGTGGAACCGCGCGCCGGACCAGCCCGGCTTGGGCGTAGTCGTGAAGGTGCCATAAGCGGGGGAGGCGGGATTGATGTCGATCGGGCCAAAGCTGGCGATGCCAAAGGCGGCAATCGGGCCATGGGCGGCGCTGGCGGCAGTGAAGAAATCGGCCAGCGCAGGAAAGGTCGTGGCAGGTGCTTCGGTGGGCAAGCGGGTCTGCGCCAGCACGGTGCCATCCTCACGCGAAAGCGCCGCCACAAACTTTGTGCCGCCCGCTTCCACCGCGCCGATCAATCGCTGTACCATGCCATCGTGTTCCTTTGGTCGTTGCGTCGTGGCTACACCGGCGGCTTGGGCGCGGCAAGCTGCAAACGATTGCATTAACGGGCGGGCATAGCGGCCTGCTTGGCTTCGCGCCGTCTGTGCGCCACAGTGGACGCCTATGGCCAAGACCGATCTTCCCGCCGGGACCACCACCATTTTCGAAGTGATGTCGCGCCTGTCGGCTGAACTGGGCGCGATCAACCTTGGGCAGGGATTCCCCGACATGGCGGAACCGCCAGAACTGATTGCTGCGGCGCAGCGGGCGTTGGCAGAGCGATCGAACCAGTATCCGCCGATGCGTGGCTTGCCGGAACTGCGCCGCGCGATTGCCGATTACTATGCCCGCCAGCAGGGGCTGATCATCGCCGAGGACGAGATCGTCGTGACGTCCGGCGCGACCGAGGCGCTGGCGGCTAGTATCCTGGCGCTGGTGCAGCCGGGGGATGAGGTGATTCTGGTCCAGCCGCTGTATGACGCCTATCTGCCGCTGGTCGAACGCGCCGGGGGCACCGCGCGGCTGGTCAGCCTGATCCCGCCAGACTGGACGCTGCCGCTGGACCGGCTGGAAACGGCCATCACGCCGCGCACCCGGCTGATCGTGCTCAACACGCCCAACAATCCGGTCGGCACGGTGCTGCCGCGCGAAACGCTGGAGGCCGTCGGGGCACTATGCCAGCGCCATGACCTGTTCCTGCTCTGCGATGAAGTCTGGGAAGGGATGATCCTGGACGGGACACCGCACGTTTCGCCGCTGGCGATCCCGGCCTTGCGGGACCGCGCGATCAAGGTCGGCTCGGCGGGCAAGATCTTCTCGATGACGGGGTGGAAAGTGGGCTGGGCCGTGGCTGCGCCGCGCATCGCCAGCGCGATTGCGCAGGCGCACCAGTTCATCACGTTCACCACCGCCACCCCGCTGCAATGGGCAGCGGCCGCGGGGCTGATGCTGCCCGATGCCTGGCATGAGCAGCACCGCGCGCGCTATGCGGCGGGCAAGGCGCGGCTGGTTGCGGGTCTGACGGCGGCGGGGTTTCATGTGCTGCCCGCCAGCGGGACGTGGTTCGTCACGGTCGATCTGGCGGCTTCCGACCTGCCGGCCGACGATGCCGCGCTGGCGCAGCGGCTGATCCGGGAAGCGGGCGTCGCCTCGATCCCGGTATCGGCCTTTTACGCCAGCGAACCGGAAACCGGATACTTGCGGCTGTGTTTTGCCAAGCGGGACGAGACGCTGGACCGGGCAGTTGAGCGATTGGCGGCGTTCCGCGTCTAGTGCCCCATCGCCGCCTGTCCCGGCAACGATTTCGGACGCGGGGCAAGCCAGACTAGCCAGGCGGCGATGAACAGGATCACCGCCGACACCGCAAAGACATGGTTCGATCCGATCGTTGCCGCTTGGGCATCGACCAGTCGTTCGATCACCCCGCGCGCCTGTTCGGGGTCCATACCGGCCGCCTGCATCTGGGCCATCGTGCCATCGGCTCCGTTGAGTGTACCGGCCATGTTGGCGCGGGCTTCGCGGGTGGCGCTATCCCACATTGAGGTGGAGAGCGCCGTACCAGCGGCCCCGGCGACGGTGCGCATGAAGCTGAGCAGCCCGGCGGCCGAGGCGACCTCGTTCATCGGCACCGATGAGAGTGAGAACATCATCAGTCCGATAAAGAAGAACGGCATCCCGAAGCCTTGCAGGATTTGCGGGATGGAATAGTCCCAGAACGTCCCGTCCGTGTTCCACTGCGTACGCAGCAGGGAGACGAACACCAGCCACAGCATCCCGGCGGTAATCAGGATACGCGGGTCGAACTTGTCGAACGCCTTGCCCGCAACGGGGGCCATCATCACCGCGAAGACCCCAACGAAGGCCATGGCGTGGCCCGCCTCGCTGGCGGTGTAGCCGATGACCGACTGCATCCACAGCGGGACCAGCACGATCATCGCGAACATCCCGCCGAACCCCAGCGCCATCGCGATCAGCCCGACCCATAGCGACCGGTGTCGCAAGACGCGCAAGTCCACCACCGGGTGCGGATCGGTCAGTTCCCAGATCACGAAGGCACCGAACGTGACGAACGAGGTGATCGCGAGGCCGGTGATCATGGTTGACTGGAACCAATCGTGCTCTCGGCCCAGGTCGAGCACCAGCTGAAAACAACCGACGAACATGACCAGCAGGATCAGCCCGACCGCGTCGATCCGGACTCGCTCGGTCGCGGTTTCATAACGGCCGACCAGCTTGACGATGATTCCCAGGCACAGCGCCACTACCGGCAGGTTGATGTAGAAAATCCACGGCCAGCTCCAGTTGTCGCTGATATAGCCGCCCACGATTGGCCCCAGGATCGGGGCGGAAATTGTCGTCACGCCCCACAGGGCATTGGCGGTCCCCATCTTTTCCGGCGGGAAGATCCGCAGCATCAGCGTCTGGGTCAGCGGCATCAGCGGCCCGCCGCACAAGCCCTGGAAGACGCGCAGCACGACCAGCAATTCGATGGTCCGCGCGACCCCGCACAGTACCGAGAACAGGGCAAAGCCGACCAACGAGACGACCAGGGTACGATAAGTGCCGAACCGCATGGCCAGCCATCCGGTAAGCGGTACGGTAATCGCTTCGGCCACGGCATAGGACGTGATCGTCCAGGTCCCCTGTGACGGAGAGATCGCCAATCCGCCCGCAATGTGCGGGACCGAGACGTTGGTGATGGTCGTGTCCAGAATGACCACGAAATTGGCCAGCGCCAGTCCGATCGCGGCCACCCACAGCCGCGTCCCGGTCAGGGGGCGAAGCGGGGCGGTGTTCATGGCTCGCGCGTGTCGATGGTTGCCGTCATCGACAGGCCGACGCGCAGCGGGTGTTCCTTCAGCTGGGCGGGATCAAGCTGGATGCGCACCGGCAGGCGCTGCACCACCTTAACCCAGTTGCCGGTGGCGTTCTGGGCCGGGATCAGCGCAAAGGCCGCACCGGTGCCGCCGGCAAAGCCCTTGACCGTGCCGGTGAACACCACCTTGCTGCCATAGAAGTCGCTGGTCAGTTCGACCGGCTGGCCCGGCTTTACACTGCGCAGCTGGCTTTCCTTGAAGTTCGCGTCGACGAACATCGCATCCAGCGGCACCAGTACCATCAGTGGTGCCCCGGCGTTGATCCGCTGGCCGACCTGGACGTTGCGGTTGGTCACCACGCCGCTGATCGGCGCGCGGATGACGGTGCGGTCCAGGTTCAGGCGGGCAAGGTTGACGCGGGCCTGTGCGGCGACGACGTCGGGCGCGGTTGCTTCGGAGAAACCGGCGGTCAGCGCGGCGGCAGAGGCAAGATCCCCGCTGGCGGAGGAGCGCATCGCGGTGGCGGTGGCGACCCCGGCCTGCGCCTGCGCCAGCACCGCGCGGGTGGCGAGCATGGCGGCGCGGGTCTGGGCGACTTCCTCGGCCGAGACGGCCCCGCTGGCGGCCAGTTGCTGGCGGCGGGCATAGGCATCCTGCGCCTTGTCGAAATCGGCCTGCGCGGCGGTCAGCCGGGCTTGCGCCTGCGTGACTTCGGCCCCGCGCGCATCGACCCGCGCGGCGGACGAAGTGCCGCCCGCCTGCGCCTGGCGAAAGCGCTGGCGCGCCTGCATCAGCATCGCTTCGGCATTGGCCAGTTCGATCCGGGCATCGGCATCGTCGATCACCACCAGCACGTCACCCCTGGCCACTTGCTGCGTGCCGCCGACGCGCACTTCTTTCACTGCGCCGGAAACCAGCGGCGTCACCACGGCGGTATCCGCCCCGACATAGGCGTTGTCGGTATGGACCCGGCCCGCTTGCGTCAGGAAATACCACACGCCCCAGATCGCGGCGGCCACGACCAGCGCGATCGCGAACAGGCGCAGGAACTTGCGACGCTTGTCCATCGCGGTCGGATCGGCTTCGGGCGCGGCGGTTTCGGGGGGGAGGGAAGTCGTATCGGTCATTGGTCGGTTTGCTCCGTGTCCGCCGCCGGGGCGGTAAACCCGCCGCCCAGCGCCCGGACCAGTGTCACATCAAGCAGAAAGGCGCGCGCTTCGAGTTCGGCCAGGGCGCGCTGATTCGCCAGCGCGGCATCCTCGGCGCTCAGCACTTGCAGCAGGTTCGCAAGGCCCTGCCCATGCCGCAGCCGGGCAAGGCGCGCCGCCTCACCTGAGGACCGCGCCGCCGTGCGCGCCGCCAGCAGCCGGCTGGACAGGGCGCGGCGCGAATCGAGCGTATCGGCCACTTCGCGCAAGGCCCCCAGCAGGGTCTGGTCATAGCGGGCGACGGCTTCGTCATAGCCAGCCTCCGCCGCGTTATAGTTGCCGGTCAGGCGCGCACCGTCAAAGATCGGCAGGCTGATGGCCGGGCCGAAATTGGCGAAGGTCGATCCTGAATTGAACAGTTGCCCCAACCCCAGCGATTGCAGCCCGGCGACAGCGGCCAGATTGATGTCCGGATAGAACGCCCGCCGCGCGGACTTGATCCGCGCCGCCGCGGCTTCGGCCCGCAGCCGGGCCGAAACGATGTCTGGGCGGCGGCCCAGCAGGTTGGCGGCCAGGTTGGCGGGAACGCCAGTGGTCCGGCGCAGGTCCGGCGCGGGAACGGGTAGCCGCCCGGCCCGGTCTGGCCCGGCCCCGATCAGCGCGGCGAGCCGGTTGCGCTCCAGCGCGATCAACTCGTCCAGCGCGGCCAGCGCCTGCTCTGCCCCGGCGCGGCGGGCGATGGCCAGTTCATGGTCGGCGCGGTTGTCGATCCCGGCGCGGACCCGTTCCCCGGTCAGCCGCTCGATCCCGCCGAGCGCCTCGACCGAGCGCAGCGCCAGATCGCGGCTGGCGTTCAACTGTGCCAGATTGCCCCAGCTGAGCGCGATCCCGCTGGCCAGCATCAGCCGGGCCTGCGCGGCATCGACCCGCGCGGCCTCCGCCTCGCCGCGCGCAGCGGCCAGCGCGGCGCGGTTGCGCCCCCACAAGTCCAGGTTCAGCCCCAGCGTGGCCGACAGCTTGCCGGTTTCGATCACGCCTTTCGGCACGAACTGCGCCGGAATGCCCAGGTTATAGCTCTGCTTGTTGCCGCCCACCGCGCCGTCGACAGTCAGGGTCGGCAGCAGTGCGCCGCCCGCGCGTTCGCTGGCGGCATCGGCGGCGCGAATCCGCGCGGCGGCCAGCGCCATGTCGGGGGACTTGGCCAGCGCCTCATCGATCAGCGCATCAAGGCCGGGATCGGCATAGGCCGTCCACCAGCGGTCGGCGGGAAACTCTGCCGTCTCGCCTGAGAGGCCCTGAACGTCGCCAACGGCTTCGGCGGTCTTCAGCGGCGCGGCCGCGCGGGGGGCGGGCGGAACGGCACAAGCCGCCAGAGCGCTGGACAAGGCCAGCACGGCAAGCCGCTGGCCGGTGAAATAACCGTACTGCATGGTACGCCATTGGCGGCGGGCGGGCCTGCTTGTCAACCGAAATGATACTGTGTAGTACGGTCTTTGTGACAGGGAAGGAACCGGATCGGCAGGAAGTTCGCCGCCGCGCCATTGTGGATGCGGCGCGCAAGGCGTTCCTGCGTCATGGCTATGGCCATACGTCGATGTCTGCCATCGCCGCCGATCTGGGCGGGTCGAAGACCACGCTGTGGACCTACTTCCGCAACAAGCAGGACCTGTTCGCCGCGGTGGTCGACGATCAGGTCGAACGCTATGGCGAGGCGCTGCGGCTGGAATTGCCCGAAGATGCCGATCTGGCCGAAACGCTGACCGCACTGGGCATTTCCGTGCTGACCACGATCCTGCGCCCCCAGATCATCGCGCTGCATCGGGTCGTGGTGGGCGAAGCGGGGCGCTTTCCCGAACTGGGGCGGATGCTGTGGGATCGCGGGGCCGAACGTGGCCAGCAGCGGACCGAGGACTGGCTGCGCGTGCAGATGGGCAAGGGACGGCTGCGCGCCGCCGATGCCCGCGTCGCAGCGGCGCATTTCCTGGGACTGTGCCAGTCCGGCGGGTTCTATCGCCACTTGCTGGGCGCGGCGCCGCGCCCGGACCGCGCCGGGATCAAGGCGGAAGTGCAGCTGGCTGTCCAGACCTTCCTTGCCGCGTACCGTCCTGCGGCAGCCTGAGCTGGTTTAACCCTATCGCAAAGGACGGGTTGACGGGGCGGCGCTCCGGCTGCTTGGTTGCGGCAAAACCAGTCCTGCCGGAGAGAGGCCCCAGCGATGTCTGCCATGCGCAACTTCACCGAAGACCAGATCATGTTCCGCGATGCCTATCGCAAGTTTCTGGCCAGCGAGATCGCCCCGCATATGGAAGGCTGGCGCGAGGCGGGGATCGTCGACCGCAAGGCCTTCAAGCAGGCGGGTGATCTTGGCTTTCTGATGATCTGGCCGGATGAGAAGTATGGCGGGCTGGGCGACGCCGACTTCCGCTATGAACAGATCATCATCGAGGAAACCACCCGCGCCGGGTGCAAGCAGTTCTATAATACGCTGCACAGCCGCCTGGTCGGCCCCTACTTCCAGCGGTTCGGGACGGAGGAGCAGCGTCAGCGCTTCCTGCCCAAATGCGTGAGCGGTGAAACCATTCTGGCGATCGCGATGACCGAGCCTGGCGCGGGATCGGATCTGGCGGGGATGCGCACCACGGCCGAGGACAAGGGCGATCACTTCCTGCTCAACGGGTCGAAGACCTATATCTCCAACGGGATCAACGCCGATGTCGTGATCGTCGCGGCCAAGCTGGCGGGGGCGGACAAGAAGCACGCAATGGTGCTGCTGATCGTCGAGCGCGGGATGGAAGGGTTCGAACGCGGGCGGAACCTCAAGAAGATGGGGATGCCGGCGCAGGATACCGCCGAGCTGTTCTTCAAGGACGTGAAGGTGCCCAAGGCCAACGTGCTGGGCGAACCGGGCAAGGGCTTCTATTACCTGATGGAAGGTCTGGCCGAGGAGCGCCTGATCTCTGCCGTCGGCTGTGCGGCCAACGCCCGCAAGGCGTTCGACATCACCCGCGAATACGTGATGCAGCGCCAGCTGTTCGGCCAGCCGCTGTCCGATCAGCAGAACACCCAGTTCCGCATGGCAGAGATGGATACCGAGATCGAACTCGCCCAGGTCTATGTCGACCACTGCGTGACCGAACATAACCAGGGCCGTCTCACCAGCAACATGGGTGCCAAGGCCAAGATGGTGGCCAGCGAGGTGGAGTGGAAAATGCTCGACCTGGGCGTGCAGCTCCACGGCGGTGCCGGCTTCATGGACGAATATCCGATCAGCCGGATGTTCAGCGATGCCCGAATCAACCGGATTCTGGCCGGCAGCAGCGAAGTGATGCGCCTGATCATTGGCCGCGACGTGTTCTCGCAGAAGTACCAGAGCCTGCTCGACTGATCCGAAAGCCCCGTGTTTCCGGCATGGAGGCACGGGGCATTACAGGAAAATGACGAAAGCGCGAAAAAGGCGTTGACCGAATCGCTGGGTGCTTTTAGAGGCCCGTTCACCGGACGGGAACGCCGC
>ERZ1645187.1274-NODE-1274-length-23386-cov-10.610218_pt1 | contig 23386 bp, 17 predicted proteins | sample MGYA00575352_ERZ1645187 | MGnify/ENA primary metagenome ERZ1645187 (study PRJEB40837, sample SAMN11349314) | freshwater sediment metagenome | isolation source: river sediment | host: Sediment | place: India: Wazaribad , New Delhi | collected 2017-02-21 ...
GCGCGGCGCGTCTGCTGTTTCGCTATGGCGAGGCCGAGGTCGAGCATGGCGCGCCGGCCGCGCCGTTGCTGCGCTATCAAGACGGCGAGCTGATCGAAGCGCGGCGCGACGCTCGCCTGGAGAGGGCCGCGGTCGCGCAGCTGACGGCGATGGGATTGCGCACTGTGCGCGCCAGCGGTCGCGGCGGGGCCGGCCGCCACGCCTTCGATTTCCTCCCCGGCGAGGGCGGCGACGAGGACTGGTTCGACGTCCTCCACCACGATCTGCCGGCGCTGCGGGCGCTCGGATGGAACGTCGAGATCGACGCGGATTTTCCGATCCGGCTGGTGTCGGCGACGGGCGACTTCGCCGCCGCGCTGCACGAAAGCTCCGGCCTCGACTGGCTCGATCTCGATCTCGGCGTCGTGGTCGATGGCGAGACCATCGATCTCGTCGAGCCGCTCGTGCGTCTGATCGCGGCGGGCGCGGCCCCGCTCGACGCCGGGCTCACGCAGGACGCGGACGCCGCGCTCTATCTGCCGCTCGCGGACGGGCGGATTCTGGCGCTGCCGATGGCGCGGCTCGTGCCGATCCTCGCCGCGCTCGACGAGTTGACCGGGAGTGGCGCGCTGGCGGGCGGGGGGAAGGCGGTGCGCCTGTCGCTGGCCGACGCGGCCGGCCTCGCCGCCTTCGAGCGCGCGACGCAGGATGTCGGCGTGACCTGGCGCGGCGGCGAAAGATTGCGCGAGATGGGCCGCCGCCTGACCGAAAGCGGCGGCCTGCCCCGCGCCGCGCCGCCGCCTGACTTTCGCGCGCAGCTACGGCCCTATCAGCAACAGGGCGTCGACTGGCTGGCCTTTCTCGCCGCCTCGGGCCTCGGCGGCGTGCTCGCCGACGATATGGGCCTCGGCAAGACGGTGCAGGCGCTGGCGCTGATCGCCATCGAGAAGGCGGCGGGCCGGCTGTCGTCGCCGACGCTGGTCGTGGCGCCGACGAGCCTGATGGCCAACTGGCGGACGGAGGCGGAGAAATTCGCGCCGACGCTGAAGGTCCTGACCCTGCACGGCTCCGACCGCAAGTCGCGCTTCGAGGAGATCGAGGCCGCCGATGTCGTCCTCACCACCTATCCCTTGATCGCGCGCGACCACGAGACCATCGCCGCGCGGTCCTGGGGCCTCGTCATCCTCGACGAGGCGCAGACGATCAAGAATCCGAACGCCGCGACGACGAAGCTGATCCATGGCCTGAACGCGCCGCGCCGCTTCTGCCTGACCGGCACGCCGCTCGAAAACCATCTCGGCGAATTATGGTCGGTGATGTCCTTCGCGATGCCGGGCCTGCTCGGCGATTTGACCGGCTTCAACCGCGCCTTTCGCGCGCCGATCGAGAAGAGAGGCGACACGGCGCGCGCGCGCGTGCTGGCGCGCCGCGTCGCGCCGTTCCTGCTGCGCCGGACCAAGGACGAGGTGGCGCGCGACCTGCCGCCGAAGACCGAGATCGTCGAGCGCATCGACATGACCGTGGGACAGCGCAACATCTACGAGGCGATCCGCCTGTCGATGCACGAGAAGGTGCGCGCCGCCATCGCCGCAAAAGGCTTCGTGCGCAGCCGCATCGTCATTCTCGACGCGCTGCCGGGAAACCCTCCTTCCGCTCGCCCCGCTTCGCTCAGATCACGTCGAACAGCGCCTCGCCGTTGCGCGCGGCGGCTCGCGCCAGCGTGAAGCGATGCACCTCCGAGGCGCCGTCGAAGATGCGATAGATGCGCGCGTCGCGGTAATATTTCTCGATAGGCAGATCCTTGCAGAAGCCCATGCCGCCGAAGATCTGCACGGCGCGGTCGACCACGCGCCCCAGCGTCTCGGAGGCGTCGACCTTGACCATGGCGATGAGATCGCGCGCGTCGCGGCCGGAATCGAGTTCGAAGGCGGCGCGCCACAACAGCAGGCGCGCCTTGTTCACTTCCATCACGCTGTCGGCGATCATCGCCTGGACCATTTGCAGGCTCGCCAGCGGCTTGCCGAACTGATGGCGCTCGTTGGCGTAGGCGACCGTCTTGGACAGCACCAGCGTCGCCTTGCCGATGGCGCGCGCGCCGACCTGCGCCAGCCGCACGCGCCCCAGCGTCGTCAGCGCGAGCCGCAGCCCCTGCCCCTCCTCGCCGAGGAGCGCGACAGGCTCCAGCCGCACGTCGTCGAAGAACAATTCGACATGGCTGGTGCCGCGCAGCCCCATCATCGGCTGATCGCGCCCGACCGTGAGGCCGGGCAGATCGCGGTCGACCAGAAACATCGAAATGCCGCGCGCGCCCGCAGAGGGATCGGTGACGGCGGTGACGAGAAAGAAATCCGAGACGAGCCCGTCCGAAATGAAATGCTTGCCGCCCGTCAGCCGCCAGCCCGCGCCGTCCCTGACCGCGCGCGTCTTGATGCCCGCCGCGTCCGAACCCGCGCCCGGTTCGGTGATGGCGATGGAGCAGACCCGCTCGCCGCGCACGCAGGGGCGCAGCCAGCGCTCGACCTGTTCGCCCCGGCACTCCAGCAGCATCTCGTAGACATTGCCGAAGGCGCGCCGCACGAGAATGTCGGTGGTGCGCCCGAACTGCTCCTCGCACAGCATATGATCGACCGCGCTCAAGCCGCCGCCGCCATGCTCGGCGGGAATGTTCATCGCATAGAGGCCGAGCGCCTTGCCCTTTTTGTGAATGGCTTTCGCAAGCTCCGGCCGAAGCACGCCGGTCGCCTCGATCTCATCTTCCAGGGGGTGCAATTCGCGCTGGATGAAATCGCGCACGGTCTCGACCAGCATCTTCTGTTCGTCGTTGAGAGCGAATTCCATCGTCGTTCTCCTCAGCGCGCGGCGGCTTCGGCGTAGAGCACGCCGTCAGCCATCATCGCCTCGATCTCATCCGCGCTGCGGCCAAGCCGCGCCGCGATCTCGCGATTGTGCTGGCCCAGCAAGGGCGCGGGCCGCGTCGGCGTGGTGTCGGCGGTCGAGAGGCGATAGGGCAGGTTCGGCAGCCGCACCTTGCCCAGCACGGGATGCTCCTGCTCGATCACCATATTGCGCGCGGCGACCTGCGGGTCGGCGAGAACCTGCGCGATGGTCTGCACCGGCGCGCAGGGCACCTGCGCGGTGTCGAGCGCGGCCTTGCACTCCGCGACGCTGCGCGCGCCCGCCCATTCGCTCACCAGCCGCGTCGCGTCGACATAGTTGGCGGCGCGTTCGGCGGGCGTCGCGAAGCGCGCGTCGGCGGCGAGCGCCTCGCCGCCAATCAGTTTCGCCAGCCGCGCCCAGGCGTCGTCGACCTGCGCGGCGATGGCGATGGCGCCGTCTCTCGCCGAGAAGATTCCGTAGATCGGCGAATCGGGCGCATGGCTGCCGGTCTGTCGCGGCTGATCGACCCCGCCCGACAGCGTGAAACGCTGCACCGCATAGTCGTGCATCGAGATCATGCAATCGTAGAGCGCGAGGTCGATCTGCATGCCGCGGCCGCTGCGCTCGCGTCCGTAAAGCGCGGCGCAGACCGCGCCGACCCCATGCACGCCCGCATACATGTCCGCCACCGGCATCCGCAGAAGCGGGGGCGCATGGCCGGGCTCGCCGAGCATGGCGAGCGCGCCGCTTTTCGCTTCCGCGATCAGCCCGAAGCCGGGCTGCGCCGCATCGGGGCCGGTTTGGCCATAGGCCGACACAGAGCAATAGATGAGGCGCGGATTCAGCTCGGAGAGGGCCTTGTGGCCAAGGCCCAGCTTCTCCAGCGCGCCGGGGCGGTAATTCTCAACGAACACGTCGGCGGTCTTGACCAGATCGATCATCAAGGCGCGCCCGCGCGGGTCTTTCATGTCGAGGCAGAAACCGAGCTTGCCCATGTTTTGTTGCAGGAAATAGCCCGATTGCCCGTCCTTGAAATAGCCATGCGCGCGGCCGGCGTCCCCCTCTTTCGGGCGCTCGACCTTGATCACCTCGGCGCCGAGCGCGGCGAGACTGCGCGACAGATGCGGGCCGGCGAGGAAGTGGCTGTAGTCGATGACGCGAACGCCATGAAGCGGCAGAGGTGAGGCCGAAGACATGGAAGGGTTTCCCGTGACGAATGCGGCGCGGCGAACCAGACGCCGCGCCGCGTTTCTCAAGTCTGCGCGGCGCCGCGCGAGAAGAGGCGCTTCCACGCCTTCGTCTTGGAGACGAGCAGGAAGACGATGGAGCCGAACAGGATCGCCGAGAGCGGGCTGCCAAAAATGCCTTTCAGCAGCAGCAGCGGGCTTTCCTGATCGGAGATGATCGCGCGCCGCCAGTTGTCGTCGAGCAGGCGCGAGAGAATGACGCCGAGGATCACCGGGCCGAGCTGATAGCCATACATCTTCATGAAATAGCCCAGCACGCCGAAGGCCAGCATCCAGTAGACGTCCGACAGCGAGTTGTTGACCGCATAGGCGCCGACGATGGAGAGGAGGATGATGACGGGCAGCAGGACCGTGCGCGGCATCTCCACCATCTTGACGAAGAAGCGGATGCCGGTGAGGCCGAAGATCAGCATGAAGATGGTGCCGACCGTCAGCGAGCCGACGATGTACCAGAACATGTCCGGCTTCTCGATCATCAGCATCGGCCCGGGATTGAGGCCGTGGATGAACAGCGCGCCGATCATGATCGCGGTGACGGAGTCGCCGGGAATGCCGAGCGTCATCATCGGAATGTAGGCGCCGCCGACCGCCGCGTTGTTGGCGCTTTCGGGCGCCACCAACCCCTCAATTGCGCCTTCGCCGAACGGAACCTCGGGGTTCTTGGTCGTGCGCTTGGCGTGGTCGTAGGCCATCAGAGCGGCGATGTCGCCGCCCGTGCCCGGCAGCGCGCCGATGATGACGCCGATGCCGGAGCAACGCAGCGCCAGCGGCATGTGTTTCATGATCGTCGCCCATGAGGGAACGATGCGGCTGATGTTCTGGCGCACCGCTTCCTTGTGCACGTCATGCAACTGCACCAGCGCCTCGGAGATTCCGAACATGCCGATCATCACCGCGACGAAATTGATGCCGCCGCGCAGGCCGTCGAGGCCGAAGGTGAAGCGGTCGGCGACCGTCAGCGGGTCCATGCCGACCGTGCCGATGAGGATGCCGAAAGCGCCCGCGAACACGCCCTTGACGAGGCTCTCGCCCGAGAGCGAGCCGACCAGCAGCAGGCCCAGCACGGCGAGCATCATGTAATCGCGCGGCTGCACGCGCACCGCGAAATCCGACACCAGCGGCGCGGCGGTGGCGAGAACGAGGATGCCGAGCATGCCGCCGAAGAAGGAGACCGTCGTCGTGATGCCGATGGCCTCGCCGGCAAGGCCCTTCTTGGCCAGCGGATAACCATCGAGGGAAGTCGCGATGGCGGCCGGCGCGCCGGGAATGTTGAGCAGGATCGCCGTGCGCGAGCCACCGTAAACGCCGCCCATGTAAATGCCGGCCATCAAAGCCAGCGCGGGCAGCACGTCCCAGGCGAAGGTGAAGGAGATCAGGATCGAAACCGCCATCGTCACCGAAAGGCCGGGGATGGCGCCGATATAGATGCCCGCCCAGGTGCCGACGCCGATGAGGCCGAGCAGCTTGAGGTCGATGAAGGGCGTGAAGAAGGATGCGAAGCCGGTCATCTCACTTGCCTCCGAACATCGCCGCAATGGACGACAGAATGCGGCCTTCCGGCACGATTCCCTCGGGCATCAGGACGAGAAAGACGACGCGGAACACAATATAAATGGTGAGCACGGCGACAGCCGCCGTCCATGTCGAGAAGAACATCGAGCGACCTGACAGCAACTTCGTCATGATCGCGAGGAAGAGAAATGATGTCGGCAGAAAGCCGAGCGGCACGAGGAGAAAAGCGTAAGCGACGATGAGCGCGATGCCGATCCACACGTCGCGCGGCAGGATGTCGGCCCAGAAGGTTTCTTCTCTGTCCTGATCGCTCTTCATCGTCTTGAAGGCGATGATCGCGGCGCTTACGACCATGGTAGCCGCCGCCCCCATCGGCACCGCGCCGGCCGAGCTGAGCGCCGAGAAGCCGTCGATGTCGTAGGCCTTGAACAGAAGAAGCAGGCTTGCGGCGAGCAACAGGAAGGCGAAGGTCGTCTCTCCCGGCCGTCTGATATGTCCCTCACGCATCTTGTAACCCCCTGTGGCGCGGCGACGTCTGCGGACGCCTGCGGATGATCGGTAAAGAAAGGCCGCCGCGATCACGCGCGGCGGCCTGCGGCGTCACGGCTTGGGAATGCCGAACTTCTCCGGCGAGTTCTTCGCGACGCCCGCATCCTGCAACAGCCAGGTCGTGCCCGACTGCCATTTGCGCAGGAAGTCCTCCGCAGGCCTGCCCGAGAGATTGAGGATGGTGAAGGACCGCCCCTCGATCATCTTCACGAAGTCGGGGTTCTTGGCGGCCTCGCCATAGGCGGCGGAGAGCTTCTGCGCCGCCTGTTCGGGCGTGCCCTTCTTGACAAAGATGCCGAAGAACGGCCCCCAGGGCAGGAACTTCTCGAAGCCCTTGTTGACCTCCGTCACCGGCTTGACGCCCGGCAGGGCGTCGTTCCCCTTGGTGTCGAAGATGGCGATGGCCTTGATGCGGTCGGCGCGGATGTTTTCGAGGGCCGCGCCCATGACGGCGGGAAGCACGTCGATGGCGCCGCCCTGAAGCGCGGTCAGCGCCGGTCCGTCGCCGTCGTAAGGCACCGCGGTCACCTGAATCGGCGTCACCGAATTGATCATCGCGGTGACGACCGAGGGCACGCCGCCCGGTCCCGTCGAGCCGAACTTCACAGCGCGCGGATGCTTGCCGATGTAATCGAGCATCTCGGCGAAAGTGTTGAATGGCGCATCCTTGCGCGCGACGATGATTGGCGTGCCGCGCGCGATGATGTTGATCGGCACGAAGTCTGAATAGTCCTTCTGGCCGAGGCCCATGACCTTGTAGAGCAAGGGATTCTCGGCGCCCATCAGCAGCGTGTAGCCGTCGGCTGCCGCATCCGCCGCCTTGTTGAGGCCGATCGCGCCGACGCCGCCGGTGACGTTCTGCATCACCACCTTCTGACCGAGGATCTTCTCGGCGTGCGGCGTGATCGAGCGCATCACCACGTCGGTCGAGCCGCCGGCGCCCCACTGGATGACCCCTTGAATTTCCTTCTCGGGATACTGCGCGAACGCCGCGCCCGTCATCATTCCCAGCGCGGCGACCGCCGCGAGCATCGTCTTTTTCATCTGTCTCCCTCCTTCACGTTTCGCCGGCCGTCTGCGCGGCAGGCGTCCAGTTTATTCGACCTGTCGCGACGCGCCACCAGCGGGCGCGGCGCAATCTCCTCCTTCCCGCTCAGTAATGCACACGCGCGTGCGCCTTCAGCTCTTCGGGCGTTGTGTGCCCGAAGCCGAAGAATTCGATGTAGGCCGGGATCATCTCGAACAGCATGTCGAGGCCGATCTGCGTGCGGCAGCCCTTGGCGCGGGCGGCGGCAAGCAGTGGCGTGATCTCCTGCTTCATCACCACTTCGCCGACGAAGCTCGATGCAGCGATGCGCGTGACGTCGAAAGGCAGAGGATCGTTCGGATTCATGCCGAGCGGCGTCGCGTTGACCACGATGTCGAAGCCTGCCGGATCGTTCGATCCCGTCGTCACGTCGATCTGCGGATAATGCTCGCGCAGCCGCGCCGCGAGCACCTCCATCGCCGCCGCATTGACATCGAACAGAGCGAGCCTTGCGACGCCCGCCAGCGCCAGCGACGCGGCGATGGCGCAGCCGACGCCGCCATTGCCGGACACGAGCGCGCTCGCCCCCGCGACCGTGCAGCCCTTGCGCTTGAGGCCGCGCACGAAACCCTCGCCGTCGAACATGTCGCCGACGAGCCTGCCGCTTTCGTCGCGCTTCACCGCGTTGCAGGAGCCCGCCACCTTCACCGTCGCCGTGGTGGCGTCGAGCATCGGCACGACCAGCACTTTCAGCGGCATGGTGACGAGCGCGCCGTGAAAATTCGACAGCGCGAAGATGCGCGGCAGCGTCTCGCCCGCCGCTTCCGCGGTCACGCCCATCGGCACGACGACCGCGTTGACGCCTTTCGCCTCGAACCACGGGTTGTAGATCATCGGCGCCTTGAACGACGCGGTCGGGTAACCGACATGCGGGATCAGTTTGGTGGAGCCGTCGATGGTCATGGCGTCGTCTCTGCGCGGGCCTACCGCTTCTTGCTGTCGGCGAGATGGGCCATGCGGCGCATGCACAGCACATAGCCTTGCACGCCGAACCCCGCCATCACGCCGTCGGCGCGACCGGAAACGAAGCTGTGGTGGCGGAAGCTTTCGCGCTTGTGGACGTTGGAGATATGGCACTCCAGCACCACGCCGTCGAAAGCGTTGAGCGCGTCGAGAATGGCGACGGACGTATGCGTGAAGGCTCCGGGATTGATGACGATCCCGAACGCCGTTTCGCGCGCCTCGTGAATCCAGTCGATCAGTTCGTACTCCCGGTTCGACTGGTGATAACGCACCTCAAGTCCGAGTTCGCCAGCGACCTTGCGCACCTCGCGCTCGACGTCGGCCATCGTGTCCGGGCCGTAGATCTCGGGCTGGCGCTTGCCGAGAAGGTTGAGGTTGGGTCCGTTGAGGACATAGATCAGGCGGCTCATATCGGTCTCCTCAGCGCGGCGTCAGTCGGTCGACACGTGCGAGACGTGCTTGCCCGGCGAATAGATGTCGAGAATGTTCCAGTGCCCGGATGTCGGCGTGGGATTGTTGATCATCGCCACGTCAATCACCGTCGGTTCGCCCGATTTGATCGCCGCTTCGAGCGCGGGCCGGAACTCGTCCGCCGAGCGCACGCGCACGCCGTTGACGCCATAAGCCTTGGCGATGTCGGCGTAATTCGGCGTCTGCTCGCCCGCATCCTTCGGGAACTGCGTGCCGAGGGTCAGGCCATAATGCGCCTTCTGCAAACCGGCGATGGTGCCGAAAGCGTTGTTGTTCATCACCACCCAGATGCAGCCGAGCCCCATCTCCTTTGCGGTGGCCAGCACGGCCGGGTTTTGGCCGAAGCCGCCGTCGCCCACCATCGAGATGACGACGCGCTCGGGCGCAGCGATCTTGGCGCCGAGCGCGGCGGGCGGGCCGAAGCCCATCGTCGCGAAGCCGCCCGGCGTCAGCACCGAGCCCGGCGTGTAGATCGGGAATTGCTGCCCGACGCCGTTCTTGTTCCAGCCCACGTCCGTCGTGAGAATCGCATCGCGCGGCATCGCGGAGCGCACGTCGGCGAGGATGCGCTCGGGCATCATCGGGAAGGCGTCGCTGGTCGCCATCGCGGCGTTCGAGGCGACGAAGTCCTTGCGGTAGGCGGCGATCTCGGCGCGCAGCGCGTCATCCTTGCGGCCATTGGGATTGAGCCGCCTCGCCGCCTTCAGCATGGCCTTCAGCGCCGCCTTCAGATCGGCGACGACGCCGATCTCGGTGGGGAAGTTGCGACCGATTTCCTGCGGCTCGATGTCGACGTGAATGAGCTTGGTCGGCGGAATGTTGAAGGTGAAGTCGCGATACCAGGAGGAGCAATCGGCCTCCTTGAACCGTGTGCCGGCGCCGAACAACCAATCGGCGGCAAGACACTTGGCGTTGACGAATTTCGTGCCCCAGAACCCGGTCATGCCGAGCGTCATCGGATGATCGTCGGGGATCGCGCCTTTGCCCATCAGCGAATGCGCGACCGGGATCGACAGGAAGTCGGCGAACTCGGCCAGCTCCTTCGACGCCTTGGCGAGCAAGACGCCGCCGCCGGCATAGATCAGCGGATGCTTCGCCTCGGCGAGCTTGCGCACCAGCGTCTCGGCGGTCTCGTCGTCGATAGAGGGCGGCGTCAGCGTCTTGGCGTTGTCCTTGAGTCGCTCCCACAGCGCGACGTCGATTTCGCGCGAGAAGAAGTCCATCGGCACGTTGACCAGCACCGGGCCGGGCTGGCCGGATTCGGCGAGCAGGAATGCCTTTTCGAGAATCTCGGGCAGCAATTCGGGCGTGTCGACGCGCCATGCGCGCTTCACGAAGGGACGATAGATCTCGAACTGCTGCGCGTCGCTGTGCAGGTTCACTTCCTGATGCGGATGCTTGCCGTAATAATAGCTCGGAATGTCGCCGGCGATCACCACCATGGGGATGCAATCGAGCGCGGCGTTGGCGACTCCGGTCGAGGCGTTGGTGAGGCCGGGGCCGAGATGCGACAGCAGCACGGAGGCCTTGCCGGTGACGCGCGCATAGGCGTCGGCCGCGTGCGAGGCGATCTGTTCGTGGCGCACCATCACGAAATTGACGGGGCTGTTGGCGAGCGCCGCCAGAACCGCGATGTTGGTGTGGCCGCACAGGCCGAACATGTGCTTGACGCCGCGCCGCTCCAGATAGCGCACGAGCTGGTTCGAGATCAGGTCTTTTTTCATCGCTTGTCCTCCCGCTTGTCGTTGGTGCGAGGCGCGAACGCCTCGCATGGTCGCGGTCTCACATCGTTGCGGTGTTGTAGAACTCGCCGAACAGCCACTCGTCGGAGGGGCGATCCTCCGGGATCGGCTTCGACACCCAGGTCGTCTGGAGATAGTGTTTCAGCGACACGTTTTCGTTGGTGATGTTGCCGCCCCACACGCCGCAACCCAGCGACGAGGTCATCGGCATGCCGTTGTTGAAGGCGCCGGCATTGGCCTTCGACTGGGGCTGGCGCACCATCATGCGGCTGACCGGCGCGGTGTTGGCGAGCGACATGATGTGATCGTCGTCGAAGGAGTAGATGCCGCAGGAATGGCCCGTGCCCCCGACCTTGTAGATCTCCTTGACCTTGCCCAGCGCGTCGTCCCAGCCATGATATTTGAACAGCGCCATCACGACGCAGAGCTTCTCGGAGGAGAACTTCTCGTCTTTCCCGATCTTGTCGTGCTCGACCATGATGAATTTCCGGTCGTCGGGCACCTTGAAGCCGGCGATCTCGCCGATGCGCTGCGCCGACACCGCCACCGTGTCGATGGTGCGGTGGCCATGATCGTCCCACAACGCGCGTTCGAGCTTGGCCTTCTCTTCCGCGTTGCAGAGATACCCGCCTTCTGCGACCAGAGCATCGCGCAGCGCGTCGTAGATGCGGTCGTCGATCAGCAGATTGCCGTCCGCCGAGCAGCCCGAGCCATAGTCGGAGGTTTTCGAAACGCGCGAATTATAGGCGGCTTCCTTGATGTCGGCGGTCTCGTCGATGACCATCGTCGAGTTGCCGGCGCCGACGCCATAAGCCGGCTTGCCGGAGGAATAGGCGGCCTTGACCATCGGCTTGCCGCCGGTCGCCAGCGTCAGGTCGCATTGCGCCATCAGCTCGTTGGTGAGCGGAATGGACGGGTTCTCGACCACCTGAAAAATGTCGGCGGGCGCGCCGAGCTGGCGCATCGTCTCGCGCATCACGCGCACCATTTCCGCCGTCGTCTTCTTCGAGCGCGGATGCGGCGAGAAGATCACCGCGTCCTTGGCCTTCAGCGCATAGAGGCCGGTGACGGGCGGCGTCAGCTCGGGATTAGTGGTGGGGATCAGCGAGGCGATCACGCCGGCGGGCTTGGCGATCTTGACGATGCCCTTGGCCTCGTCCGTCTCGATCACCCCGACGCTCTTCTGGCGCAGCGCGTCGCGCAGCACGCCCAGCACCTTGCCGCGCTTGCCGCCGCGCCCGGCGCGGTCGCCGATGCCGGATTCGTCGACGCCCATCTGGGCGATGCGCACGAAGGTCTTTTCGTTGCCGCAGGCCCAGCCCAGCGCGCGCACGAGGCGGTCGACGCGCTCCTGATCGTAGTCCTTGATCTCGTCCATCGCGGCGCGCGCGCGCGCCACCATGTCGGCGACCTGTTGCACTTCTTGCGGAGAGATTTCGCGAGCCATGACGTCGATCCTCTTACATGTGACGGCGCGCCGCGGCTTCAGGCCGCTGCGTCTCACGGAAGGCGGTTGGCGATATAGTTGCGCGCCGTTTCCAGGCACAGCCGCGCATGGCCCTCATAGCCGAACTCCTTCACGCGCTGGGCGTTGGGCAGTTCGAGCGAGAAGGGAACCTTGGGCAAGGCGCCGAGCAGCGTCGGAAAATCGACGGCTCCTTCGCCCATATAAAGCCGCTCCTCGCGCGCGATCTCGCGCATGCCGTCGTCGGAATGCGGCACGGCGCGGCGCGCGTCGGCGATATGGAGAAAGTGGACCCACGCCTTCGGCAGCGCGCGCAGCTCTGCGAGCGCAGTGTGGGTGAAGTGGAAGTAGAGCGAGTCGATCAGCACGCCGCCATTCGGGCGGTTGGCGGCGCGCACGATGTCGACCACCTGCGAGAGGTCTTTCAGGCGCGAGAAGCACGGAAATTCGAGATTGACGGTGAGGCCGTATTTCGCCGCCCGGTCGCAAATCTCGGAGAAGCGCTCGACCAGAAAGTCGCGGTCGTTTGTCTCTTTCGTCCAGGCCGAGGAGATGACGTGTTTGGCGCCAAGCTCCGCGCCGACCTCGAAGGCGGGCTCGTAGCTGGCCGGCTCTCTGTCGCGCGTGATGCAGGCGAGTTCGAGATCGAGGACGCCGACGCCGGTGGCGCGCAGCGCTTTTTTCGTCGCGGCGATCATCGGCTTGTCATCGGGCCGGTATTGCGGCTCGCCCGGCGTGCGCAGCGGAATCAGGCGCGGCGAGATATAGTCGTAGCCGCAACGCGCCGCGATTTCGACCATCTCGGGCGGCGGGCAATGCAGAACGGTGAGATGCGCGAGCGAAAACGTGTAGCTCATCGGTCTCTCCTCAGGCGGCGTCGGCGAGATAAGCCATGCGGCTCGGCAACCTGCGCCCCAGCATGTCGGCGAGGCGCAGCGCGACGGGCCGCAGCCTGGCGACGTCGATGCCGGTTTCGACGCCCATGCGCTGGCACATGAACACGGCGTCTTCAGTCGCGATGTTGCCGGTCGCCTTCGGGAGGAACGGGCAGCCGCCGAGCCCGCCGACGGCGGCGTCGAACACGGTCACGCCGGCGTTGAGCCCCGCCAGCATATTTGCCAGCCCGAGGCCGCGGGTGTCGTGCAGATGCAGCGAGATCGTGACGTCCGGCAGCGCGTCCGCCAGCATCCGCACGACGCGGTCGACCAGCGCGGGATCGGCGAGGCCGGCGGTGTCGGCGATGTTGATCTCGCGAACGCCCGCCTTCGCATAAAGGCGCGCGATCTCCAGCACACGGGCGGGATCGACGGCGCCCTCGAAGCCGCAGCCCAGCGCCGACTGGATGCCGGCGCGCACCGCCACGCCTTCCGACAGCGCCCGCACGATGGTGGGCAGGATGTCGGCCAGCGCTTCGGCGGTCGATTTGTTGGCGTTCTTGCGGGAATGGGTTTCGGAGGCCGAAACCGAAATCGACAGATGCCGCACGCCCACCTTCAGCGCCCGGTCGAGCCCGGCGCGGTTGAGAACGAGGCCGGAATAGACGACGCCGTCGCGCGCCGGCAGCGCGGCGAAAACCTCGTCGGTGTTGGCCATCTGCGGCGCCCATTTGGGATGAACGAAGGAGCCGACCTGAATGCGGCGCACGCCCGCCTCGGCGATGGCGGCGACCAGCGACAGCTTCTCCTCGACCGAGAAAACGCGCGTCTCGTTCTGGAGCCCGTCGCGCAGCGCCTCGTCCTCGATCAGGACGCTTTTCGGCAAAGCCAACATCGGTCGTTTCCTTTTCCCTGACCGCGACAGTGCGGCGGGAAGGGCCACGGGGCCATGATCAAGAGTTGGGCGGGAGATAACATCATGTTAATTTTTGCCGCCGCCCGCAGGCCGGAGTGCGCGGAACGCCGTTCAGGAGCGTGTGCATGCTGACGCTGCGCCAGATCGAGATCATCCGAGCGATCATGATCACCGGGACGGTGAACGGCGCGGCGGACATGCTGAACGTCTCCGCGCCCGGGATCAGCCGTGCGATGAAACATGCCGAATCGCTGGTCGGGCTGCGGCTGTTTGCGCGCCAGCACGGGCGCTACGTCCCCACCCCCGCCGCGCGCGACATCTTCGGCCAGTTGCAGGACGTGTTCCGCAAGATCGAGGATTTGCAACTCGCCATCGGGGCGGTGCGGCGCGGCGCCTCCGCGGTGTTCTCCTGCGCCAGCGTGCCGAGCCTGTCGCAAGCCCTGACGCCGCGCGCGCTGGCGCGGATGCGCGCCAAACATCCCGATCTGCGGATGAAGGTGAGCGTGCTGACCATCGACGAGGCGATCGACTATCTCGTGCTGCGCAAGGGCGAGCTGGTGGCGTTGAGCTACAAGCTCGACCATCCCGCCCTGCATTTCCACGCCATCGGCTCGACGGCGCTGACCTTGCTCGCGCCCGAAGGCCATCCGCTCGCCGACAAGGCGCGCGTGACGCCGCAGGAGATTCTGGCGTTTCCGCTGATCGGCTTCGATCCGAACGATCCTTATGGCCGGCACATCGCCCGGCTGTTCCTCGATCAGGGCCTGACGCCTGACCTGTCGATTCAGGTGCGCTACGCCCACACCGCCATCGCTTTGGTGGCGCAGGGGCTGGGGGTGGCGGTGATCGACGGGCTGTCGGTGGCGTCCTTGCCGCTCGCGGGCCTCGTGCGTGTGCCGGTCGATCCGCCCTGCCGCTTCATGACCTATGTCGCGACGCTGCGCGACGCGCCGCTGACGGCGTATGGCGAGAGCATGCTGGGGTTTTTGAAAGCAGAGGCGAAGGCGTTGGGGTGACCCTCAATCCGCTTCCATCTGCGCCAGCAGGTTCTGGGCCGCCTCGTCCTCGCCCGTCTGCGCCGCCATGCGGATCGGCGCGTTGGCGGCGCCAAAGCCATCATAGCCGCCGACGCGCTCGACCGCCTCGAAGAACAACCCGTTGATCGAACGGCTGTAGAGTTGGAGGAAGCGCCCGCCGCGCCCATCCTCGTCGTAGAGCATGTTGCGCGCGCGCAGCTGCGCGACGAAGTCGGGCGCGACGTCGAAGCGCAGCGGCAAGGCGTCGTAGTAAGAGGAGGGGATCGCCAGCGTCTGCGCCGGGTCGACGCGGTCGGCGAAGGCGAACAGATCGTCGGTGCGGAAGGCGAAATGCTGGTAGCCCGCCCCCATCGCCGCGCCCAGGAAGCGCTGGGTGGTCGAGTTGGCCGCCGTCGAGGCGGTCACCGACAGCCGCACGCGACCGTCGGCGTTGCGCAGCACGCGGCTTTGCACCGACCCGTGCGGGTCCATCACGCCGACCTGAGGGCCTTTGGCGAAACCCATCACCGAGCGATAGAACAGCTGCGCGGAATAGAATTCCGCCGGCGCGGTCGCCTGCGAGAAATGATCGACGGCGACGAAATCGGCGCGCGCGGATCGGCGCGGCAGCGGCTCGAATTCGACGCGGAACACGTCGCGCTGGGCGCGGGCGTCGAGAAACGCGACCTGACTGCCGCCAATGCCGCGAATGGCAGGAAAATCGAGATCGCCGGGGCCGAGGGCCCGGGCGACGGCGGCGGGGCGAAACGCGGCGAGCCGCTGCTTCCACGCCTCCAGATCGGTCACGAAATAGCCGACCCCGCAAACCGACAGGCCGTGCAGCAGGTAGAAGGATTCGGCCAGGCTGCCCGGCTCCTCGTTGACGACGACATGGGCCGCGCCATTGCGCCACAGCGACACGGCCTTGGAGCGGTGTCTGTGCGTGCGCGCGAAGCCGAAGGCGGCGAGCGTCGCCTCCAGCCGCTGGCGCTCCTCCCCGAACGAGGCGATCTCGAGAAAGGCGATCTCCTCGACGCCGGAATCATCGGCGCGGTCGAGCAGCGCGGCGGCGCGCGCGCCGTCGGCGCCGATTTCTGAAGGCGCCATGCCGCGCATCTGGTCGTTATAGATTTCGAGCGACACAGGCCCGTCATAGCCGCCCGCGCGCAAATCGCGCATCAAGCCGCGCAACGCGACGTCGCCTTGCCCCGGAAACAGCCGGTAATTGCCCGACAGCAGATGCGGGTCCATCTTCAGGTCAGGCGCGTCGGCCATATGGACCAGGCCGAGCAAACCGGTGGGCAACGCCGCGAGGCCGGAGAAATCGGCGCCGGCGAAGATCGTGTGGGCGACCGACAGCACCAGCTTGAGATTGGGCCGCGCGGCGCGCGCGACGATGGCGGCCGCCTGCGCGAAGGTTTTCACATGCGCGCTGGTCGAGAGCGCCTCGTAGCCGACGATCAGGCCCTTCGCGGCGGCCACGTCGGCGATCTCGGCGAGGTCGGCGGCGGCGCGGTCGGGGTCGTCCAGCGCGTCGGGGCGTGTGTTGGCGCAGACAACGAGCATGCCCGCGCCCAGCGCATGGGCGGCCTCGATCATCCGCCCGGCCCGGCGCATCGCCCAGCCCCGTTGCGCGTCGGGCAGGGCTTCGGCGTCGCGCAGCGATTGCAGCGACAGAATGTCGAGCTTCAGCTCGCCGGCCAGGTCGCGCAGATCGGCGAGGTTCATTCCCGACGCGACGACGTCGTCATGGAAGATTTCGATCGCCCCGAAGCCCGCTTTGGCGGCGGCTTCGAGCTTTTTCGGCAGCGCATCGGGAAACGACAGCGTCGAGATGGCCCATTTCATGTGCGGCGAGCATCCTTCCTGCGCGCGCGGCGCGGCGCGCCCGCAACCTAACACGCCGGCTTCGGGCTGGGCGAGGGTCGATCCATGGCGGCCGCCCCGCCTATTCCTGATGCGGGTCGAAGGCGTCGCGCCGCCCGTCGTCCAGCAGGTTCGGCGACAGCATGGTGGCGGAGATCGCAAGTGTATCGCGCCCCAGAACGCGCGGCGCAGATATTTCGAGTCGACCTTGTTGAGATCGACCGCCGGGATCGGGAATTTCTTGTCCGCCAACGGGCCGTAAAGCGCCTGCGCCTCGCCGAGGCGCAAGCCGTCGGCGGCCCAACCGGCGAGCGCTAGGGAGCCGACGCATGCGCGTGCGCTGAACAGGAAGGAGCGACGGCCGATCCGCTCCGCTATGAGCTCGGCCGGGGCGACGGCCGTCCTGCGCGCAGGAGAAGCGGCAGGCGACCTCGTGCGGGGTTTCCCATCCTCTGGCCTTATGTCGGGCTCGGAGCGGGGGCCTCCGCCCGCCGTCGCGACGTTCGCCGCCCCTCGGGCTATATACCGCCCTCTCGTCGTTTGAGGAACTCCACGCCCGGCGGGGAGTCAGGAGCGGGGCCGGGCAAGATGCCATTTCAGATGCTATCCCCGAGGCGATCCCGGATTTTCCCCGCACAGGCGGCGCGGATCGCCGCGCTGGCGGCTTTCGCGCTCGCCGGACCGGCGCGGGCGCAGGAGACGGCGCTGCGCGTGGGCGTGCTCGCCTATGGCGGGATAGAGCGGGCGCTGCGCGATTTCGAGCCGACGCGCCGGCATCTCGAAGCGGCCCTGGCGCGCCCCGTGCGCCTCGCGGCCTACGATCTCGACGGGCTGCGTCGCGCCGTCGCCGCCCGCGAGACCGATTTCGCCGTCACCAATCCGGGCGATTATGTCGGGCTTGAAGCGCGCTACGGCCTGACCCGCGTCGCCACGCTCGAAAGCCGCATCGGCGCGACGACGACGGACGCCATCGGCTCTCTGGTGATCGCGCGCAAGGGCGCCGCCGCGCGCCGCCTTGCCGATTTGGCGGGGCTGCGCCTCGCCGCCGTGTCGCGCGGCGCATTCGGCGGCTTCGAGGTGATCTGGCGCGAGATGGACGATCTCGGCCTCTCGCCGGAGAGGCTCGCAGGCGTCGTCGAGACCGGCTTTCCCATGCAGCGCGTCGCCGCCGCGGTGCGCGAGGGTCGCGCCGACGCGGGCGTGCTGCGCGCCTGCCTGCTGGAGGAGATGATCGCGGCGGGCGAGGCCGCGGCGGACGAATTCGCCATCGTCGGCGAGAGGCCCACGCCTGGCTTTCCCTGCAAGACCTCCTCGCGGCTCTATCCCGACTGGCCCTTCGCCCGACTGGCCGACACGCCGCGCGACCTCGCCAAGGCGGTCGCCGCCGCGCTGCTGGCGATGCCGCAGACGGAAGGCCGGTCCTGGACGGCGCCGCTCGATTATTCGAGCGTTCATGCGCTCTATCGACAGTTGCGCATCGGCCCCTACGAGGACCGCGCCGCGCCGGGGCTGGCGCAGCTCGCGCGGCGCCATCGCGGCTGGCTGATCGCCGCCGCGCTCGCGGCCTTGTGGTGGATCGTCCATGTCGCGCGCGTGGAGATGCTGGTGCGCCGGCGCACCGCCGAGCTGACGCGCGAGATCGCCGAACGCGAGAAGGCCGAGCACGACGCGCGCCTGCATCGCGAGCAGCGCGACCAGTTCTCGCGCCTCGGCATTCTCGGCGAGATGGCGAGCAACATCGCCCATGAGCTGAACCAGCCGCTCGCCGCTATCGGCAACTACGCGGCGGGCCTGTCGCGGATGCTCGCGTCGGGCCACGCCGATCCGGCCCTGCTGGCGGAGGGAACGCGCGCCATCGCCGAGCAGGCGCAGCGCGCGGGCGGCATCATCCAGCGCATCCGCGCTTTCGTGCGCCGCCGCGAGGCGCGGCGCGAGCGGCTCGACGCCAACGAGATCGTGCGCGAGACGGTGGGCCTGTTCGAGGGGTTGGCGGGGCGGCGGGGCGTGCGCCTCCACGTCCATCTCGCCGATGGCCTGCCGGCGGTGCTGGCGGACCGCGTCGAGATCGAGCAGGTTCTGCTCAATCTGCTCCAGAACGCGGTGGACGCGATGGTCGAGGCGGGCGAAACCGACAGCGGCGTGACGCTGCGCAGCTCGCGCGACGGGGCGGGCGTGCGGATCGCGGTGCGCGACCATGGGCCGGGGCTGACAGGCGAGGCGCAGGCGCGGCTGTTCGAGACGTTTTTCACCACCAAGCCGCAGGGGCTCGGGCTCGGCCTGCCGATCTGCCGCAGCATCGTCGAGAGCCATGGCGGGCGGCTCTGGGCGGCGAACAACGAGGATGGCGGGTTGACGATGCGCTTCACCCTGCCGCCCGCCGACGCGCCAAAGGGAGACGCGGCATGAGCGCGGACGCGGGCCGGGAGTCGCTGATGGAACCGCTAATCCTGATCGTCGACGACGACGAGGCGCTGCGCCGCTCGACGCAATTCCTGCTCGCCTCGGTCGGCCTTGAGGCGCGTAGCTTCGCCTCCGCCGCGGCCTTTCTCGACGCCTTTCCCGATGGCGATCCCGGCCGCCCGGGCTGTCTGCTGCTCGATGTGCGGATGCCCGGCATGAGCGGCCTAGAATTGCAGCGCGTGCTGGTCGAGCGCGGCTTCGCGCCGCCGATCATCGTCGTCACCGGCCATGGCGACGTGCCGATGGCGGTCGCCGCGCTCAAGGCCGGCGCGCATGATTTCGTAGAGAAGCCGTTCAAGGAGCAGCATCTGCTCGACACCATCGAGGCGGCGATCCGCCTCTCGCGAGAGCGCATGACGCAGGGCGCAGCCCGGCGCGGCGTGCGCGAGCGGCTCGACCGCCTCGCCAAACGCGAGCGCGAGGTGCTTGATCGCGTGCTGGCGGGCAAGGCGAACAAGGTCATCGCCTACGAGCTCGATCTGTCGATCAAGACGATCGAGGTGTATCGCGCCTCCTTGATGGCGAAGATGGCGGCCGGCTCCGTCGCGGAACTGGCGCAGATGGTCGCGCTGCTCGGGCGCGACAAGGGTAAACCCTAACTCCGCCGGGGTAAGCCCCGGATCGAGACGCCGCGCGGCGGGGCGTATCTTCTCCCTCGACCACCAGGCGAGGGAGCGCGGCGCATGGACCGCTCACGCAGAGACATTTTCGGGATCTTCGGGTCGATCACCGCCGGAGCGCAGGCCGCCATGGCCGCGCCCGCCCCCGCCAAGCCCGACGCCCCCCAGCGCGCGCCGCATTGGGCGATGGTGGTCGATGTCGGCAAGTGCATCGGCTGTCAGGCCTGCACCATGGCCTGCATCATGGAGAACGCGGTTCCCGAAAATTCCTTCCGCACCTTCGTCTCGACCTACGAGGTCGAGACCGAGGCCGGAACGCATAACTACATGCTGCCGCGGCTGTGCAACCATTGCGACAACCCGCCCTGCACGCCGGTCTGCCCGGTCGGCGCGACGTGGAAGGAGCCCGACGGCATCGTCGTGGTCGACGCCGACCGCTGCGTCGCCTGCGGCTATTGCGTGCAGGCCTGCCCCTACGACGCGCGCTTCATCAACCGCCAGACGCGCACGGCGGATAAATGCACCTTCTGCGCTCATCGCGTCCATGCCGGCCTGTTGCCGGCCTGCGTCGAGACCTGCGTCGGCGGCTCGCGCATCTTCGGCGACCTCAACGATCCGCAAAGCGAGGTCTCGCGCATCCTGAAGGCGCGCAAGGACGAGGTGCGCGTGCTCAAGCCCGAGGAGAACACCAGGCCGCAGGTCTATTACCTCGGCCTCGATCCGCGCTTCGAGGGCCGGGTGGACGGCGCGCCGACGCTGTGGCGTCCCAGCGAAGCGCGGGGCTGAGGAGGGCGATATGAATAACCAGATCACCGAACTCCTTTACGTCGCCCGCGACCCCGCATGGGCGCCCTGGGCGGTCACCTATTTCTTCCTGATCGGCCTCAGCTATGCGGCGACCGCGCTGTCGCTGCCGGGCGTCGCTTTCGCCAGCCCGCGCTGGCGCGAGGCGAGCCGCATGGCGCTGCTCGGCGCCGTGATCACCGGCGTCGCCGCGCCCGTCGCGCTGCTGTCCGACCTCGGCAATCCGGGACGCTTCCTCAACTTCTATCTCCACCCGCAAGCGACCTCGTGGATGTCGTGGGGCGCGTTCTTCCTGCCGGTCTATGTCGCCGCGCTGCTCTTCTACGGCTGGGCCGCGCTCGCGCGCGACCTGCGCGAGGCCTCGGAAAAGGGCGGGCTGTTCGCGCCGCTGCGTCGCCTGCTCGGCGCGCCGGAGCGCCCGGCGCTGGTGCGCCTGCTCGGGATCGTCGCCGCGCTCGCCGCCGTCCCGGTCGCGCTTTACACCGGCGTCGAGGTGATGGTCGCCAAGGCGCGGCCCCTGTGGGGCACGTCCCTGCTGCCCTTCCAGTTCGCCGCCACCGCCTTCGTCGGCGCCGCCGGCATGGCGCTGATCCTCGAACGTCTCGTCGGCGCCGCCGACCCCGCGAGCGAACGCAAGCTCGCCCGCGTGCTCGTCGCCGCGCTCGTCGCCACCATCGTCGTCGGCGCCTTGTGGTTCGCCATCGCCCTGTTCGCGCCGTCGAGCGTCGAGGGCCGGGCGCTGGCGCAGGTCGCCAAATCGCCGGTGTGGCGCGTCAACGCGGTGTGGCTCGCCGCCGCCGTTCTCGTCCCGCTCGTCCTCGTGCTCGTCAGGCCGGTCGGGCTTGGCTGGGTCGCCGGGCTGCTGGCGCTCAACGCGGCGTGGATGTTCCGCTGGACCATCTTCATGGGCGGCCAGAACATCCCCAAGACGGGCGCGGGCTGGTATTCGCACCCGCTGGAGCTTGGTCCCGAAGGGCTGCTCGGCATCGTCGGCACGGCCGGCCTCGTTCTCCTCATCACCATCGTTCTCACCACGCTCGTCGACTGGTCGCGCTTCGCGGCGGAGCCTGCTCCCGCCCCGCGCGCCGCGCGCATCGGAGGCTGACATGACCACCCGTCGCGACCTTCTCAAGACCGGCGCGGCCGTCGGCGGCGCCGCCGCCTTCGCCGCCGGCTTCTCCGAAACCGGAGAACGCGCGCTGCACACGCTGCTGCATCGCGAAAAGCTCGGAACGACCGGCCATTCGCTGAAGCCCGAATTCACCGTCGATGCGCAAGGCGTTCTGACCGTCGATCCGGCGACGCGGATCAGCTACGCCATGTGTCAGGGCTGCACGACGCAATGCGGCGTGCGCCTGCGCATCGACGCGGCGACCGACACGGTGACGCGCGGCACCGGCAATCCCTATTCGCCGCTCTCCACCGACCCGCATCTGCCGATGTCGGCCTCCGTGCGCGACAGCTTCGTCGCCATCTCGCGCCATGGCGAAAAGGGCCTCGCCGGCCGCTCGACCGCCTGCGGGCGCGGCAACGCCGCGCTCGAGCATATGAACTCGCCCTATCGCGTCAGGCAGCCACTGAAGCGCGTCGGCAAGCGCAATTCCGGCCAATGGGCGCCCATCAGCTTCGAGCAGCTGGTGAAAGAGGTGGTCGAGGGCGGCGATCTGTTCGGCGAGGGGCCGGTGAAGGGCCTCAAGGCGATCCGCAGCTTCGACCCGATCGACCCCGCCCAGCCCGAGCTTGGGCCGAAGGCGAACCGGCTCGCCGTGCTCAATTCGGTCGACGACGGGCGCTCCGCCTTCGTGCAGCGCTTCACGCAGAAGGCCTTCGGCTCGATCAACTACACCGGCCACGGCGCCTTTTGCGGCGGCTCCTATCGCTCCGGCTCGGGCGCCGTGTTCGGCGACACCAGGACGATGCCGCACGCCAAGCCCGACATCGCCAACGCCGAATTCGTCATGTTCGTCGGCACGGCGCCGGCCAACGCCGGCAACCCATTCAAGAGCATGGGCGCCTCGCTCGCCAAGGCGCGAACCGGCGGCGGCCTGAATTATGTCGTGGTCGATCCGGTGCTCGGTCACTCGGACAATCTGGCGACGAAGGATCGCGGCCGCTGGGTTCCGATCATCCCCGGCACGGACGCCGCGCTCGCCATGGGCATGATCCGATGGATCATCGAGAACAAGCGCTACGACGAGAAATTCCTGACGCAGCCCAACCTCAAGGCGGCGGAGGCCGCCGGCGAATTCGCGTGGTCGAACGCCACGCATCTCGTCATCGTCGAGAAGGGGCACCCGCGAGAAGGCGCCTTCCTGCGCGGCTCGGACATCGGCATGAGCGTGCCGGAGGCGGATAAATACAAGGACGCCGATCCCTTCCTCGTCATAGACCCCGCGACCGGCCAGACCGTCGCGCACACGGCGATGACGGGCCCCGCGCGGCTCTTCGTCGAACAGCCGGTCGAGATCGCCGGCAAGCTCGTGGCGCTCTGCTCCGCGATGCGCCTGCTCGAAGCCTCGGCCAAGGCGCATTCCATCGCGGCGTATTCGGCGATTTGCGGAATTCCCGAGGACGTCATCGTCGGCCTCGCGAAAGAGTTCACCAGCCACGGCAAGAAGGCCGCAGTGACGAGCCATGGCGGCACGATGGCCGCCAACGGCTTCCAGTCTGCCTTCGCGCTGGTGACGCTCAACACGCTGATCGGCAACTTGAACCGCAAGGGCGGAACCTTCGTCGGCGCCGGCGGCTTCAACCCCATGCAGGGTCCGCGCTATATGCTCGACAGCTTCGAGGGCGAGGTGAAATTCTCTGGCGTGCCGCTGTCGCGCAACGTCCCTTATGAGAAGACGACCGAGTTCAGGAAGAAGAAGGAGGCCGGCAAGCCCTATCCCGCGCAGGCGCCGTGGTTCTCGACCGCCGGCCAGCTCTCGACCGAAT